>Ga0247742_10000122_pt1 | contig 67050 bp, 63 predicted proteins | sample UWRJL208509C2_FD_180944 | JGI IMG/M metagenome (GOLD analysis project Ga0247742, IMG submission 180944) | Plant litter microbial communities from Arlington Agricultural Research Station in Wisconsin, United States - UWRJ-L208-509C-2 | ecosystem: Environmental > Terrestrial > Plant litter >...
CTCCACCTGACCCGGCGTACCGCCCATCACTTCAGCCAACCCGGCAGCAGCCATCGACGACGCCGACCCCACCTCACCCTGACACCCCACCTCAGCACCCGAAATGGACGCCTGCTCCTTATACAACACACCCACCGCACCAGCAGCGAGCAGGAACTTCACCACCACATCATCCCGGTCCTGCTGGGTAGCTTTGTCCATGCCCGGGGCATAGTTCAACGCGTAATACAACACCGCCGGAATAATGCCCGCCGCACCATTGGTCGGCGCCGTTACCACCCGGCCACCGGAAGCGTTCTCCTCATTGACCGCCAACGCGATCAGGTTCACCCACTCCTGCCAATACTTCGGATCATTCCGGTCCTTGTCCTCCTTCAGGAGCCGCTCCAACCAATCAGGAGAACGACGACGGACCTTCAGCCCGCCGGGCAACACACCCTCACGCTTCAACGACGTTTCAACACAGGCCTCCATCACGGACCAGATATGCAGAAGACCCTCACGGATCTCCTCCTCAGACCTGCTGGCACGCTCATTGATGAACATGATGTCGCTAATGCCCAACCCCTTGGACGAACACCGGCCCATCAACTCCGCCGCCGTCCTAAACGGCAACGGCAACTCCTTCTTCGACTCCTCAAGATCCTCCAGAGCCGCGTCTTCCTCACCCTCCCGAACAATGAACCCACCACCCACCGAAAAGAACGTCGCCTCCCTGAGAACGTTCCCCTCAGCATCAGAGACCTGAAACTTCATCCCATTCGTATGCCGCGGCAACACCGTCAACGGATGAAGAACCATATCCTCCAGGGTGTAGTCGAGGAGGATCCCGCCGGCCAGATTGAGCTTGCCCGTGTCAGCAATGGATGCCAGCCGCTCCTCTACCTCAGCGGGCAGGATCTTTTCGGGGTCGAAGCCCTCAAGTCCAAGCAAGACAGCTGTGAACGTCCCGTGTCCCTTGCCCGTGGCGGCCAAGGAGCCGTAGAGATCAACCCGCAAGCCTGCAACGGATTCGAGCACCCCGGACTCACGGAGCTCCCGGGCAAACACTGCCCCAGCCCGCATCGGTCCCACAGTATGAGAACTCGACGGGCCAATACCCACAGTAAACAGATCAAAGACCCCAACGGCCATGGTCAATTCCTAACGACGTACAACGAATAGAACCCGCCCCGCCCCCAACAAACGGAGCGGACCCTCAAACCCCAAACACCAACCACGAGCCCGGATACCCACTCCGGCCCCGCCCTCGGCCCTGCGCCTCGCCATTCCGGGGGTTCGCTGCCCAACATGCCGTTCGCACGGCATACTGCGCAGGGAACCCCCGAATCGGCCAGGAATAATCTCCCAAGCAAACGGACAAGCGCGCCCGGCCCCAACACTGGTGAGTGGAACGTCGGCCCCTATGGACCGGGCAACCCGAGCGAACCCAACAGGCGAACCCGAGGGGCGAACACGCCGGGCTACTGCGAGAGGTTAGCTACACCCGGGTACAGCGGGTGCGCCTTCGCAAGAACCTCAACGCGGTGACGCAGCCCGGAAAGGTCGGCATCGGCGTCGGCGATCAACACTTCGGCGATGATGTCCGCGACCTCCCGGAAGGCTGCTTCGCCGAATCCGCGCGTAGCCAACGCCGGGGTGCCGATCCGTAGGCCTGAGGTGACCATGGGCGGGCGGGGGTCGAACGGGACGGCGTTGCGGTTGACGGTGATATCGATCGCGGCGAGCCGGTCTTCGGCTTGTTGGCCGTTGAGTTCGCAGTTGCGCAGGTCCACGAGGACCAGGTGCACATCTGTTCCACCGGACACCACGGAGATGCCCTTGGCTGCCACATCTTCCTGGATCAGGCGCTCGGCGAGGATGCGGGAACCGGCCAGGACGCGTTCCTGGCGCTCACGGAACTCCTCCGAAGCGGCAATCTTGAACGCGACAGCCTTGCCCGCGATGACGTGCTCAAGTGGTCCGCCCTGCTGGCCCGGGAACACGGCCGAGTTGATCTTCTTGGCGATGTCTGCGTCGTTGGAGAGGATGATGCCGCCGCGCGGACCGGCGAGGGTCTTGTGCGTGGTGGACGTGGTGACGTGCGCGTGCGGGACCGGGGACGGGTGCAGCCCGGCGGCCACCAGCCCGGCGAAGTGGGCCATATCCACCATCAGGTAAGCGCCCACAGAATCAGCGATCCGGCGGAATTCAGCGAAGTCCAGCTGCCGCGCGTATGCGGACCAGCCGGCAACGATCAGTGCCGGTTTGTGTTCCTGCGCCAGGCGCTCAACCTCGGCCATGTCCACGGTGTGCGTATCCTCGCGAACGCCGTACGGGACCACGTTGTAGAGCTTGCCGGAGAAGTTGATGCGCATGCCGTGCGTCAGGTGCCCGCCGTGGGCGAGGTTCAACCCCATGATGGTGTCGCCGGGCTTGATCAGCGCGTGCATCACCGAGGCGTTGGCCTGCGCTCCAGAGTGCGGCTGCACGTTCGCGTACCCGGCCCCGAACAAGGACTTGATCCGGTCGATGGCCAGCTGCTCGATCACGTCTACGTGCTCGCAGCCACCGTAGTAACGCTTGCCCGGGTAACCTTCGGCGTACTTATTGGTCAACACCGAGCCCTGAGCCTGCATCACAGCGACGGCTGTGTGGTTCTCGGACGCGATCATTTCCAGGCCGTCGCGCTGGCGACCCAGTTCGTCGTCGATCTTCGCAGCGATCTCGGGGTCCAGCTCGGCGAGCTGTGCGTCCAACGACGCCGACACCACCTGCTGGTCGTCAGTTACAGATACCGGGTTCACAGTTCTCCACCGTTCGTTGCAGCGTATTCTTCGGCCGACATGAGTGGCCCTTCTTCCGTTGCGGCCACCTTGAACAGCCAGCCTGCACCATAGGGGTCGTTGTTGATGAGCGCGGGATCGCTGACAACGGCGTCGTTGATCTCGGTCACCTCCCCTGTCACGGGCGAGTACAGGTCCGAGACCGACTTCGTCGATTCAACCTCGCCGCAGGTCTCCCCCGCGGTCACAGTGGAACCAACCTCCGGCAGGTCCACGTACACGATGTCGCCCAGGGCGTCAGCGGCAACCGCGGAGATCCCGATCCCCACAGGCCCGTCACCATCAACGGCAACCCACTCGTGCTCAGCCGAGTACTTCAATTCAGCAACTACCTTGCTCATTCCAATTCCTTCTCTCACTTCGAGTTTTTGTACAGTTGATGCCCTCAAAAGGGCCTCATTGGGGCGTTATGTGTACAAAAACTCCTATTTTTGGCGCTTGTAGAACGGCAGCTGAACCACTTCGAACGGCTCGGCCTTGCCGCGAAGGTCGACGTCCACCAATGTGCCGGGTTCGGAATGCTCGACGTCGACATAAGCCAGGGCGATCGGGTAACCGAGCGTCGGGCTCGGCTGGCCGGAGGTGACTTCGCCGATCAGGGAGCCGTCCTTGAGGACCGAGTAGTGGGCGCGGGCGGCGCGGCGTCCAGCGCCTTTGAGGCCCACGAGCTTCTGGCCGAGAGTGGATCCGACGCCGGCGGCCTTGATGGCTGTCAGTGCATCGCGGCCAATGAAGTCGCTTTCCTTGGCCAGGGAAACCACCGGGCCCAGCCCTGCAGCGTAGGCGTTGACGTGCCGGGAAAGCTCGTTGCCGTAGAGGGGCATCCCGGCTTCCAGGCGCAGGGAGTCACGGGCTGCGAGTCCGGCGGGGATAAGTCCGTGGCCTTCGCCTGCCTCGAGGAATGCTTCCCAGAGGCCAGGCGCATCGACGTTCGGGACGTAGATCTCGAAGCCGTCCTCGCCGGTGTAGCCAGTGCGGGCAAGAAGCAGGTTTTCGCCGGCAATCGAAACCTCAACAGCCGCGTAGTACTTCAGCTCGGTGACCAGTCCGTGCTGCTCAGCCGGGACCAGAGCAAGCAGGATCGCTTCGGCGTTCGGACCCTGCACGGCGATCAGCGATGTCTCGGCCGACGCGTCTTCCACCACGACGTCGAAACCGGCCGAACGATCCTTCAGCGCGGCAGCGACTACCTTCGCGTTCCCGGCGTTGGGCACCACCAGGTACCTGTCCACGCCTTCTTCGGGAGAGGGCCGGCGGTACGTAATGAGGTCGTCGATGATGCCACCGTCTGCGTTGCAGATCAGTGAGTACTTGGCTTTGCCCACCGCGACGGCGGACAGTTTGCCCACCAGCGCGTAGTCCAGGAACGCGGCTGCGTCCGGGCCGGACACCCAGACTTCTCCCATGTGGGAGAGGTCGAACAGGCCTGCCGACTTGCGGACTGCGTGGTGCTCGGCGAGCTCGGATTCGTATTTGAGGGGCATCTGCCAGCCACCGAAGTCGGTGAAGGACGCGCCGGCCTTTTTGTGTTGCTCGTAGAGAGCGGTGTACTTCTCAGACATGTGGGGAGTCCTTAGTTTTCAAAATCTTCGAGGGGCGGGCAGGAGCACACGAGGTTGCGGTCACCGGCGGCGCCGTCGATGCGGCCAACAGGAGGGAAGTACTTGTCCTGCTTGAGGTGGTGGACCGGGAAGGCGGCCTGCTCACGCGGGTAGTCACGGTCCCAGTCGGAACTCACGACGGCGGCAGCCGTGTGCGGCGCGTTGCGCAGCGGCGACTTCTCAACAGTGAAATCACCACCGGCCACCTGTTCGATCTCGGCACGGATAGTGATCATGGCTTCGATGAAGCGGTCGATCTCGGCAAGGTCTTCCGACTCCGTGGGCTCCACCATGAGCGTCCCCGCAACCGGGAACGCGAGCGTGGGGGCGTGGAAGCCAAAGTCGATGAGGCGCTTGGCAACGTCCTCGGCCGTGACACCCGTGCGGGCGGTCAGCTCGCGGAGGTCCAGGATGCACTCGTGGGCTACCAGTCCGCCCTCGCCCGTGTACAAAACCGGGAAGTGCTCATCCAAGCGCGAAGCAACATAATTCGCTGCCAACAAAGCAGACTTGGTGGCTTCCGTCAGCCCTTGGCCGCCCATGAGCTTCACGTACGCCCAGGAAATCGGCAGCACACCGGCAGAGCCATAACGTGACGCCGAGATGGCCACCCCGTGTCCTTCCTCGTGCGCCGCTTTGTTCGCGTCGCCCGGCATGAAGGGAGCCAGGTGGGCCTTGGCAGCTACAGGTCCAACGCCCGGTCCACCGCCACCGTGCGGGATGCAGAAGGTCTTGTGCAGGTTCAGGTGGGACACGTCGCCGCCGAACTTTCCCGGCCGGGCCAAGCCAACCAGGGCGTTGAGGTTGGCGCCGTCAACGTAGACCTGGCCGCCGGCTGCGTGGATCGCGTCGCAAACCTCGCGGACGTCGGCGTCGTACACACCGTGCGTGGACGGGTACGTGATCATGATGCAGGACAGCACGTCCTTGTTGGCCTCGATCTTGGCCGTCAGATCGGCATGATCAATAGTGCCGTCGGCAGCCGTAGCCACCACAACAACCTTCATGCCGGCCAGCACAGCCGAGGCAGCATTGGTCCCATGAGCCGAAGCAGGGATCAAGCAGACAGTGCGCTGCTCGTCGCCACGGGACAGGTGGTAGCCGCGGATCGCCAGCAAGCCGGCCAGCTCGCCCTGCGAACCGGCATTGGGCTGGATGGAGACCTGGTCGTAGCCCGTGATCTCGGTGAGGTCGGCCTCGAGGTCTTCGATCAGTTCGCGCCAACCCGCTGTCTGGTGGTCCGGAGCGAACGGGTGGATTGAGGCGAACTCCGGCCAGGAGATGGCTTCCATTTCCGCGGTGGCGTTCAGCTTCATGGTGCACGATCCCAAGGGGATCATGGTGCGGTCCAGAGCGAGGTCCCGGTCGGACAGCTTGCGGATATAGCGCAACAGCTGCGTCTCGGAACGGTGCGTGTTGAACACCGGGTGCTGCAGGAAATCAGAGGTGCGGACTACGTCTGCGGGCAGCTCGAACCCGGAGGCGTCCCCTACCGGACCGGAGCCAAAGGCGACGGCCACCGCGGACAGGACCTCCGGCGTCGTGGTTTCATCCACCGAAACCCCCACGGTGTCTGCGTCGATGAGCCGCAGGTTGATGCCGCGGGCTTCGGCGGCGGCGATGACCTTGTCAGCTTTGCCGGGAACGCGGACGGTGAGGGTGTCGAAGAAGGCCTCGGAGACGAGTTCGCGGCCGGCCTTCTGCAGTGCTGTAGCCAAAACACGGGCGTGCCCGTGGACTGTTTCGGCGATCGCCTTCAGGCCTTCGGGACCGTGGTACACGGCGTACATCGAGGCGACGATCGCGAGCAGAGCCTGAGCGGTGCAGATGTTGGACGTGGCCTTCTCGCGGCGGATGTGCTGCTCGCGGGTCTGGAGTGCCAGGCGGTAGGCAGGAACGCCGGCGTTGTCCTTGGAGACGCCCACGATGCGGCCGGGAAGCGTGCGCTCCATGCCTTCGCGGACGGCCATGTAGGCAGCGTGCGGGCCACCGAAGAACAGCGGCACACCGAAACGCTGTGCGGTTCCGACGGCGACGTCCGCACCTTGCTCGCCCGGGGGCGTGATGAGGGTGAGCGCCAGCAAATCGGCGGCAACCGTTACCAGGGCACCGCGTTCCTTCGCATCAGAAATGACGCCGGAATGGTCGAAAACGCGGCCCGAAACGCCAGGTTGCTGCAGGACGATACCGTTGATGTCGCCGTCCGGAAGGCCGGCCGACAGGTCCGCAATCTCAACCTCGAAGCCCAGCGCCTCGGCACGGCCCTTCACGATGGCGATGGTCTGCGGGAGAAGGTCAGCGTCCAGGACGGTCTTGCCGTCCTTTGCCGTCTTGTTCTTGTTGGCGCGGCGCATCAGCAGCACAGCTTCAGCAACAGCAGTTGCTTCGTCCAGCAGGGAAGCATTCGCCACCGGCAGTCCGGTGAGGTCCTGGACCATGGTCTGGAAGTTGAGGAGCGCTTCGAGGCGGCCCTGGGAAATTTCGGGTTGGTAGGGCGTGTAGGCCGTGTACCAGGCCGGAGCTTCGAGGATGTTGCGGCGGATAACCGGGGGCGTGACGGTGTCGTAGTAGCCCTGGCCGATCATCTGCACGGCGGTCTTGTTCTTCGAAGCCAGCTTGCGCAACTCTGTGAGGACCTGCACCTCGGTGAGGGCATCGTTCAGCTTCAGCGCTGTGTCCTGGCGGATGGAATCGGGGACCGCGACGTCCACCAAGCCGTCGACAGAGTCGTAGCCGATGGCCTTGAGCATGGTGTCAACGTCGGCCTGGCGACGGGCGCCGATATGCCGGTCCGCGAAGGCGGTGGGGGTTGATTTAACAGTCAAGAGGAACTCCATGATTCAGGCGCCCACTGAGCGCCACGATGATGTGGGGTTCCTCCCCGCTCTGTATTGGACCTGAGAGATTCCGCAGGGATGGTCTCCTGCTTGCACCGTCGGTGAGCCCGGTTGCCCGGACTGCTTTCCAGAGTTGCCTAACCGCGGCGGTACATGGGCCTGAGAGATTCCTGGGGAGGATTTGCTCCTACGGCGCCTGACTGGATGTACCGGCAGGACTCTCCCGCCGCAGATCAAAAGCGTTGCGCCACCATGAGTGACACGCTTCACACCATAGCGGGTAGTTTCGAAAAAGCGCAAGCAAGGTGCTGCTACTGGTGCATGGTCTCGTGAATCTGCAACGCGAACCAGAGTTGCGCCACCGTGGAGGTCTCACCCATGTCCAGCCCCGTCAGCTCACCGATTTTTCGTATGCGGTAGATGATTGTTTGCCGGTGCGCGAACAGGGCGGCAGCCGTCTTTTGCCAGGAACGCTGCGAGTTCAGATAGGTCCGCAAGGTGACGATGAGATCGCCGTCCTGGCTCTGCTCGTAGTCAAAAATTGGGCCCAGCAGTCGCCGGACCAGCGCCGTTCCTTCCTCAAAACCCGTCATGCCCAACCACGATGGTCCCTGCGCATAGTGGGCGACGTCCAGCTTGTTGGCCTTGGCCGAGCCGAGAGCCCAAAGGGACTCCTGAAGAGCCCGTTGCAGCCCCGCAACGGCGGCCGGGGCACTGATGCCGATGACGGTTTCCGCGCCGGCGCAGTGCGCCAGGACGTCGTCGTCCACATCAGCTGGGACCACCACATGCAGCCTGTTGTTCCGCTTCAAGGACGCTGACGCAACTCCGTGCCGCCACAGTTCGATGTGCACGCCAGCCAGCCCACCGCCGTCGTCCGCTTGCTTGACAGCGTCCAATTCCCTGGCAGCGTCCGCCGACATGGAGGCGAGCACGAAATCCCGGGCCGGCACCTCAAAAGCCGTCAGCCGGCTCTCCATCTCGGCCACTCCGAGGCGTCCCTCCATGGCCTGCATCAGGAACTCGCCGGCCAGCCGGTGGCGGCCTTCCAACGACAGGACGATGCGCGAAAGCTGCAGTCCCAGCACGGTCGCGGCATGGAGAAGTACGACGGCGTCCGGGTGCGGTTCGCTGTTGGGCAGCACCACCAGAAGCGCGTTTGCATGGGTGGGAATGTCCATGGTCAGCACGTGCCTGCCGCGGATCCGGTGCCACTGGAAGTTCTTGCCGGCCACAGAGACCCGGCCGGGAAGCGGGGCCCATTCGTCGGCCAGGAAGTCCGGGAGCCGCTGACCTTCGGGATGCCACGGATGCAGGCAGCGGCGGTCCACCACGAACAGCTCTGCGTCGAGCTCCGTGGCAAGCCGCTGGACAAGGCTCTGCCAATGATCCTCGGATGCCCCGACAGTCCGGAGTAGATCGTAGACCCGCGCTGTCTGCCGGAGTCGTCGGGATTCTTCCACCAACGACGCCTCAGCAACCGAGCGGGCGATCGCGATGAACGGCAAGGGATACGGGATGTTGAGCAGGGGCAACGGCAGCCTGTCGCAAGCGGCCAGGAATTCCGCGGTCAGGGGCGGCGCGTGCATCTTCTCGCCGATGGCCAAGGCGCTGGCGCCGGAGTCCATCAAGGCTTCGGCGAGCGCCACTTGCCCGTCAGCGTCAGCTGGAATCGAGAGGCCATTGGTCATCATGAGCTCGCCGCCTGTGACCCATTCCCAGAGCCGTGGCAGGTCCGAGGTGTGGGCCCACGTGATGCGGTTGTCGGCGCCGCCAGATCCGGCCAGGAGCGTGAGGCCAAGCTGCGGCTCGGCGACGAGTTCGGCGACGGTGATTGCCATGGGTGGACTCCTGTTCTGTACGTTGATGGGGCGCTTTAGACAAAGGTATAAGAGACTTCATCATTTGTATTCAAAGTGCAGATAGCCGGAGTGACGCGGGTCACCAAGAATTGAAGTACTTACTCCCCCCGCTCCCCAAGAGCACTCACGAGAGAGGGTTGCAATGAGCGCAACAAGCAACCTCATTGACGATGCCCCACTGACCACGTTTCACAAGAAGCTGACGTTCTTCGCCTCCGGCGGACCGTTCATTGATGGGTATGCCCTATCCATCATCGGCATCGCCCTGATCACCATGACGCCGGGGCTGCAGCTCAGCACGGCTGAAATCGGTTTGATCGGCGCGGCCAGCTTGGTGGGCATTTTCTTCGGCGGTGCCGTCTTTGGGTGGCTCACCGACAAGATCGGCCGGCACAAGATGTACATAGCCGACCTCATCGCGCTGGCCGTCTTCTCCCTCTTGAACGGCTTCGCGACCGAAGTGTGGCAGGTTGTCCTGTGCCGCTTCTTCCTTGGAATGGCCATTGGCGCCGACTACCCCATCGCCACCTCCCTTCTGGCAGAGTTCCTGCCGAAGAAGCACCGCGGCCGTCTGCTGGGCGCCACCTTCGTGGTCTGGGCCGTTGGCGCGGCCGTCGCGTACGCCGTCGGTTATCTGCTTCGGGACATGGGTCCGGACGCCTGGCGCTGGATGGTCGCCAGCCCTGCGATCTTCGCCATCATTACCCTGCTGTGCCGTCTCGGCACCCCAGAGTCGCCTCGCTGGCTGCTCTCCCGAGGCCGACGTGATGAGGCTGACGCAGTCATCAAGAAGGTCTACGGGCAGCAATACGGGCTGAGCGATATCGCTTCTGACAGCGAGGGTCCCGCCAAGCAGGGCCGGTTCCTGGATATCTTCAGGGGCCAGTATTGGAAGCGCACGTTGTTTGTCTCCATCTTCTGGACGGCCCAGGTGATCCCGCTCTTCGCCGTCTACACGTTCGCCCCGGACCTTCTGGCATCTTTTGGGATGCACGGCGACGCCAACCTCTACGGGGGATCGTTCCTGATCTCCATGTTGTTCGTGGTGGGTGGCATTCCCGGCCTCTGGCTCGTGGAAAGAATAGGTCGACGCAAGTTGCTCCTTTGGAGCTTCGGCGTCATCGTGGTGGCACTCGCCATCCCGGCCTTCATTCCCGACGTCCAGGCCGCACCGCTGTTCATCGCGTTGGCGATCTTCGCGCTGGCTTCCGGCGCCTCCAGCTTCCTCGAAGTTGTCTACCCCAACGAGCTCTTCCCTACGGAGGTCCGCGCAACGGCAGTGGGCTTCGGCACGGCAATCAGCCGCATCGGCTCGGCGGCCAGCACGTACTTGATGCCCATCGCCATTGTGAGCTTTGGTGCCGCCGGTTCCCTGCTCATCGGCGCCGTCATCTCTCTGGTTGGCCTGATAGCGACGTTCTTGCTCGCGCCGGAAACGGCCAACAAGTCCCTCTCAGAACTCACCAGTAAAAAGAAGCCGGGCACCCCGGAGTCCCACAAAGTAACCGAAGGATCCCTGTCATGACCACTCACCAGCCCATTGGCCCCGTCGATGCCACCAAGGTTCCCCGCTTCGCAGGATTGGGTACCTTCGCGAGGCTGCCGCAGATCGATCGCGTTCCCGACTACGACATCGCGATCGTCGGCGTCCCGTTCGACGGCGGTACCTCCTACCGTCCCGGCGCCCGGTTTGGCCCGGCCGCAGTCCGCGAGGCCTCCCGCCTGTTGCGCCCCGGATACCACCCCGAGCTGGACGTCGAGCCGGTCAACGAAGTCCAGGTCGTGGATGCCGGCGATATCGCGTGTACGCCCTACGACATCAGCCGGGCAGTGCGCGAGATCGAGGAGCAGGCCCGTCCGCTGATCAGCCAGGACAAGAAATTGATCTCCATCGGCGGCGACCACACCATTGCCCTCCCCATGTTGCGGGCCCTCAACACAGTGCACGGCCCCGTTGCACTGCTTCACTTCGATGCCCACCTGGACACGTGGGACACCTACTTTGACCAGCCGGTCACTCACGGGACCATCTTCCGCAGGGCCTTCGAAGAGGGGCTCCTGATTGAAGACAAATCCATGCATGTAGGCATCCGTGGCCCGGTTTACGATCGCAACGACTTCCTTAAGGACCACGAGTTCGGCTTCCAGATCATTCGCTGTTCTGACCTGGATGTCATCGGCGTCCCGGCGGCCATTGACCAGGTCAAGCAGCGGTTGGGCGATACTCCCGTGTACGTTTCCATCGACATCGACGTCCTGGATCCGTCCTACGCACCGGGCACTGGCACGCCTGAAATGGGCGGACTGCATTCCCGCGAACTTCTGGCACTGCTCCGCGGCCTGAACGGCATCAACATCGTAGGCGCCGACGTCGTTGAAGTAGCGCCCGCCTATGACCACGCCGACATCACCAGCGTGGCCGCGGCAACCGTGGTGTTCGACCTGCTGGCTCTCATGGTGAACAGAGGGAAGGGCGCAAGGGTTTCCCAGCGCGATCTGGAAGCAACGTCCGCCTGATCCGGAACGCCCAAGCTGGAATCCAGTGGGGGTCCGGCGGCCAAAGACACCGCTTGACCCCCACGTGAAACCCCGGAGTGGTAGTTTGATCTCTGCTGAGGCAGACACCCGCACCCAATCGGAGGACCATCCATGTTTAAGGGTTTCAAGGACTTCATACTTCGCGGCAACGTGATTGAGCTGGCCATTGCCGTCGTCATCGGCAGTGCCTTCACCGCTCTTGTCGGAGCCTTCACCAACCACATCATCAACCCCGTGATCGCTGCCGCCGGCGGCATGAACGCCGAAGGACTGGGCTTCAAGATCTGGGAGAACAACCCCGCTACGTTCGTTGATTTCGGCGCCGTGCTGACCGCCCTGGTGACGTTCGTGATCACCGCGGCCGTGGTGTACTTCATCTTCGTGGCACCCATGAACAAGATCAACTCCCTGGTCAAGGACCGGCTCTCCACCGAGGAGCCCGAGGAGGAGCCGCTGCCTGCAGATACTGCGCTGCTGGCCGAAATCCGCGATCTCCTGAAGGACGCGGCCGCCGCCCGCAACGCAGGCCAGGGTTCGGACCTCGACCCGGACCTCGATTCGGACCGCATCCGCTAGGCCCCGCTCTCCGCGATCGCCCCTTTCCGGTTGCTTCACTGAACCCGGTTGCTTGAAGAACCCGGCGTTCTCCTCGCGAGAACGCCGGGTTCTTTGCGTTCACTGGGCTGTCCCCGGAACGTGACGCACAGGCAATCGGTTCGAAACAGGGGCAGGGCAGCATGAAAGCATGAAGCCCAACCCGAGCACTCCCGTCACCGCGGACCTCCTCTGTGATGTCTGCGGCCAGTTGCCCGAACCGCCCAAGGCCCGCCTCACCCTCGCCAACATCGCGGTCATGCCTCCCATCGAGCTCCTGGTCCATGCCGCAGTGGTGGAAACCCATCTGCCCTACGTGGCCAAGGTCCTGTTGCTGGCGGTCACGGCCACCGTGCTGGTCATCTGGGTGGCTGAGCCGTCTGCCGCGAAGGTTCTGCGGCGTTGGCTGCACGGCGCAGCCCTTCACCAGCGCAGGCAGCTTCATCTGGCGCCCTCGCTGTGGCGCGCGCGTACCCTGCTCCACGACCAGCCGGGATCACTGCAGAAAATCACCCAATCACTCGCGAAGTTGGACAGCAACATCCTCAGCCTGCATGTCCATGTGACGGCCGGAGCCGGTATGGAGGGTGCGGTGATGGACGAGTTCGTGCTCTCGGCACCGGGGAGCGTCACCGAACAGGAACTGCTGAAGGCACTGCACGACGGCGGCGGGCGTGAGTCCCAGGTTTGGCCCACCACCGCACTGGCCATGGCCGATGGCCAAACCAAGGCGCTGAGCCTCGCCACAAGGGTCGCCGGGAATCCGCAGGAACTCCCCCTGGCTGTCGCCGAGCTTCTTTCCGCGAAAGTAGTTCCCATCGATCCGGAACGCCCGGGCAGCGAGGCGACAACCGGCGTCGGGCCTTCAACAGACATCCTCAAGATCCCGACGGCCTGGCATGGACCACTGGTCTTCTCTCGTGCTGGCGAGCCGTTCACTCCGGCAGAATCGGCGCGTGCGCACCGGCTCGCCGAGCTGGCAGAGATTCTGGCATACAGTTCGGCCTCAACGGAGGGACAGCGGGGTTAGGCAGGGCGCCGCAACGGGCTCGGTCACATTCGGCGGGGAGCGCAGGTATACCAAAACCCTTGACAGTGCCGCACATCACATCTAGTTTTGTTTTTGGGATCCCAAAGCGGGATCCCAAATGATCCCGCTTCCGGCTGTGGTTCCGCCCCATCGATGGGCAGGCCCACAACAGCTGCCGCCGGCGCGGGTCAGGCTGCAGCGGTATCCCGCCCGGCTCATCCCCCCAAGACATTCCATCCCGTTGACTCCTAATGAAGGAGAAGCTGTGTCTCCCCAAAACACCCAACTGGCAACCGAGGAAACCCAGGAGAACGAGCCCACATCCGGCAAGAACGGCGTGCAGCGACGCACGAACGTCCGCTGGAAGCTCTTCATCCTGCTTCTGGTCCTCGTCGCGGTCAATTACATAGACCGTGGTTCCATCTCCGTAGCCCTCCCCATCATCCAGAAGGAATTCAACCTGCCTCCCGAGCTCGTCGGGCTCTTGTTGTCGGCCTTCTTCTGGACCTATGCCCTGATGCAGATCCCCGTCGGTTGGCTGATCGATAAGTTCGGCCCCCGCAAAATGGTCACCGCTTCCTGCATCGGCTGGGGCGCGGCCACGGCCGCTTCCGGTTTCGCTGGCGGATTCGTCAGCATGTTCATCGCCCGCCTGGGTATCGGCGTCACTGAAGCCGGCGTCATGCCGGCAGGTGGCAAGCTCAATGCCATCTGGATGCACAAGAAGGAACGTGGCCGCGGCGCCACCATCCTCGACGCCGGAGCTCCCCTTGGCGCGGGCCTGGGCGGCATCCTCATCACCTGGCTGATCGCGTCCACCGGCAGCTGGCGGATGTCCTTCATCATCGCCGGAGCAGCCACCATCCTCATGGGCCTTGCAGTCTGGTGGTACATCCGCGACAACCCCCGCCAGCACAAGGGCGTCAATGAGGCAGAAGCCGCCTACATCGAGGCTTCCCACGCCGAGGACGATGCCGAGGCCGCAAAGGATGGCGCCCAAGGCAAGCGCGCGCTCCTCCCCTACTTGAAGTTCCGGTCCTTCTGGGCCATGTGCTTCGGCTGGCTTGGCTTCAACGGCGTCTTCTACGGTCTGCTGACCTGGGGTCCGCTTTACCTGGCACAAGCCAAGGGCTTCGACCTCAAGACCATCGGCTGGTCCACGTTCGTCATCTTCGGTGCCGGCTTCGTCGGTGAAATCCTCGGCGGCATCATCGCCGACAAGTGGCGCGCCTCCGGCGCATCCGCGAACCTCGTCATGCGTACGCTGCTGGGCATCTCCAGCGTCGTCGTGGTGAGCGGCCTCGTAGGTGTCACCATTGTCGCGGACCCGATCACCGCCGTCGTGCTTCTCTCGGTGGTCCTGTTCTTCCTGCGCTGGGTTGGCCTGTTCTGGTCCATCCCGTCCATCCTTGGTGGCCGGACCAACGCCGGTGTCCTGGGCGGTGCCATGAACTTCAGCGGCAACATTGCCGGATTCGTCACCCCGATTGTGGTAGGCCTGATTGTCGGGGCCACCGGCTCCTACACCTGGGCACTGCTGTACTTTGTTGGATCCGCCGTCATCATGGGCATCTCGGTGCTGGCACTGGATTACAACAAGCGACTCCCGGTCTGACTCGCATCGACCGGTCCGGCCGGACGGTCCTGAACCGCCGGATGGCCGGATGCCCGTCGGGTCGCCGGGCGCACTGCCTCACACATCACGAATTGGAGCTGGACATGCTTGCCGCAGAAGACACGAAGAACACTGACCGCCCCCTCCGGGAGTCTGTGCGTGACACGCTCCGTTCCAGGATTTTTGAGGGGCACTATGCGCCCGGCACCCGGCTGGTGGAACGCGATCTCGCCGCCGAATTCAATGTCTCCCGCCTTCCCATCCGCGAAGCCCTGAGGATGCTCCGGCAGGAGGGCCTGATCCGCGACCGCGCCGGCCGCGGCTCCGAGGTCAGCGGGCTGAGCCCCAAGGACGTGGAAGATCTCTTCGATGTCCGCCAATCCCTTGAGGTGCTTGCCTGCCGCCTGGCCGCCAAACGAGCCACCGTGACAGATCTCGAACACCTCCAAGGCCTCCTGAACGAGGCCGACCGCTGCCTGGCCAAGGGCTCCATTCTGGAAGCCCACCGCGCCAACAGCGAATTCCACGATGCCATCACGCGCATCGCCAACAACGATTTCCTCCGCTCCGCACTGGAACCCCTGCAGGGACGCATGCATTGGCTCTTCCGCCATGTCAGCGACCTCCCGGAACTCATCCAGGAACACCGCGACCTCTACGCCGCCATCGCCAGTGGCGATCCAGACCGCGCCGCCGCGCAATCGGCGTCGCACATCGGCAAGTACCGCGAGCAGTTCCCGCAGGAGTCCAGCGCGACGGAGCCCAAGCTGCAACGGAAGAAACCATGAAACTCCTGGTCATCAATCCCAATATCAGTGACGACGTCACAGCCCTGATCGAAGCGGAAGCACAGCGGTCGGCGGGTCCGGATACCGAGTTGATCGTGCGGACCGCCGGGCACGGCGTCGAATATATCGAGACGCGCTTCGAGGCACTGATCGCTGCGGGTGCGGTTGCCGAACTCATCGCCGAATACGGGCACGACGGCGGCACTCACGCCGGGGACGAACCCGGCGGAACCGCGGTGGACGGCGTTGTGGTGGCTGCCTTCGGAGACCCCGGCATGCCGGCCTTGAAAGAGCTGGTGGACGTACCGGTCATCGGCATCACCGAGGCCGCCCTGTGCGCAGCAGCACTGCAAGGCCACAGGTTCTCCATCATCGCCATTTCGGACCGCATACAAGCCTGGTACCTCGACTGTGTTGAACGATTCGGCTTCGGTGGCCGCCTGGCCTCCATTCGCTCCATCAACCAGAGCCTGAACTCGATCGGCTCCGTACAAGCCGATTTCAAGGAAACCCTCTTGGCACTTAGCCGGCAGGCCGTCGACGAGGACGGCGCCGACGTCGTGATCCTCGCAGGTGCACCGCTCGCCGGACTGGCCCGGGAACTTGAAGGCCACATCCCCGTGCCGGTGGTTGACGGTATCTCGGCCGGCATTCGTATGACGGAGGCCGTGGTGGCCCTGCGTTCCGGCGCCCATCGCAGCGGTTCGTTCGCAGCACCGCCGGTGAAGGCCAGGCGGGGCCTGTCGCAAGACCTCGACGCCGCCTTGGCCACAGCGCAGTCGGCCCACCGCCCTGCCACTGTCTAGAACTTTTCAAGAACAAAGGAGGACGACGATGTCCCAACTCCCCGATCTCGTCATTGCCCACGGCACCGTGGTCAACAGCTTTGGCCGACAGGACGCCCATGTAGTGGTGGACGGAGGCCGCATCATCGAGCTCATTGACGCCACCCAGCCCGTTCCTGCCGCCGTCCGCACCGTAGAAGCGGTGGGTCAACTGGTCATTCCCGGCGGCGTGGACGGCCACTGCCACGTGGCCCAAGTGACCGGCCGCTTCCGCACCCTGGATGACTACCGGACCACCTCCACCGCTGCGCTGTGGGGTGGGACCACCACCATCATTGACTTCGGTATTCCACGCGACGCCCAGGAAACTCCCCTGGATGCCGTCCTGAACAAGAAACGGCTCGCCGCCGATTCACGCTGCGACGTCGCACTGCACGGGGCAGTGGTCACGTGGGACGAGACCGTCCCGTGGCAACTGGAGCAACTGGCCGCCGAGGGTGTTCGGTCCGTGAAGATGTACACCACCAACCGTGGTTCCACCATGGCCGATGGAGATACGGTCCTGAAGGTCATGCGCGAAATGGTTCGCCTGGACGGCCTGACCTACATCCACGCCGAGCACGACGCCATCATCACCGACTGCACGGAACAACACGCCTCCGATGGCCTGATCGGGATCGAGCACCTGCACCGGACCCGGCCGGAACTCGCCGAGGAAGTATCCGTCAAAGAGACGCTTGCCATGGCCGAGTACACCGGGGCTCCCGTGTACTTCGTGCACCAGTCAACACCCGGCGCCGTGGACCTGGTGACCGAGGCCCGCGAGCGCGGGCAGGAGGCGTACTCCGAGACGTGCCCGCACTATCTGACCCTCGATGACACTGTCTACGGTTCGGCGTTTCCCGAGTGGTACGCGTGCTGCCCGCCCATGCGCAGCGCCGAAACAGTGGCCGCTCTCAAAGACCGCCTTGCAGCCGGAGCCATCCACACGGTTTCCTCGGACCACTCCTGCTACGACCTCTCCCAAAAACGCGAGCGCACCGACGATGTCCGCTACATGCCGCACGGCCTGCCCGGCGTTGAGACCCGCATGCCGGTGAGCTTCACCGCTTTGGTTTCCGAAGCCGGCGGATCCGTGGAGGACTTCGTGGAGGTCTTCTCTGCCGGCCCCGCACGGATCAACGCCGTGCCGCGCAAGGGCGCAATCGTGGAAGGTTTCGACGCCGATCTGGTGGTCTTCGATCCCGTCAAACAGCAAACCGTCGACGGCGGCGCGCTGCACATGGGAACTGATTTCTCGCCCTTCGAGGGGAAGACGCTGAACGGCTGGCCCGCCGTCGTCGTCTCCGCTGGTCGCGTGGTACTCGACGGCGACGGTTTCCATGATCCAGGGCCCGTGGGACGTTTCGTTGCCCGAAACGGCTTCACCGAACACCGCGACTCGCTGGCCGTGCCCGTTTCTACGCTTACTCTCTAGGAGCCACCATGCCTTCCAACAATCGCGCCACCCGGATCGGAATGATCGTGCCGTCCTCCAACACCTGCCTGGAGCCGCAGACGTACCGGATCCTCGGCGATCGCCAGGACGTCACCATCCACTCAACGCGCATCCCGGTAACCCGCATTGCCTTGGACGATTCCTCGGACAAGCAGTTCGATTCCTCGGTGATGCGTGCTGCGGCCGAGCTGCTGGCCACGGCTAATGTGGACGTGATCGCCTGGAACGGTACCTCGGGATCGTGGCTTGGCGCTGCGCATGACCATGCTTTGGTCCGCGAGATCACAGAGGCCACGGGCATCCCTGCCACCACGTCCACGCTCGCTTATCTTGACGCGTTCGCGTCGTTTGGAACCGAGCGGATCGGGCTGTTCACGCCCTACACCGCCGACGTGAACGAGTCCGTGATCTCGTCCTATGCCCGTGAAGGGATCAAGACGGTCGACCACCGGCACCTGGACCTCAGCGACAACGAGTCCTTCGCGCGGGTCACCGACCAAGAGATGCTTCCTGGGTCACTCGAGTTGGCAGCTTCGCACCCGGATGCCTTGGTCTACCTATGCACCAACCTGTACGGCGCCAACATCACGGCGGAGGTGGAAAGCCGCACCGGAGTACCCGTTCTCGATTCCGTGGCGGTCACCCTCTGGCATGCCCTGAAGTTGGCGGGAGCCCCACTGCTCGACGCGAAGTGGGGCCGTTTGCTGGCTGACGCTGTGTAGCGTCAGCCAGCTCTCCGGATCCAGCTCAGTTGATGAGCTGGATCCGGATGCCTGCGCCGCGTTCCTTCACCACCATCCGACGTTCCACTGCTCCCGTTTGGGTGAGCCATACAACGCTGCCGTCAGATGTCACGGCCTCCACTACGCCCTGGTCCACGATCTCGTCGCCGCGCCAGATCTGAACTTTCAGACCAACCAGCGACCTCCAGTTGGTCACACTCTTTCCCCTTGCTTGTACGAAGGGTGCTCCAAATAACGAATCCTTCTTACGGTGCTGCAATGGGTGGCTCCTAGCGTCCTGGACAAACTTTCTGTACAGGAAGTGTGCCGTCGCCGATGCTCACATGACGCGAATACCAGGCCCAGTTGTGTGACCTGCGTCAATTACAGCGCTTTGACCGCGCCCAGCACCTTGGTCAAGGAGTCCTTCGCGTCGCCAAACAGCAGGGTGGTCTGGGGCTCATACAGGAGCTCGTTCTCAATACCGGCAAATCCGGGGCGCATGGAACGTTTGAGGAAAACCACCTGCCGGGCGTCGGCGACCTCCAGAATGGGCATGCCGTAGATCGGAGACCCCGAGGTGGTTTTTGCGGCAGGGTTCACAACATCGTTGGCCCCAACCACCAACGCGACATCGGTGGTCTTGAACTCCGAGTTGATGTCGCTCATCTCCTTCAAGGACTCGTAGGGCACGTTAGCCTCGGCAAGGAGTACGTTCATGTGGCCCGGCATGCGCCCGGCCACCGGGTGGATGGCGAAGTCCACCTCAATTCCGCGTGACTCCAAGGCCGAGGCCAGCTCCGCGGCAGTGTGCTGGCCTTGGGCCACTGCAAGGCCGTATCCCGGGACGATGATCACCCGCTGTGCATAGCCGAGCAATACTGCCACGTCCTCCGCGCTGGAGGATCTTACGGGCCGCTCACTGACGGTGGTTGAACCTGCGGTAGATCCGCCCTTGAAAGCCCCAAACATGATGCCTGCAACACTGCGACCCATCGCGGCAGCCATGGCGCGGGTGAGGATGGTGCCGGAAGCCCCCACCAGCGTCCCGGCCACCACCAGGAGGACATTGCCTAGCACCAGTCCGGACGCCGCGACAGCCAGGCCAGTGAAGGCGTTCAGGAGTGAAATGACAATCGGCACATCCGCGCCTCCCACCGGCAGCACCAGCAGGATTCCGGCACCAAGACCCAAGAGCAGCAGGAGCAGCGCCACCACCAACCAGCCGTTCAGGATCACCACAATTCCAGCACCCACTGCGGCAAGCAGCACCACGGCCATCAAGGCTGGTAACCCGGGAAATGTCACCGGCCGGGTGGTCATGAGCCCTTGAAGTTTGGCGAAAGTGACACCGGAGCCAGCAAAGGACACCGCACCCACCAGCAACGTGAAGACAATGGCCAGGCGAACCCACGGATCGCCCGAATGGGAGAGTTCCAGCAACGCCACCAGCGCCGCAGCACCACCACCCACACCGTTGAAGAGTGCCACGAGCTGCGGCATCTGGGTCATGTGCACCCGGCGGGCCACCGGCGCTGCCACACCCGAGCCCACAACAATAGCCCCCAGAATCCACGGGATATTGTCCAGTTTCACAGAGACAAACACCGTCACCACAGCCAGCAGAGCGCCAAATGCTCCGATCAGGTTCCCGCGCCGGGCAGTCCGTGGTGAACTTAGGCCCTTAAGGGCGAGGATGAAGCAGGCCGCCGCGGCGAGGTACAGCAGCGAGGTCCACGTGGGGTTCAGAAGGGTCATGGCCGGCGCTCCTTCTTCTCCGGCTCCACGGTGGCGGCCGGCTCCGCGCCTCCGCGGCCTTCAGGAACGGCAGCGTTCGACGGCGGCCGCTGCCGTCCGCGGAACATCTCCAGCATCCGGTCGGTCACCACAAAACCACCCACGAGGTTAGCCGTGGCAAGGACTACGGCCAGCAGCGCAACTGCCAACACCCACGGGTCAGCGGCCTGTCCCGCCACAATGATGGCACCCACCAGGATGATGCCGTGGATGGCATTGGCGCCTGACATGAGGGGCGTATGCAAGGTGCTGGAGACCTTGGAAACAACTTCGAAGCCCACAAAAACAGCCAGCACAGTAATCGTTAGCAGGCTCATGCCATCCATTAGCGCACTCCTTCACTACCGGGTTCGCTGCCGGGTTCGCTACCGGGTTCGCTACCGGGTTCACTGCCAGTGCGAGAACCGCCGGATGGTGAACCGCTGGCTCCGGAGGCGCCGGCATTCCCGCCTACAAGGGGCGCAGCCTCTCCTGCGAGCGCCGCAAGTGCCTCCGCAGTTGGTGCGTGGAGGACTTGGCCGTTGTGGGTGAGGCACGTGCCTGCAATGACTTCATCCTCAAAGTCCGGAACCACCACGCCGTCCCGAGTCATGAGTGCCAGGAGGTTGGCGACGTTCTTGGCGAACAGTCGTGAGGCATCCGCAGGCATTGCCGATGCCGCGTCCTTGATTCCCACGAGTGTCACGGTGCCCTGGCCATCGCCGGTGGGGATGGGGATGTCCTGCCCAGGGATGCTCCCCTCCACGTTTCCGCCGGATTCCGCAGCCAAGTCCACCACCACGGACCCGGGGCGCATCCCTTGGACCATTTCGCGGGTCACAAGGAGTGGGGCGCGCCTTCCAGGCACGGCAGCGGTGGTGATGAGGACGTCGGCCTGAGCTACGTGCGGCGCCAAGAGGGCTCTTTGGAGGGCACCCCGGTCCGCGCTGAGCTCCCTGGCGTAGCCGCCCGAAGCCTCTGCGGTTTCAAGGTCCAGCTTGATGAAGGTTCCTCCCATGGATGCCACTTCGTCCGCCGAGGCGGGTCGGATGTCATTGGCGGACACGCGAGCACCTAGTCTTTTGGCGGTTCCGATGGCCTGAAGGCCGGCAACCCCGGCCCCGAGCACCAGCACGCGGGCGGGCGGAATGGTCCCAGCCGCCGTCATGTACAGCGGAAAGAACCGCGGGAGCCTCATGGCGGCCTCGAGAACACAGCGATAACCGGCCACCAGGGCCTGCGAGGTGAGCGCGTCCATGGACTGGGCTCGCGATATACGTGGGACCAGTTCAAGCGCAAAGGAGGTGATGCCCCCGGCGGCGAGCGCCCGCACCGTGGGCAGCTCCGAGGACGGCGACCCCAGACCAACGGTGACCGAGCCGCGTGGGAGAGCACCCGCCGTCGACGGTTCCAGGGGACGCACGTGGCAGTAGACATCCAGCGATCCGGGAACCAGTGATTGCACCACTGACGCGCCCGCAGCCAGGTAGTCGTGGTCGCTGTGGCCCGATGCCAGCCCCGCGCCGGACTCCACATCCACCTCAAGGCCCAATCCCATCAGTTGCTTCACCGTTTCCGGCGTTGCAGCCACACGTCGCTCACCGTCAAGTGTCTCGCGCGCTATGCCTGCCTTCACCCGCCACCCCTTTTCCGGAACCCTCCAGAACTCAGTTGGCATGAGTCTATGACTGCAGAGGGCCCGGCGGGAGTAGGGGCTGCGCTATGTGCATAAGTCCACTAAGGTCGGTGGAAGCTGGGAGCAACCAGCACCACACCGTCGACGAGCCGGTTCCGGCCGTGCCGTCGGAGAGGAACGCCACTATGGACACCTTCAAAATCGGTTACTTCGTCGGAAGCCTGGCAAGCAATTCCATCAACCGGGTCCTCTCCAAGGCCCTCATCAGCGTGGCGCCGCCGGAACTCGAGTTCCATGAGATCGCCATCAAAGACCTTCCGTTGTACAGCTCGGATTACGATGCTGATTTCCCGGCGGCGGGCCGGGACTTGAAGGATGCCATCGCCGCATCGGACGGCATCTTGTTTATCTCGCCCGAGTACAACCGCTCTATTCCCGGCGCCTTGAAGAATGCCATCGATTGGGGTTCACGCCCGTGGGGCACCAATTCATTCGCTCGCAAGCCCACCGGAATCATCGGCGCATCGCCGGGCGGTATTGGAACAGCCGTGATGCAGTCGTCCATGCGCAGCGTTTTGAGCTTCCTGGATGCGCCACAGTTGAACGCACCTGAGGCTTACATCCGCTTCGTCGCAGATGCGTACGACGACGACGGTTCAGTTAAGGACGAAGCGACAGCCGGGCTTCTGCGCCACTATATGGAGGAATACAGCGCGTTCGTTCAGCGCGTCCTCGCCGCCAACGCGCCCGGCCACATCGGTGATCAGGAACCGGATTCGGCAAAGCTCACGCGGTAACACCGCTCCGGGTGCCGGGCGGCATGCCCGCAGGCGGCTGGACAGGCGCTTAGGTGTCCCGCGAACCCGCCATCAGCTGGCCGATGATGCTGGTCTCCAAGTGCTCCAACAGGTGCCGCGGATTGTCATAGACTTCCGCGGCACCGGCGTCGCGCAGTTCGGCTTCGCTGATTCCGCCGCAGGTCAGGGCGATGACGGGAACGCCGATCGCAGCTCCGGCCTTTACATCCCACACGGCGTCGCCTACGAACACCACATCCTCCGGACCGAGCCCCAGCTTTTCCAGACAGGCCTCGAGGATGTCCGGTGCAGGCTTGCTCTGCTTTGCGTCGTTGGAGCTGGTCCATGCATCAATGGAGGATCCGGCATCGAGAAGGTGCCTGCTCACTTCAAGGTCGCGTTCCTGCGCTGACGAGGCCAAGCCCACAGCCAGCCCCGCGTCCGAGCATGCAGCCAGAAGGTCACGGACCGAATCGAAGGTGCGCAGAGCCGGCCAAAACGTCGAAAAGACCGCACCGTGCGCAGACTTGAGATCTTCCTGCATGTCCTCGGGACAGTCCGGGACCAGACTCTGGACGAGCCGGTCACCTCCCATGCCAACCCTTCGGTGAATGGCGGACATTTCGACATCCAGGCCTTCACGTCGGAAGGCTTGCCACCACGCCATGGCATGGAAGTAGCTGGAATCGATCAGGGTTCCATCCACATCGAAAAGAACGCCGCGTTTCTTTCTTGTCGCTTCATCAGTTGCCACAGCTGACCACCCCTGCATGTGTCTGCGCTTGCGCACCTTGGGCGGCCAGCGCGGAGTCGATCACTGGTTCCTCAAGCATGAGTACCGCATACCGCTCAGCCGAAGCTGGTCTTAGCAGCCCCGTTCCTGCAACTTCACGGATGGCTGCGACTCCCTCAACAGCCTCGTCCATGGTGGAAAACTGCTTGGACAGACCCATCAACACGTCGTCGCCGTCCACCATCAGAATCCGGAATTCCCCATCAGGCGTTTCAGCCAGTTCCAAATGCCCGGCCATCCGAACCTCCTCGTCTTCGATGCCAAACAGCATAGTAAGACTACTTAGTATAAACCTCTCAGTAATATTGCGTCACGCGGGAATTAGGCGTGTGCAACTTGTTGTTGTCGCAGGCATGACAACAATCGGAATCATCGGTGCAGGACACATTGGCAGCCAAGTCGCCCGCAAAGCGGTAGAACTCGGCTATGACGTAGTCATCAGCAACTCCCGAGGGCCGGAAACCCTCCGTGAGCTGGTGACCGAACTCGGGCCGCGCGCCGGGGCCGCAACAGCAGGTGAGGCAGCAGCAGCAGGAGATTTCGCCGTCGTGACCGTCCCTTTGAAGAACTATAAGGACATCCCCACCGAGCCGCTTGAGGGCAAGATCGTAATCGACACCAACAACTACTACTGGGAGCGCGACGGCCGGATCGCTGAGCTGGACAACGGAGAAGCCACCACTTCCGGCCTGCTTCAGAAGCACCTGCCCACCTCCAAGGTAGCCAAGGGCTTCAACCACATTTTCGCCAAGGACATCACCACGGACGGCACCGCTGCCGGCACGCCCAACCGTCGCGCCCTGGCCACCTCCAGCGACTTCCCCGAAGCCGCCGAGCTTGTCACCAAGCTCTACGACGAATTCGGCTTCGACACCGTCAACATCGGCCCACTGGAGGACAGCTGGCGCGTAGAACGTGACCGCCCCGCCTACGTCATCCGCCAGAACGCGGAGGAACTCCGCGGGAACCTCGCCAAGGCAACGCGCACGGTCTAACCCGGAACGCACGACGGCGGCAAGCGGCTTACGCTTGCCGCCCCACCTTTTGCGGGTGCCGTGAATTTTGCGGGTGCCGTGAATTTTGGGTCGAAATCGTGTCACGAATCGGGACCGCGGCGCACTTTATGGGTGGCTGCCTCTCTAAATGCCTGGCGCATCAGGCGTTCGGGAGGCAGCTGCCCCCGAAGCGTCCTACCCCGAGGAGTTCCATGTCCACCAAAATCTCGAACTGGCCCGCAGCGACGCCCATGTGGGTTGACCTGGGCGTTGACGATCTCCAAGCGGCGAAGGCCTTTTATGCAGACCTCTTCGGATGGGATTTTGTTGCCGGCGGTCAGGACGCCGGGGAATACTCGCTTGCACATGTCGCCGGGCGGGCGGTGGCGGGCGTAGGGCCCAAGCAGGATCCGGATGCGCCCACCGTATGGACAACGTTCCTGGCATCGGATGACGTCAATGTCACCGCCAAGAAGATCAGTGCGGCCGGCGGAGAGCTGCTTGCCCCTCCCTTCGACGTCATGGAATCCGGGCGAATGACGCTGGCGACTGACAGCGTGGGCGCAACCTTCGGCGTGTGGCAGGCAGGCACCCATATCGGCGCGGAACGCGTCAATGAGCACGGCGCACTGTGCTGGAATGAGCTCCACACCCGGGACTTCGCATCGGCGCGGTCCTTCTACTCCGAGGTCTTCGACGTCAGCTACCAGGACGTCACCGAAGACGGCTTGGTGTACTCCACCATTCGCAGGCCGCTGGATGGCCGGGAAGTGGGCGGGATTCAGCATGACGTTGACGTTCCCTCCGGCACCCCCAACCACTGGCTGACCTGGTTCGCCAGCGACTACGTTGAGGGCACTGCGAATCGGGCCGTAGAGCTCGGCTCCAGCCTGCTGATGCCTGTCACCGAAAGCCCGCTGGGACGCATGGCCATCATCCAAGCGCCACAAGGTGAGGTGTTTGGCATCATCGACGCACCCCGAATCGGCGAGTAAACACCCGGCCCGCGCTCAGGCAACAGCCGGATTGAGTGCCTCGGCTATGACCTCATGCGCATGGGCCGCGGCAAGCGGAGCGGCCAAGCGGTGGACCGCCTGGAACGTCCTGCGCACGGCAGGACCGTGCCAATCGGGCGGCAAGTAGTCAGTGGGGAGGTTTGGATCCCGGTACGGAAACTTGCGCCACATGGTGAGCATCGGGATGTAGTAGCGGAAGGCATCGCGACGCATGTCCTCGGTGGATTCAGCCAGTGCGATGTCCGGATCGCTGCCCACGAGTCCGGTCCAGCGCTGCTCCGCACCGTCGTAGAGTTCAAGGAATTCCGTGAACTGCTGGTCCAATTCCTTGAGGTCCCACCACTCCGAAATCTTGGGCCGCATGGGGCCATCAAAAACGTAGTCGCTCCGAAAGAGATCCACGAACTCGATCAACCCGCCAGCCGTGAGCCGCTCCCGGGCTTGCTCCAATTTATGCGCGGGAGCAATCCACACACCGTTGGCGACTGAACCAAAGCCCAAGGACAGCAGGGCTGATCGCAGCTGGTGCCGGCGGTTCCGCATGGATTCGGGCACGGAGAAGACCGCCAGCACCCAGGTATCTACCGGCGCGGGCTGCTCCGGGGCGAAGATCCTGCGGTCACCTTCCCGGAACACATCACTGACGGACTCCGAAATTTTGTACTTGGCAATCCCGCCCTCGCGGACGCTCTTAAGAACACCCTTGGCTTTGAGCCTGGAAACTGACGACCTCACGCCGGGAGCGTCGTAGCCCAGTGATCCCAACATGGAGATCAGCGCAGATACCGGCAATGCGTCGCCTGCATTTCGTCCGTAGAGGCCAAAAATGGTGACGAGCAGCTGCTGGTGGCGCACCGGGGGTGCCGGGACGGCGAACATCGAAGGATCCTCATTTCCGCGCCGCAGTTCCGGCGCCAGTCCAGTTCATCATAGGCGCGGTAATGCTTCCGCTCAGATTGCTTCAATGCCCATATTCGGCCCCGATCAACGGATCATGTGGAATGCCTGAGGCGCTCGTTCTTCTTCTGGAGACTGTCCGGCTAGCCGTGTCATAGTAAGCATGCTTACTATGGAGCCACGCTGATTCGAGGCTCACACCGCCCCGAAAGGTCCTTTCCGTATCAACGATAGGAAACACATCATGGCAGGAAATCTCGTAGCCCGCTCCATTCACGACCTCACCGCCGCGGCATGGTTTGGCGGCTCACTGATGGGCGCCATCGGACTTAATGGTGCCGCTGCAGAAGCGAAAGACCCCACCGAGCGCACCCGGCTCTCCAGCAAGGGCTGGGGAAAGTGGGCCCCCATCCAGACAGCAGCCTTCGCCGGACACCTGGCCTCTGACCTTGCCATCGCATGGGAGAACAAGGGCCGGATTGCCAAGCAGGACAATGTCGCCGCAAACACTGTCTACAAGACTGTAGTGACTTTGGCTGGAGCCGCCGTCACGTTGTACGCAGGTGTTGTGGGCAAGAAGGTGGATGAGCTCTCAGACGAAGGCGCCAAGGGTGCAACAGAACCCCGGGTCGGCGCATCCGATGAGTTGAAGTCCGCTCAGACCCAGCTCAAAGCACTGCAGTGGGCCATTCCGGCGTTCGCGGCTTGGGTGATCATCCTCGGCGCAAAGCACGGCGAGATGCAGCGGCCGAAGAACATCATCAAGGGCTTGCGCTAGCCACCCACCCCGCGTCCCCAACCACCACTGGCCGAGACGGCAGTTAATGACAATCCCATTGCTCACCATTGTCATCAACCGCCGTCTCGGCGTAGGGGGTCAGGCTCCTTTCAAAGCTTTGACGAAGTGTTCCGGCCATGGCTGTGCAGCTGCGGTTCCATGGGGGACGTACACGGTGGTGACCGTCCCGTAGGCGGCGACCTCACCGGCGTCGGACGCTACCTCAAAAGCCAGGGTCAGCGAGGTCCGGCCCAGCGCGCTGACCTTCACCGTGGCGGTGATGCGCTGGCCGAACCACAGCTTGGCCTTGTAGTTGATGACTTGCTGAACACGCGGAGCGCTGGGGAAATAGTCCGGCAACTCCAGCGAACGGAAGAGCTCGGCCTCCGCAGCCTCAACCCAGCGCAGAATGGCCGAGTTGTGCTGGTGCCCGGAGGCGTCGGTGTCCACCCATTCCACCGTTCGCTGGACGGACGCCTCCGGAAACCTATCCACGATTCTCCTAGCGGGCGCTAACGGCGGCGTCGTTAGGATCAACGTCGACGGCGGCGACTGCCACCTCAGGCTGCGGCTTCGGAATCATCGCCACAGCACCCGCGGCCAGAACCGCGATGCCGGCGAAGATTGCGAAGTTGGCCTCGAAGGGCAGCTTGGAGCCTGCGATCCAGCCACCGATCAACGGTCCGGAAATGGCACCCAGGCGGGCGAAGCTCAGGGCCCAGCCCGTCGCCGTGCCACGGACCTTGGCCGGGTAGTAGTCGGCAATATAGCCGGTCAGCACCAGCGAGGTGGAAATGGAACCGACACCTGCGAAGGCCACGAACAGCAGGTTGACCACCATGGTGTTGGGGAAGACCAGCAGCATGATGCCCAAGCCGCCCAGGATGTAGAACACCACCAGGATGAGCTTCTTGCCGTACTTGTCTGCGGCGCGGCCAAGGAGCAGGCCCCCGATTGCGGAGGCGAGGCTGAAGACCAGCAGGAAGGTCAGTGACGAGCCGAGGTCGTAGCCGGCCTTCTTCATGATGCTCGGCAACCAGGTGTTCAAGCCGTACACCAGGACCAAGCCACAGAACAGCGAGATCCAGAAGAAAACGGTGGAGCGCAGGTACTTCCGGGAGAACATGGTGGTGATGGTCTTCCACCACGGATCCACCTGGCCGCCTTGGGCAGCAGGAACTGCCGGAGCCACAGCAACAACGGGCTTGTAGTTGGAGATGTTCAGCTTGGCGGCCAAGGCCTTGGCCTCGGACTTCCGGCCCTTCGACTCCAGGAATTCCAGGGATTCAGGCAGGAACTTCCAGATGACCGGAATCAGCACCACAGGTGCGGCACCGATCGCGATCACAGCACGCCAACCACCCATGGGCAGGACGAACAGCGCAGCCAAAGCGGCGGCAACGATGCCCAGTGAGTAGCCGGAGTACATGAGGCCGTAGTTGTAGGAGCGCTTGTTCGGCGCCGAGTATTCAATGGTCAGGGCCGCTGCCACCGGAATGACACCACCCATGCCCAGTCCGCCAATGAGGCGGAACAAGCCGAACAGCTCCGGCGTCGGCGCCCAAGCAGCGCCTGCCTGGGTGAGCGTGAAGATCGCCATTGAAGCCAGGAGCATTTTCTTGCGGCCGACGAGGTCGCTGAGCGTGCCGATGAAGAGGGCGCCAATAAGCATGCCGATCAAGGCATATGATCCCAGACCGCCCAAGGCCAGCGGGCTGAGGTTCCACTCTTTGTACTCGGCAAGTGCCGGCAGGATGGCGCCCAGGACGCCGACGTCGTAACCTTCGGCGAGGATCGCGAGCCAGCAGCAGAACAGCACCAAGCCGGTGGTCTTCTTGGGCACGTTCCAGTCGTTGACTGGTGCGGTGGCCATGGCTACTTCACCAAAACCGATGCTGCTGCGGACTCGGGAGTCCAGCGGAGGTGTGTGTTGACTTCTTCCATGTCGGCTTCCTTAAGCAGGGACAGGCGGGGACGAACGGCGTCAGTGCGTGAGCTCGGAGGCTTGCGGCGACCAGCTCGGAATTGTGGGATCCAGTCGGCGCCGGGCCCCTGATATTCCTGCTCGGCCGCTGCGTGCAGCGTCCATTGGGGGTCGTAAAGGTGCGTGCGTCCCAAGGCGATCAAGTCCGCACGGCCGGCCAGGAGGATGGAGTTCACGTCATCGTAGGTGGAGATGGCGCCGACGGCGATCACCGCCACGCCTGCAGGTGCGGCAACTTCCTGACGGATGCGGTCCGCGAACGGCGTCTGGTAGCTACGGCCGAAGGCGGGCTTCTCTTCCTTGGCCACCTGTCCGGTGGAAACGTCCAAGCCGGCGGCGCCGTGCTCAACGAACGCCTTGGCGATGGCCACGGAATCATCCGAAGTGTTGCCACCTTCGATCCAGTCGGTGGCGGAGATGCGCACCGTCACCGGCTTGCTGGCAGGCCAAGCTGCACGAACGGCGTCGAACACTTCCAGCGGGAACCGCAGCCGGTTCTCCAAGCTGCCACCGTATTCGTCGGTCCGTTTGTTGGACACCGGCGAAAGGAAGGAGGACAGCAGGTAACCGTGGGCAGCATGGAGTTCCAGGAGATCGAAACCGGCCTCGTCCGCACGGACCGTGGAGGCGACGAACTCGGCCTTGATGGCATCCATTCCAGCGCGATCCAGCTCCACGGGAGTTTGGTTCTCCGGGCTGTACGGCAAGGCCGAGGGACCCACGGCGGTCCAGTTACCGGACTCGAGCGGCTGGTCAATGCCTTCCCACATGAGCTTGGTGGAGCCCTTGCGCCCAGAGTGGCCCAGCTGGGCGCCGATCTTGGCGGTGGAACGGGCGTGAACAAAGTCCACGATTTCCTTCCAGCTCTCACGCTGTTCATCCGTGTAGAGGCCGCTGCAGCCGGGGGTGATGCGGCCGGCTTCGGAGACGCAGACCATCTCTGTCATCACCAGGCCGGCGCCGCCGAGTGCCTTGGAGCCAAGGTGGACCTTGTGGAAGTCGCCCGGAACACCGTCCGTAGCTGAGTACATGTCCATCGGGGAGACCACAATGCGGTTCTTCAACTCCAGTTGGCCGATCCGGAACGGCTGGAACATGGCCGGAGCGACCTCTGTCAGCCCCTGCGAGGCAGCGAAGTCGCGGTCCACGGCGTCGGCGAACTCGGGATCGCGGAGCCGCAGGTTTTCCTGCGTGATGCGGCGGCTGCGGGTCAGCAGGTTGAACGCGAACTGTGTAGGGTCCTGGTCCTTGTACTGGCCGATGCGCTCAAACCATTCAAGGGATGCCTGGGCTGCACGCTGGGTGGAGGCAACCACGGGCCGACGCTCGGCCTCATAAGCAACCAAGGCGGACTCCACATCCGGGTGCTCGTGGAGGCAAGCAGCCAATGCCAGCGAGTCTTCCATGGCCAGCTTGGTGCCCGAGCCGATGGAGAAGTGGGCGGTGTGGGCGGCGTCGCCCAGCAACACTACGTTGTTGTGGCGCCAGCTCTCGTTGCGGACCGTGGTGAAGTTGATCCACTTGGAGTTGTTGGTGAGGACCTCGTAGCCGTTCAGTTCCTCGGCGAAGATCTCGCGGATCTTGGCGATGGCCTTCTCATCGGAGACACCGGGAGGGAAGACCTCGTTGGCGGTTTCGTCGAAGCCCGCGGCGTGCCACACGTCCTGGTGCATTTCCACGATGAAGGTGGAGCCCTCGTCCGAGTAGGGGTAACCGTGGATCTGCATGACGCCCCACTCGGTTTCCTTCACGAAGAACTTGAAGGCCTCGAAAACCTGGTCCGTACCAAGCCACATGAACTTGTTGGTACGCGGGTCCAGGTTGGGCTTGAAGGAGTCGGCGTACTTGGCCCGGATCTGGGAGTTGATGCCATCCGCTGCGAGAACAAGATCGTAGTTGGCTTCAAGCTCCTCCACGGCAGGAGCCAGGGTACTGAAACGCACGTCCACGTTCAGTTCGATGCAGCGGCGCTGGAGCAGCTCCAGCAGTTCCTTGCGGCTCATGGCAGCGAAGCCCTGGCCGCCCACCGTGATCATTTGCTCGCGGAAGTGGATGTCGATATCGGACCAGCGTGCGAAGCGACGGCTCATGTACTCGGCCACTACGGGATCAGCGTTGCCGATGCCGCCCAAGGTCTCATCGGAAAACACGACGCCGAAGCCAAAGGTGTCGCTGGCAGCGTTACGTTCCCAGAGGGTGATGTCATGCGACGGGTCCAGCTGCTTCATCAGTGCTGCGAAGTACAGACCGCCAGGCCCGCCTCCAACGATTGCGATTTTCATGGTGTTGCTCCTTCTCAAGCCTGGCTCTGGCCGGCGGGGGTAAGTTGTTCGGTCTTGCTCGCGTTCCCGGTGTTGTCCTGCGAGAGGACCCTGTCGCGGAGCTTGAAATGCTGGAGTTTGCCGCTGGGGTTGCGTGGAAGTTCAGTAACGAAGCGGACGTCCCTGGGGTACTTGTAGGGGGCGATGGTCTGCTTCACGAAGTCCTGGATCTCTTTGCGCTTGCCGGCATCGCCTGTGACGCCTTCGCGCAGGACGACGAATGCGCAGACGATGCTGCCGCGCTCTTCATCCGGAACCCCGATGACCGCGTTTTCCACAACATCCGGGTGCTGGTCGATGGCCGTCTCAACCTCGGGCGCACCGATGTTGTAGCCGGAGGAGACGATCATGTTGTCTGATCGTGCCTGGTAGGTGAAGTACCCGTCGGCATCCATGGCGAACGTGTCACCGGTGACGTTCCAGCCACGGACCACGTAGTTGGCCTGCCGTGCGTCGTCGAGGTAGCGGCATCCGGTGGGGCCGATCACTGCCAGGCGGCCGATGTTGCCCGGGCCGAGTTCGTTGCCGTCGTCGTCCAGGATGGTGGCCCTGAAGCCCGGCACCGCGCGGCCGGTGGTCCCAGGGCGGATATCGTCCCCTGCCGCGGAAATGAAGACGTGCAGCATTTCCGTGGCGCCAATCCCGTTGATCAGCCGCAAACCAGTAGCCTCATGCACCGCTTCCCAGGTTTCCTTGGAGAGATGCTCTCCGGCGGAGACGGCCATACGCAGGCCCCTGAGGAGGTCTCCGCGCTTCTCTTTCAGGATGGCCCGGTAAGCCGTGGGTGCGGTGAAGAGGATGCTGGCTCCTGCCGCGGCTGCGGCTTCAGCAAGCTCCACCGGCCCGGCCTTCTCCGTGAGGAGCGACGACGCGCCGAACCTGAGCGGGAAGACCACCAAACCGCCAAGTCCGAACGTGAACGCCAGGGGCGGGGAACCCGCGAACACGTCATCTGCAGTTGGTTCCAGGATGTAACGGGCGAAAGTGTCCGCGTTGGCCAGGATGTCCCGGTGGAAATGCATAGTCACCTTGGGCACGCCGGTGGTGCCCGACGTCGGTCCTAACAGGGCGACGTCGTCCGCGGCTGTGTCCACTGCCGTGAACTTGCCGCTCTTGTGCTCGCAGCGCGAGGCGAGGTCGCCGTCGTCGTCGAATCCGTTGCCGGCCCCGTACGTCAGGACCTTGACCTCATCCGCCGCCGCGATCGCGAGCTCGTCCACGAACCGGTGATCAGAGATGGCGACCACGGGTTTGGTGAGTTGGATGAGGGTGGAGACCTCGGTGGAGCGCAGCATGGGCATGGTGGTGACTACTACGGCGCCGGCTTTCAGGACACCCAGCCAGGCAGCCACGATCCAAGGGTTGTTGGGTCCGCGCAACAACACGCGGTTGCCCGGAACGACACCGAGGTCTTCGGTGAGGACCTGTGCCACCTGGTTGGAACGCTGCTGGAGCTGACCGTAGGTCCAGACCGAACCGTCAGGGGTCCACAGGGCGGGGCGGTCTGCGCCGTACTGCTCAACAGCGTCGTCGATCAGTACCGCCGCAGCGTTGAGCCGCTCCGGGTAGTGGAGTTCGGGAAGGGTGAATTCAAGCGCAGGCCAAGTATCGGCGGGCGGCAGGTGGTCGCGGGTAAACGTGTCCACGTGGGCCGATGGCATCATGCTCATGGCCGGTCCTTTCAGTGGTGCGTCGTTGAAGCGGATGGTTGGCGGAGATCTAATGCTGTTTAGGTGCCAGCCCGAATCATGCCCTCTTGGGCGACCGTGGCAAGCAGCCTTCCTTGACGATCGAAGAAGCGGCCCATGGCGAGGCCCCTGTTGCTTTGACCGGAGATGGCGTCCTGGGCGTAGAGCACCCAGTCGTCGGCGCGACCATCGCGGTGGAACCACATGGAGTGGTCCAAGCTGGCGGTCGCGAGTCCCGGGCTGGACCAGTTGAGTCCGTTCACCCGGAGCAGCGGCTCCAAAATCGTGTAATCGCAGACGTAAGCCAGCGCTGTGCGGTGAAGGTCGGCGTCGTCGGGCAGGGCGTCAAAAGCCTTGACCCAAATGGCCTGCTGCGGCACGGAACCGCCTTCGAGATCGATATATACCGGCCCTGGAATATGGCGCATATCGAAGCTACGGCCCGTCGACCAGTACTCCGCGGCTCGACCGTCCACGCTGGTCAGCGCTTCGGCTGCAGTCCGCAGCGATTCAGGCTCGACGGCGGCAGGAGCCTCGGGCTGGAAGTCCGGGCCGCTCTCAGGGACCTGGAACGAACCCATGGCCGCGTACACGGCCTTGCCGTTCTGGAAACCCCGGACTGTGCGGGTGGAATACCCTCGGCCATCCCGCAGGCGCTCCACTTCGTACCGGACACTGGAACCGATATCCACGGGACGCATGAAGTAGCTGTGCATCGAGTGCAGAGTCCTGTCAGCATCAACGGACCGCATCATCGCGGCCGCCGCCTGTGCCACCATGTCTCCACCATAGGCTTTTGGCCACGGCACGTACTGGGTGGTTGCTTCATAGGCTTCGTCGAACACCTCGGCCGTTGTGGGCGTTAGTTCAACTGCCTTGAGGAAGGTCTCGGACGTCAGGGTTCCAGTGATCATGGCTTAAGCCCGGCGGTAGTCGGCGAGGGTTTCGTCAGCCACGTCTTCGAGGTTCACCACGAGGTTCTCCGGCGTGCGCGCTGTGAGCCAGACGAGTTCTTCCGTGATGGACATGTTGGCTTCAACGTGGGGCATGAACGGCGGCACGAAAACCCAGTCGCCGGCCTTCATGTCGATGAACTCCGAGTAGTTCTCGCCGAAGTAGATGCGGCCGTGGCCACGCAACACATAGCCGCCGGTCTCAGCCTCGCCGTGGTGGTGCGGAAGTGAGCGGTACCCGGGGGTGTTGGATACTTGGCCGAACCAGATCTTGGTTGCCGGGGTGTGCTGGATGCTGACGCCGGACACGCGGATGCAGTCGCCGGACTGCGCAGTGTTGGTGTCCTCAGCTCCGGCGCGGGTGACAACCGGGACAACCTTGCCGTCAGCCTGCGCGTAGATGGAGTTATCGCCTTCGAGTTGGTACTCGGTGGTGGTCTGGCTCATGGGTTTTCTCCTTTTATCTGGTGGTTCTGGACGATTGCTGTCAGGCGGGGACTGCGACGGGTGCGTGGATTCGGAACTGGTTCTCCAACCGGCCGATCCCGTCGATTTCCGTAGTGAGGACGTCGCCGTCCCTAAGGAAGCGAGGCGGGGTCATTCCCATGCCCACTCCCCCGGGTGTTCCGGTAAGGACGAGGTCGCCGGGACGCAGAGCGGTGAATTGCGAGATGTAGGACAGCAGCTGTGCCGGGCCGAATACCAGGGTGCTGGTGTTTCCCTGCTGCACAAGCTCGCCATTGACGTAGCCGCGGACGTCGAAGTGTTCCCCGGCTTCATCTGCCGTGACCATGACCGGGCCCACGGGGGTTGTGCCGTCCCAGGCCTTGCCCTGGAACCACTGCAGGGTCCGGTTCTGCCAGTCGCGCATGGAGACGTCGTTGGCCACCGTGTACCCGGCAATGGCCGCACGGGCCTGGTCTTCGTCTGCATGGAACAGTTCAGAACCGACGACGACGGCCAGCTCGGCTTCCCAGTCGACACGGCCGCTGCCGTGGACTTCCACAGCGTCGTTTGCTCCAACCAGCGTGTCTGCGTATTTGGCGAACAGGGTGGGGAACTCAGGAAGCTCGCGGCCCATTTCCTGGATGTGGTCCCCATAGTTCAAGCCGCAGCAGATGACTTTGCCGGCCCGGGGAAGGAGCGGGGCGAGGTCAGCGTCGGCGGCCGCAACTATGGTCTGCTCCTTCGACGCTGCAGCCTCTTCAACAACGTTCCGCCAGTCCGGCCGAGCCAGGAGCGCGCCGACGTCATCGGCGGGCAGGGTGAGGTAACAGTCGGCGCCCGTGGCGAGTGCCGCCGTCGTTCCTCCGTTGGCCGTGCGCAGGGTGGCGAGTTTCATTGCGGGTTCCCTTCGAGATTTTGTGATGTGTCGACTTTTTTACGATCGTCACATATGCTCAACGTAGCACGGCAGAAATGATCTGCACAGAGGCTTTCCAAAAGTTTTTGCAGTTGCCACAACGAGGAGGAACAGCATGAGCCACACAACGATCAACCCGGAATCGCTGCCCAAACCATCGGGTTTTGCGCACGGCATCCTGGCTGGCAACACCGTCTTCCTGGGCGGGCAGACGGCTTTGGACAAGAACATGAAGATCGTTCCCGGCGGCATCGTGGAACAGTTCACGCAGGCGTTCTCCAACGTGATCACCACCCTGCGCGAGGCCGGCGGACAGCCCGAAGACCTTGTCAACGTGACCATCTACCTCACGGACGTTGACGACTACATGGCCAACGGCCGCGAAATCGGACGCATCTGGCGCGAAATGGCGGGATCGCAGTACCCCGCCATGGCAGGCATCGGTGTCACGCGCCTGTGGCAGAAGGAAGCACTGATCGAAATTCAGGGCATCGCGGTGATCCCGGAACGCTAAACCTCTGGAGTTTTTGTACAGATACCGCCCCTAAAACCACGTCTAGAGGTCATTAGCTGTACAAAAACTCCCGTCGATGGCGCAGGATTGGGCCATGGGAACCGTTAGCGAATATCTTGCGGGCGTCAGCGAGGGCAACCGCCCAATTCTGGAGCGAATTGTGGCGATCGCCCGCGAGTTGGCCCCCGACGCCGAAGAAGGCGTCAGCTACGGGATGCCCGCTTTGCTGGTTGATGGCAAGGGCTTTGTGAGCGTGCTCGAAACCAAGAAGCACCTTGCCCTGTACCCGTTTAGTGGGCAGATCCTGCCGGAAATGTCCGAAGAGCTGGGGGGCTACTCATGGTCGCCGGGGACGCTGCGGTTCTCGGCGGACAACCCCGTGCCGGACTCGATGGTCCGCCGGATCCTTGAGACCCGATTGGCTGCGATCCGGAAGTAGTCAGTGCTCGAACCGGCTAGTGCTTCGCGGAGACGTCTTGGGAGATTGCCTGCGCGGTGGCCACCACTTCCTGGCGCACGCCCTCCAGATACTTCTCCGGGTCCGGCTGGGCAGCAACGGCCTGGGCCTGCAGGGACACGTTGATCGCAGCCACGTTGTCGCCGTTGTTGTGGTTCCACACCGGTGCTGCGATGGACATCAGCCCAAGTTCCAGCTCCTGGTCCAGGAGGCACCACCCCTGCCTGCGGACATGTTCGACGGCGGCCCTCAAGTCGGAGGCGCTGGCGACGGTCCGCGGGGTGAGCGGGGTGAGTTCCGCCGTCGAGAGGTAAGCCTCCAACCTAGCCTGCGGCAATCCGGCGAGCAGCACGCGACCCATGGACGTGGCGTACGCCGGGAAGCGGGTGCCAACCGTGATGCCGACGTTCATGATCCTGCGGGTGGCAACGCGGGCCACGTAGAAAATATCCGGTCCGTCCAGCACCGCGGCAGAGGTGGACTCCCCCAGCTTTAGGCTCAGTTGTTCCAAGTGCGGCTGGGCAAGCTGCGGAATAGACAGCGCTGACAGATACGAGTATCCGAGCTGCAGCACCTTGGCCGTGAGCGCGAACGTCTTGCCATCGGTGCGGACATAGCCCAGCTCAACCAAGGTGTGCAGGAACCTCCGGGCCGTGGCACGGGTCAGATCGGTGCGGGCCGCGACTTCGCTGAGTGTCATCACGGGGTTGTTCGCGTCGAACGCCCGGATCACGGCAAGTCCCCGGGCCAGCGACTGCACATACTGATCGCTTGCCTGGGGGGTAATTGCGGAGTCGGTCATGGTTACCAATCCTAAATCGCGTTGCGAGGCCTACTCTGCAGGACTCACGCCCCGAAAACCCTGCAGAGCGGGCCTCACAACGCGGGGGCCGGAACTTGCGAGGCCTACTCTGCCTCCCTTAGGCCGGCTTCTTCAGGGGCAGCGGTACGAGCTCCTGGATTTCCTCGAAGGTGCAGCCGAAGGTTTCGCGGACGGTGACGCCGTCGGGGCCTGTGAGGAACACGGCTTTGTCCGTGTACACGCGGGTGACGCAGCCGACGCCGGTGATCGGGTAGGTGCAGTGTTCCACGAGCTTGGACACGCCTTCGCGGGTCAGCAAAGTCATCATCACGAAGACGTCCTTGGCACCGGTTGCGAGGTCCATCGCACCGCCCACGGCCGGGATGGCGTCCGGGGCGCCGGTGTGCCAGTTGGCGAGGTCGCCGGTGGCGGAGACCTGGAAAGCGCCGAGCACGCAGATGTCCAAGTGCCCGCCGCGCATGATCGCGAACGAGTCGGCGTGGTGGAAGTACGAGGCCCCGGGCAGTTCGGTGACGGGAATCTTGCCGGCGTTGATCAAGTCGCCGTCGATCTCGTCGCCCTCAGCTGCCGGGCCCATGCCGAGCATCCCGTTCTCCGTGTGGAGGGTGATGTTTTGTTCCTCGGTGAGGTAGTTGGACACGAGCGTGGGCTGGCCGATGCCCAGGTTCACGAACGAGCCCGGGGCGATGTCGCGGGCCACCAACTGGGCGAGCTCGTCGCGGCCCAGCGGCTTCTCCGAGGTCTGGATGCTTGTTTGGGTGCTCATGCTCAGACCACCTTCTCTGTGCTGGTGCCGACTCCGCCGCCGGCAGAATCGACGCGGACCACACTGTTGACGTAAATCCCCGGCGTCACTACGTTTTCCGGATCCAGGGAACCGGTAGGCACGATCTCCGAGACCTGCACGATGGTGTGCTTGGCAGCGGCGGCCATGATGGGGCCGAAGTTCCGGGCCGTCTTGCGGTAAACGAGGTTGCCCTTGCCATCGGACTTGAGTGCCTTGATGAGGGCGACGTCGGCATGGATCGGCGTCTCAAACACCTGCCACTTTCCATCCAACAACCGGGTTTCCTTGCCCTCAGCCAACGTGGTGCCGTAACCGGTGGGCGTGAAGAACCCACCGATACCGGCACCGGCAGCACGGATGCGCTCGGCCAGGTTGCCCTGCGGGACCAGTTCCAGCTCGATCTCACCGGCGTGAAACTTGGCGTCGAAATGCCAGGAATCGGACTGCCGCGGGAACGAGCAGATCATCTTGCGGACTCGGCCCTCCTTGATCAGCAACGCGAGGCCCTGATCGCCCTGGCCGGCGTTGTTGTTCACCACGGTCAGGTCCTTCGCGCCGCAGTCCATCAGCGCGTCGATCAGTTCGAACGGCTGCCCGGCGTTACCGAACCCGCCGATCATCACGGTGGAACCGTCCTTGATGCCGGCGACAGCCTCGCCAACAGTGTCAATGAAATTCAGCATCGCCCTAGACTCCTTCTGAAACTCCGGCAGAAACGTTTTCCAGCACCACGGCCAGGCCCTGGCCCACGCCGATGCAGATCGCCGCAACTCCCCAGCGCTGCCCGGAAGCCTGCAAAGAGCGGGCGAGCGTACCCAGGATGCGGGTACCGGAGGCACCGAGTGGGTGGCCCATCGCGATGGCGCCACCGTGCTGGTTCACGATTGAGGGGTCGATCCCCCATGCATCAACGCACGCCAGCGATTGCGCGGCGAACGCTTCGTTAAGTTCGACGGCGCCCACCTGGTCCCAGCCGATGCCCGCCTTCGCGAGGGCCTTGTTCGCGGCTTCCACCGGGGCGAAACCGAAGAACTGGGGATCGTTGCCGTGGGCACCACGCCCGGCGATGCGCGCCAACGGGTCCAAGCCAAGAATGGAAGACGCAGCTTCGGATCCGATCCACGCCGCCGAAGCACCATCAGACAAAGGCGAGGCATTCCCGGCGGTGACCGTGCCGCCGTCGGGCCCGTCAGACTCAGCCCGGAACACCGTCTTCAACCCGGCAAGCTTCTCCGCCGAAGAACCGGCACGGATGCCTTCGTCCCGCACAAGATCAGTGCCCGGAACCTGCGACACCAAAGAATCGTAGAAGCCTTCGTTCCACGCGGCGTCGGCCAGGTTGTGCGAATCAGCCGCAAAAGCATCCTGCCGCTCCCGGGTGATTCCGTACTTTTCACGGAGTCGCTCGGTGGCTTCGCCCAGGGAGATGGTCCAGTCCTTGCTCATGGCCGGGTTCACCAGGCGCCAACCGAGCGTGGTTGAAGCGAGCGTCATGTCGCCGGCCGGGTAGGGCTTGGAGGTCTTCGGCAGCACCCACGGCGCACGGCTCATGGATTCCGCGCCGCCCACCAGCATGAGTTCGGCGTCGCCCGCGTTGATCTGGCGCGAGGCGATGATCGCCGCGTCCAACGAGGATCCACACAGCCGGTTCACGCTGGTGCCCGGAATGGAGACCGGCAGGCCAGCCAACAGGGTGGCCATGCGGGCCACGTTGCGGTTTTCCTCGCCGGCACCGTTGGCGTTGCCGAACACCACTTCGTCGATTCGCTCAACATCAAGCCCCGGGGCACGCTTAACGGACTCGCGGACCACATGGGCGGCAAGGTCGTCGGGACGGACAGCGGCAAGACCGGAGCCGAACTTGCCGAAGGGCGTGCGCACGGCGTCGTACACGAAAGCCTGGTTCATGGGATTTCCTTCGGGGTGGGGACTAGTTGGGGGTGGAGGCCGCGTCGATCTCGGCGAAGACCTTCTGGGCCGTCTTGAACGCGGAATTGGCCGACGGCACACTGCAATAGATGGCGGTCTGCAGCAGGATTTCCTTGATCTCGTCCCTGCTCAGGCCATTGTTGAGGGCTGCCCGGATATGCATGGCCAGCTCATCCCAGTGACCGTGCGCCACCAGTGCCGTGAGGGTAACGGCGGATCGCATTTGCCGGCTCAAGCCGGGCCGCGTCCAGATGCCACCCCAGGCGATCCTGGTGATCATGTCCTGGTAGTCCTCCGTGAAGGAGTCCTTGCCTGCGTTGGCCCGGTCCACGTGCGCATCGCCCAGCACTTCGCGGCGAACCACCATGCCGGCGTCGTAAATGTCCTGTGCGGTGGCATCTGGCTGGACGGCGCCGTTGCGCTCTGATGACGTGCTCACAGCTCGTTCTCCTTCATGAAGTTCCGCATAAGGTCAGCCACAGCGGCCGGTGTCTCGGCGGGGGCAAGGTGACCCACGCCGTCGAGCGTTTCCACCACTGCCGTTCCGCCGCCGGCCCGGATCCCCTCGGCCAGTTCCTCCGCCATGGCGGGCGGCGCCACGGAATCCTCGACGCCGGCAATCACCTGCGTGGGAACGGTGATGCTGCCCAGTTGCTCGCGGACATCGAATGCGGCGAGGGCTTCGCAGCAGAACGAGTATCCAAAGCGATCGGCGTCGCGGAGGGCGTGCAGGAGGCGGCTGCTGATGTCCGGCTGGCGGTCCATGAAGCCCGGCCCGAACCAGCGTTCAGCGGAGCCTTGGATCATCACCGGGGTGCCCAGCCTGCGGACGGTCTCCGCACGCTCCAGCCAGCTTTCGGGGGTACCGAGCTTGGCGCCGCTGCACTGGACGGACAGGCTGCGGAGGCGGTCGCCGTGCTTGATGCCGAGCTGCAGGCCGGTGGCCCCGCCCAGCGAAACACCGGCGTAGTGGAACCTCACGCCGGGGGCAACCGAATCAACAAGATCGACGACGGCGTCAGCCAGTTCCGCAACATCGAAACCTTCCGTGGTGGTCGGCGAGATACCGTGGCCGGGGAGGTCCCAGCCGATGACGTCGTACTCGTCGCCCAGGAGCGCGGCAGTCTCAGTCCAGAGAATGGTGGACGTGCCCAGCGACGGACCCACTACCAGGAGAGGCTTGGCTCCCAGTTCACGCTGCGGGGACAGCAGCACGGCCTTGATGGTTGGCTTAGCCACGAGTGGCTCCTTTCGAGGTTCCTGCATAGTCCGGGTAGGCGGCCAGGATGCGGCGGCTGATCTCCGACGCTTCGCCGAGATAGCTGGCGGGGTCCAGGAGAGCTTCGAGTTCGGCGTCAGAGAGCTTGTCCGCAGGCACGGTTTCGCGCAGCAGCTTGGTGTAGATCCGGGCTTGCTCGGCGGCGGGCGCCTTCAGGGTCTCGTCGACGACGGCCTGCAGCTTTTGTTTTCCGTCTTCGCCGAGGAGAGGCGCGACGGCGGCCGACACACCTTCACTGAGCAGCAGCGGTCCCGAGATCCCGAGGTTCCGGCGCATCGCGTCGGGGAAGACCCGGAGGCCTTCGGTGAGTTCGCGGAGGTGGCCGGCAGCGCCCAGGGCCAACGCGAGCAGCTGGCGCAAGGCCGGCCATTCGCTGTGCCAGGCGCCATCGGGCCGCTCGTCGTTGAAGGTTGCCGCCGCGAGGTGCAGTTGCGCTGAAAGACCAGGGGCCCGCAACGCTGCGCTGCGGATCAGGACTGACAGCACGGGGTTCTGCTTCTGCGGCATGGCCGAGGAAACACCGCGTCCGGCGGCCAGCGGTTCGCCAAGTTCGGCAACTTCCGGGCGGCTCAGGAAGAGCAGGTCGGCAGCGATCTTGCCGAAGGAATCGATGACGGCAGCGAGGCCGTCGCCCAGGGCTGTGATGGCCAGGCGGTTGGTGTGCCACGGCGCCGGAACAGGTGCGAGGCCCAGTTCGGCAGCCAAGGAATCCGCAAGGGTGAACGGCGTAGAGGCCGAGCCAGCGGTGAGCTTCGTGCCGGAGGCCAACGTCCCGCCGGCCCCGCCGAACTGAACCGGCAATTCCAGGGATTCAAAGCGGGCAGCGGCAGCCGCTACGCCCTGGAACCACTGCGCAGCCTTGAGCCCGAACGTATACGGAAGCGCGTGTTGCGTCAGGCTCCTGCCCACGCACAGCGTGTCCGCATGCTGCTCCGCCAAGGTGGCGAGCGCCGTCGTCGTGCCCTTGACGTCAGCCAGCAACGCTGAAATGGTGCGGCTGGCGAGGAGCATGAGGGCTGAGTCCAGGACGTCCTGGCTGGTCAGGGAGGTGTGGACGGCCTTGCCGGCACCGATTCCGGAGTCCAACTCCCGGACCCGGGCGCGCAGGTCCCCTAGCAAGGGAATGACCGGGTTGCCGCCACCCTGGGCGCGTTCGGCAATTGAGGCGGCATCGTACTGCTCGATCGAGGCGGCTTCGGCCACCACAGCGGCTGACCCTGCCGGAGCAAGCCCGGCATCCTCGAGCACAGCTGCCCACGCAGCTTCGACGTCGAGGATTGCCGCGATCACGGCACGGTCGCCCGTCAGCGCCGCCACAGCGGGCGACGCCGAGACGGGGCTCAGGAGGCCGAAGTCGCCGTCGGTCATGCCGGGTTTTCCGTATTGATGTCCAGCGACCCGTCCTGCTGGAAATCCAGGAACACGGTCTCGTCGCCGCCCTGCAGGCGGATGTCCCAGGTGAGGCCACCGTCGGGATCGCGGCGTGCGATCAGGGTCTTGCGGCGTTCGGGATCCAGGGAGCTCAGCAAAGGATCGTTGGCCAGTGCTTCCTCGTTTTCCGGCAGGTACACGCGGGTGAAGAGGCGGTTCATGAGGCCGCGGGCAAACACAGCCACGGAGATGAACGCAGCAGCGCCGGGAGCCGTGGGACCGGGGTTGACCGTGGTGAACGTGTACACGCCGGAGTTGCCAACGGAGCCGCGGCCCCAGCCGGTGAAGGTGTAGCCGTCGCGGACCAGTGAGCCGGTGCGCTGGACGATCTTGCCTTCCGAGTCCGGCTGCCAGATTTCCAGGATGGCGTCCGGAATGGCATTGCCCGCGCCGTCATACACGGTGCCTTGGAGGCGGATGCTGCCGGGGCTGCCCGGCGCCAGGAGTTCGTTGTCCTTGTTGAAGGGGAGGGCGTAGCCGTAGAACGGGCCAACGGTTTGACCCGGTGTGGGTGCCAGCTTGCTCATGCGCTTTACTCCTCGTCCCCGGCGTCGCCGTATGCTTCGTTTTCGGTCCAGGTCCGCTTGGAACCTGTCAGGATGATGTCCCACTTGTAGCCGAGGGCCCATTCCGGACTGGTCAGCTCGTGGTCGTACTGTGCCACCAGGCGGTCGCGGGCATCCTGGTCCACGATCGACTGGTAGATGGGGTCCAGCGGGAACAGCTGGTCGCCCGGGAAGTACATCTGGGTGACGATTCGCTGGGTGAACTCCGAGCCGAACATGGAGAAGTGGATGTGGGCCGGGCGCCAGGCGTTCAGGTGGTTCTTCCACGGGTACGCGCCGGGCTTGATGGTGGTGAAGCTGTACGAGCCGTCGTCACCGGTGATGCAACGCCCGACGCCGGTGAAGTTCGGATCCAGCGGTGCGGGGTGCTGGTCGCGCTTGTGGATGTAGCGGCCGGAGGCATTGGCCTGCCAGATCTCCACGAGCTGTCCCGCTACAGGACGCCCATCGCCATCGAGGACGCGGCCAGCGACGATGATGCGCTCACCCTGCGGTTCGCCGTTGTGCTGGATGGTCAGGTCCGATTCCAGCGCGTGCACATCCTGGTGACCGAAGGCGGGCGAGTAGAGCTCGATTGTCTCCGGATCCGCGTGGTGCAGGCTCTTGGTGGGGTGGCGGAGGATGCTGCTGCGGTAAGGGGCGTAGTCCAGGCGCGGCATGGTTTCCGGGCCTTTGCCATTCTTCAGGGCCTCGGCGTAGCGGTCCCCGATGCCCTTGATCTCAGCACTGAGATCGGCCTGGGTTTCCACTTTCTTGGAATCGTGCGCAGCGTGTGGCTCAGCGGCGGGCACGAGCTCCTCGGATTCGAGCGCTGGTGCTGTCTGTTCTTGCGGCACGGCCGGCTCCTTTCGGTTGATGGATTCTGGTTCTGTTGCTCAGGGGCTGTGTGGGCCTAGGTGCTGTGAGGCAGGGCCCGGTGGAGCGAGTCGTATTGGACGGCGTGGCGCACCGGGGCGTTGGGCGCCCCGTAGCCGTCGTAGTTGCCGCGGCGCTCCACCATTTCGAAGAACACACTGCCCACAGTGGCCGTGTAGAAGTGGAGGAATTCGCCGTTGGCGTCCCGGTCATACAGGAGGTTGAGCTCCTTGAGGGTGGCCAGGAATCCGGGTTCAAGATCGAACCGGGCGTCCAGGTCCTCGTAGTAGTTGGCCGGAATCTGGAGGAACTCGAGGCCACGCCCATGGGCCGACCGGGCCGTTGCCACGAGGTCGTCCACGGCGAACGCGATGTGTTCCTGGTACGTTTTTCGGGCGCTTTGCGCTTGCTGGGCCGGAGCCAGGTTCAGCACGAGCCTGACCGCCTTGTTGCTGGTCTGCATCACCTGCGAGCGCACCAGTCCGTTGGGGCTGGGGACCTCCGCGAACGGCTGCGGTTCCAAGGCAAGGGCGCTGGTGTAGAAGAGGACGGCTTCGTCAAAGTGCTGCCACGGCTGGGCCAGATTCACGTGGTCAATGACTGCGTTCCGCTGTGGTGCCGAGTGTTCCAAGCCCTCACCAAACTCGTGCGTCCACGCTGCCGTCCCGTCCGGGCTGCCCTGGCATAGGAAAATCTCGGTGGAGTCCGGGGCGGAGATGCCTTGGAAGACTTCCTCATCGGCCTGGACCTTGCGGGCCACCACTGGCGCCTTGAGTTGCTGGGCGCGAGCGGAGGCAATCACTGGAGAATCGACGTCGAACCCCAAAGCGGCGATAGCCGGTTCCGAGTGCAAGGCCGCCTGCTCGTTGATGATCACGCGCGCCTGGCCCATGGTCCAGAGCTGGACGTCCTTGGTGCGGTGGCGGCCTTCGAAACCGAAGCCGAGCTGGCCGAGCAATTTCTCGAGCTGCGCGGTGTCATCTGCCTTGACCTCGGCGAAGTTGAAGCCGGCGGGCTCGTTCACCTTGGGCAGCGTGGCCAGTTCCATGGGATAACGACGGCGGGACGCGGCTTTGTCTTCCGGTGCATCTGCCACGGAGGTGCTTGCGAGCCACTTGGCGCTCTGTTCCTCCAGCCAGATGAGGGAGCGCATGGCATCCACGGCGGTGCGCTCGGTGTCCGACTGGCGGAAGACATCATTGAAGACCTCGAGGGAGACCGGGCCCGTGTATCCGGCACGGACAACGTGGCCCATGAACTTGGCAAGCTCGAACTGGCCCTCACCCGGGAAAACCCGGTAATGGCGGCTCCAGGACAGCACGTCCATGGAGAGCTTGGGGGCGTCGGCAACCTGAACGAAGAAGATTTTCTCCGCGTTGATCTGCTCGATCGGCGCGGTGTCCCAGTCACGGGAAAGAATGTGGAAGGAGTCAAGGCAGGTGCCGAGGTTGGGGTGGTCCACCATCTCAACCAGGCGGTAGGCGTGCTCGTAGTCGTTGACGTATTTGCCCCACGCCAGGGCTTCGTAGGCAACCTTGACGCCGTGCGCCCCGGCCAACTCTGCCAATTCCGCGAGCTGCTCGGCTCTGAGATCGTCGTCGTCAATGGTTGCCGTGGCCACGTTGGAGCAGACCAGGATGGTGTCCATGCCCAAACGTGACATGAGCTTGAACTTGGCCTCGGCCCGCTTGAGGTTGGCCTTCAGCAGGTCCGGAGTGACGCCGTCGAAATCCCGGAACGGCTGGTAGAGATCCAGGCCCAAGCCGAGGTCGGCGGCCATTGTCCGGACCTCTTCCGGGCTGTGGGGGGACGTGACGAGGTCCTGTTCGAAGATCTCGATGCCATCGAAGCCCGCAATCGCGCAGGCCTGCATCTTCTCCTTCAGCGTGCCGGACAGGCAAACCGTGGCGATTCCGGTGCGCATCAGTTGGCCGCCTTTGCCAAGAGCGCCTCTTCTTCGGCGGCGATCAGCTCCAGGAAGTGCGCCCGCATGCGATCGCGGTCCGCCTCGCGTCCAGTGATGAGCTGGAAGGCGTCGGCTGCCTGACCGACTGCCATGCGACCGCCGTCGAGGACGTCGCATCCCTTGGCCCGCGCCTCGCGGACCAGTTGCGTTTCGATGGGGCGGTAGACGATGTCCGCCACCCAATGCCGCGGCTCCACCAGGCCCATGTCCAAGGGGAGCCCGGGGTGGGCCGCCATGCCGATGGGAGTGCAGTGCACCAAGCCGTCAGCGAGGGGCATGATCTCGGGCAGCTCGTTGATGCTCCGCGGCGTAACGGTGGCTTCAGGGAAAAGCCCCCCGAGCTCGGCGGCACGTTCCGCGGCGCGGGCGGGATCCATGTCCACCAGGTCCAGGGTGCCGACGCCGGCTTTGAGGAGTGCGTAGGCGACGGCGGAACCGGCACCGCCTGCACCTAACTGAACTACGCGGTCTAGTCGCGCCTCGGGGAGGCCGTCCGCGAGCGCCGAGCCGAAGCCGGAGAAGTCAGTGTTGTGGCCAATCAGCCGGCCGTCCTGAATCAGGACGGTATTGACGGCACCCAGGCGCGCGGCGTCGTCGGAAATTTCATCAAGGTGCCCCAGCACCAACTGCTTGCACGGGTGCGTGATGTTCAGTCCGTTGAAGCCCATGCGCTGCGCCGCCGTCAGGAGATCCCCGACGGCGGTGGCCGGCAACTGCAGTTCCAGCAAGTCGATGGGGCGGTACAGCAAGCGAAGGCCCTGCACATCGGCTTCGCGTTCGTGCATGGGCGGCGTGAGTGAGGGCATGACGCCTTCGCCTACGAGGCCCACCAGAACGGACTCGGCTCGGTTGCTCATCCTAAAGCTCCTTTGACTTCAGCACCGCCGAGCTTTTGGCGCTTTCTGGGGCGCTTCCAGCCGGGGTGTTGTTTAGATTACTACAAGTGTTCATATTCCGCACGCTTGTTCTTATCGCGAACATTTCCACAGTGCGCACCCAACCAAGTAGCAGTTAAGCGCGCTTAGAGCCGTCTAAACGCGCACTATTGCGACCTGGTTGGGTGAGGGTCACCGCTGGGGCAGGCGGGCCGCGAGTTCAGCCGCGGCCTCCTGCAGGGTAGGGACGTGGGCAATCAATTCCTCCATGCTCATGCGGAACACCGGGACGGCCGTGGCGAGGGAGGCGAACGCATGGCCCTGTGAGTTGAGAACCGGAACAGCGACGGCGCGCATGCCAATCTCGTTTTCTTCATCCATCACCGCGTAACCCTGGCGTCGCACCTGCTCGATCTCCTCGCGGAACTTGTCGCGGTCGGTAATGGTGTGCTCGGTGAGCGGATCCAGGGGGAGCTCCTCCAGCAGCCTCTTCCGCTCGATCTCATCCTCAAACGCCACGATCGCCTTACCCACGGAGGTAGTGTGCAAGGCGCCCAGGTGACCGGGGTCGCTGGTGACCCGAAAGGTCTTGGGTCCGTCCACCTTGTTTACAGTGAGGTGATGATTGCCGTCGCGCACGGACAAGATGGTGGCCTCATGCGTAATTTCAGTGACACGCTGAAGGACGGGCAGCGCCGTTGCCGCGAAGCCGTGGTGATTGGAAACGCGCTGGCCGAGCTGGAAGACGCGTAGTCCCAAGTGGTACCGACGCCCATCGGGCTCGTAGTCAACAAATCCATCGCGGGTCAGTGAACCCAGCAGTCTGTACGTGGTGCTGAACGGGAGATTCGCACTCCTTGCCAGATCCGCCGCACTCGCCCCGCGCGGTTCATTTCCCAATAGAACCAACAGGCTCAAGGCCTTGCCGACCATGTCGGTCTTTGTGTCCTCTTTCACACTCATGTTTTGATGCTCTCACATAGTGAGAGCTATTTCTAGATGGTGGTGACATCTCTTGACAAGTGACCCCACTCACAGCCACTATTGCTGTATTGCACAAGTAGCTCTCACCATGTGGTTACTAATGCAGGGATCGACCGGCCGCACCATGCTTGGGTCTCCCCACAGAAGCCAGATCCGCGACATCGTCGTCACAGAAGGAACACCCCATGAGCCAAACAATGCCGTCAGCGACGCCAGGCACTGAAACCACTTCCGGAACCCCCAAGAAAGCCGCGCTTGCCAGCTTCCTGGGCAGCGCCGTCGAGTATTACGACTTCTTCATCTTCGGCTCTGCCGCGGCCCTGATCTTCCCCCACGTCTTCTTTCCCTCCGCCGACGCGAACGCGGCCATCATGTCCTTCGCAACTTTCGGCTTCGCCTACGTTGCCCGCCCCGTGGGTGCGGTGATTCTGGGTCACTTCGGTGACCGCATTGGCAGGCAGAAGGTCCTGATGTTCACGCTGTTCCTCATGGGGGCAGCCACATTTGTTATCGGCTGCCTCCCCGACTTCAAGACCATTGGCTGGTGGGCTCCGGCCCTGCTGGTCCTCGCCCGGCTCTGCCAGGGCCTCTCCGCTGCAGGCGAGCAGGCCGGCGCTTCCTCCATGACCCTTGAGCACGCCCCGGACAACCGCCGCTCCTTCTTCACCTCCTGGACCCTCACCGGTACACAGGGTGGCCAAATCCTTGCAGCCCTCGTCTTCATTCCCGTGGTGGCCCTGCCGGATGACATCAAGTACGGCATCGGTTGGCGCATCCCGTTCTGGCTCAGCGCGGTGGTAGTACTGGTGGCCTTCTTCATCCGCCGCACCCTGCACGAACCGCCCGCATTCGCCGAAGCCAAGAAGAACAACCAGATCTCCAAGCTCCCCGTTGCCGACCTCCTGCGCCTGCACTGGCGCGACGTCCTCCGCGTCGTCTGCTGCGCCTTCATCGCCGCCGTCAGCACTGTCTTTGGCACGCTCGCCATCAAATACGCCCAGGACGTTGCCGGCGTCAACAGCACCATCACGCTCTGGCTGGTGGTCGCGGCAAACGTTGTTGCCCTGGGAACCCAGCCACTGTTCGGCATGCTCTCTGACAAGATCGGCCGCAAACCCGTATTCATCTACGGAGCTTTGTCCAGCGCCATCATGACGCCGGTGTTCCTGCTGACCCTGGAGGGCGGCAACGTGCCGCTGATGTTCCTGGTCTCCGTTGTCTACTTCTCCTTCGGATACGCCGCAGCCAACGCCGTTTGGCCATCCTTCTACGGTGAAATGTTCAGCACCAAAGTCCGCTTCTCCGGTTTGGCCATTGGCACCCAACTTGGCTTCCTGATGGCAGGCTTCGCTCCCGCAATCGTCACCGCCCTGGGTGGCACCAAGCCCGGCGGTTGGGTCCAGATCTCCATCTTTACCGCGGTCATCTGCGTCATCGCAGCTGTCTCGGCCATGACAGCCCGCGAATCAGCCAAGACGCCAACTGCGGAACTTGGCATCCACAAGCCACACCAGCACGTCTAACCCCGACGCTCCTGCCCGGTTACTCGGCCTGGAGCAACGGAAATGCCCGGCACGTCCTGTGACGTGCCGGGCATTTTGCTGCTCGCGGGCCGGGTCTGGCACTGGGCGGGAGCGCAACTGGGCGGGAGCGCAACTGGGCAGGAGCGCAACTGGGCAGGAGCGAGGAGCTAATCCCCTACCGCGGGTCCACCACCACCTTCTGGAAGGCCCCCTGGCCGGTGCCGACGTAAAGGAACAATGTTCCATCACCGGCGATTCCAACAACTGAAGGATTCCCCAATCCCGTAAAGCCATTCCCCAAAGCGGCGAAGGTAGAGAACATGTTCCAGCCTGCCCCCAGGGAAGCCCGTGTCAGGAAGCCCCCGTTGCCGTTGCCCGGGTAGAGCCACAGTGAGCCATCGCTTCCGCGGGCCATGATGTCTTCCCGGCCATCGCCGTTGAAGTCACCGCCCTGCATGACTGAATCGAAAATGTTCCAGCCGGTTCCGATCTGCCGCCATGACTGGAAACCACCGGCTCCGTTGCCCGGGTAGAGCCAAAGATTTCCGTCGGCGGCCCGCGCCACGAGATCGGCTTTGCCGTCGCCCGAAAAGTCGCCCGGTGCCAGCATCTGCGTGAAGCCTTGCCACCCTGTGCCAATCTGTTTGCGGGCCAGGAACTGGCCGCGCCCATCCGTCGGATACAGCCACAACACACCGTCAGAGGTCCGAGCCACAAGGTCCGGGTGGCCATCGCCGTCGAAATCTCCCGCACTGAGAACGGAGGTGAACGCGGCCCACCCAGAACCCACTTGGACCCTTGGCAGGAATCCGCCGGAACCGTTGCCGGGGTAGAGCCACAACACACCATTGGTGCCGCGGGCAAGGATGTCCGCGACAGCATCGCCGTCGAAATCTCCTGCCTCCCACACCTGGCTGAACTGGTTCCACCCGGCCCCAATGGCCAGCCGATCGGCAAATCCCGAACCGCTGCCCGGGTAGAGGCGCATGGTTCCGGACGAGGTCGCGGTCAGCACGTCCGACTTCGCATCACCAGTGAAGTCCTGCCCACTCACGATGTCGCCCACCGAATTCCAACCACCCCCGAGGTTGATGCGGGGCACGAAGCCACCCCAGCCGTTTCCGGGGTACAGGTAGAGAGTGCCGTCGCTTGTCCGCGCCAGCAGTCCGGCACCGGCACCGCTAAAGGAGCCGTCGGAAGTGATGCTGGTGAAGCCGTTCCAGCCGGAGCCGATCTGCGACCATGCCCGGAATCCACCTTGGCCGTCGCTTGGGTAGAGCCACAGGCTGCCATCGGGCTTGGTGGCCATGAGATCGGGGCGGGCATCGCCGTCGAAATCCCCCACGCCAATGAGGTTTGAGAAGCCCTGCCAACCTGATCCGATCTGCCGCTTGGCCAGGAAACCGCCGCGACCATCGCCCGGATACAGCCACAAGGCACCGTCGCTGGTGCGTGCCAAAATGTCCCCGCGGCCGTCGCCGTCAAAGTCCGAGATACCGGTGATGGCATCAAAGATGTTCCATCCCGAGCCAATCTCACGGGGATTGTTGAGCCTGTTACCGGGCAGTCCTGTGTACAGCATCAGGGAGCCGTCCGCCTCACGGGAGAGGACGTCGGCGAGCTTATCGCCGTCGAAGTCGCCGGCCGAGAACCGAATCTTCGCCGTGAGCTTGGGGTCGGCAAAAATAGTGACCGACGCCGTTGTGGTGGACACCGAATTGATGGTCACCTGAGTGCCGGTATAGGTGGTGAAAGTGCTGCCGGCCTGCCATGCGTGGTTGGTGGCGTACCAAGGTTCCGGGAATGGCTTGGTGGACGGCATGAGGATCAGGGACGAAGCGACCGTGGCTCCGCCGCGTTGGACGATCTTGACGCCCCTGTTTCCTGCTGGCTTGCCGGAGTCGTCCAGGTAGCTGTCATATCCGGCGGCCTGCCGCAGCTCAAGGTAGTAGACCTCTTTGCTGATGGGATCCGTGAACTTGATGGCACGCTGGGCATCCGTTCCACCCCATGGTTTGAGCGTGTAGGTCTTAGCGCCGGTGGCAATCCCCACGTCCCGGATTTCGTCGCCACGACCCAGCCCCGCGTAGTCCCAGAGCGAGCTGCTCACCACGGGCGATTCGAATTGGGCGGCACCCATGATGTCCGTCGTGTCACCGTACTCCCGGATGTAGCACGAAGGATCCGTGAACCGACCGTAACCGTCAACGCCGACGTCGGACGCACCACTGCCGCACTGCAACGCGTCCGCATGCATCAGGCCGATGACATGCCCGAACTCATGGCTCATCACGTTGTTCGTGAACCCGCTGATTTGCGGCAGGAGGACCCGGCCGCTGTAGCTTCCGCTGCTGTATCCGGCGCCCAGGGCGTTTCCGGACAACGTGGACGTGGGAATGAAAATCACCAGTGCCGTGTACGGGCTAGCCGACCAACCCAGCTCGCTGGTGATGGTGGACATGATGGTGCTGTAGCTATCGGTGGACTTCGCCTTGGACTGGTGACCGGCAACCTTGGTATTCACCGTCATGGACAGTTTGTTGGCCGTCATGGCTTTCCAGTAATTGCTGGACGCAGTGACAGCTTGCTCGGCGCTGGTCATGGAGACCGTGTTGCCGTTGTCCGCCAATTTGGCCGTGACCAGCCGTACCCGGATGTCGCCGCTGGGCCCTGCAGCCGCCGCGCCGGAGTCTGGACCTGCGCCCGAGTCGGGGCCGGTATTGAACGGCGTGGCACGCTCGGGAGGATTCTCGAACTCATGCTCCGAGTGCGGCGTACCCTCCACGAACTGGACGTTCGGATTGTCCGGCCCGGGCAACGGCACCGCCGTTGCGGGGGTCTGCACGAAAAACAGGCCGGTAGCAAACACCACCAAGCCTGTAGATAACGCGATTGATCGCCGTAGCGCACCCATTCGATCTCCCTGAGCCGGAGCCTGTGGTTCCTGTGAGTCTCAGCAACCGAGATCAGGCTACAACCGGGTAGTCACCGAGCCCGGCAGGCGGGGCTGTTCACCTGGAAACCCAGCCATCCCGGAATGCTAACGGGACCCTAACCGGGCCGAAATACCGTGGCAACATTGCCGCGCCACACTGGAAGAGCCGGCAAGTGCAGGCACAAGCTCCAGCCCAGGAGGCCACCATGTTGAAGGAAGTCACAACCCACACAACACGTATACGCGCGATCAGCCAGCTCCATCGGGGAGACGAGATCGAAGCCCGCCTGTCCGTGGGACCCGCCTATGATGACGTGGTTATCCGCCGCGGACGCGTCCAGGAAACTGCGCCGGGAATCGGCGTGGTGTGGATCATGGATCACGCCTCAGGAATGCGGAAAGCCATCAACACCGACGAATGCAGTGTTTGGCGTGTCGCCTGATCGGGCTCGACCCCAAACCCCTCTCAGCCGCCAGCCACGGATTGGATGATCAAAACCTCCTGGCCGGCCGCAACTTCAGTATCAAGACCTTTCACACGCCGGATCTCGTCACCGTTAACGTAAATATTCACGAAACGGCGGAGAGCCCCGGTTTCATCACGCAAACGCCTGGCCAGCACCGGATAATCTCCGGTCACCGAGTCCAGCAACTGTCCAACGGTCACAGCCCCGTCGGCGGACGCAGTCAGATAGGACTGTCCGCCGACGAGTGGCTGCAGGACACCAGGCAACACGACCGTATAGTCAGCCATGATGGGCCTAACCAGGCACCGGGGCTTGGTTTTCGGTACCAGGATCCCGCGTCTGCGCTGCTGCCTCCACGAATTGTTCAGTTTCCGCCACCAACGTGGCTTCCGCGGCTGCCAGCGGGATTTCTGCCCCTGCCGGGTTTCCCACCACGACGGCGGCACGCACGCACAGCACGTCCGGCAAGTGCGATGCCACTTCGGTAAACGTCTCACCCTCGTCCGCGCTGGCATACACGGCGCCTCCGCGGGTTCCGAAGTACACGCCGGTGGGTTCGGCGGTGTCCACGGACGCTGCGTCCCTCAACACGGCGTTGTATTCGTGGTCCGGGAGACCGGTATGCAGCTCTTTCCACGTCCGGCCGGCGTCGTCTGTGCGATGGACGCTGAGCTTGCTGTCCGGCGGGATGCGTTCGCCATCAGCTTTCAACGGGACCACCCACGCCGTGCCCTCGCGCCGAGGATGAGTCAGCATCACGAACCCGAAGTCCGCCGGAAGTCCGTCCGCGATTGAGTCCCAGTTCTCGCCTCCATCGTCCGTGCGGTACACGCCGTGATGGTTCTGCGCGTACAAACGGTCCTCGACGGCGGCATCCGCCGCGATCTTGTGAACGCACTGGCCGAACTCCGGGTTGGGATCGGGCATGAAGTAGGCCGAGATTCCCTTGTTGCGCGGCTCCCAGGAGGCGCCGCCGTCGAGCGATCTGTAAACGCCGCCCGTACTCATGGCGATGTGAACCTTCTCCCCGGAAGGATCAACCACTATGGAGTGCGCCGCCGCCCCGCCGTAGCCGGCACCCCACTCACTACGGTGGGGGTGGTCCCAGAGTCCGCGGTTCAGCTCGAAGTGCTCGCCGCCGTCGGTTGATTTCCAAACGGAAATCGGCTCGCACCCGGCCCAGACAACTCCCGGGCGTGATGCGGCGTCGGGGTATATCTGCCAGATGCGCTCCAACGCGGCGTCGGTGCCCTCCGGGAACTTGATGGCGCCGTGCTCGGGCTCGGTCCATGTAGCGCCGAGGTTGTCCGAGTGGGCAACGGTGGGACCCCAATGCTCGGACCGCACACCCACCATGATTCGTGTTTTGCCGTCCCGTGTATCTATCCCGATGCTGGGTATTTCACTCATCAGGAAGTGCGGGCCGGAGAGGGACCATACTTTGCGGTCCGGGCTGCTTGCGAGCCACAGGCCTTTCTTGGTTCCGATCGCGATGACGTAACTCTCTGCGGTAGCCATGAACCCCATCGAACCATCAGGGCGTGCGGGTAGCAACGGTTTTTTGGGCGTATGTGGATAGTCCGAACTTCGGGCAAGAGGGACCCTTACGGTTACAGTGCACCCAAACCCCTGATCGTGACGCGAAAATCAGAAAACTTTTTCGCCGCTTGTGGTGACCGTTGGATGCTGCAGCGGGAAAACGTGCTTGACTGTGGTTTTGCGGCCAATCGGCCGCCACAACGTACTGGGGGATCAGATGTTTTGCGAGGTCAAAGAGCCATGAGGTCAACAAACAGGATGTTCGCGGTGGTTGGCCGGTAGCAGGACCGAGCCATGATTACAGCCTCTTTGCATGAAGGAGCGATAGTCCTGGACCCGTTCTCCGTAAGGATGGTCCTGGGGATAGTCACGTTGACCCTGATAGTGCTGTCCGCCGCCTCCTCACGGCGAATCCGGTCCACCTCCACCACGTGGTGGCGGGTTGCCCTCCTTCTCTTCTTCGCCGGAAATTTCGCTTTCCTGCTGAACGGAACCTCCTTTCTGGCCTGGGCCAATCCGCCGGGCAAAGCGCTGATCGTGGCCGGTGCGTTCAGCATTTGGGCCGGCGCTCGAGCTCTTCGCGAGCGAAAAGTCAGCGCGTGGCAGATATCGCCGGCACCGCTGATCACCTTCCTTGCATCAGCGATGGACGGTGTCGAATCCAGCCTGTGGTCCGGAGGCTTGATGTATCTGGGAATGACGGCAGCAGGCCTTGGCATGGCCGCAGGAGAGTTGTGGTTGGCGAAGTCCGCCCAGTCCCGGATGACGAAGTTTCTGGCCCTCATCGCCGGACTTACGTCCCTGTACTACTTGGGCCGGGGCGTCACGTTTGTACTGGAAGGGCCGGACGGGAGTTCCTTCCGGACACTTTTCGGCTATGCACCGGCGGCGCTGATGCACCTGATTCTGCTGGTCTCGCTATCTTTCACCATCAACTCGCTCGGCAACAGCCACCTGATCAAGAGGCTCCGGGAACGTGCCGAACGGGACCATCTGACCGGGCTGCTTAACAGGGGCGCCTTCCTGGGCCTGGCCGAAAAGGAACTGGCAGGCCCGGCTGCCCACCAGAACGCTGCACTGATCCTGGCGGACCTGGACTATTTCAAGGCCGTCAATGATGAACACGGACATGCCGCAGGAGATGCTGCTTTGCGTGCCTTTGCCGAGGCCTGCACCGCGTCAGTAAGGTCAACGGATCTTGTGGGGCGATACGGCGGGGAGGAGTTCATTCTTCTCTTGCCGGGCGCGACGCAACAACGGGCAGAGGCCATCGCCTCGGAAATCAGCCAGCGCCTGTCCGCCATGGCAGATCCAGCTGGTTTGCCCTACCCCACGGTCAGCTATGGGGTGACATCCACAGGCGCCAAAGCCGCAGACCTGAATTTCATGATCAGTGTGGCAGACGCGGCGTTATACAGCGCCAAAGCCCAGGGCCGCGACCAGGTGGTGGGTGCGGAATCGGTGGAGCCGCTACCCACGATTCAGCAAAGGCCGTAGTACACGGACATACGAGGACATGGCGTCAGGCCTTACCCGGAACCTGTGTGACGTTATGCCTAGGCTGTGGGTGGTAGTTCCACCCGTGAATGACGGACAACGATGACGGAGAACAACGATGACTGAAGCAAATACCGCTGCACGTGCACTACAGCTCAAGGCCCTGCATGAGGCACCGGAAATCCTGAGCGTGGTCAATGTGTGGGATGCCATCAGTGCCCGCACTGTGGCAGACCTGCCTGAAACCAAGGCAATCGCAACCGCCGGGCATTCCATTGCTGCGGCCTTTGGTTACGCCGACGGAACCATGCCGTTGGACGTCGCGCTGGAAGGGGTCAAGCGAATTGTCGACGCCGTGGATCACCCGGTCACTGCTGACCTGGACGATGGCTACGAGAACCCTGCCGAGACCATTCGCAGGGCTATCGCGATCGGCGTGGTTGGCGCGAATGTAGAAGACCGTCTGCGGCCCTTCGACGAGGCCGTGGCCCGTGTTCAGGCGATCATTTCGGCCGCCGAGGACGAAGGCATTGCGTTCCAGCTGAACGCCCGCACTGATGCAATTGCCCGTGGCGGCGACCGGCCCATTAAGGACAGCATCGAGGACGCCATCGTCAGGGGACGGGCGTTCCTCGACGCCGGCGCGTCGCTGGTTTTCGTGCCCGGAGCCATGACTCGTGAGGTCATCGAGCCGCTGGTTGAGGGCCTCGGGCACGGGAAGCTCTCCGTCATCGGTGCACCTGGCGCCCTTCCGGCAACTGAGCTTCAGGCGCTTGGTGTGGCCCGCGTGTCCTATGGGCCGTTCACCCAGCGGGTGGCCCTGCGTGCCCTCCGGGATCTTGCCTCTGATCTGTACGGCTCGGGCGTGGTCCCTACTGACACCCCGGCGCTGAACTAGTTGATCCTGCCGGTCCCGTCAGCGAAGGCGGGACCGGTCAGCTGCCCGATCGGGTATCGAACGCAGCCGCCGATTCCCGGAGCAGGCGGGCCACTGTGTCCACCGGCAGGCTCGCTGCCTTTCGCCGGTCGAAACGGCGCAGTGCGATGTGCCGGGTCCCTAAACCTGGAACATCCAGGATGTCCACGTGATCGTGGACCACGCCCGTCAGAGCCAGGGTAGGCACAATGGCCACCCCCTCACCGGCCGCTACAAGTGCCAGCGCGGTGAGTGTGTCGTGGTACTGGTGAACAGTGTCAATCCGGCTGCCCGTTGAGTGGCGGAGGCGTCCGAGCACTGCTGTGTTTGCTGCCGACGGTTCCACTCCCAGCCACGGCAAGGGCAGGCGACTGAGGTCTATGTTGTCCGTGCCAAGCAGGCTTCCTGCCGGCACCACGAGCTTCCAGGGCTCGTCCAGCAGGGGATCTTCGACCATCCCGGCGGCCATCGGACGCTGCTCTGCCGCCGTCGAATCCTGTTCAATCACTACGGCGTCGAGCTGCCGTTGACGTAGCAGCCGCATCAGCGCGGGGAAGCTGTCTTCAACAATCTGGATCTGTAGCTGGGGGTACTGGTTGCGCCATTCCGGAAGTCGCGGGATCACCACTGTGCGCATGAAGCTGGTGAAGCCGCCCACGCGCACCACTCCCGCAATGTTGACTTCGCTTTGCATGCGGGCGCGGGCAACGTTGAGGGCCCGTTCTATCTCTTCCCCTGCCTCCGCCATGGCCAGTCCCGCGGGGGTGAGCACTGAACCTTTGGGGGTCCGCAGGAGTAAGGCCTGACCCGCCTCGTGTTCGAGTTTGCTGAGCTGCTGCGACACTGCGGACGGTGTGATCCGCAGTTCATCGGCGGCAGCAAGAACGCCTCCGGTGCGGGCAACTGCGAGAAGTACCAGCAGCCTGCGGGGGTCCATTTCCATGTTAAGCACTCCTAAACATGGGATTCAGAATAATGCAATTGAACTAAAGGGGTAAGTCCCTCAATATTGACTCACAAGCACGATTCAGTCACGCAGCATCGACCCCCGAATCAAGCCCCCATCCCGGACCTTACGCCGCCTGCCGGCTCTCTCCGGATGCCCAAATCTGAAAGGACTCCCATGGAACTGCTGTTCGAAATTGCCGGTTGGGCCGGCGCTGTGGCAATGCTCGGCGGCTACATGGCGGTCTCCATGGGATGGCTGCAGGCGGGCAGCACTTTCCAAACCGTAAATCTCTTTGGTTCCTGCGCCTTCATCATCAACGGCACACTTCACGGAGCATGGCCCTCAGTGGTGACCAACGTGGCGTGGTTCCTGATTTCAGCTATTGCACTGCTGCGCATGAAGGCCCAGCACCGGGCCTCGGGTGTCACCGCTGACGCTCAGGAAAGTCACCCACTTGCCCCGGACACTGCCGCTCAGGTCATTGTCACGGCTGCTCGCCCGGCAGCCAGCTGCGCGTAGCGGGTTCACCAGGAGTAGCGGGTTCACCAGGGCCAGTTAGTCCACGAACTCCGACTGCGTCTCGATGAAGTCCCAATCCGCAGTGGTCAGGACACCACTGACCTTGTCCGGATGGGGCCCTCCGGCTTCTGCAATGTGCTGCAGCACCTGGAGCGGAAGTTCATCGGCCCGCAGGTTTTCGCGCAGCCACTCTTTACTGTCCAGGTGCAGATCGAGCCACCACATGAAGATTTCCATCACGGACCGCCTTTCTTCGGATTAACCGTAGGCCGGGGCGGATGTCTCTACAAGGGCTCAGGGCTGACGTCTTTATCGCAGCCGGATCCGCCAAACACGCTGTTCAAGCACACGCCGCGGAGCAACAATAGGGGTATGGCTGCGGAAGGTTTCAGCGGACGGATTCCCTTGGTTGTGGGCGTACTGCCGGACCAGCATGTGGAAGTACTACAAACCGCCAGGACCTTGGCCGAGCAACTGGGCGTGCCGCTGGTTTGCGCTTATGTGGATGAGGCCAGCTACCTCGTGGAGTGGGATCCTTCGCGTGAGACGCACCGGATGTCCCTTCACCCCGAAAAGGATGACGAGGACGTGGCGGCTATCCGGGATGATTTGGGTAAGGCCATCGCGGAAGCCATGGACGGCGGCACGGCAGATTGGACGTTGCGCTTGCTTGCCGGCGATCCTGCCCGGGCTCTGGGACGCCTGGCCTCTGACATAGATGCCTCAATGATCATTGTCGGCTCTCCCGAGCCTGGCTTGGGACACCGTATTTCCGAGGCTTTGAATGGCTCGGTGGCTGCTTGGCTGAGCCATCACCAGCGGCGTCCGGTGCTGATTGTGCCCCAAAAGAGGAGGCACGAAGCTGCTCATAAAAACTAAAGCGAAAGTACTTATTCGAGGTGGTGGCAAAGGCGTCGCGCGGCACGTAGAGTAATTACTGCAGGACGGCGAAAGCCCCTGCTCAAAGACCGCTCCGGAGTGCGTATCCCCCAATAACGCACTCCGGAGCTCTTTTGTTTAAGCGGCGCCATCTTAAGCGGCCCCATCTTTAGGCGGCGCCATCTTAAGCGGCCCCATCTTTAGGCGGCGCCGCGTACCGCCACTACCCACTTTGAATCCGAAACCCCCGCGACACGCCCGTAGCGACGGCGAGTCGCCGGCGAGAAGCCACCAAAAAGGGTCAGGAAGGCACGCGACGGGTGACCACCGACGCCGGGACGGCCGGGACGCGCTGCCTCTTGGCATATACCCGGGCCCGTTGGCTGGACAACGCCAGGAGCACCAGGATGTCAGTGGCCACACCGAAAAGTCCGGCTTCGAGGGTGATGTTGGTGCTTCCGGTGAAGTAGTCAACGGCTTGGACCACCACGGAGACAGAACTGAGGCCCATCGCGATCACCCTTGCCCCGTTGCTGCCCAGGAAAATCCGCCAGGCAAGGAAAACTTCCCCCAGCCCGAAGATCAGCACCACCACGGCAACAAAGGTGACAACCGTCGTCGTGGTTTGCGGGTCAAGGGGGTCGCCGTCGGTGGTGATGTCCGAGAACACATCGGAAGAGGTCACCAGTGTCAGCGCCAGGACAAAGGCCGCGATGGACCTGGCCACCACCAACGCGGCACCCACCATGGTGGGCGCCGGCCGTCTGTCGCGGCTGTCCGTGGGGCGGGATGGTTGGTGGGCCGGGACCTGCACGCGTCGCGCGTCCACGATGGGGAGGTCGCCGTCGGTGGAAATCGAATCCCCGCCTCCGTTCCTGGAGTGGTAGCCGGTGGAGAAGTCCTCAATCACCTGCACCGTGACGCGTGGATCAGCGGCGGTAACGCTGGAAATGATGTGGTCCCGCTCAACGTCGGTGTTCTGCTCGATCTTGTGCGTAATTTGCAGGGTGAAGAGTGAGAACCCGACGCTGCGGTCGTAGGTGCCGGCAGCCAGCCAGTCCACTTTGTGCCCGCCGGGCAGCAGCCAGCCTTCGGGGCATCGCCAGAAACGGACGTGGTGGCGTTTGCCTGGGTTGTTGTCCACTTCCTGCTGATAGGCGAAGTCCTGCTGCCGGTCGAAGAGGTAGAGCGGGCTGACCGGGGCTTCGGAGTAACTCCGGCGGAAGATGGTGGAGCTGATGATGCGGCGGCTGCTTTTGAGCGTCACTTCGTCCGCTTGAGTCCAGCCGGCCGCGCGCATGACGGCATGGAGTTGCGGCTCGTCGCCCAACAACGCGACGTTTACGGGATCTCCCAGTAATCCGTCGCTGGTCCGGGCGCGGCCGATGAAGTAGCCGGGAACGTAGATGGTGGTGAGGATGCGGTGCAGGCGAGGGAGGAGGAGATACGCGAGGAACGCCCAAAAGAAGAAGTAGAACCACACCTGGCCCCACCCCAAATGGAAGCTCTCCCCCACCAGCAGGAACGCCAACCACACCGCAGCGGCGCCACCAAGGATGAAGAAGGCGTGGTCCAGCCGGGAATCGGTCACATCCTTGGCCGCTGCCTTGTACATATAGCTCCCCCTTGTGGCCCCTTAAGCTTCGGGCTTCGAATGCAGCTTGTACAGGCTTACGTGAGCAACTTCGGCACGTGGAGTTGCCCGTTGCTGATGAGCCATTGCAGGGACTCGTGAATGGCCTGCTCGGGTTCGTATCCGGGCGCGTACCCGATGAGGGAGGTGGCTTTGTGGATACTCATGCAGTGGTTGCGGGAAAGGTGGGCCCAGCTGGAATCGCCAAATTCGGGAGTGGTGATTCGTCGGAATTCTTCCCAGCTCACGGTCTCCATGTGCGGATCCTGCCCGAACCAGGACGCGGCGATGCGCACGTAGCCACGAACCGTCAGGGCTGTGGGAGCAACAATGGTGAAGTCTTCCCCGGCTGCAGCGTCGCGGTTGAGGATGGCTTTCTCAAAGGCCTGCGCCACGTCGTCGGCGTGCACGTGATGCATCAGCTCGGTACCGCTTCCGGGGACCTTGAGTGTCTGCCCGGAAGCAATCACGGGCCACACGCCTGGATCCAGGTTGCCCAGTGGCCCGATCGGGAACCAGCCGGGTCCCACGATGTGGCCGGGGTGGATGGATGTTGTGGCCAGACCCCCTGAAGCGGTCTCCTCTTTGAGCATTCGGGCGATGTCGCGTTTCCGGATTCCGTAATCGTCAGTTGGTTCTGCGGCCGAGGGTTCGCCAGCCGAATCCGATCCTTCGGTGATGGGCAATTTCAAGCTGACACCGTGGCGCCAGATCGACCCGCAGTGCAGCAGATGCGCTGTCTCGCCGCGCAGCCGGTTCACCAGCGCAGTGGCTGACTCCAGCGTGAAGCAAATGAGGTCAACCACGACGTCGGCACCCAGTCCCGCTATCCGGTCACCAAAGACGCCCTCAAGTTCCTCGTGCTCGCGGTCCGCTGTAACCTGGCGGACCTGCTGCCATTCGGGGACGTCGGCATAGGGTGGTCGGCTTCCGCGGCTGATGTTGATGACCTCGTACCCGGCACGCACAAGCCTGGGCACCAGGAAGGACCCGATATGGCCGCTGCCGCCGATCACGACGATTTTCATGGGTGCTCCGATCTCCACGAGTCACGCTACTGGCTTGCGGGGGTAACCGATAGGCCCGCGCGCCCAAGGTCAACTCGGCACATAATAACGAGACTTACTTGTTCCTTGGTTAGACAAACGGCAGGCTCCCGCGACTAGCATGAATAGTCCGGGCAAGCCCGGGTACGTGACCTCTTGAACGACCCCCTCGGAAGGTCGGCGTTGACGCGGCGACCACGTAAAGGAGACAACTGTGCGGGAGCCTGCAGTCAGCGAGAGCGTGTCAGAAATCAGCGAAACTCCGGAAGAAAATGCGGAGGAGACGCCACAGGAAACGCCCGATGAAACCGCAAGCGAACCGGCGGAAATCACGTTTGACGAGCAGTTCTACCCTGCCCGTCCCAAAGCGCTGCGCCCCATTGCCCGGCGTCGGCAGTTCTTTGCCGCCCGGCCCTCCTTGGAATTCGACGGCTTGAACTCCACGTACGTGGATTGGCTCCGGAACCAGTCCATGCTGGGTGACGCCAACACCATGGCCCGGCAGTTGTCCGGGCAGGCCAGCATGTGGCAGAACTCGTATGCCAGGCCCAACCCACGCGCAGCTGTTGAGCGTGCACCTGTGTGGTTCACTGCCTATCCCCTGTCTTTCATAACCAAGGACGGCCAGTCCTTCCTTTCTGCGCTGGGTGACCCAGCGCTTTGGGACGCGTTCAGCCAGATCGGCATCAGGGGCCTGCACACGGGACCGGTGAAGCTGGCCGGCGGCATCCGCGGATGGTCGCAAACACCCAGCGTGGACGGCCACTTCGACCGGATCAGCATGGCGATCGATCCCGCCTTCGGCACGGAGGAAGAGTTCCGGCAGATGTGCGAGGTAGCCAACCAGCACGGCGGCACCGTCATTGACGACATCGTCCCGGGGCACACCGGCAAGGGAGCGGACTTCCGCCTCGCCGAAATGAACTTCCGGGATTACCCCGGCATCTATCACATGGTGGACATCCCGGAGGAGGACTGGCACTTGCTGCCGGACGTCCCCGAGGGCGAAGATTCGGTGAACATCAGCCCCGCGGCTGAGGAAGCGCTGCAAAAGGCCGGCTACATCATCGGGCGACTGCAGCGGGTTATCTTCTACGAGCCCGGCGTCAAGGAAACCAACTGGAGCGCCACCAAGCCCATCATCGACACCACGGGCAAGAAACGCCGCTGGGTTTATCTCCACTACTTTAAGGCCGGTCAGCCTTCCATTAACTGGCTGGACCCCACCTTCGCCGGCATGCGCCTGGTGGTTGGCGACGCCCTGCACTCCTTGCTGGACCTCGGGACCGGAGCGCTCCGGCTGGATGCCAACGGTTTCCTGGGTGTGGAGAAGAGCGCCGAGGAAGAACCGGGCTGGTCCGAGGGTCACCCGTTGTCCGAGGCAGCCAACCAGTTGATTGGTTCCATGATCCGCAAGGTGGGCGGGTTCTCCTTCCAAGAGCTCAACCTCACTATCGATGACATCAAGTCGCAGTCCGAGTCCGGCCCGGACCTGTCTTACGACTTCATCACCAGGCCCGCCTACCACTACGCCCTGGTCATCGGAGATACCGAGTTCCTGCGCCTCACCTTGCGGCTGTCCATGGAGATCGGCGTGGACCAGGCATCGCTGGTTCACGCCCTGCAGAACCACGATGAACTGACCTATGAGTTGCTCCACTTCGCTGCCGGGCACAGGGATGAAGTCTTTGAACTTGCCGGCGAGGAGCTCACCGGTGCCGAGGTGGCCGAGAAGGTCCAGACCACCATGCGTGAACGGCTCACGGGTGAGAACGGGCCCTACAACGCGGTCTTCACCACCAACGGCATCGCCTGCACCACCGTCAGCTTCATCATGGCCGCCCTCGGGATCAAGGACCCGGATGCCATCACCAAGGAGCAGGAAGCGCAGGTCCTGGATGCCCACGTGCTCTTGTCCATGTACAACGCGTTGCAGCCGGGTGTGTTCGCGCTCTCCGGTTGGGACCTCACGGGAATCACAGCGCTGGACCGCGAAACCGTCAAGGAACTCACCTCGCAGGGTGACACCCGGTGGATCAACCGTGGCGCGCACGACCTCATGGGGACCAGCCCGGACGCCAAGACCTCCCTTGCCGGTATGGCGCGTGCCCGGAGCCTGTACGGTTCCCTCCCTGAGCAGCTGAAGGACCCGAACTCCTATGCGCGGCGCCTCCAGCAGATCCTTACGGTGCGGGAAGAGTCGGGGATCGCCACCAGCACGCTCCTTGATGTGCCCGACGTTTCCAACCGCGGCTTGCTGGTGTTGGTCAATCAGCTCGCGGACGGGGCATTGCAGGTGACGGTGCTGAACTTCTCTGACCAGGACATCGCCGGCAGCATCCAGTCCCCGCACCTTGTTCCGGGAGCTACAGTCCATGATTTGTTCTCCGGTGAAGAAGAAGTGGCCCAGGTGGATGATCTGTGCAGCTTCTTCCTCGAGTTGCCCGCCTTCCAGGGCACGGCACTGCTGCTGAAGGACCCGGTAGTAGAGGATGAGGCTACCGAATAGAACGCACGACGTCGGCACTTACGGTGAGTGCCGACGTCGCGGTTTGGTGCTATCCGCCTACGTTGGGAACCTTTCCGGGGTAAGCACGTACCTCTTCCATATAGACGAGCGGGCGGCCGTCGGCGCACTCTCCCACGTCCTTGGAATTCACCTCCAGCCCCCCAAAGGAGATGACGTCGCCCGTGCTGAAGACTGTTCCGTCGGGCAACACCAACCCGGTGTCCGTGACCTTCGTGCCAGTCGGAAAGAGGAAGCCGTTGCCGATGCAACCTTTATTGTCCGCCTCAAGTTTCAGTATCCGGAGAACATCGGGGCGCATGTAAATACCCTCGGAAATCACACCGTCAATTTCGGTCGTGGAAACGGCCAACTTACCTGAGCCCCCCGTGACGATGTCGGCTTCCACCGTAGGGGTCGGGGAGCCCGTAATTTCGGGGAGCGGCAGCGCACTGGAGGAGCCTGTTTCCGGCGCGGGATCCAGCTGGGTAGCGGCTGGCGCCGTTTGTTCCGTGGGCGGGGCCGTCATTGCGGACGTCACCACTACCCCGGCAACAATGGCTGCAGCCGCCGCCAATCCGAATCCTGCTGCCAACCGTACCCGGCGTCCGGGATGCTGTTGATGGAAATCTGCAACCGACCCACCCACGGTGATGTGCTCGGCATCAGTGTCCATGACAGCCAGGCTCTTCTCGCGGCTACGGGCCAACTCTTCTTCGGTAACCGCGGAAGCCGGATCAGCTGCGGTCAGGCGATCCATGGTGGATTTTTCCTTGCTACTCATCGCTGCACATCCTCTGTGGCTTGATCCTCCCGAATCAGATTGCTGAGTTGCTTCCGTGCTCTGTGCAGCCGCATTCTGACGGCCGTGGCGGAAATGTCGAGCAGACCTGACACCTCGGCGGAGGTGAACCCGTCCCAGTACGTCAGGAGGAGAACCTCGCGTTCCTCCGGCTTGAGCCGATCCAGTGCGTCGGCCACCATTCCGTCGTCGGAGCCCAGCCCGCGCGTTCTCTGACGTTCCAGTTGTTGTGTGAGATTGATGGAGCGAACGGCCGAACGGTGATGGTTGCGGAGGACATTCCGGGCGATCCCGAACACCACTAACTCAGACAATTCTTGGCCCTGACGGCATTTTTCCCACACGATGCGGAAGACGTCGGCGGTAAGGTCTTCGGCTGCGGGCGTCCCCTCCGTTCGACGCCGGAAGTACCGGTACACCTTGTCGTGGCACGCCGCATGCGTCGCCAGAAAATGCTTCTGCCCGGCAGACTCCACGCGATCCCCCTGCTCCGTTTGCACCCTCATATCCAGTTAATGTCCGGCAGTCAGGAAAATGTAACCCAACTTTCAGGAACGACACGGAAAGCCCGCCGTCGGCACTCGCGGTGAGTGCCGACGTCGGGCTTGAGGGTTGAACGCTGCGGGTTAGTCGCCCACGGCGTCGCGACCGCGGCGAAGGATGAGCGGATCGGCGTCGTAGACAACCGAGGTGTCCTTGTCCGCGTAGTCGAACTGATTGAGGAAGTAGCGCATGGCGTTGATGCGGGCGCGTTTCTTGTCGTTGGATTTGATGGTGATCCACGGCGCGTGATCGGAGTCCGTGTACAGGAATGTACGCTCCTTGGCGTCCGTGTACTCGTCCCAGCGATCCAGCGATGCCAGGTCCATGGGCGAGAGCTTCCAACGGCGGACGGGGTCGATCTGGCGGATGGCGAAGCGGGTTCGCTGCTCCTGCCGGGTCACGGAGAACCAGAACTTGGTGACGTGGATGCCTGCGTCCACCAGCATCTTTTCGAACACCGGGGCCTGGCCCATGAAGGTGTCGTATTCGTCGTCGGTGCAGAAGCCCATGACGCGTTCCACGTTGGCGCGGTTGTACCAGGAGCGGTCGAACATGACGATCTCGCCTGCGGTGGGAAGGTGTTGGATGTAGCGCTGGAAGTACCACTGGCCTTGCTCGCGGTCGGAGGGCTTGGCGAGCGCCACGGTGCGGGCGGACCGTGGATCCAGGTGCTCGGTGAAGCGCTTGATGGTGCCGCCCTTGCCGGCGGCGTCACGGCCCTCGAATACGATGACGTGCTTGAGCCCAAGGTCCTGGCCCCAGTACTGGAACTTCAACAGCTCGATCTGCAGGCGGTACTTCTCGATCTCGTACTCATCGCGGGTCATTCGCTGCGGGTAGGGGTAGTCCTCGTTCCACGTCTCTACCGCTGATCCACCGGGATCGATGAGGTCCGGGTCTTCACCTTGGCCTCCGCTGATGGTGTAGCCCAGTTCCACCAAGTGATCGATGGTTTCCCGCAGGTTGTCCCTGACCCACCAATCGTCCAGCGATGTGGATGGTGGGGTTGCCTCCGTCATGCGGTCCTCCTGGTCTGTAAGCCTGCCCGGCCTGCGGGTTGAGCGGCAGCGTAGCAAGGCTTGGTGACGGGAACATGAACAGGCTATGCAGCGGTCAGCCGTGGTTGCGGCGGGCCTCC
>Ga0247742_10000123_pt1 | contig 66494 bp, 70 predicted proteins | sample UWRJL208509C2_FD_180944 | JGI IMG/M metagenome (GOLD analysis project Ga0247742, IMG submission 180944) | Plant litter microbial communities from Arlington Agricultural Research Station in Wisconsin, United States - UWRJ-L208-509C-2 | ecosystem: Environmental > Terrestrial > Plant litter >...
CGACCGCCAGCTTCGCGCTGGCGACGGCTTCGAGCATCCGTTGCCGGTACAGGGCGGAGACGACCGTCAACCTCACACCTTCCCTCGGATAGATTGAGCCTATGCGAGTCCACGTTGCCGACCACCCCCTCGTCACCCACAAGCTCACCGTGCTGCGGGACAAGACGACCCCCTCCCCCACCTTCCGCGCCCTTACCGAGGAGCTCGTGACGCTGCTCGCCTACGAGGCGACGCGGGATGTCCGCACCGAGCCGGTCACGATCGACACCCCGGTCGCAGAAACCGTCGGTCTCGCCATCAGCAGCCCGCGGCCGCTGGTCGTGCCGATTCTGCGCGCCGGTCTCGGAATGCTCGAGGGAATGGTCAAGCTCGTGCCGACGGCCGAGGTCGGCTTCCTCGGCATGGTGCGCAACGAGGAGACGCTGCAGCCGGATGTCTACGCCGAGCGTCTGCCCGATGACCTGTCGAACCGCCAGTGCTTCGTTCTCGATCCCATGCTCGCCACAGGAGGCTCGCTCATTGCCGCCATCGACTACCTGTTCGCGCGCGGTGCGGTCGACGTGACCGCGATCTGCCTGATCGCGGCCCCCGAAGGTCTCGACGCCGTCGCCAAAGCGACCGAGGGACGCGAGGTGCACATCGTTCTCGGTGCCCTCGACGAGCGGCTCAACGAGCACGGGTACATCGTCCCGGGGCTCGGGGATGCGGGCGACCGGCTGTACGGCCTGGTCTGATCGCAGGCTTCCGAGGGTTGACATAACAACCCGCGGTGGCCAATAGTTGAAACATGACTCTGAACGCGCACGCCCTGATCGCCCTCGAGGTGACAAGGTCTGCTGGCATGATGATGCCGGCAAGCGCGGTCATGTGTTGTCGAATGTGTGCCTAACAGCAGTTCATCTGCCGGGTTCCTGATCTGAATCACGAACCCCAGGGCGTCTTCCCCTCATAACGGGAGCCGTCCTCAGACGCACAACCGAAGTATCCCGAAGGATCACACCCTCATCATTACGAGGCCCTTCACCCCGTTACCAAGGAATTCGACCCATGTCGCTTGCAACCATCGATCTCGCCGTACCCACTTCCCGCGCCGCTCGCCCCGTGCGCGAAACCTCTCTCCACGCTGCCCCGCCGCTGCGCTCGCAGCCGACACAGGCCCCCGAGGCCCCCGCGGCCCCGAAGATCCGCGCGGTGCCCACCGGCACCGAGGCTCGCGGCTTCGTGCTCTACGTCGGGGTTGATGAGGCAAAGGCCCTCGCCGCCGGCACCGACCTCGGCGCCATCGTCTCGGCACTGAAGAAGCTCACCGCCGAACTCGTCCCCGACTCCGACACCTACGCCGCCGTGGCGCTCGCACCCCAGGGTGCTGGCGGCCGTGACGTGGATGTCGTGCGCCTCGCCCTGCAGGATCCGGCCGCGCTCGCGAAGCATCGCCAGGTCGAGCCCGAGGAGCCCAGTGTTCGCCAGGGCATCGTCGTCGACCTCTCGCGCAAGCGGGTCACCCTCGACGAACAGGTGGCGCCGCTCACCTACAAGGAATTCGAGCTGCTGCAGTATCTGGTGCTGCGCGAGGGGCGCACCATCGACCGTGCCGAGCTGATCTCGTCGCTCTGGTCGGTGGGTGACGAAGACGTGCCGAACGAGCGCACCATCGACGTTCACGTGCGCCGTCTGCGCTCCAAGCTCGGCGAATACGAGGAGATCGTGCGCACCGTGCGCGGCGTCGGCTACCGTTTCGACCGTCACGCCGACGTGTCGATCCGCCACACCACCACCCCGAGCCCCGACCTGTTCTAGGGAGCGAAGCGCGGGCGAATGCGATGGAACCACAACATCCACTACCACCCGTGGGTACTGAAAGGCGTTCCGCGCGGTGCCCGGCGAGCCCTCGACATCGGTTCCGGTGAGGGGATGCTTGCGCGGGAGCTGCGCGCGGTCGTACCGCACGTGGTCGGGATAGATCTCCATGAGGCGAGCGTGGGGCAGGCGCGTGAGCTGAGCGACGACATCGAGTACCTCCTCGGCGACGCGCTGACCCATCCTTTCGCACCGGAGTCGTTCGACTTCATCGCGACGATTGCGACGCTGCATCACATGGACGCCCGTGCGGGGATCGAGCGGATGCGCGAGTTGCTACGGCCCGGCGGCACTCTCGCGATCGTCGGCTGCGCGCGAAACACTTCACCACTCGAGCTTCCGGTCGAGCTCGCCAGCGTCGCGGCGCACCGCTTTTACTCTCGGGGGCGCGAGATATGGGAGCACCCCTCGCCCACCATGTGGCCGCCCGACGACAGCTACCGCGACATTCGTCAGCTGACCCGGGAGCTTCTGCCCGGGCGGCGCTATCGCCGCCGCCTGCTCTGGCGCTACACCGTGCTCTGGACGAAGCCGTCGTCGCCGAGTGTGCAGTAGTGGTGACCTCGGGATGACAGCACCCACCAGTACTGCTCACTCACTCACTCCGCGATCGCGGGTAGCGTTCTCGCGTGAGCAAACTGTTGCGGCGGGTACGTGAGCAGCCCTCCGCGGTCGGCGTGTGGCTGGTGAGGTTGCCGCAGCATCCGCTGGCAGACGCGGTGACGAATGACCTGATCTCGCGCCTCGATGACGACACGCGTCACCGCGTGCTGAGGTATGAGCAGCCCGAGCGAGACCGCACCCTGGTCGGCCACGCCGCGCTGCGTCGGCTGCTCGCGCCGGAACTCGGCATCGACGCTGCTGCGATCACCCTCACCCGTCTGTGCGCGACCTGCGGCAGCACCGACCACGGCAAGCCGTCCCTCGCCGGGGTGCCCGACATCGAGTTCTCCCTGTCGCACTCGGCGGACCTCGTCGCGGTCGCGATCGCCGGGGTGCCGGTCGGAGTGGACGTGGAGCGTCGGTCAACGGGAACGGACTGGGCGAGCATCCGTTCCGACACGTTCGGCGACGACGAGTGGGTGGACGACCCGACGGCCCTCACCGACCTGTGGGCACGCAAGGAGGCGGTGGCGAAGGCGACCGGATTCGGGATGTCGCGGCCGCTGAGCGGGATTCGGCCGACCGGGGACGGTGGGCAGTGGCAGGCGGGCGCCGCCACCGGCTGGGATCTGCCCGCCTCGACGCACTCCGCCGCGGTTGCCGTGCTCGGCGACGAGCCGGGAGTCGCGCCCGTCGTTGCGTGGCTCGACCTCGGGCTCGGCTGAGCGACGCTACGCGGTGCGGATGGCACCGAGAAACCCGAGCACAGCGTCTGCGGTGACCTGCGGCTGCTGTGCCTGCGGGTAGTGGCCGGCCTCCGGCACCATCACGACTCGAGCGTCGAGGGTGTCGCCGATGAAGCGCGCCTCGGCGGCGGGATCGGAGAAGTCGGAGTCCTTCTCGCCCATGATGACGATCGCCGGCGCCCGGACGGCGCTGAGTTTCGCCTCGGCCGGGTCGTGGTCGATCTGCTGCGTGGTGAGGGAGAACGCCTTGCCGTAGGCCTTGCGCTTGATGCTGCCGATGACGGCGGTGCGGTACTGCTCGAAGTCGTCGGGCTTGCGACCGGCGTAGAGGGTGGGCATGTAGGCCTTCCAGACGGGGGCTATCCACAGCGGGACCATCATCGCTCGGAAGAGTGCCGTGACGAACGCGTTTGCGGGCGGATTACGCACGAACGGCCCGACCAGCACCAGCCCATCGATCTGGTCGGGGTGCTCGGCAGCGACGATGACCGCGGCGCCGGCGGCCATCGAGTTGCCGACGATCACAGCCGACTCCCCGAGGTGGTCGATGAGGGCCCGGATGTCGCCTGCCGTCTCGACGTCGCCATACGACGTGAAGGTGGTGTCGCTGTCGCCGTGCCCGCGCAGATCGCTGGTGACGACTGAATATCCGGCGGCGACGAGCAGCGGGGTGAGGTGGCGGTAGGAGGAGCGCAGCTCGCCCATCCCGGGCACGAGAACGAGCAGCGGGCCTGCGCCCTGTCGGTCGTAGGCGATCCGCCCTTCGGCACGGGACAGGTACTGGGTCGAGGGAGCTGGGGTTGAGTTCATGTAGCTACTATGCATCCCCTTCTGGCTATTGACAATAGCTTTAAGCAAGATCATGCTTGTTACATGGGAAAGAAGCTGCAGCATGCCTAGGGCCGGACTCACCCGGGAGCGGGTGGCCGAGGAGGCAGCAGAGATGGCCGACGAGGTCGGGCTCAACACACTCACCCTCGCCGCCCTCGCGCAGCGTCTCGGGGTTCGGCAGCCCTCCCTCTACAAGCACATCGATTCGATGGCCGGCCTCCATCGGGACATCGCCGTGCAGGCGAAGCGAGACCTCGGCGAAGTGCTCGCGCGCGCCTCCGTCGGTCGATCGGGCGCCGACGCCATCACCGCGATGTCGTACGCCTACCGTGACTGGGCACGGCGGCATCCCGCCCGGTACGAGGCATCCAACCTCATGCCGGCGCCGGGTGATGTGGAAGACGAAGCCGTGTCTCTGGCGGCGATCCAGATCATCTCCGATGTGCTCACCGCGTATCAGCTCGATGGCGACGATGCGATCGATGCCATCCGAGCGTTCCGCTCCACCCTCCACGGTTTCGTCACGTACGAGACCGCAGGCGCCTTCGCGTGGAGCACCGACATCGACCGAAGCTTCGAGCGTCTCGTGCGGGGGTTCATCGTCGCGCTCACCCAGTGGGTGGACACCGCCGCCCCGCACGCCTGACCAACCACCCATCGAAACGTCACTCATTGGAGACCAGCATGGACAACGCAGAGAACCGCACCACCGAGCGGGATGCCGCTACCGGCCTCATCGCGAAATGGCTCGACCTGTGGAACGGCGACTACTCGCTTGCCGAGCAGATCATCTCCGAGCGCAACCGAGTGCACGCGGCCATGTTCGACGGAGGTGACGGCAGCGCCGTCGGCGGTGTAGCCGGCATGGTCAGCCTGGTCACCCAGATGAGATCCCTGATGTCGGACCTCGTCTTCTCGATCGAGGTCGGCCCCATCATCGACGGCGACCATGCCGTCGTGCGCTGGGCGGCAACCGGGCACTACGGCGGCGGCATCCCCGGTGCGGGCGCCCCCGTGGGCACGGAGGTCACCTTCCACGGCACGGACATACTGCGAGTGGAGAACGCCCAGGTCGCCGAATACTGGCTGAACGCTGACACTCTCGACCTCATGACTCAGCTGCAGGTCGGCGCCGGGTAAGCGGCGTCGCGCTGTGAGCGGAATCACTCGCGTGGCCACGCGCAGATCCGTACCGTCGGCACCATGGAACTGATCTTCGTCCACGGCGCACTGGTGCGCGACGGCGCATGGTGGTGGCGGCCGACCGCCGAGCTGTTCGAGCAGCGCACGGGCATCCGCAGCAGGTCGCTAGCTCTTCCCTCGTGCGGTGAAACGGCCGACACCGGCGGGTTGACAGCAGATGCGGCCGCGCTCCGCCGCGCGCTCGACGAGGTCGGGTCGGCGATCGTGGTCGGCCACTCCTATGGCGGAACCGTCATCGCCGAGGCGGGGCGGCATCCGTCGGTCGCGCACCTGCTCTACGTCTCGTCGTACCTCCCCGACATCGGGCAGGCGCAGGGCGCCATCATGAGTGGCGAGACCGACCCGGTGTCGATCGAGGGCAATGACGACGGCACCGTCCGCGTGGCCGGGTACGACGCGGCCTCCTTCGGCGCGCGCTTTCTCCAGGATGCCGACACCGAGACCCAGCATCTGGCCTGGGAGCGGGTGACGCCCCAGTCCGCCTCCGCGTTCACCACGCCGACGACCGCGGCGGGGTGGGAGGGCGTGGATTCGACCTACCTGATCTGCGGGCAGGATCGCAGCACTTCGCTCGAGTTGCAGAGATTCCACGCGGCACGGGCGACCCGATCCGTGGAGCTGCCGACCGGGCATCACCCGTTCATCACCCGGCCAGACCTGGTGGTCGAGCAGCTCGAAACGTGGGCACGCTAGCCCTCGCGCAACAGCAGGAAGTCGTGTCGTCGCAGCACCCGCAGGATGACCGCCCGCGGATTGCCGAAGGCTGCGAGGCCCGCCTCGGTCGACATCGGTTCGATGCCGACGATGTGGTGCTCGGTGCCCAGATACAGGATGTCGCACACCCCCGCCGCGACGATGTTGCGGTACCACGCGACATCCGTCCCGTAGGTCAGTTCGGCGACGAAACCGCCGGGGGCTCGCGCGAGGATGAGCGGGGTCTCGTAGACGGCGCCGGTCTTGCGGCCGACGTGGCGTACAAGCGAGAACGGCCCACGGCCCGACCGCGCCGCACGCAGGGTCGCCCGGTTCAGGGTGTTCTTGAGCAGCCAGAGGAATCCACGTTTCGCGCGCCCGGTCATCGGAGGTACGCCCTCACGAAAACCGCCGCGCCCGCGGTCGCCCGCTGCTCTGTCGCGGGCGCGTCGAGCGAGGACAGGTCGAAGACGGCGCGGTCGAGGCGGGCACCCAACACCAGGTACACAAAATGTTCGGCGGCGATGCTCGGCTCGGGAACGGCGAGCAGGCCCGCCGAGTCGTAGCGCGCGAGGCGATCGGCGATGGCACGCATCACCCGGCCCGGCACTCGCTCGTAGTACTCGACGGCGAGGTCGGCGAACCGTTCCGCCTCGCCGATGAGCAGTCTTCGGGTGGAGATCACCGACGGCGTGAGCACGGCGCGCGCGTGGGCGAGGGCGAAGTCACGGATCTCGTCGGCGACGGGCTCGACCCCGATCGGTGACTCGACCCGCGCGGCGACGAACCGCTCTGCGGTGCCGATCGCCCGGCGCACGACAGCGCGGAACAGTTCGTCCTTTCCCGCGAAATGGTTGTAGACGGTGCGTTTGACCACTCCCGCCTCTACCGCGAGGTCGTCCATATTTCCCCCGGCGTAACCGCGGCGCACAAAATGTGCCGTGGCGGCGTCGAGGATGAGCTCCCGCGAGCGACGCCAGCGCGGATCATCCGTTGCGATCGGCCCGGTCATAGTGTCATCATGCACTGACCAGTGCAATAGTGCACCCATTCGCGCAATCTGGAGGCGGTCATGTCGACATCCACGAAGACGCAGGGTTTCGACAGCGCCGCAGCGGTCACACGCTCGATGCTGGGCTGGGGCGTGGTCGTCGGCCCGTTCTACCTCGTCTTCGGGCTGATCCTCGCGCTCACCCGTCCCGGCTTCGACCTCACCAGGGATGCCCTCAGCCTGCTTCTGCTGGGGCCCGGCGGATGGCTCCAGGCCGTGAACCTCGTCCTGTCGGGCGCGATGACCGTCGTTGCCGCGATCGGTCTCGCCCGCACCCCGCGCTGGCCACGGGCCGCCGCGGTGCTCGTCGGCGTCTACGGACTGTGCCTCGTGCTCAGCGCCGTGTTTCCGCCGGATGCCACTCCCGACTTCCCGCCGAACACCGCCGGCGGGGTGTTCTCGATCTCCGGCCTGCTCCATCTCGTGTTCGGCGGCGTCGGGTTCCTCTGTCTCGGTGCCGCGGCGATCGTGGCGGGTGCCTGGCATCGCCGCCAGTCGCCCCGCGCCGGAGTCTGGTCGATGGTGGCGGGCATCGTGGTGATCCTCGGGTTCGTCGGGGGCGGCTCACTGCCGCAGGGCCCGGCCAGCGTCGCGCTGCTGTGGCTCGCCGTACTCGCGGGCTGGGCGTGGCTCGCGGCGACCTCGGTGGCCGCGTACCGAGCGGTGCCGCATCCGGTGGTCGCGCAGCGCCTCTCGTGAGGGCGAAGCGTCTTGGGCAGAAAATTACGTCATTCCGTGAAAATCACAGATTGGTAACTAGATTTTCGTTACCTCACCGTTATAGAGTTCAAGAGCAGAAGTTGTTTGCTGTGGCAGCTTCTGCGGAATGTGATTGCAGGACACTCTTGGTGCAAGGGAGAGGGTCGGTCTCAAGCCTCTGAGACCGACCCTCAATCCTGTTTAACGGGGTTCGTCACGGCTCAGCTGTAACTTCGCGCACTCTCTCACTCGCGCCGCAGCACCGGGATGACCTCGCTGCCGAGCAGTTCGAGCTGTTCGAGCACCAGCTCGATCGGCAGACCGCCCGCGTCGACGAGGAACAGCTGCCGCCGGTAGTCGCCGTAGTACTCCTTCATCGACAGGTACCGGTCGATGACCTGCTGCGGACTGCCGACAGTGAGCGATGTGTTCGCCATCACCTCTTCGAGACTGCCCTGCCCCCGGTAGGTGAAGGTATTCGCGAAGTACGGCCGATACTCCTCGACCGCGTCCTGCGAGCGGGCCCGCACGAAAGCCTGGCCGCCCGCGCCGACGATGGCGGCATCCGCTGCCCCGTGGCCGTAGTGCTCGAACCGTTCGCGGTAGAAGTTCACCAGTCGTTCGAAGTGGCTCATGTGCATGAACAGGTTGTTGGCGAAGAAACCGTCACCGTAGAACGCGGCCTGTTCGGCGATCTCGGGAGAACGGATGCTGCCGTGCCAGACGAACGGTGGAGTACTCAGGTACGGCCGCGGCACCGCGGTGAAGTTCGTCAGCGGCGTGCGGAAGCGACCATCCCAGTCGACGTTCTCCTCGCGCCAGAGGCGGTGCAGCAGTGCGTAGTTCTCCACGGCGAGCGCGATGCCGTCACGCAGATCCTTGCCGAACCACGGGTAGACCTCCGCGGTGTTGCCGCGGCCGAGCATGAGGTCGAGGCGGCCACCGGAAAGGTGCTGCAGGGTGGCGTAGTCCTCCGCGATCTTCACCGGATCGTTGGTGGTGATGAGGGTCGTCGAGGTGCTCAGGGTGATGCGCGAGGTCTGCCCGGCGACGTAGCCGAGGATCGTCGTCGGCGAGGAGGGAACGAACGGCGGATTGTGGTGCTCGCCGATCGCGAACACGTCGAAGCCGACGTCCTCGGCCTTCTTCGCGATGCGGGTGATGTCGATGAGGCGCTCGTGCTCGCTGCGCCGCACGCCGGTGTGCGGGTCCGCGGACAGGTCGCCGACGCTGAAGATTCCGAATTCGACTGTCATCTGCGCTTTCTGTCTCTGTGCGGGCCCCCGCATCAATAGAGTTGACTCTGGCGGAGAGGAGCCTCACGTGAGTGACAGGAATACCGCGGTCACGGCCTGGGAAGCGCTGTTCCGCGCCCAGGTCTCGGTCATGCGCTATCTCAACTCGGAGTTCCCCACCGGGCAGCTCTCGCTCAATGAGTACGACGTGCTCTTCAATCTATCCCGGCAGCCGGATCACCAGACGCGCATTCGTGGTCTGAGCGACCATCTGCTCATCACCCAACCCAGCATCAGCCGACTCGTCGACCGCCTCGTCTCGCGCGGGCTGGTCGAGAAGATCGACGACCCGACGGATGCCCGGGGCGTCATCGTGCGGCTGACCAAGCTGGGCTTCGACTCCTTCCGCTCCGTGGCTCGCGGTCACATGGGCTCCATCCACGACCGGGTGGGGGCCGCGCTGAGCGACGACGAACTGCGCACGCTGACCGAGCTCTGCGACAAGCTGCGGCTGTCCACCCCTAGCGCGGGGTGACGCCGCACGTACTGTGCAGGGCATGACCTCTCCAAGCATCGTCTGGCTCCGCGACGACCTGCGGCTGGCCGACAATCCGGCCCTGCGCGCGGCGGTGGACCGTGACGAGCCGATCGTGGTGCTGTATCTGCTCGATGAGGAGAGCCGCGGCATCCGCCCGATCGGGTCGGCGAGTCGCTGGTGGCTGCACCACAGCCTGACGGCACTCGGCGAATCGATCCGGGAACGGCGAGGTACCTTCGTGCTGCGACGCGGGGCCGCCTCCGACGTGCTGCCGCGGCTGGTCGAGGAGGTCGGTGCCGGTGCGGTGTTCTGGAACCGGCGCTACGGTGCCGCCCGCGAGGTGGATGCCGACCTTAAGACGTCGCTGCGTGATTCCGGCCTCGAGGTGCAGAGCTTCCAGGCGAACCTGATGCATGAGCCGTGGACGGTGACCACGGGCGGCGGCACCCCGTTCAAGGTGTTCACCCCGTTCTGGAAGGCGTGTCTCGAGCAGGGCGCGCCGAGGGCTCCGCTGGCGACACCGCGCACCCTCACGGGAGTGACCGGCGTCGCCTCGGACGACCTCGCCGCCTGGTCTCTGCTGCCGACGCACCCGGACTGGGCGGCGGGCATCGCCGAGACGTGGACGCCCGGCGAGCACGGCGCGCACGAGCGGCTCGAGCTGTTCTGCGGTGACGGTCTCGACGACTATGAAACGGGGAGAGATGAACCGGCGCAGGACGCGACCTCGCGCCTCTCGCCGTACCTGAGTTTCGGCGAGATCAGCCCGTTCCAGATCTGGGACCGGGTGCAGCGCGGGCAGCTCACTCCCGCCGCCCGACGCAATGCCCCGAAGTTCCTCCGCGAGGTGGGCTGGCGCGAGTTCAACTACAACATCCTGTTCCACTTCCCACAGCTACCGACCGACAATTTCCGGCCCGAGTTCGATGCATTCCCGTGGTCGAAGCCCCAGCAGGCGGTGTTGGAGGCCTGGCAGCAGGGGCGCACGGGGATCCCGCTGGTCGACGCCGGGATGCGCGAGCTCTGGCAGACCGGGTACATGCACAACCGGGTGCGCATGGTGGTGGCATCGCTACTGATCAAGAATCTGCTGATCGACTGGCGGGTGGGCGAGGCCTGGTTCTGGGACTGCCTGGTCGATGCCGACGAGGCGAACAACCCGGCGAACTGGCAGTGGGTGGCCGGATCGGGGGCGGATGCCGCGCCGTACTTCCGCGTGTTCAACCCGGTGCTGCAGGCCGACAAGTTCGACAGGCACGGCGAGTACCAGCGACGCTATGTGCCCGAGTTGGGGACGGATGACTACCCCTCCCCGATCGTGGATCTGAAGGCATCGCGTGCCGAGGCCCTCGAGGCGTACGGCCACGTGAAGAACGCATAGCGCCCTTCGACAAGCTCAGGGACCGCACGGTCCCTGAGCTTGTCGAAGGGCGGGCTGGGTCAGCGCGGGCGACCGCCGACCGTGCTGACCGCCAGCGCGCCGGACTGCACGCCGAGATGCGCCGCCACCGCCAGGTCGCCGGATGCCAGCCAGGCGGTGAGGAACCCGGCCGCGAAAGCGTCGCCCGCGCCGGTCGGGTCGACGATCTCGACCGGAGCGGCCGGCACCTGCTCGACCGGACCGCCGCGGCGGGCCACGATGACTCCCCCGGCGTCGAGGGTGAGCGCCACGATCTCGAAGCGCTGCGCGAGGCTCAGCACGATGGCGAGCGGGTCGCCGAGACCGGTGAGCAGCCGCCCCTCCTCGAGGTTCGGAAACAGGATGGTCGCCCCGGCGATGGCCTCGAGAAACTCGTCGACCCCGAAGTCGGTGATGAAGCCGACGGAACCCGGGTCGACGGAGACGGCGACGCCCCGTTCCGTTGCGCGCGCGATGAGGCCCACGACGGAGTCGGCACGGTGGGGCGAGCCGAACAGGCTGTAGCCGGTGAAGTGCACGGCGGACGCGGCATCCAGCAGCTCGTCGGTGACGAGGTCGGCGGTCATGGCGGCGTTCGCACCGGTGTCGGTGAGCATGGTGCGGCTGTCGCCGTCGACGAGCACGACGATGGTGCCGGTCGGGAGCTCCGGATGCTCGGAGATGTGCGTGCGGACGCCTGGCAGCTGGGCGGCGTGCCCGGCAGCGTCTCCCGCCCCGACCATGCCGACGAAGTCGACCGTCGCGCCGAGCGAGGCCATCCAGGCGGCGGCGTTCGCCGCGGAACCTCCCGCGCGGTGCCGTATGGAGGCGGCGGTGTCGGTGTCGGCACGGATCGCGTGCTGCGGAACGACCACGATGTCGTCGATCAGGTCGCCGAATACGACGATGCGCGCGGCCCTATTCATGGGCGAGCTCGGCCCACGCGGTGGCGATCTCGCCGGCGACGCGCACGTTGTTGCGGGCGAGGTCGAGGTTGACCTCGAGGCTGCGGCCGCCGGAGAGTTCGACGATCTTGAGCAGCAGGAACGGGGTGACCGCCTTGCCGGTGACCCCGGCCTCGTCGGCGAGCGCCAGCGCCTCGGCGAGCACACGGTCGTGCTCGGCCGGGTCCCACTGCTGGTCGGCGGGGATCGGGTTGGCGACGACGATTCCCTGGCCGTGGCCGAGCTCGTCCTGGCTCTTCATGATCCGCGCGATCTCGGCGGCCGTGTCGACCGCCCAGTCGAGGGTGCACGCCGATTCGCGCAACCAGAAGCTCGGGAACACAGTCGTGCGGTAACCCACCACTGGAACGCTGAGGGTCTCCAACCGCTCCAGAGTGGCGGCGATGTCGAGCACCGACTTCACGCCTGCGCTGACCACCGTGACGGGGGTGACGGCGAGGGTCGAGATGTCTGCCGATTCGTCGAAGGTGGTGCTCGCCCCGCGGTGCACACCGCCGAGGCCGCCGGTGGCGAACACCCGCACCCCGGCGAGCGCCGCGAGGTGCGCGGTCGCCGCGACCGTGGTGGCACCGGATGCCCCTGCCGCGGCAAGGATCGGAAGGTCGCGAACGCTGGCCTTGGCCAGGTTCTCCTCGGCGATGCGCCGCACGCCGTCCTCATCGAGACCGATGCGGGGCACCCCGTCGAGCACGGCGATCGTGGCCGGGGTGACCCCGGCATCCGTCAGTATCTGCTCGAACTCGAGCGCGGCCTCGTGATTGCGCGGGCGTGGTAGCCCGTGCGAGATGATCGTCGATTCGAGGGCGACCACCGGGCGGCCCTCCTCGAGTGCGGCGGCGACGGCGGGTGAGACGATCACGGGGCTCATAGTGCGGTCAGCCTAGTGACGGGGCGTTGCACGGGTGTTTCCGGCGCGCGACCGGCGCATCACTCGGATTCCCGCATCGTAGGAGCACGCGTATCGCGCTTCGACAGGCTCAGGGACCGATTACCTCGGTTCCTGAGCTTGTCGAAGGAGCACGCGTATCGCCCTTCGACAGGCTCAGGGACCGATTACCTCGGTTCCTGAGCTTGTCGAAGGATCGTCGCGGCCTACTCAACCAGCGAGGGCTCGGGCTCCTCGTCGATGACCACGGCCGGGGTGTCGTCACGCGTTTCGGCCCTGCCCGCGGCCGTGCCGGCGACGAAGCTGCCGATCAGCGACTTGATGTCCACTCCCGCGGTGGCCTGCAGCACGGCATCGATCTCGCTGAAGCCGCCGGCGACGTTCTTCGAGAGCTGGCTGGCACCATCCGTCGACACCACGGTGAGGTTGTCGATGTTGCCCATCGGCGCGGCGAGCTCATGCGCGATCTGCGGCAGCAGCTCCACCAACCGAAGCTGGATGAGCGCCTCGGCGCGCTGCGACACGGCCTCGGCCGCGAGCTTGGTGGCCTTCGCCTCAGCCTCACCCTTGGCGAGGATCGCGTCGGCCTGCGCCTGGCCTTCGGCACGGATGGCCTCGGCACTGAGCACGCGGGCGTCACGCTGGGCCTTGGCCGCAGTGACCTGCGCCTCGGCCGCGGCCGTCGCGGCGATGCGCACCTTGTACGCGTCGGCGTCGGCAACCGCGTTGACCTCGGAGGCGAGCTGGGCAGCGCGGAGCTTCGACGCGGCCTGCGCCGTGACCTCCTGCTCGTGGACGATGTTCTGCTGGGTCTTCGCCTCGGCCAACGGCTTGGCACCGGCGGCCTCGGCCGTCGCCTTGTCGGTCTCCAGCTGCAGCGCCGCCTTCTTCAGCGCCAGGTCGTTGTTGGCGATTGCGACCGCCTGCTGCGCGGCGATGGTCGCCTCCTGCGACGCCTGGTCGGCCATCGCCTCGGCGATCTCCGCCGTCTGCAGCACCCGGGCCTGCTCGGCGCGACCCATGTTGCTGATGTACTGGTTCTCGTCGGTGATGCCCTTGATCTCGAACGAATCCACGTCGAGGCCCTGACTCAGCAGTGACTCGCGCGCGGTGGAGAGCACGGCAGCCCCGAGTTCGTCCCGCTTCTGGATGATGGTGAGGACATCCGTTCCACCGATGCTGGACCGCAGCGACCCGGAGAGCACCTCGAGGGCGAAGCTGTCGATGTTCTTGTCGTTACCGATGAAGCGCTGACCGGCGGCGAGGATCGCGGTGTGACTGTCGCCCACCTTGACGATCGCGACCGCCTCGACGCGGATGGTGACTCCCTTACCGTCCTGCGCCTCCGCCTGCAGTTCGATGGCGCGCGAGCGCAGGCTCAGCTTGAACGCCTTCTGGAAGAACGGCGTGATGAAGACACCAGACCCGACGACGATCTTGATGCCCGACTGCTCGGTCGAGACGCCGTCGATGGTGAGCTTGCGGGCACGACGGCCGGTGAGCAGGATCGCCTCGTCCGGCCCGGCGTTCTTGTAGGTGGCACGCAGGTAGATCAGGGCGACGATCGCGATGGCGACGACGGCGATGACGATGGGGAGCACGGAACTGAAGGTCACGGAATTCCTCGGGTTCGTAAAGCTGCGGATTTTTCACCGAGTCTGGCATAGATGGTCGGCGCAATAGGGTGGTGCCGTGATCAATTTCACCGCCTTCGACAGGGGCGCACCCGCCCCGCTGAGCGACGTGGCCGGCCGGCATGTGCTCGAGGATGCCCTGCTGCCGGTGATGACGCTGCGCGACAGCGCGATCAGCAACAACATCGCCGTGCTCGCCGGCTTCGCCTCGGCGCACGGACTGCTGTTGGCCCCGCACATGAAGACGCACATGGCGCCGTCGTTGGCCGCTCGGCAGCTCGAGGCGGGCGCCTGGGGCGTCACCGTCGCGTCGGTGCAGCAGGCCCGTGTCGCCTGGGAGACGGGCATCGACCACCTGATCGTCGCCAATGAGGTGCTCGACCCGGCCGGACTGCGGTGGCTCGCCGCGCTGCGCTCCCCCGACGTGCTGGTGTATGTGGACAGCCTCTACGGCGTCGAGGCGATCCGCGCGGCGGTGACGGATGCCGATGACCTCCGTGTTCTCATCGACCTCGGCTGGGCGGGCGGCCGGGCGGGAGTCCGCTCCCTCGACGAGGTGCGGGTGCTGGCTCGCGCGCTGCAGGCGCTTCCGGGGGTGACCCTGCGCGGAATCTCCGGCTACGAGGGCGGCCTGAGCAGCGTCGACCTCGCGCGCGACTACGTGCGTGGGGCGCTGGAGGCGTACAACAGCCTGGTGGACGAGAAGCTGCTGCCCGCGGCATCCGTTCTCTCGATGGGCGGCAGCGCCTACTTCGACGTCGTCGCCGATGTGCTCGCTCCGCGCCACCCGGAGACGACGGTGCTGCTGCGCTCCGGCGCCTACCTCACGCACGATGACGGCAGCTATGCGCACAAGGGCCCGTACACGCGCATCGACGGGCAGCTCATCGCCGCGATCGACGTGTGGGCGCGGGTCACGTCAACACCGGAGCCCGGGCTCGCCATCGTCGCGATGGGCAAGCGCGACGCGCCCTACGACGAGGGGATGCCCGTGGCGAAGTACCTCGTGCGTGGCGGCGTCACCACCTCTCTCGACGACACCATCACGCTCACGCGCATGGACGACCAGCACGGTTATCTCGCCATCGACGGCGTGGAACTCGTGCCCGGCGACATCATCCGGTTCGGCATCTCGCACCCGTGCACCGCCTTCGACAAGTGGCGGGTGCTGCCGGTGATCGACGATCAGGATCGGATCATCGACACCGTGCGGACCTTCTTTTGATCATTCAGGGGGCGTGATGCTCCTCCGCGGCGGTAGCGTCCTCGGGCCCGACGGGGCCTTCGAGCGCGCCGACGTGCTGATCGAGGGCGATCGGATCACGGGTGTCGGGCCCGACCTGGCACAGGACAGCGAGGTCATCGACTGCGGCGGGAGGGTCATCCTGCCCGGCCTGGTCGACGCCCACTCGCATGCGGACGCGGCCGTCTTCGACCCGGCCGTGCAGCTCGCGCTGCTGCGGCAGGGCGTGACGACGATCGTCGGCGGCCAGGACGGGGTGTCGTTCGCTCCCGGTGACGGCGCGTACGCATCGCGGTATTTCGCGTCCATCAACGGGGAGCATCCGAGCTACGGCGGTGGCGGGGTCGGCGCACTGCTCGAGGGGTACGACGGCACGATCCCCCTCAACGTCGCCTATCTCACACCGGCGGGAACGATCCGCCACGAGGTCATGGGCGCTGACGATTCTCGTGCGACGCCCGATCAGCTTGCAACCATGCGCTCGCTGCTGCGCGCCGCGCTCACGGAGGGTGCGGTCGGCCTCTCCACCGGCCTCGACTACGCGCCGGGCATCTTCGCCGACGCCGCGGAGCTCGCCGCGCTCTGCGAGGAGGTCGCCGCGGCCGACGGTCTGTATGCGACCCACATGCGCGGTGGCTATGAGGCGAACGCCGCCGTGGGTTTTGCAGAGATCGCCGAGATCGTGCGGCGCTCGGGGGTTCGCGCTCACGTCTCGCATCTGCACGGCCCGACCCCGCTGCTGCTCGACCTGCTCGAGGGCAGCGGCGTGAGTTTCGACGCCTACCCGTACTCGCGCGGCTGCACGCTGCTGGCGATGCTAGTGCTTCCGCCGGAGTGGGCCTCTCCGGGGAGCCCTGCGCTCGCCGACGCTCTGCTCAGCGAGGGTCGGGATGCCGTGGCCGCCACCATGCGCAACCGCGTGCTCGCGCGCCCCGACCTCGGTGCCGACTGGGCGGAGCAGATCACCTTCAGCCATCTCGGTGCGCCGCGGCTCGGCAGCTACGCCGGACGCACCGTCGCTGAAGTGGCAGCCGCCTTCGAGGACGACCCTGTCGAACTGGTGCTCGACGTGCTGCTCGAGTGCGATCTGCAGGTCAGCGCGATCATGCGGGTGCCCTCGCCGCGCACCCCCGCGGAGCTCGCGGTGTTGTTCCGTCACCCGGCACACACCGGCGGGTCTGACGGGATCTTCGTCGGCTCGCACCCGCACCCCCGCGCCTTCGGCACCTTCACGCGCTACCTGGGCGAGTACGTCGGATCGGGGCTGCTCGACTGGTCGACCGCCGTCGATCACCTGTCGACGAACCCCGCGCGGCTATTCCGGCTCGGCGACCGTGGCGCGGTGCGCTCCGGGGCGATCGCCGACCTGGCGGTGACGGATGTCGCGGCCCTCGACGCGCGGTCCAGCTACACCGAGCCGACCCTGGTCGCCTCCGGCATCGACGACGTGCTCGTGGCAGGGCGGCCGGTGCTGCGCGGCGGGGCGCTCACCGGGGATCTGGCGGGACGCGGCATCCGTCGGTCCCCACGCTGACCCGGGTCAGACGGCGGCGACGACGTCGATCTCGACCAGGATGCCCGCCAGGGTGCTGCCGACGGTGGTGCGCACCGGGAACGGGGCGTCGAAGTGCTCGCGGTAGGCCTCGTTGAACTCGGCGAAGTCGCGGTCGAGGTTGGCGAGGTGCACGGTCGACTTGACCACGTCGTCCATGGTGAGACCCTGCTCGGCGAGCACCGACTCGATGTTCTTGAGCACCTGGTGGGTCTGTGCTGCGACGCCCTCCGGGATGGTGCCGGTCGCGGCATCCTGCGGTCCGAACCCGGCCGTGTAGAGGAAGCCGTTCGCGACGATGCCGTGACTGTACGGGCCGGCGGGGGCGGGAGCGGTGGGAGAGACGACGGCGGTCTTCATGGGAGGTCCTTTCGTGGGCTGACCTCCAGCATGGCCGAATCAGGCGGCGCGTGTCAGTGCGACGGGTTCAGCTGCACGTCACCACGCCCGCAGTTCGACGCCGAGCCAACGCGCGAGCTCTGCCAGCTCCGCGCGCACCATCTCGTCCTCCTCCGGGTCGAAGGGAAAGAACTCGTGTACCGCGTTCACGGTGAGCACCGAGTGCTCGCGATCCACCTCGGCGTCGAGCATGCCGACGAACCGGTCGCCCATCAGGATCGGGTGGGCAAAGTAGCCGTACCTGCGCTGCGGCTTCGGCTTGTACTGCTCGAGCACGTAGTCGAAGTCGAAGATCTCCCGCAGTCGCGGACGATCGAAGAGCATGCCGTCGTAGGGGCTGAGGAAGGCGACGCGTCCGCCGTCGTCCTGCTCCAGCGCTGTGACGGCCTCCGGGTCGACGCGGTACTTGCGGGAGCTTCCCTCGATCATTGCCGGTTCGCCTGCCTCGCCGACCGGCGTCCACGGCGACTTCTGTTTGGCGATGCCCGCCGCGTGCAACCGACGTTCGTTCAGCAGTCTCTGGGCCTCATGGTCTTCGTACTCGGGCATCCCCTGCGGGTATACGCGCTCGGCGAGGTCCCAGCGCCGATGCCGCCCCTGACGCCCGACCACGGCGACCTCGCCCTGCCGCTGCAGGATGTCGAGCATGTGCACGGTCTGGTTAGGCCCGAACCAGCCGTCGGGCGGGAGCGTCACCTCCGCGGTGTCGGGGATGTCTGCGGCCAGCAACGGCCCGTCGGCGCGCAGCCGCGCGATCACATCGCCACGGAACCGCCGGTTCGCCTCGATCCACTCGCGGGTGCTCTCCCGCTGCGGCCAGCGGCGCATCCCCGGCAGCAGCAACGGCAGCAGGCTCATCGGTCGGAAAGCGCCGTCGAACTCGAACAGCAGCCGATCGGTTTCGACCGCCTTCGACAGCTGGATCGGGTCGTAGCCCTCGCCGATGCGCGACCAGAGGATGCTGTGCTCCGACGGCGCGATCGTCGCGGTCGGGTCGATCTTGATCGCCCCAAGCTCCTCGGCCACCTCGACGACGTCCCCCGGGCGGTCCGCATCCAGCAGCTGCGCGCGCACCGCGATGCGCCTGGCCTGGTCGAGCGTGAGCCGGTGCGTCACGCGACGAGGCTAGCAGCGCGCGTTCTGGTCAGTGAAGGGCGCCGCCGCCGATGAGGGCGTCGTCGCGCGTGGTGAGCGAAGTGCCGACGATGGCGGTCAGTCCGCGCACCATCGTGTCGATCGACATCCACGGAGTGGTGGTGCCGACGGTCTGTTCGGGGGCGAAGGGCACGTGCACGAAGCCGCCGCGGACATCCGTGCCCTCGAGCTCGTGCATCAGCCGGTAGTACACGTGATTGCAGGTGTACGTACCGGCGCTCTGCGAGACGACGGCGGGGACGCCGAGTCGCCCGAGCTCCGCGACCGCGGCCTTGATCGGCAGCGTCGAGAAGTACGCGGCAGGTGCTCCGACGACGACGGGCTCGTCGATCGGCTGAAAGCCATGATTGTCGGGGATGCGCGCGTCGTCGACGTTGATCGCGATCCGCTCGACGGCGAGAGCTGCCGCACCGCCAGCCTGCCCCACGCAGATGACCAGGTCGGGGCGCACCCGCTCCAGAGCGTCCAGCAGTGCGCGATCGACGGCGGCGAAGTCCACCGGAAGCTCGACGGCGACGATCTTCTCGGGGCCGCCCCAGTTTCGGGCGACCTCCTGCACCGTCGACCAGGACGGGTTCGTCGTCTCGCCGCCGAAGGGCTCGAAACCGGTGAGCAGCACGGTCGTCATCTCTCCAGACTCTCACGCGGTCGTTTCGGCAGCGCACGAATCGACTTGCGCCGAGTGCAGGGTTGAAGGGCGCGACACCCTGCAGGTGGCGCAAGTCGAAGGGTCGGCCCCGGCCCGGCGCGGGACTGATGGTGTTGATACCTGAGGCTAGAACCGCGGGTCTGCCATGGCTAGCGTTGATCGCGCCACCCTACGAACGGAGTCACAGCGTGTCCGACGTCTCTTCCCTCCTCACGGTGTATAGCGAGGCCGCCTACGCCAAGGACGTGGACCGGTTCATGACGAACTACTCAGCTGATGTGCGGGTATTCGACCTCTGGGGTTCGTGGGAGATCCGCGGAGCCGCTTCCTGGCGGCAGGGCATCGCCGGCTGGTTCGATTCGCTCGGAGAGGACCGCGTCGTTGTCGAATTCGACGACGTGGATGTGGCGCTCAGCGGCGACCTTGCCGCCCTGAGTGCGTTCGTCGCCTACTCGGCCGAGTCGGCATCCGGCGAGCGCATCCGGCAGATGACCAACCGTCTCAGCTGGACGCTCGCCCGCAGCGGCGACGCCTGGCTCATCACCCACGAGCACACTTCGGCGCCGGTCGACCCCGAGAGGGGAAAGGTCATGCTGTCGCGCTGACGATGCGACCCTAGCCCTCCCGCTGAACCAGAGCGCAGAATGGGCCATGGTCGATTCACACGTGATCAAACCGCTCACCGCCGAGACCTATCCCGCGTGGCTCGCGCTAGCGCAGAAGCACAACGGAGTCTGGGGCGGGTGCTACTGCTCCTACTTCCACGGGGACACCGCGGAGACGGTCAAACGCGAGTACGACGGGCCGACGTTCAAGAAGCGGCTCATCGACGAGGGGGTCGCGCACGCCGCACTGGTGTTCGACGGCGACGCCGCTATCGCGTGGTGTCAATACGGCAGCCCCGACGAGCTGCCCGGCATCTACCATCGCAAGCAGTACGACGCGGGAGAGGCGAACCCCGCACCGTGGCGCATCACCTGCTTCTTCGTCGATCGGGACCACCGCCGCTCCGGTGTTGCCTACGAGGCTCTGGATGGCGCGCTCCTGCAGATAGCACAGGCTGGCGGCGGCGAGGTGGTGAGCTTCCCCAACGAGCTCGTGCCCGGCAAGAGGACCTCATCCTCGTTTCTGCACAACGGAACCCGCGCCATGTTCGAGAAGGCGGGCTTCACCTTCGAGCGCCACATCGGCAAGAGCAAGACCGTCATGCGCAAGACCATCGCCGCGGTCTGACCGAGTGCGTCAGGCGTGCGACGTCCATGCCTGATCGACCAGGGTGGCGAGAACGCCGGAGTCGATCTCGCGCAGGTCCTTCACGTAGACGCAGCCCTTGCCTGTGGCGTGGGGGCCGAATCCCTCCGGCAGGGGCCGATCTTCGGCGGCCGACATGATTCCGTAGATGGTGAGAGCCGCAGCTCGGGGTGCGAATCCGACGACGAAGGTCTCACCTTCGCGGCCTGACTCGTACCGATAGTGGTGTGTGCCGAATCCGACCATCGATGGGCCCCAGAGGATCGCCGGGGCACCCGTGACCTCGGCCATCAGATCTCGGAGCGCGATCGCATCGGCCCGCCGACGTGCGTTCGAGACGGATGCCAGGAAGACATCGACGTCGCCCGCTCCAGGCTGCGTGAGATTGGCCATGGTTCAGGGTAATCACGTACTCGTCGTGCGCACTGAGCTACCGCCAGCTAGCCGGCACTACTGAGGTGGACCATGGCGTCGTAGAGCTGCTGGTCCGTCATCGGCGGCTCAGCGATCGGGTGTGCGCGCTCAGCCCGGTATGCGTCCAGCGCGAGAGAGAGCTGGCGGCGCCAGGCATTGGGCGCCGTGGCGCTGGTGGCATCCATGATTCGGCCGGTGGACCAGATGAGGTTGACGATGTCGGCCACGGTGATGTCGGGTCGAGCCGTACCCGACTCCTGGGCCCTGGTGAGCACGTCCTCGATTTGCCGACACATCTGGTCATGGATGCGCTCCGTATCGGCATTTCCCGGAAAGCGGCGGGAGAGGAAATCGTTGAAGCCCCGGTCACCCGCCTGCACGCTGAATAGGTTCTCCAAGTAGCCGACGAAGCCGGCCCAGGGGTCCTCGATGTTCAGGGCCTCGCGAGCCCCGTCGAGAAACTCTTGGAGCCGAGGCTCGAAGGCGGCCATGAGCAGGTCCATGCGGGTGGGGAAATGGCGATACAGAGTTCCGATGGCAACATCCGCACCGCGTGCGATCGCCTCGAGTGAGGCGTCGACGCCGCGTGTCGCGAACTCGCGCTGAGCCTCCGCGATGAGCCTCCCGCGACGCTCCTGGGCGTCGCGACGCTGGGGCACCCGCATTCGCTCGCCGCTCCCTACGCTCACCCCGCCAATCTACCTCCGAACCCGAGGACACCCTCCGTTTGAGGATTCCGGAGTCCGAACCCAGATCGACTGTGGAATGCCGATCACGGTCATCCGGAATACCTGAGGCACCCCTCCGGTTGGCTCCCGTAACCGGAGGGGCGCCTCACCCTGGCGGATAGCCGCCCAGATCCTCCGACCGACACACGCACCACGAAGGAGCACATCATGAGCAACATCAGCATCATCGGCTCGGGAAACATGGCCAGAGCCATCGGCACCCTGGCCCTCGAGGGCGGCAACACCGTCGAGATCATCGGTCGAAATCCGAACACTGCAGCGGGACTCGTCCAGCACCTCGGCACCGGTGCGACGGCGGGAACGTGGGGTGCCACTCCGACAGGGGACATCGTGATCCTCGCCGTACTCTTCGCGGGCGCCGTGCCGGTGGTTAGCGAGTACGGGGAGAAATTGGCCGACAAGATCGTCGTCGACATCACAAACCCCTTCACCACCGACGCCACGGGACTCGCCATACCCCATGACACCTCCGTCGCACAGATGGTCGCCGACGCCAGCCCGGCAAGCACCCACGTCGTGAAGGCGTTCAACACGCTCTTCAGTCAGGTTCTGGGCGCAGGTGCACCGGTGGATGTGTTCATCGCCGGCGATGACGTGCAGGCAAAGGCGGCGGTCTCGGACTTCATCGCAAGCCTTGGGCATCGCCCCAGAGACACGGGAGACCTCGGCATGGCGCACTGGCTGGAGGGCGCGGGTTTGATCGAGATGGGCCTGGCTCGCAACGGCCTGGGATTCAACATCTCCCTCGGTGTCACCGTCGAGGGAGCGAAGTAACGGTGGGAAAGCTTGACGGCAAGGTCGCGGTGATCACGGGCGCGACGAGCGGCATGGCACTGGCAGGGGCGAAGCTCTTCGTCGAGGAGGGCGCTTACGTGTTCATCTCGGGGCGGCGTCAGGAGGCGGTGGATGAGGCCGTCGCGGTGATAGGCCGCAACGTGACGGGCGTGCGGGCCGATTCGTCCGACCTCGACGATCTGGACCGGCTGTTCGACACGGTCACGCGGGAGAAAGGGGCGATCGACGTACTGTGGGCGAGCGCCGGGACGGGAGGGCAGGGCGCGCTCGGCGAGATCACCGTTGAACAGTTCGACGCCGCCTTCACCCTCAACGCACGCGGCACGCTGTTCACGATTCAGAAGGCGCTTCCGCTCGTCAACGACGGCGGTTCGATCTTCATGACCGGGTCGAACGCCTCGCTGCGTGGCTATCCCGGCTGGAGTGTGTACGCGGCAAGCAAGGCCGTTTTGCCGGCCTATGCGCGGGCATGGGTTGCCGAACTCCGGGACAGGAGGATCCGCGTGAACGTGCTGACTCCGGGCCAGGTGGCCACACCGATTCTCGAGGACGTGATGGACGCGGAGACGAAAGCACAGTTCGAATCGGTAATCCCCCGGAGGGAGATGGGGCGCCCCGAGGAGATCGCCACAGCGGCGTTGTTCCTCGCGTCGAACGACTCGAGCTACGTCAACGGCATGGAGCTTGTCGTCGACGGTGGCACCACGGTGATCTGATCCCGTCCGTTCCGGTTGCCGCATCCCGCCCGTGCGTGGTGCGGCGCCGGAGCTGGATGTCTACAACGACCTCTCCGGACCCGATGGAATTTCTCGCTGTTCGCAAGCAGCTCCCGGGCGAGCCCCATTGGAGTCGCTCACGCAGGCTCTTCTAGAACAGCGTGGGTTCGCCGAGCGCGGCGACGTTTTCATCGCGCAGAAGCAGAGTGAAGAATTCGGCGTTGACGAAAAGGCGTTCACGTCCGACCTTCACATCTCGCAACACTCCCGCGGCCACCAAGCCGTTGAGCCATCCGGTCGCAGTGGGCCGAGAGACCCCGCATTTTTCCATCACATTGACGATCCGACAGTACGGCTGCTCAAAGAGCACGTCGAGCAAATCGGCGTTTGCACCGCCTGTTGTGACCGAGCGGATGACGTCTCGTGTTCGTTCCTGCAGACCGTAGATCGCATCGATCTTGCGAACAGTAGAAAGTGCGGTGACCCGCAATCCCTCGAGCAGGTAGAGGATCCAGTCTTCCCAGGCTGCGCGACTCGTCACCGCGAGCAGTTTTTCGTAGTACTCGGTCTTGCGTTCGATGATGTAACGGGAGAGATACAGCACGGGTTGATGCAGGACCCCCGCTTCGACCAGCAACAGAATGTTGAGAATTCGACCCGTGCGGCCGTTGCCATCTTCGAACGGATGAATTGCCTCGAACTGGTAATGGGCAATCGCCATCACGACGAGCGGGTCGAGACCATAATCGCCGTGTATAAACTCCTGCCAGTTCGATAGCTTGTCGCGGATGGCCGCCTCGCCGGTCGGGGGGGTATAGATCGCGCGCTGCGTCGCGGGGTCTCCGATGTATGTGCCCGGAAGGGCTCGCACGTTCATCTCGCGGCGCTTAATGATCGAGCAGACCTCGATCGCAGTCGACACAGACAACGGGCGCCGGGTGACACTCTCAAACCCGATGAAGAGCGCGGTTCGGTATTGAAGAGTCTCCTTCGTCGCCGGATTCGACGCGGCGGATTCATCCTGCGCGTATCGGAACAGGTCATCGGTTGTCGTGACGATGTTTTCGATCTCGGAGCTCGCCTGGGCTTCCAGCAGCGGAATCGCGTTGATCAGCACCGTGGGATTGGGAATTCGTCGCACAGCTTGGTCAAGCGCGGCGAGGGCGGCGCGGGCCTCGATTGCGGCCTTCAACACGGTCACTGTCTCCATCGACTCGCGCGAAGGAAGATCAGGAAGCTCGTTATACGGAAGATCGGCCCGCCATGTCATGGTGAAAGACTATCTACATGTCGTCAAAACGTTTAAAGAATTCACCGTATTTTTTATATATAGATCCGTCGTGCCAAAAACTTTTCACCATTGAAACGAGAAAAGGCCCCGTCCGCAGACGGGGCCGTGCTGTCTCAAAGCGTGCGCCCGGAGGGATTTGAACCCCCGACCTATTGATCCGTAGTCAATTGCTCTATCCGCTGAGCTACGGGCGCATTTTCCGCTGGCTGCAAGAACCAACCTGACGACTATACCAGCGAAAACCGGAGGTTAAAAACCACCGCTAGATCGTGGCCACCGAGCCCGAGTCGACGCGATAGTTTGAGCCGTTGACGAAGCTCGCCCGCTCCGAGCAGAGGAAGACGATCACATCGGCGACCTCTGCCGGCTCGCCTCGTCGCTTCAGCTCCATGTACGGCCGCTCCTCGTCGAGGAAGCTCTCGATCGCCTCGTCGACATCGGTGCCATTCTGCTCGGCGCGCTTCTCCATCATCGCGTCGGTCATCGGGGTATGGATGAACGCGGGCGAGACGGCGTTCACCAGGAGGCCTTCCTTGGCATAGCTGCGCGACAGCCCCTTCGACAGAGCGAGGATGCCGGCCTTCGCCGAGCAGTACGGGATCTCATCGTCGTAGGGCTGCACCGCATCCTCCGAGGCGAGGAAGACGAGGCGACCCCAGCCACCTTTCCGCAACGATGGGAGGAACGCCTTCACCAGACGCACCGGACCGAGCAGGTCGGTCGTGATGGTGTCGACCCAGCCCTGGTCGTCGATCTCGTGGAACAGGCCCTGCGCACCGGTGATCCCCGCGGACTGCACCAGGATGTCGATGTCACCCACCGCCCGCTGAACGGAGTCGTGGAGGGCAGCGACAGAGCCGACATCCGTGATGTCCGCCGCGAAGGCGAACAGCGCGCCATCGGCCGCGTCGAGTTTCGCCGCCGCTTCGTCGAGAGAGTCCTGCTTCAGGTCGGTGATGACGACGGTGACGCCCTCCGCGAGCAGACGGCGGGCGGTCTCCCAACCGATGCCGGAGTCCGCCCCGGAGACGAGTGCTTTCTTTCCTGCGATTCCTAGGTCCATGCATCGCACGGTAGGCCTGGTCGCCGACGACGGAAGGGGGTTTACAGCGCACTGCCACCGTGGTCAGGTGACGAAATGGATATCTTCCGCTCGACCCCGGCCATCCTCGGCGAAAGCCTGATCTGGGATGCGGAGACCGGCTCGATGCTCTGGACAGACATCACCGCGGGGGTGCTGCATTCGAGTCGTGTGGGCGACCCGGTGGATGCGGCCGCCGACATCACCGTCGAGCTCCCTCCCCCGCTCGCCAGCTTCGGCCTGGCGGACATCCGCGGGCAGCGAGGCTTCATCGCCTCCCTCGGTGATCGCGTCGTGCTCGCCGACCGCACCGGGTCGATCCTGAGCACCGCTGCGTTCATCGAACATTCCCATCCGGGAATGCGTCTCAACGAGGGCAAGGTCGACCCGCACGGCAGCTGGGTGACCGGTTCCATGGATCTCACCACCGGTAACCCGGACGGCGCGTTCTACTCGATCAACCCCGACGGAGATGTGCGCACGCTGCGCGGCGGCATCGGCGTCGGCAACGGTCTCGAGTGGTCGCTCGACGGCACGCGCATCTACTTCACCGACACCAGCGTCTCGACCGTCTACACCGGCCGCTACAGCGAGACGGGAGAGATCACGGACGTCGAACCTTTCCTCACCGACGGCCCACACGACGGACTCACCATGGATCTCGATGGCTGCCTGTGGAGCGCGTTCTACGGCGAGGGGCGCGTCGCGCGCTACTCCCCTGGCGGAGAGCGGATGCTGGAGCTCGAACTCCCCGCACCCAACGTCACCTCGGTCGCCTTCGGCGGCGCCGACCTCCGCACCCTCTTCGTGGCGAGTGCGCGCGAGAATCTCACCGAGGAGCAGCTGGTGGCGCATCCGCTCTCCGGCTCGATCTTCACGATCTCGACCGACACGAAGGGCAGGGAGTCGCGCACGTTCAGCGCGTGAGCTCCTCGATGGTGATGGCCGCCGTGATCAACGCGAGGTGGCTGAGACCCTGCGGAAGGTTGCCGAGAAAGCCGTCGTCGACCGGGTCGATCATCTCCGCGTACAGCCCGACGTCGTTGCCGAGCGCGACCATGCCATCCATCAGCTCCGTCGCCTCCTCGTGTCGCCCGACACAGGCCAGCGCCGATGCCATCCAGAACGAGCAGGCGACGAACGCACCCTCCTCGCGCTCAGCGCCGGTGTAGCGGTAGAGCAGCGGCCCGCGGCCGAGCTCGCTTCGGAGCGCGTCGATGGTGGTCGACATCCGTTCTCCCCGGTCGAAGCCGCTCGGGGCGTGCAGCAGCACCGATGCGTCGAGGTGTTCCGTACCGGGCCACGCCACCCAGGCCTGACGCTTCTCCGACCAGCAGTGCTTCTCGATCCAGTCGCGGATGGCGTCGCGCTCCGACTTCCAGCGCTCGGCGTTGCCCGGGATCTGTCCCAGTTCGCAGAGCACCACCGCGCTGTCGAGAGCCATCCAGCAGCCCATCTTCGATGACGTGTAGTGCCGATGCGCTTCGAGCTCCCACATCCCCGAATCGCGCTGACGCCAGGCGTCGCTTGCGCGGTCGGCGATGGACGCCAGTAGCCGTCCGGTCTCCGCGTCGAGCAGGTTTCCCGCCTCGACATATCGGCGCATGGTCACGAACAGATCGCCGTAGATGCCGAGCTGCAGCTGCGACTTCGCCGGGTTGCCGATCACCACTGGCGCGATCCCGCGCCAGCCAGGAGCATCCATCTGCTCGACCGCGGGTGGCGTGCCCCCGTCGAGCGTGTAGAAGATGTGCAGCTCCGGCCCGTGTTCCTTGATGGTCGTGAGCAGCCAGGAGACCGCGGCGTGCGTCTCCTCCCTCAGCCCGAAACGGATGAGGGCGCTCACCGTGTACGCGAGGTCACGCACCCAGGCATAGCGATAATCCCAGTTCTTTCCGCCGCTCAACGACTCGGGGAGGGATGTCGTGGCCGCCGCCGCGATGGAGCCCGTCGGACTGTAGATGAGCAGCTTCAATGCCAGCGCGCTGCGCTGCACGGCGTCGGCCCACGGACCGTCGTAGCTGAACTCGTTCGACCAGGCCTGCCAGTTCTCGATCGTGCGATCGATCGTGCGGTCGGTGCTGGCGGCGTCGGGCAGGTGCAACGGCTCGTCCGCGGTGCCGGCCACGATGAGCAGGTGCCGCGACCCCGCCGAGGTCGTGAACGCACCCTGCAGCCCGCGCGGACCACCACCGCGGGGGCCGTGATCGGAGCCCTTCACCGCGATGGTGACCCCATCGATACGGATCACCTTGCCGTGGGTGGTCCGCTCCACCCACGGGCTCGAGCGGGCGAACCGGGTTCCGGGGGCGACCCGCCAGCGGAAGTGCACGGACCCCTCGAGACCGTCCACGCGGCGAGCCAACTCCAGCCACGGCAGGCGGCCGGCGACCCCGGTGACGAGGGCGTCGGTCATCCGCGCCCTGCCGTTCGCGGTGCTGAACGTGGTCTCGAGCACATTGCTGCCCGGAAGGTAGCGGCGGGTCACCGTGAACGGTTCGCTCGGGGCGAGCTCGATGGCACCCCCGTCCTCGCCGTCGAGCAGACGCGCGAAGACCGGGACCGAACCGAGCGACGGCACCGGCAACCAGTCGATGCCGCCGTCGAGGGCCACGAGGGCGACAGTGCGACCGTCGCCGATCGCTCCGTAGGAGCGCAGGTCGACGTATCCGTCGGTTCGGCCGGATGCGACGCTCTCAGGCAACGGCGCCGCCATGCAGGAACCGCGCGTAACCGCCGGGCGTGCGCCCCTCGGAGCGCCCGGAGGTCTGCACCTCGCAACCGTCGGTCGCGAGCCCGGCACCGACGATGCGACCGACCAGGTCGTTGTCTTCGTGCTCGGCGAGCGAGGCGAACCCACCCGCCGCGAGATAGGTGCTCGCGCGCACTCCGAGGTTGGCGCCGTGCACGTGACCGTTCGGGCGGCCGCGCCGATGGGTGCGCCGCCAGAGCGCCACCTGCTCGGTGCTGAGGTCGGCGAAGTCGGGTCGCACGGTTCCGATCATGAGGTCGAAACCCTCCTCGGCGATGGCGAGCTGTTCGGTGAGCCAGTTGCGGGGAACCACGCTGTCGGCGTCGGTGTTGGCGATCCAGATGCCCTCCGGCGACCCCGCCACGAGCTCGAGCGCACGCGCCACACCGGCGGCGCGGGCGGCCCCGACGTTCGCCGCGTCCAGTTCGATCACCTCGATCCCGCCGACGCCCCGGGCCAGAACGGCGGTCAGGTCGCGGCAGCTGTCAGCGACCAGCACGATCGGGATGTCGCGAGCCGCGGCATCCCGTGCGGCCAGCACCGAGTGCAGACAGCGCTCGACCAACTCCCCCTCGTCGCGCGCCGGGATCACGACCGCCAGCTCGGTCATGCGAGCCCCGTCCGCTCGGCGACCGAGCGGCCGTCGCGGCTGACGACGTCGAGCAGGAAATCCGCCTCGACGTGATGCACCAGGTTCATGAGCCCCCGCGCTGCCATCGCCGCGTGCACGGCATCGCCCGACATCGGGTAGTCGCCCACCGGATGCCGCCAGTGGCAGAGCAGCACCGTCCCGTCCGGTGCGAGGGCGGCCTCGATCCGATCGAGAAGTACCTCGAGGCCATCGGGGGCGAGGTAGTAGCCCACCTCGCTGAGCACGATCAGGTCGAACGGTCCGCCGGGCAGGGCAGCGCCCGCATCCGCTCGCTCCACGGTGACATGCGGGTGATCGACGAGACGAGCGCGGGCGCGGTCGACCGCCGTCTGCGAGATGTCGATCGAGAGCAGGCTGTCGCAGTGGGGCGCGAGTTCGGCGGTGAGCACGCCGATCGATCCACCGATCTCGAGCGCGCGCGGATAACTCGGTGCGGGCAGCGCGGCAACGGTGAGCGCCCGCTTGCGCTGCTCGTACCAGCGATCGGTGAATCCCCACGGGTCGTCGTGGCGCGCGTACAGGTCGTCGAAGTAGTCCATCGGCAGTGCGTCGGCGGTCACGAAGATCTCCAGGGGTCGGCGGAAGTGCTCGAGGAAGTCGCGGCGCAGCACCGGGTCGGGTCCGGTGGTCTGCGAGACGAAGGCGGCGAGGGCGCGCGGCTTGCGACCGTCGCGGGGAAGGGTGAGCGCGGCGAACCGCTCCCAGGGAATGGCGGGGTCGTCGGGCGTGCCCCAGTGCCACATCCAGATCGGATACTCGATGACCCGGAGCCCGTCTGCGACCTCGGCCACCACCTCGCCGACCACGCGATGATCGCGATGGCCGTCACCCCGCCACGGCGCGACGACGAGGGTGCGTTCGCGCGGCAGGTCCGACAGCAGCCGGCGCAGAGCGACTGCCAGCTCGTCGCGGTGCTCCCGCGTCTGGCCGTCGGCGAAGCCGAGCTCACGGATCGTGGCGCGCGGGGCGAGCGAGCCGACGGCGGCGCGCAGCTCTCGGGAACGCTCTGCCACCTCGCCGGCGTCGGCGCCATCCGTCACCAGCACGACCTGCACGGCCAGCCCCCGACGGTTCGCCTCGGCCATGAGGCCGCCGGCGCCGAGCGTCTCGTCGTCGGGATGGGCGGCGATGACGACGACCCGCACCACGTCATCGAGGGCCAGGGCGGGCAGGGCGGACAGGCGCGGGTCAGCGCCCCAGATCTCGGCCGCGGTGCCGGCGAAGGCGCTGTCGAAGGTCACCACGGCGGCAGCTCCGACCGCAGCAGGGTCTCGCCCAGTGACGCCTCGTCGCGTTCCGCATGGTGTTGGCGCACGTAGAGCTGCAGGTCCGCGACGCGTTTGGCGTAGGCGGCGTCCAGGGCGAGCGGCGCGGGGCCGAGAGCGCGGCCAGCGCGAACGATGGTCTCGTCGACGGTTCTGGCGACCGTGGCACGCACCCGCTTGGTGAGCAGCCGACCACGCGCACCGGATGCCTCGCCCGCATCCACGAGCGCTGCGGCCTCGGCGAGCGCCCGCCGACCCGACTCGAGCACCTCGTCGATCGCCCCCAGGTGCATGAGCAGAAAGGGCTTCTCCGCGGATGCCGCCGCGAAGACGCTGCGCGCCAGCCCCACCGCACCGCCGTACCAGCAGGCGGCGACCGCGATGCCGCCCCAGGAGAAGCCGGGGCGGTCGAGGTACCAGCCGGGATCGCCGATCGGGGTGGCGGTGGCATCGTCGAATCGCACAGGTCCGCTCGGGATCTCGGTGAGACCCCGCGCCTGCCAGGCCCCCTCGTGCACCTCGACACCGTCTCCCCGCAGCGCGACCGCGAACAACGCTCGGCGGTCGTCGTCGAGGGTGGCGGAGATCAGCGCGAGGTCGAGCGACCCGGCCAGCGAGCACCACTGCTTGGTGCCGGTCACGCTCCAGCGGCCTCCGCCGGCGCGCGCGCGGAGGGGCTCACCGCCCTCCGCTGCGTAGACGCCCCAGGTGCCGTCACGGGCCAGCTCGGCGCGCCCGGCCTGTGTCAGGATCGCCGTGGCGTCGAGGTGCGGCTCCATCGCGCGGGCAGCCCCGAGGTCGATGGCGGCGGCGGTCGCGAGCGCCTCCCAGAGCTCACGCGTCGCGCCCACGCCCGGCACGACATCCACGCTGCGCGCCCAGGCTAGGGCGGAGGCGGCGTCGGTGACCGGGTGGTTCAGCAGTGATGTGACGAGGGCACCCGGATGCTGGGGCCGTTCGCCGAGCAGGCTGACGGGCATCCGCGACCCTTCCACTCCCACCATGGGCCGCACGGTACGCGCCGGGAACAGTTGCCCCAGGGGGTTGACGCGACGGGCAAAAGCCCCGTGGAGGCGCGCGCCCTAGGGTTCAGTATGAGCAAAACCGATTCCGCGTCAGAACTTCTGGTTCTCGGCGTGATGGCCACCTCGCGCAAACCCGATGAGCGCCGCCTGCCCATCCACCCGGCACACCTCGAGCGGATCGACGCTGATCTTCGGGCGAACATGATCCTCGAGCGCGGCTACGGCCTGCGCTTCGGTATCCACGACGCAGAGCTCGAGCCGCTGGTGGGCGCGATGGCCGACCGTGAGGAGATCATCGCCCGCGCGGACGTCGTGCTGCTGCCGAAGCCGCAGGCTTCCGACCTCGATGACCTGCGCGACGGTCAGGTGCTCTGGGGCTGGCCGCACTGCGTGCAGGATCGGGCGATCACCCAGACGGCCATCGACAAGAACCTCACCCTGATCGCCTGGGAGGCCATGAACCACTGGCAGTCCGACGGCGGATTCGGGCTGCACGTGTTCCATAAGAACAACGAGCTGGCCGGGTATTGCTCGGTGCTCCATGCGCTGCAGCTGTGCGGGTCGACCGGAGACTACGGTCGGCGACTCAGCGCCATCGTGATCGGATTCGGGGCGACCGCGCGCGGTGCCGTCACCGCCCTGAATGCCCACGGCATCCACGACGTGCGCGCGCTGACCAACCGCGGGATCGCGGCCGTCGGCTCGCCCATCCCCTCGGTCGACATCATCCAGTTCGAGCACAGCGACGAGGCGCCCTTCGAGAGCACCGTCAACACGGAGGACGGCCCGGTGAGTCTCGCGCCATACCTGGCCGAGAACGACATCGTCGTCAACTGCACCCTGCAAGATCCGAACGCGCCGCTCACCTACCTGACGCTGGACGACCTCGCCGACTTCCGGCCCGGCAGCCTGATCGTCGATGTGTCCATCGACGAGGGGATGGGGTTCAGCTGGGCACGTCCGACCTCGTTCGCCGACCCGATGTTCACGGTGGGTGACTCGACCAACTACTACGCGGTCGATCACAGCCCGTCGCTGCTCTGGAACTCGACCACCTGGGAGATCAGCGAGGCACTGCTGCCGTTCCTGCGCACGGTGATGGAGGGGCCGACATCGTGGGCCGACTCCGACACGATCCAGCGCGCGATCGAGATTCAGGATGGCCGGGTGCGCAACGAGGCCATCCTCACCTTCCAGGGGCGCTCGAGCGAGTACCCGTACCCGGTGGGCTGAGCAACAGAAGAATGCCCCGGAATCTCGACGATTCCGGGGCATTTTCGAAGTGCGGAGCCGGTGGGATTTGAACCCACGGAGGAGTATAAACCCCTCTCCACCTTAGCAGGGTGGTGCACTAGGCCGAACTATGCGACAGCTCCAAGCAACGCGTACCAGCATAGCAATAGTCGGCCGGGCTGCTCACCCATCGTCATCGCCGAGCCTGTTTACCCCCTAAGAGGGGCACGCCAGTACCTTGTTGCCGATGAATGCGGACACATATAGTGGGCCAGAGCGCTAGAACTGGAACGAACCCGAACGTTCCCGTTGACCCCCCGTGCGCTCCCCATCCAAGGCAGTCATCCCCATGGCCTTCAGCTTTTTCGTACCCGAATCCGCGGTATCCCTGCACCGTCGAGAGTCTCCCGTCCGCTGCGTGGCCTCGCGCCGCACGCCGACCCTGCCCTGAGCCCCCGGTCGGTCCCCGCACAGTGGGGATCGCTCGGTGAACAGATCTCAGCAGTGGTTATTTCGGGTCACTGATTGAGATAGAGGGCCGCCCCGCCACTGGGTATGCTGGGGCGGCTCTCGCCTGACGGGGTGGTTGCGAGCCCGCTAGTTGTTGACCTTCGAGCAGGTGTACTCGGCGGCGGTCTGACCCAGCACCCCGCTCAGCGGTGCCGCATCCGCGGGCGGAGTCGACGTCGACGGCGAGGTGGATGTCCCGGTCGACGGCTGCGTAGCCGGCGGGGCAGCCGGGGCGCTCGGGTCGGTCACCGAGCCACGACCCGTGCCGGAGTCGAGGGTGAACGGCTGATCGGCCTTGAGCTTTGCGAACAGTGCGGTGGCCGGGGCGGTCAGCGGTGCGACCTTTCCGGAGTAGACACCGCCGACGCCGGTGGTGCTCGGGTACTGCACGAAGGTGATGTGGTCGAGCGGGATGCCCTTCAGCACCAGCGCCATCGACACCATCGTGTTGAGGTTCTTGAGGTTATCGGAGAGCGTCATGTTCTGCGTTGCGGCCTGGGCGATGCCGTACAGCTTGCTGAAATTGGTGAGGGTGTCGTTGCTCTTCACCGTGCGCACCAGCGACGAGAGGTAGACCTGCTGTGAGCTGATGCGTCCGAGGTCGCTGCCGTCGCCCACGCCGTGCCGGCTGCGCAGGAAGGCGAGGGCATCTGCGCCCTGCAGCGTGTAGGTGCCAGCCGCGGGAAGATCGATGCCGGTGTAGGGGTCGCGCAACGGTCCATTGACGCAGACAGGGACGCCGCCGACGGCATCCGACATCTGGATGACGCCCTGGAAGGTGATCAGCGCGGCGAAGGGGATTTCGAGGCCGGTCAGCTTCGAGACGGTGAGCACCGTGCAGGGCAGACCGCCGTAGGCGAGCGTGTTGTTGATCGGCATCGCCGACATCGCCGAGTAATTGCCCTTGCCGTCCGACCGGGGGCATGACGGGATCGGCACCACCATGTCGCGCGGGATGCTCACCGCGACGGCGTTGGTCTGGTCTTCGGAGATGTGCACGAGCATGGTCACATCGTTGAGCACGCCGTCATCCTTGCCGAACTGCGCGCCCTGACCCTCCCGGGTGTCGCTGCCCACGATCAGCACGTTGAATCCGCCGTCGAAGGCGCCGAGGTCGGGCGGCGGGCCCTGGGTCTCGCCGACGAGGTGCACGGTCTTGATGTTGCCCTGCAGCTGGCCAAGCGTGATAGCCGCGACGGATGCCCCGCTCACCAGCACCACGGCCAGTGCGGCGGCCACGATCTTCAGCACGGTCACCACGGCGTGGGACTTCGGCAGCTGCCCGTGACGTGCGAGAACGGGGAGCGCGGTGGTGCGAGCGCGGGGCCGGAGATCAGACACGGTGAGGTCGCTTTCGTGGGGACGGTGTGGCGGGCGGCCAAGGAGCGAGTGTAACCGTTCTACCCCCGCGGGCCCGGCAAGTGCGGGTACACCGATCGCCGCAATTTCCGCGGCGGATCATCGACGGCTCTAGATTAGGCGTACTCGACGTCGGTTCCAGCCCCGAGGAAAGCGACCCTTCCATGACGACAGCGGCTCCTGTTCAGCAGACCGAGGGTGATCGTCCGCCCCGGTTCCCGCGGCTACGTGCGGTGCTGCATCACCGCCGCGGCTTCAGCGACAGCGAGAAGACCGCGGCCGCGCTCCTCCTCCTCGCTACCGTCGCGGCGCTGATCTGGGCCAATTGGCCCGTCGGCCACTCCTACGACGAGTTCTGGCATTCCACCATCTCGCTCCGGATCAGCGGTGTGGCGCTCGACCTCGACTTCCGCTCGCTGGTGAACGAGGGTCTCATGACCCTGTTCTTCTTCGTCGTCGGCCTCGAGGTCAAACGCGAGTTCACGCTCGGCGAGCTGAGCATCCGTTCGCGGGCTGTCGTGCCGGTCGTCGCCGCCATCGCCGGCCTCGCCGTGCCCGCGATCATCTTCCTGGCGATCAATCCGAGCGGCAGCAGTGCCCACGCCTGGGGAGTGGTGATCTCGAGCGACACCGCGTTCCTGCTCGGCGCCCTCGCCATCGTCGGGCCGCGACTGCCCGGCCACCTGCGCATCTTCCTGCTGGCACTGGCCGTCGTCGACGACATCGGCGCGCTCGCGGTTATCGCACTGTTCTATACGGAGCAGGTGCACATCGTTCCACTCGTCGTCGCCGCCCTCGCGCTGGTCGTGGTCTGGGCATTGCGCTACCTGCGCATCGGCCAGGGGCCGGCCTACGTGGTCATGTCGGTGGTGGTCTGGCTCGCCCTTTACGCCTCCGGGGTGCAACCCACGCTCGGCGGGGTGGCGATCGCGTTGCTGATCCCGGTCTTCTCTCCTCGGCGCATGGATGTAGAGCGGGCCGCAGAACTGAGCCGCGCCTACCGGCAGTCCCCGAACCCCGTCTACGCCCAAGCGGCGGTGCGTGGACTGCTCGGCTCCGTGTCGGTCAACGAGCGGCTCGGAGTGCTCTACTCGCCGTACACGAGCTTTCTCATCCTCCCGATCTTCGCGCTGGCCAACGCCGGAGTGAAGCTCGACGGCGCGACGCTCGCGGGCGCGGTGCGGTCACCGCTCACCTGGGGCATCATCGTCGGCCTGGTCATCGGCAAACTGGTCGGCATCGCGGGCTCCACCGCGGTGATGAAGGCAGTGCACCTCGGCAGCCTCGCGCCCGGACTCACCTTCGCCCGACTATCTGGCGGGGCAGCGCTCTCGGGCATCGGGTTCACCATCTCGTTGTTCATCATCGACCTCGCCATCAGTGACCGACGTCTGCAAGACGAGGCACGGGTCGGCGTGCTCGCCGCCTCCCTCATCGCGCTGCTGCTCGGCTGGGCGATCTTCCGCATCGCCGACCGACTGCAGCCGCCGTCGCAGATGAGCCAGGTGCTCGCCCGCGCGGTCGATCCCGACCGCGATCACATCAAGGGTCCGACGGATGCCCCGCTCGTGCTGGTGGAATACGGCGACTTCGAGTGCCCGTTCTGTCTGCGTGCCACCGGCTCCATCGACGAGGTGCGAGCGCACTTCGGCGAGGATCTGCAGTACATCTGGCGACACCTGCCGCTGACCACGGTGCACCAGCACGCCCTGCTGGCGGCCCACGCCAGCGAGGCGGCGGCGTTGCAGGGCAGCTTCTTCGAGTACGCGCCGATCATGTTCGCGCACCAGGACGCGCTCGAGCTCGACGACCTGCTCGCGTATGCGGCGAGCCTCGGGCTCGACTGCGACCGATTCGAGAGGGACATGCGCTCGGCCGCCGTCGCCAATCGGGTGCGCGACGACCAGATCGATGCCGACCTGATGGACGTGCACTCCACGCCCACCTTCTTCATCGGCGGCCGCCGACATCACGGCCCCTACGACGCGGTCACGCTCATCCGCGAACTGGATGCGTCGCGGCCGGTCGCGTCGACCACGCCCGACTAGTGACCGTGCGGTTCTGCCTCAGCGGGCGACGATGGCGGCCGCGTTGTCGTCGATCCAGCCCATGAGCGGCAGCAGGTGCTCGTTGAGTGCTCGGCCGCGGTCGGTGAGACCGTATTCGACGCGTGGCGGGATCTCCGGGTAGGCCGTGCGCAGCACGATGCCGTCCTTCTCCAGGGTGCGCAGCGTCTGAGCCAGCATCTTCTCGCTGATGCCCTCGACAACACGACGCAGTTCGCCCCAGCGATGCGTGCCATCGGCGAGCGCGAGCAACACCAGCACTCCCCACTTGCTCGTCACGTGGTCGAGCACAGTACGGCTGGGGCAGGCGGCGGGCAGCACGCCGTCGGTGAACCCGGGGCGATACGAAGGATCGGTGGCCCGGATTGGCGAAATACTGACGGACATGTAACCAGCTTACCGAAAAGTGCGTACTGCAGATCGGGAAGTAATGGGGCGATGACGAGGTTCCGACCGAGGTCCCCATCGAAAGGAACCATCCATGTCTCTCATCGTCACCGGCGCATCCGGCCATCTCGGCAGCCTCGTCGTCGAATCCCTCCTCGAGCGCGGCGTCGCCCCCGAGCAGATCGTCGCGACCGGCCGCCGGGTCGACGCGCTTGCGCCCTTCGCCGCTCGCGGCGTGCGCACCGCCGAGCTCGACTACTCCCGCCCCGAGACCATCGACGCCGTGCTCTCCGCGGGCGACACGGTGCTGCTCGTCTCCGGCTCCGAGGTCGGCCAGCGCGCCGCCCAGCACCAGAACGTGATCGACGCCGCCGTGCGCGCCGGCGCTGCTCGCATCGTCTACACGAGCGCACCGCACGCAACGACGTCCGCGCTCGTGCTCGCTCCGGAGCACAAGGCGACCGAGGAGGCGATCCTCGCCTCCGGTCTGCCGTACACGATCCTGCGCAACAACTGGTACAGCGAGAACTACGCCGACACGATCGCCCAGGCGACGGCCACCGGCTTCTTCATCGGCAGCGTCGGCGACGGACTCGTCGCCAGCGCATCCCGCAAGGACTACGCGGATGCCGCAGCGGTCGCGCTGACCAGCCCCGACCTCGCGGGCAGCATTTTCGAGCTCTCCGGCGACTCCGCCTGGGACTACACCGAGCTCGCCGCGGCGATCTCCGCCGTCGCGGACCGGGAGGTCGAGTACCGCGACCTCAGCCCGGAGGCACATGCCGATGCCCTGCGCGGATTCGGTCTCGACGAGGGAACGGTCGGCTTCGTGGTGGCCCTCGACGGCAACATCCGGGACGGCCTGCTGAGCGAGACGTCCGGCGACCTCTCCCGCCTCATCGGGCGTCCGACGACCCCGCTCGTCGACGGGTTGCGCGCCCTCTGACACACTCCTCGCGGGGACCGGGCCCGAGTCGGCCCCCGCGAGGCCACCACAGCGGTCGGTACGTCGTCAGGCGGGAACTGCCGCCGTCTGCATGACAAGCTCCGTGCCGTCCTCGCTCGCCTCCAGCGTGACGGTGACTTCCGCCAGCTCGGCCAGAGACCGCACGTGGGTGCCGCCGCAGGCGATGGATGCCGCGCCGTCCGGCAGCGCGCAGTCCCAGAAGCGGCGTGCGGTCAGGGTGTCGCCCTCGCGACGGATGTCCACCGCGGCTCCGGAGGCAAGCCACTCGGCCAGCTGGGCGTTCACCCGCGCCGCCACGACATCCATCTCCGCCAACAGGCGGGTCTTGTCGAAGCCGCGCTTCTTCAGCGACTTGCCGAGGCGGTACACGTCCGTCGAGCCGAACTCCGCGATTCGCGAACTGGCGATTGCCTCGCCGTCGAAGTTCGCGACACCGCGACCGTCTGCGGCGACCTCCTTGGTCCAGTCCTCCGCGAGCGCCACGTTCAGCGCCAGCGAGGCGAGGTGACAGGCCGTGTGGCCGGCCGACAGCGCCTGCCGGTAGGCCGGGTCGATCGCGACCGTGAGTTGCACGCCGAGCCGCAGCGCGGCATCCGTCGGCACCACGTGGCCGACGAGGAACGACCAGCCCTCCGCGCCTTTCTTGACCGGGATGTCCGAACCCACGAAGAACGCGGAGCCGTCGGTCGCGCAGACGACCGCGTCGGTGATCGGCAGCGTGCGCCCCTCGACGGTCAGCGAGCCGCGGTCGGCACCCTGGTCTGGCCAGGCCGAGTCGACCGGGTGGGCGGCGGTCACATCCAGCACCACGATCGTCTGCCCGTCGGCCGTCGGCTCGAGGTGGACGGTGCGACCGGTGGAGGCGACCTTGCCGAGCGGATAGGTGACACGGGTATCGGCAGGGTGGGTGAGCGAAGACATCCTTCGATTCTGCCCCGCACGTCGCATTCCGTCGTACACTGAATACCCCGGCAGGGTATAGGAGGTGGCACCGTGATCGGCTACGTCGACAATAAGGATCAGATCCTGAAGCGACTGCGACGCGCGGAGGGGCAGGTGCGCGGCATCCAGCGCATGGTCGAGGAAGACACCTACTGCATCGACGTGCTCACCCAGATCTCCGCCGCGACGAAGGCCCTCGAGACCGTCGCCCTCTCCCTGCTCGACGATCACCTCAGCCACTGCGTCGCGGAGGCCGCGGCCGAGGGCGGACCGGTCGCCGACGAGAAGATCCGCGAGGCCTCTGCCGCCATCGCCCGCCTGGTCCGTTCCTGATCCACCGTTTCTGAAGGAGACATCCCATGAGCATCAGCACCGACTACCTCGTCACCGGTATGACCTGCGCGCACTGCGTCTCGAGCGTCACCGAGGAGCTGTCCGCCGTCGACGGCGTCGACAGTGTCACGGTCGACCTCGCCGTGGGCGGCGCATCCACGGTCACCGTCACCAGCGCTGCCCCGCTCGCTGAAACGGATGTCCGCGCCGCCGTCACCGAGGCCGGCTACGACCTCGTCTCCTGACATGTCGCCCACCGACAGACCCATCGAGCTCGACCTCTCGCTCGACATCGGGGGGATGACCTGCGCGTCCTGCGCCTCACGCATCGAGCGCAAGCTCAATCGGCTCGACGGGGTGAGCGCGACGGTCAACTACGCCACCGAGAAGGCGCAGGTTCGCGCGTCGGGCGTCGACGTCGCGACGATCATCGGCTCGGTCGAAGCGGCGGGCTACAGCGCGGAACTGCCGCCACCGCCCAGCGCGACGGATGTCCGGGTCGACAGCACGCGCGCCCTCCGTCGTCGGCTGATCATCTCGGCGTCGTTCGCGCTGCCGGTCGTGCTGCTCTCGATGATCCCGGTACTGCAGTTCCCGGGCTGGCAGTGGGTCGCGTTCGCTCTCACCACTCCCGTGGTGGCCTGGGGAGCCTGGCCACTGCACCGGGCCGCGGCCCGCAACGCGCGCCACGGCACGGCCACCATGGACACCCTGGTCAGCGTCGGCGTGCTCGCCGCGTACCTCTGGTCGCTCTGGGCGCTCGTCTTCGGCGGCGCCGGTGCGATCGGCGCGACAATGGGCGACGGCCATGACCTCTACCTCGAGGTCGCGGCCGCGGTCACCGTCTTCATCCTCGGCGGGCGCTACATCGAGGCGCGCGCAAAGAAGCAGTCCGGGGCAGCCCTCGCCGCGCTGCTCGAGTTGGGCGCGAAAGATGCGACCCTCCTGCGCGACGGGGTCGAGGTCGGCGTGCCCGCGGCATCCCTCGTCCCCGGCGACACGATCGTGGTGCGTCCCGGCGAGAAGATCGCCGCGGACGGACTGATCGTCGACGGCAGCTCGGCCGTCGATCAGAGCATGCTCACCGGCGAATCGGTGCCGGTGGAGGTTTCGGTGGGCGACCGCGTCGTGGGTGCGACCGTGAACGCGGGCGGGATGCTTGTGGTCGAGGTCACCCGCGTCGGCGCCGACACCGAGCTCGCCCGCATGGGCCGCCTTGTCGAGGCCGCTCAAAGCGGCAAGGCCGAGGCGCAGCGCCTGGCCGATCGCGTCTCGGCGATCTTCGTGCCCGTGGTGATCGGCCTCGCGCTGCTGGCCTTCGTCGGCTGGCTCGTCATCGACGGCTCACTCGAGGCCGCCTTCACCGCCGGTGTGGCGACGCTCATCATCGCCTGCCCCTGTGCGCTCGGACTCGCCACCCCGACGGCACTGCTCGTGGGCACGGGCCGCGGCTCGCAGCTCGGCATCATCATCCGCGGCCCGCAGGTACTCGAGCAGACTCGCGTCGTCGACACCATCGTGCTCGACAAGACCGGCACCGTGACGACCGGGCGGATGTCCGTGGCCGACGTCCACCCGGCCCCCGGCGTCAGCGAACGCGAGCTGCTCAGCGCCGCCGCCGCCGTGGAGCGCGGATCCGAGCATCCGGTCGGTCGCGCGATCGTGGCGCACGCCGGCGCGCCTACGAACCTGGATGGCGTGATCGGCTTCCGCGCCTATCCGGGGGACGGCGTCGAGGCCCTCGTCGGTGGCTCCATCGTGCGCGCAGGACGCCCCGACTGGGTCGGCGTCGACAACCCCGCCACAACTGGCGCGACGGTCATCGCGGTCTCCCGCGCAGGCATCCCGCTCGGCACCATCGAGGTGGGCGACACGGTCAAGCCCTCCAGCGCGCGGGCGATCGCCGAGTTCCGCGCCCTCGGTCTCACCCCGGTGCTGCTCTCGGGTGACAACGCCGGGGCCACCGCCGCCGTCGCCGCGGACGTCGGCATCACCGAGTTCCACGCGGGAGTCACCCCGCGGGGCAAGCTGGAGCTGATCCAGCAGCTGCAGGCAGCCGGACACGTCGTGGCGATGGTGGGCGACGGGGTCAACGATGCGGCCGCACTGGCGGCGGCAGACCTGGGCATCGCGATGGGCGGCGGCACCGATGCGGCGATGGCCGCCAGCGACATCACGGTGGTGAGCGGCGACCTTCTCGTGGTGGCCGACGCGGTGCGATTGTCCCGGCGCACGCTCGGCGTGATCCGCGGCAACCTGTTCTGGGCCTTCGCCTACAACGTCGCCGCGATCCCGCTGGCGATGCTCGGCCTGCTCGGCCCCCTCGTCGCCGGTGCCGCCATGGCGCTGTCGTCGGTGTTCGTCGTGACGAACAGTCTGCGGCTGCGTCGGTTTCGCGGCCACACCGGCTGACTCTCGGGGGGGGCTGACACCCGGCGGAGCGGCCAGTACGCTCGCCTGCATGAGCAGATCGACTGAGGTGGACGACTACATCGCGGCGTTCCCGCCCGAGATCGCGGACATCCTGAACCGGGTGCGGGTCGCGATCCACGCGGGCATTCCCGACGGCGGGGAGCGCATCGGCTACAACATGCCCGCCGTGACGCTGGGCGACCGGTTCACCCTGTATTTCGCCGGGTGGAAGAAGCACGTCGGGCTGTACCCGGTGCCGCACTCGACCGAGGCGATCGAGGCGGAGATCGCGCCGTACCGCGCAGCGAAAGACTCCGTCAACTTTCTCTACTCGCGCGAGATCCCCTACGACCTGATCACGCGCATCGCCGCCTTCGCGTCCGGCGCCGGCACCACCGCATGAGCCGCACGCTCGCCTGGGGCAATCTGCACAACGCCCGCGACCTCGGCGGCCTGCCCCTGCCCGAGGGAGAGACCGCCCGTGGGCGCTTCTTCCGCGCACCGCGCCTCGACGGGCTGGATGCCGCGGGCTGGGCCGACCTTCAGGATGCGGGTGTGCGCACCATCGTCGACCTGCGCAACGACGACGAGATCGCGCCGCTCGAGCTGCCGCCGGGGGTGGTGCGCCGCAATCATCCGATCGAAGATCAGAGCCACCGGCAGTTCATGGACCGCTGGGGTCAGCTGCTGAACTCCCCCATCTACTACTCCGACAACCTGGCCTACTGGCCGGAACGCATCGTGGCCGTCTTCCGCGCCTTCGCCGAGGCGCCGCCTGGCGGCATCGTCTTCCACTGCTCGGCGGGGCGCGACCGGACCGGGCTGGTCAGCGCCCTGCTGCTGACACTCGCCGGGGTGGACGACGAGGACATCGTCGCCGACTACCTGCTGAGCGTCACGGCGATGAATGACTTCTTCGCCGCGCAGGAGCTGCCCACCGAGCGGCCGCGATCGGCCGACGATCTGGCGAGCTGGTCGGCGGAGGTGGGTGACCGCCTTCGCGACTTCCTCGCTCAGGTCGACGTCGAGGATTTTCTCGCGACGAATGGCCTGAGCGCGGCCGAGATCGCGACGGTACGCGAGCGTCTGACGCGCTGAGCCTACCCCTGCGAAGCCACTGGGTCGGGCGCGGACCCGGAGCAGCACTCGTGTGGTGAGCCGCGTCTGTTCGAAATGAAGGAAGAACACCCGGGGTCGGATGCCGCACTCCGGAGTTCTCGGCCCCCAGGCACGATAGTTCCTTCATTTCGTACAGCGTCATTTTGTACAGCGTCGCACTGATGCGAACGGAAACGAACCGCCTCGTAGCGCCGTGAACGGAGAGTCCAGGCGCTCAAGGCCTAGTGGCGTCGAGCCCGGCGACGGGTGATCATGGCCACGCCGATCAGAGCGAATGCCGCCCCGAGCGCGACCGCGGGAAGCGCCTCGGCGCCGGTGTCGGGCAGGGTGGGTGCCGGCACTATCGCCGCGGCCGGAACCGCTGCGGCGGTGGTGATCGTGTAGACCGAATCAACCGCCGGGGTGACGCCGTTCGCTGCGGTGACGGTGAACGTGGCGGTTCCCGCCGTCGTCGGGGTTCCAGAGATGACCCCGGTGACGGAATCGAGGCTGAGCCCGGCGGGGAGAGCACCGGCGGTGATCGAATAGGTCGGGGTCGGGGTACCTGTCGCGACGACGCGGAACGAGTACGGTGTTCCGACGGTCGCGTCCGTCGGGGCGGGCGAGGTGACAGCAGGACTGTTGACGTCGCATCCGCTCGGTCGGGTGATCACGTTCGAATCCAGGGTCACCGCAGCGTTCTGCGCCAGAAGCCGACCGGCGAAGGTGGCTCCCGTGTTTGCCGTAATCGACTGCTGGGCCATGACTGTGCCGGCGAAGGCGGTGGCCGTGCCGAAGGTTGCCGAACTCCCGACCTGCCAGAAGACGTTGCAGCCCGTGGCGCCACCATTGATGACGATGTTGCTCGACGACGCGGTGGTGAGGGTGTTCGCCGACTGGAACACCCAGACGGATGCCGCGGTCCCCTCCAGCGTCAGGGTGCCGGTGAGCGACAGCGAGTTTCCCGAATACACCCCGGGCACGAGGGAGAGTCCGCCAAGGTTACCCAGTCCTGAGCTGGTCGGGGCAAGTCCGGCGGCCTGGTTGTATGCGGTGATCAGGTCGAGCTTCGCCTGGATTGCCTCGGCGTCGGCGATGTGGAAGACGCCGTTCACGATGCCGGGCGGGAAGCCGGTGACCGCATGGCCCGGGGAGAGACCTACATCGCCGGTGATCGTCGTCGGCCCCGTGTTGGTCACGGTGCTCCCGGCCAAGACCCCGTAGGCTGTGGCCGTACCGAGATCGATTCCCCCGTCGGGAATCGCGGCCGACGCAGCCGTCGGCGCGGCGAATAGGGCCAACACGGCGCCGAATGTCGCGGTGATCAGCGTGATGCGAGTATGCTTCGACTTGGCCACGATAGGCCCCCCTGTCTCCGAAGTCAGCAGCGGAGAATCAGTGTAGGTATATTCCTAGCGGCTATTCGAGTTGTACCACGCCGTAGACGACCCTGTCTATAGCTGAGGGCAGATGCGTAGGCTCTGGCGGTGGCCCGTCATCTGTGCGATGGTCGGGAACATGCCCAGCAACGACCTCCAGCCCACCCTGATCATCGGTCACGACGGATCCCCCGGGGCCACCCACGCGTTGGTGGTGGGTCTCGCTCTCGCCGACCGGCTCGGTGCCTCGGTGGAGATCGTGCGCGCGTTCGCGATCGCCGACTCCCCCGCCAGCGTCGCCGATCTGCTGGGCTACCCCGGCGCCGCCGACGAACTCTCCTCGGCGGTGCGCGACCAGCTCATCAGCGACACCCGTGACTTCGTCACGGCGCACCCCGGTCTGACCGCGCAATACCTCGTGCAAGCCGGGCGACCGGCCGACGTGCTGTGCGCTCTCGCCTCGGCCGATCGGATGCTTGTGGTCGGGTCTCGCGGACGCGGCGGTTTCACCGGCCTCCTCCTCGGCTCGGTGAGCAACGAGTGTCTGCACCGCGCGGACGGCGCGGTTCTGGTCGTGCCCGAGGTCGGTCGTCGCCACATTTCCACACCGGCGGCGCGAGCCGGCGATCCCGTCGACCTGGCGCCGATCGTGACGGAGCAGACCATCGTCGTCGGGCACGACGGGTCCGCGCAATCCGATCACGCACTCACCCGTGCGCTGGAGCTCGCTCTCCGCCTCGATGCGCCGGTCGTCGTGATCCGGTCGTGGACGATCGACACCGCACCCAAGGGCTCGGTCTGGGACCAGGGATACGTCTCATCCTTCCGCGAGATCTCCGCAACGGTCACCCGGGAACTGGAGCGGGACATCCGTCCACTACTCGATGAGTACCCGACCGTGTCGGTGACCGGCCACGGGGTGTTCGGTGGCGCCGAGGAGGTTCTGCTGCGGTCGTCGAGCGACGCACGGATGCTGGTGCTCGGCAACCGGGGACGTGGCGGCTTCGAAGGCCTCCTGCTCGGTTCCGTCAGCACGAAGTGTGCCGACCGGGCGAACTGCCCGGTGCTGGTGGTGCCCTCCCGCGGCGGGTCCGACTAGCGGATGCTCGCGGCGATCCGGTGGATCGCCTCGCGCAGGATCTCCGGGTCGCAGGCCAGGTTGATCCGCACGAAGCCGTCGTATGCGGCCCCGTACCTGTGCCCGGAGTTGAGGGCGACACGGGCGGTATCGATGAGCACGCCGGCCGGATCCTCGCCGAGGCCGAAGGCACGAAGGTCGATCCAGGCGAGATAGCTCGCGAACGGTCGGTGGTACACGGCGGCGGGCAGTTCGGCCGCGAGCAGGTCGGCCAGCAATCGGTCGTTGGCGACGATCGCGTCGAGGGTGTCGTCGAGCCAGTCGGTTGCGGCAAAGGCGGTCACGTTGGCGTGCAACCCGAGGATGCTGGTGCGACAGGTGACCTCTTCGGGAAAGCTGTCGAGCAGGGCGAGGGTGCGACCGTCGCCGGCGACCATCAGCGCGCACTTCACACCGGCGAGGTTCCAGCCCTTGCTTGCCGAGGTGACGCAGACAGCGCGAGCACCGTACACGGCGGCGACATCGAGAAAGGGCACGAAGGTCACGCCGGGGTGGGTGAGCGGGGCGTGTACCTCGTCGCTGATCACCAGCACGTCGTAGGTCGCGGCGAGGCGCGCGATCTCGCCGAGGGTCTTCTCGTCGAAGACGAGGCCGAGCGGGTTCTGCGGGTGACAGAGCAGGTAGGCATCCGCCCCATCGGCGAATGCCCGTTCGAGGGCGACCAGGTCGAGCGACCAGTCGGCATCCCGCTCCACCAGCGGCACCTCGACGCGCGTCGCGCGCGCCTCGTCGATCAACTCATAGAAGGCCGTGTAGACGGGCGGGTTGATCACGACCGATCCGCCGCGCGGAATGCCATAGCGGAGGGTCTCGACGATGGCGGTGCTCACGTCGGTGGTGACCCGCACCCGCTCGGGGTCGACCCGCCACCCCCAGCGCGTCGCCGCGAAGTCGGCGAAGGCACCGGCCAGCGGGCCGGGCGCGTCGATGTATCCGAAGTCGGATGCGCGCACCCGCTCGACGAGGGTCTCGGCCACCGCCGGCGCGATCTGGTAGTCCATCTCGGCGACGGAGAGGGGGATGACGTCGGGGGCGTAGCGCGTCCACTTCACCGACGAGCGGCCGGCCCGCACCTCGGCGAGGGAGAAGCCGGGTGCGATCGTCATCACCCCAGCATCCTCGCTCTAACGGATGATTGCTCGCTCTGCGTAACGGGACGTAGCAGTATTCGCACCGGCGTCTCCCCGCACGAGGGGCTTGCCAGCGGTCCTGCGGCGGCGCTATACAGTTCGAAAGGCGGAACGGTCCGCCCACTACAAGGGGGAATCCAATGAGCACGTCCAGCAGCCCGGTCGCCGCACCCGCCGGGACCGACTATCCCGGCAAGACCCTCGGAATCGTCGGTCTCGTCGTCGCGATCTTCTTCAACCTGATCGGCCTGATCATCAGCGCGATCGCGCTGAACCAGTCGAAGAACGCCGGCTACAAGAACACTCCCGCCCTTGCCGGGGTCATCGTCGGAGCCGTCCTGCTCGTTCTCGGCATCATCATCGCGATCATCGTGGGCGTGGGAACGGCCGCCAGCATCCAGACCTCCTAGGTCCCGGCTCGATCAGAGCAAGGCGCTGCCGTCCGCAGCGAGCACGTTCCTCTCCCCCGCGGTCACGCGGAAGGGGAGCGTGTTCTCCGCGGGCGGCAGCGGGCAGTTCCAGGCATGACTGAACGCGCAGGGCAACAGCGTGGCGCGATTGAAGTCGAGCGTCGCCGCATCCGTTCCGGTCATCGCGACCGCGAGTGTGCGTCCAGAACCGTAGGTCTCTGACCCGCTGGTGCGGTCACGGAACGAGACGAGGTAATCGTCTCCATACCGCCCGGCCAGGAGCGTCACCGGGCTGCCCTCCACCTCGAAGCGCAGTTCGGCGACGACCGGCACCTCGACCGGGCGCGGGTCGCGATGGTGGGCGATCGCAACCGTCCTCCCCTCGGTGACGTCGTACACCTCGGCGCGAAGCACCCAGGCCGGGTCCTCATCGTATGCATCGATCCGGGCGAAGCCGCGAGCCAGTTCGGATGCCGGATTCCAGACCTGCAGCGCAAACCGCTGCGCGTCGTAGCTGAAGACAACACCCTCGGCACCGCCGGGAAAGGTGGCCAGGTGCGGCCCGTGCGCAGAGCCGTGGAACAGTGTCGCGGTGCCATCGACGAGCGCCCCACCGATGCGGATGCCGTCGGCCGCCGTCGCGGTGACAACGATCCCGGCGATCCCGACCGGGGCGGGCGACCACAGCCCTGGTGCGCCGGAGACGACCTGATCGTCACCGTCGATGAAATCACCCCAGACGAAGGCGACCGACCCTCGCGGGCCACGTGCGGCCCGATCGCGGGCGGCACGGAAATCGGCGAGGGTCACTCTCCTACTCCGAGAGTCCGGCGTTGGCGGCTGTCTGAGCCGCCTTCAACGCCGCCGCGACCGAGCCGTTGGAGCGCCCCGCGAAGATCTCGTCGAGCGCCGTGGTGAGATCGTCCGCCGTGGCAGCCGCATTCGGGATGACGTCGTTCTTCAGGGTGCCGTCGGCGACTCCGTCGACGAACGGCTTGGCATCGACCCCCTGTTTCGTCCAGTAGTCGAAGTACGGGCCCTGCGCGGCGGTGACCGCCGGGATCAGCGAACCGCTGGCGCCGAGAGCGAGGCTGCCCTTCTCGCTGCCGATCCAGCGCAGCACCTTGAGGGTGGCATCCGCGTGCTTGCTCCCAGCGTTCCCCGCCGCGATGATGCTGTTCGTCACCGGGATGCGGCCGGCCGGCCCGGCGGGGATGGGGGCGATCCCCCAGTCGAATTTCGCCGACGAGTGGATCGTCGCGAGGTTGTACGAGCCGGATTCGAAGACGGCGAGCTTTCCCTGCAGGAACTGGTCGCGGGTGAAGTCGCCGTTGCCGTTGGTGTCGGCCGCGGACGGGGCGACGTGGTACTTGTCGACCAGGTTCACCACGTATTCGATCGCCTGCTCCGCTTTGGCGTTGCTGGCGAAGGTGTACTTTCCGCCCGACTGGTACAGCCCGCCGTTCGAGCCGACGAAGTTGCCGATGATCGCATCGAAGTCGTTCGAGGCGTTGAAGCCGTACTGCGTGAGGTTCGAGCCATCGAATCCGGGCTCGTCCGCCGTACGGCCGGCGGCGTCCACGGTGAGCTTCTTCAGGGCGGGAAGGAAGGTGTCGTCGGCCGTGTGCTCCGGATTCCAGGCCAGGTCGGTGAGGTCGACGCCGGCCTTCTCGACCAGCTCCTTGTTGTAGTAGAGCACCTTGCCGCCGTCGATCAGCTGCGGAACGCCCCAGAGAGTGCCCTTGCGGGTGTACTGCTTCACCGCGGACGGCTCCCAGGCATCGACCTCGTTCGAAAGCTTCGACGAGACGTTCACGAGCTTCGAGTTGTCGGCGTACGGGGCGAAGTTGTAGGCGTTGGTCCAGAAGATGTCGTCGCCACCTCCCGCGGAGAGGTCGGTGCGCAGCTTGTCCCAGTAGTTCGCCCACGGGACCTGGTTCACCTTCACGGTGATGTCGGGGTTGGCCTTCGTGAACGCGTCGAACGACTTCTCGTAGGCTGCGGCCACGGCGTCGTCACTCCAGATGCGGAACGTAACGGTGGTCGTGTCGCCCGCGCCGTCCGCGCTGCCGGAGTCCGAGCATCCGCTGAGCCCCACGGCGAGCGCCGCGAGGCCCGCCACCCCTGCGATGAGCCGGGTGAATGTTCGTGTCGACGTGCGCATGTCTGTCTTTTCTCCAGGGTTGGTTGGGTGATCGACGGTCAGTTGATGCCGCGGATCGCGAGCGAGCTGACGATCTGTCGTTGGAAGACGAGGAAGAGGGCGAGTAGCGGGGTGAGGGAGATGACGGCCGCGGCCATCACCAGCGTCCAGTTGCCGTTGTACTGCGTCTGCAGCGATGCTGTCGCCACGGTGAGCACCTGCCAGTCGCCGCCCGAGGTGATGATGAGGGGCCAGAGGAAGTTGTTCCAGTGGCTGACCGCAGTGATCACCACGAGGGTGGCGATGATCGGTCGACTGACCGGAACGGCGATGCTCCACAGGGTGCGCAGGGTGCCGGCGCCATCCAGCGTCGCCGCGTTCAGCAGGTCGTGCGGGATAGCGAGGAAGTGCTGGCGCAGCAGGAACACCGCGTACGGCGAGCCGAGCAGCGACGGCGCGATGATGCCCCAGAAGGTGTCGCGCAGGCCGGCCTGGGCGAACAGGGTGTAGAGCGGGATCGTCGTGACGATCGCCGGAACCATGAGCGTGCCGAGGTAGGCCCAGAACAGCACATCGCGGCCGGGGAAGCGAAGCCGGGCGAAGGCGTAGGCGGCGAGCACCGAGCAGGTGACCTGCACCACCACGATGGTGACCACCACGGCGAGTGTCACCAGCACGGCCCGCAGAAAACCGTAGCGGGCGAGCAGGTCCCCGAAGTTCTGCAGGGTCACCGGGTTCGGCAGGGCGGTCGCCGGGCTCGTCGCGAACTGCTCCGGTGTCTTCAGTGCGGTGAGCAGACTCTGCACGAAGGGCACCAGGGTGATCAGCAGACCCACGATGAGCACGGTGTAGGTGACGGTGTCGACCAGGCGAGAGCTGCGTCTCATGACAGCTCGTACTCCGTGCGCTTGCTGAAATACAGGCGGGAGGCGACCGTGGCGACCACCAGAATCAACATCAGCACGATCGCCATCACCGAGGCGCGCCCGAAGTCGAAGGACTGGAAGGCCTCGTGGTAGATCCGACCGGAGACGACATCCGCCGCCCCGCGCGGACCGCCGTTCGGGGCGAGCGCATAGACGGTGTCGAAGATCTGGAAAGCGCTGATCAGGCTCGTCACCAGCACGAAGAAGGTGGTCGGCCGCAACAGGGGCAGCTGGATGCGCCAGAAGGTCTGCCACCCGCCCGCGCCATCGATACGCGCGGCCTCGATCACCTGCTCCGGTATCGCGCCGAGTCCCGCCGCGAAGAACAGCGACACGTAGCCGACGTTCGACCAGACGGCGACGAAGATGATGCTGCCGAGCACCAGCTGTGGACTCGCCAGCCATTCCACCCGCTGGCCGATCACCGCGTTGAGCAGCCCATCGGTGGGGGCGAAGATCCACTTCCAGACGATGCCGAGGGTGAGCGGTGCCGAGATCCACGGAATGAGGAAAGCCACCCGGAACAGTCCGCCACCACGCACCCGACGGCTGAGGAGCACGCCGACAAGCAGCCCGAACGCCGTCTGGAGCGGAACCGCGATGGCCACGAACAGGGCGGTGATGCCGAGCGATCGCACGAACCGGTCGTCGGCGAACACCGACAACCAATTGCGCAGGCCGACGAATCGGGCCGGGGTGATGAGGTCCCAGTGCTGAAAACTCAGCCAGACCACGACGGCGATCGGCACGGCGAGAAAGGCGACGAAGCCGACGAAGCTGGGCAGCACGAAGGCGTAGCCGGTGATGGCTTCGCGCCGATCGGCTCGTGCACCCAATTTCCGTCCCCTGTCGTGGTGTACTGACATTCCTCAGGGAGGCTAATCCACCCCATGCCGCGCCCGAAATCGAGTCGTCACCGCCCGTCATCCGGCGCTCGGTGTTGCGAAATGTGACCGGGACTTGTGTCTCAGGGGGCGCGCTCGGCCCCTCCGACTGCCTACGGTCGATCCCATGGTCGATCCCTCCGCCCCGCGCGACACGATGATCGTGGGTGCCACAGTGCGCACCCTCGGCGCCTGGCCGTCCGGTTGGCGCTATCCCGGCGCGCACCGTGACCCCGCCGGCGACCCGGCGGTGCTGAGGTCGATCGCGGTGACCGCTGAGCGGGCGGGGCTGCACTTCCTGTACTTCGGCGACTGGCTCGCGACCGGCGCGGACTTCGAGCTCACCGACCCCTATCTGCTCGCCCGGATCGAACCGCTCGCCGCCGTCAGCTACCTGGCGTCGCTCACCGAGCACATCGGCCTCATCGCCACCGTCAACTCCGCCCACGCGGAGGCGTATTCGACGGCCCGCTCCGTCGCGTCGATCGACCTGCTGAGCGGGGGACGCGTCGGGGTCTCGGTATCCCACGGGTCGGAGCGGCGCAGCGCGGCCAACTTCGGCTGGGACACCGTGCACATCGACGAGGATCGGATCGCGGCATCCGATGAGTTCATCGATATCCTGCGTGGTCTCTGGGACAGCTGGAACGACGACGCGTTCGTCGCGGATGCCGCTACCGGCCGACTGATCGACCGGGCGAGCCTGCGTCCGCTCGACTTCATCGGTCGCCATCGCGCGTCGGCGGGGCCGCTCAACGTCGTGCGACCGCCGCAGGGGCATCCGATCGTCGCCATCGCGGGCGGAGCGCCGAACGCCCGGGCTCTCGCCGCCAGCCAGGCCGACCTCTCGTTCTTCTCCCCCGCCAGTCTCCGCGACGCCGTGGAGCAATACACCGAGGCGAAGCGAGCCGCTCGGGAGCTGGGCCGTGACCCGCACGACTTCGTGTTGATCACCCCGATCCTTCCCCTCGTCGCCGAGAGCCGGGAGGAGGCCTGGCGACTCTACGACGAGCTCGTCGACCTGGTGCAGGTGGAGACCGCCGCGGGAGTGGACGGCGGTCACGACCTGCCGGCGAATCGCACGATCCGACGCCTGGCCGGCATCCTCGGGGTGTCGCTCAACGGCGTGCTCATCGACGAGGCTGTGCCCCCACGGGTGGCGGCACGCTTCAGTCCGCTCGGGGGCGAACTGCTCACCCTGGTCGGGCTGCGCTCGGGCCGCACGGTCGGCGGTTACCGACCGGTGACCTACCGTCACCTGCTCGTCGCGCACGCCGTGGCGGCACCCGTGCTCGTGGGATCGGGCAGCGATATCGCCGACCACCTGCAGACCTGGTTCGAGGCCGGGGCGACAGATGGTTTCACTGTGCTCTCCGCCTTCGGTGCACAGTTCGACGCCTTCGCCGACCTGGTGATGCCCGAACTGACACGGCGCGGCGTGTTTCCCGCAGAGCCGCAGGGGGAGACCCTGCGCGACCGCCTCGGCCTTCCCCGGCCCGCAGGCGTGTTCACCTCGGCACTCGCCCCATGACGATACCGGCACCGTGACCCCGCTCGATGCCGAGGTGATCATCGTCGGAGGCGGCGCCATGGGCTCCGCCACCGCCCGCGAGCTCGCCCGCCGGACAACGGATGTCGTGCTGCTCGAGCGGTTCGGCCCCGGTCACACGAACGGCGCCTCGCACGGCGCCTCCCGCAACTTCAATGTGGCATACGCCGACCCGACCTACATCGCCATGCTCACCGAGGCTCTGCCCGCGTGGCGCGAACTGGAGCGGGAGATCGGGGTCGCGCTGCTCGACCAGGTCGGAATCGTGAACCACGGCGCGAATCCGGGGTTCGACGGCGTGCACGCGGCGCTGACTGCGGCCGGGATCGCGGCCGAGTTCCTGCAGACCGGGGAGGCGCACCGGCGCTGGCCGGGCATCCGTTTCGATTCTCGGGTGCTGTTCACGCCCGCTGCCGGGCGGCTTCATGCCGATCGCGCGGTCGCCGCGCTGCAGTCATCGGCCGCCGCCCACGGCGCCCGGGTGCGACATCGCACGCGCGTGCTCCGGCTCGACGTGCGCGGCGACGACCTGGTGGAACTCGCTCTCCATGACGGCTCGACCCTGCGCGCCCGCCGGGTCGTCGTCACGGTCGGGGCCTGGACGTCGACGCTCCTCGGCGCGCGCATCGCGATGCCGCTGGTGGTGACCCAAGAGCAGCCGGCGCACTTCCGCGTGCGCGACGAGGCCCTCGTCTGGCCGGGCTTCAACCACGCGCCATCCGTCGACCCCGCATACGGGTACTGGCGTTCGGGGGTCTACGGCATGTTCACGCCCGGCCAGGGTGTGAAGGCCGGCTGGCACGGGGTCGGGCCCGTGACCGATCCGGATGCCCGCAGCTTCGAGCCGGAACCTGTGCAGCTGGCCGCACTCCAGCGCTACGCGCGCGAGTGGCTGCCCGGGGTCGATGCCGACGATCTCGTGCCGATCAGCTGCACGTACACGACCTCTCCCGACTCGAACTTCGTGCTGGACCGGATCGGTCCGGTCGTGGTCGGCGCCGGGTTCTCCGGGCACGGCTTCAAGTTCACCCCGAGCGTCGGACGCATCCTCGCCGATCTCGCGCTCGACGCCGGCCCCGCGCCCGCCCTCTTCTCGCTGGCGGCAGACCGCCCGCGCTGAGCGCTGCCCCGCGCTGGCGCACCGCGTCCGCCGCCTGCTCGAGGCGCCGCAACCGCGGTCAGGACTTCAGGATGACCTGAACAACGGCTATCGGTTGTTCAGGCCGAGCTGCACGACGGTGGCGGTTGTGACCGCCGTTCCTGCACAACGGATAGCCGTTCTGCAGGAACTCCTGAATAACGGGAGTCCGGGAGCTCGCGGCCGGACATGGCCGGACACGGCAGCGCACGAGGCCGGTCCAGCCTGCTCGACCCGTTCGCGAGCCCAGTCCGAAAGGCCCCGCCCGACCGCCCCCTGTCAACAACAAGTCGCTCCGTGACGGATGTGACGAGTTGTGAAGGGCCACCGGCGCAGAGCGAGTGAGCCGCTCATAGCCTTCCGGGCAATCCACGCAGTCGCTCTTCCGGCGCCGCCGTGGCAGCCACGAAAGGAGACACCGATGACGAACACCATCCGCGAGCTCGACCAGAGAATCCGGCTCGCGCCGTCCTCGACGCAGGCGGAGTCCACGCCTCTGCTCGACAGGGCCGAGCTCGCCCGGCTGGGTACGCGTCGCGTCGCGCGCCTCAGCCACCCCGGCCAGTGGATCGCGGCGGCCCTCGTGCTCGTCCTGGTCCTCAACTTCGCGCAGACCCTGTTCACCAACCCGTCCTGGGAGTGGGCGAAGGTGCCCACCTGGCTGTTCAGCCCCGCAATCCTCACCGGGCTGCAGCTCACGCTGCTCGCTACGGCGATCAGCGCGGTGGTCAGCTTCGTCGGGGGCATCGTCGTCGCACTGGCGCGGATGTCCGCGAACCCGGTGCTCAGCACCGTCAGCTGGTTCTACGTCTGGGTGTTCCGTTCTCTGCCGCTGATCCTGGTGCTGCTGTTCCTGTTCAACCTCGGCAACCTGTACCCGGCGATCGGTATCGGCATCCCGTTCGGTCCCCAGCTGCAGGTCGGCACATACACGCTGCTCACCCCGCTCGCGCTCGGCGTCATCGGCCTGAGTCTCAGCGAGATCGCATACTCGTCCGAGGTGGTGCGAGCGGGCCTCCTCTCCGTCGATCAGGGGCAGCACGAGGCGGCGAAGGCTCTCGGCATCCCGCGTCGTCGGCAGTTCACCCGGATCGTGCTGCCGCAGGCGCTCCGTTCGATCGTGCCGTCCTACGTCAACCAGATCGTCGGACTGATCAAGGCGAGCTCACTGCTGTTCTACGTCTCGCTGCTCGACCTGTTCGGGGTCGCCCAGAACCTCGGCAGCACCTACCCGACGGATGTCATCCCGCTCCTGGTCGTCGCCACCATCTGGTACCTCGTGCTCACGAGTGTCATCTCGGTGATCCAGTTCTATATCGAGCGCTTCTACGCCCGCGGCGTGTTCCGCGTGCTGCCGCTCACCCCGTTCCAGAAGGTGCGCCGCGCGATCGCCAGCGCGTTCACCAATGACAGGAGCGTTGCATGAGCATCGCAGTTCAGACCCGCACCGCGGTCGAGATCCACAACGCCGTCAAGGCCTACGGCGACAAGCCGGTGCTGCGCGGCATCGACCTCGAGGTCGCGCCCGGCACCGTGACGGTCATCATCGGGCCGTCCGGTTCGGGAAAGTCGACGTTGCTGCGGGCGATCAACCACCTGGAGAAGCTCGACGAGGGGTTCGTGGTCGTCGGCGGCGAACTCATCGGTGTGCGCGCCCACCGCGGTCGCATCCGCGAGCTGAAGGAGAAGGACATCCTGCGCCAGCGCTCGCGCATCGGTTTCGTGTTCCAGAACTTCAACCTGTTCCCGCACCTGACCATTCTCGAGAACATCACCGAGGCGCCGATCTCGCTCGGCACCGCCCCGGCTGCGGCGAAGGAGCTCGCCCGATCACTGCTCGCCAGCGTCGGGCTCGATGACAAGGAGCACGCGTATCCGCGGCAGCTGTCCGGCGGACAGCAGCAGCGGGTGGCGATCGCCCGCGCGCTCGCCTTCGACCCGGAGGTCATCCTGTTCGACGAGCCGACCTCGGCACTCGACCCGGAGCTGGTCGGCGAGGTCTTGGCGGTCATCCGCAGCCTCACCGGCAACGGTCGCACCCTGATCGTCGTCACTCACGAGATCCGTTTCGCGCGCGAGGTGGGCGATCACGTCATCTTCATCGACGACGGCGTGATCGTCGAGCAGGGAACGCCGGATGCCGTGCTCGACCACCCGCACCACCTGCGCACCCAGAACTTCCTGAGCAAAGTGCTCTGAAGCCCGTCGCACAGCAATCAAGCCCACAGCAACCAAGGAGATCATCGTGTCTAACAACCTCACCCGCTCGATCCGCGTGGCCGGGGCGCTCGCCCTGTCGGCCGCCCTCGTCGCCGGGCTCGCCGCCTGCTCGGGCAGCGCCTCGGCAGAGTCCTCATCCGAGAGCGGCAGGGTCACCATCGGCGCCTTCTCGAACGGCGCAGCGACGAAGACCACCCTGAGTGTGCCGACCGTGGCGAAGATCCGCGCCGAATTGCCGAAGTCGGTGATCGCCGAGGGCAAACTCGTCGTCGGCGTCGGCGACCTCCCCGCCGGATTCCCTCCGCTCGCCTTCACCGGCGACGACACCAAGACCCAGACCGGCTCAGAACCCGACCTCGGCAGGCTGATCGCCGCGGTGCTGGGCCTCGAGCCAGAGATCACGCCCTCCACCTGGGACAACCTGTTCGTCGGCATCGACTCCGGCAGAACGCATGTCGGCCTGTCGAACATCACCGACACCGAGAAGCGCAAGGAGAAGTACGACTTCGCCTCGTACCGGCAAGACAACCTCTCCTTCGCCGTGAAGAAGTCCAACACGTGGAACTTCGACGGCGACTACGAGAACCTCGCCGGACTGACGGTCGCCGTCGGTTCGGGCACCAACCAGGAGAAGCTGCTGCAGGAGTGGCAGTCGAGGCTCCGGGCCGAGGGCAAGACGCTCGAGATCAAGTATTTCCCCGACACCAGCTCCACCTACCTGGCGCTGAACTCGGGTCAGATCGACGCGAACTTCGGCCCCAATCCCTCGGCGGCGTATCACGCCACCCAGGACGCGAAGTCGGCCAACCCGACCCGCATCGCCGGCGTCTACTCGGGTGCGGGCGAATCCCTCCAGGGCCTGATCGCTGCCACCACCAAGAAGGACAGCGGCCTGGTGAAGCCGCTGGCGGATGCCATCAACTATCTGATCGAGAACGGCCAGTACGAGAAGTGGCTGGCCGCATACAACCTGGAAAATGAGGCGGTGAAGACCTCGGAGATCAACCCGCCTGGGCTGCCGCTGACGAATCAGTAGCGGGCCGACCGTTCAGCGCGCAGGACGATGGCGCCGGATGCTCTAAGCGCCCCGTCAGAGAAATCTGACGGGGCGCTCTTCTGTGTCCGCGGTCAGTGGGTGTGGGCTTCGTCGTGCTCGTCGTGCTCATCGTGCTCGTCGTCGAGGAGCATGCCGATGGAGGTTGCACAGGCATCGCCCTTCCAGGCTTCGATTCCCTCACGGATAGCGAACGCGGCGATGACCAGGCCCGCGATCGCGTCGGCCCACTGCCAGCCGAAGAGGCTGTTGAGCACCAGACCGATCAGCACTGCGGCGGAGAGGTAGGTGCAGATCAGAGTCTGCTTCGAGTCCGCGACCGCGGTGGCCGAGCCGAGCTCTGTGCCGGCGCGTCGCTCGAGCAGCGAGAGGAACGGCATGATGACGACACTCACCGCGGTGAGCACTATCCCGATCGGGCTGTGCTGGATCTCAGTCGCTCCGGTCAACGACAGGATCGAGCTGATGGTCACGTATGCAGCCAGGGCGAAGAACGCAATCGCGATAACGCGGAGGGTGGGCTTCTCCCACTGATCGGGATCCTTCCGCGTGAACTGCCAGGCGACCGCGGCCGCGGAGAGGACCTCGATCACCGAGTCCAGGCCGAAGCCGATCAGCGCGGCCGAGGACGATGCGGCGCCGGCGCTGAGAGCGATGACCGCCTCGATGAGGTTGTAGCTGATCGTGATGCCCACGATCCAACGGATGCGGCGCTGCAAGACGTGGCGGCGGTCTGCTGGTGCGGTGGTGACGGTCATGCGGTCGGCTCGCAGCAGCCGGGAACGGTGCAGCTGGTGTTCATGCAGGGAGCGGACTCGTCGACCGCGAGGACAACACCCACCAGGTCGCTGAGGGCGGCAGCAAGGTGCGGGTCGGAGATCTCGTATCGCATCTGCCGGCCCTCGGGCTCCGCGACCACAATGCCGCAGTCACGCAGGCAGGTGAGGTGATTGGAGACGTTCTGCCGGGTCAGGTGCAGAGAATCCGCCAGCAGCGCCGGATAGCTCGGCGCCTGGAGCAGCTCCATCAGGATGCGGGAGCGAGAGGGGTCGGCCATGGCCCGGCCGAGCCGGTTCATCACCTCGAGGCGAGAAGCGGTTGCAGTGGTCATCCCCTCATTAATACAGCGGGGACTGTATTAATCAAGCGCGTGTTGGGCCAGTTCCTTCCGGAACCGGTGGAACACGATCTCGTCGGCGTCGCGCGACGGATCGAACAGCGGCGTGTACCCGGTGGCGAGATACAGCCGCACCGCCTCCGGCTGACGGGGGCCGGTGCTGAGGATCACAGTGGAGTAGCCACGGCGTGCGGCCTCCGCCTCGAGTTCGGCCAGCACGAGCCGTGCCAGGCCATGGCCGCGGAAATCGGCGTGCGTCCACATCCGTTTCACCTCGACGGTCGACTCGTCGGTGCGCATGAAGGCACCGCCCGAGATCGCCCGTCCGTCTCGCAGCAGCACCACGAAGGTGCCGTTCGGCGCGCTGAAGGTCTCGGCCGGGTAGCGGTTGATCTCCGCCGAGGCCGGCTCGCCGAACCGCAGCCCGTAGCGGGAGTCGTACTCGCGCTCGAGATCGGCCAGCACCGGAGCGACCAGCGGGTCGAGCGGGGTGGTGTGCACGAAGCGGTCGCCCGCCGTGAGCGCGACGGCATCGATGGACATGGGGCCTCCTTGACATGACGCTGCGGGTGAGCTCGCGCGACGATAGAGACAACACACGACGCCGACAACACCTTCCCTTCACACTTCGTCATCGTCGTCACACGGGGTCACGACCGGTGCGTTCCGGTCGCTTCGGGGCAAGCCTGGAGCCATGCCCGCCTCAGCCGCTCCGCGACGCGTCGTCGTGATCGCCGGCGCCGGCCCGCGCGGCGTCGGAATCCTCGAGCGGATCGCCCGAAACCTTCCTGAGCTCGCCTCCGGGGTCGGAGTCGACATCCACCTCGTCGATCCTCACCCGCCCGGTGGCGGCCGCATCTGGCGCTCCGCGCAGTCCGGCCTGCTGAAGCTCAACTCCATGGCGCAGGACGTGACGATGTTCACGGATGCCCGCAGCACCATCGAGGGACCGATCGCTCCGGGGCCCTCCCTCGCCGAGTGGGCTGAAGGCATCCGTGGTGGCGACATCGTCGACGTCGACCTCGGTCCCGAGCTGCGTGCGGAAGCCGACGTGCTCGCGGGCCCCGACTTCCCCACTCGCCGACTGCAGAGCGCCTACCTCGACTGGTTCTTCCGCCGCGCCGTGCTGAGCCTCCCGCCCGAGGTCACGGTGACGACGCACGCCACGACGGTGGACCGGGTCGAGGGGGATCGATCCGAGGGTGACGAACGGGTCGTGCTCGGTACCGGCCGCATCATCGACGCCGACCTCGTGCTCTACGCCCTCGGCCACGTCGAGTCGGAGCCGGGGCCCGAGCACCGCGAGCTGGCCGCAGTCGCCGACCGTCACGCCCTCACCTACCTGGCGCCGAGCTATACGGCAGATGCCGATACCCGTCGGCTCGCGCCCGGGCAGGACGTGATCGTGCGCGGCATGGGTCTCGCCGCCGTCGACCTGGTGGTGCTGCTCACCGAGGGCCGCGGGGGTGCCTTCGAGCCCACGGAGGCAGGGCTCGTCTACCGCCCGTCGGGTCGCGAACCGCGGCTCTTCCTCGGTTCGCGCCGCGGGGTTCCGTACCACTCGAAGATCAGCTCGTCCACCGTGCTACCGCGTGGGGATGCCCGATACTTCAGCGCGGAAATCGCCAAGGGCATGGCGACAGCCCATCGGCGGATCTCGCTCCGCGACGACGTATGGCCCCTCATCGCCAAGGAGGCGCTCTGGGCCTACTACCGCGAACTGTTCCTCGGCCACCCCGAGCGCGTGACGCTCGCCTGGGAGGAGTTTCTGCGCGGGTTCGACCCCCTCGACTGGGACTCGCCAGAACTCCGCGACCTCGTCGAGCGCTCGGTGCCCTCCGCGATCGACCGGTTGGACTTCTCCTTCCTCGACCGTCCACTCGCCGGCGTGGTGTTCGCCGATGCGGAAGCGCTGCAGCACCATCTGCGCGACTACATCCGCACCGATCTGCACCAGCGAAGCGCTCCGGAACACAGCGCGACGCTGGCGCTGTTCACCTCGCTTCTGTACTCGCTGTTCACCCTGGGCGGCATCATCGACAGCGCCCCGTGGACGGCCCGCAGCCGAGCGCACGAGTTCGACGACTGGTGGATGAACCTGTTCAGCTTCATCGCCAGCGGGCCACCGGCGCACCGGCTCGACGAACTTCTCGCCCTCTCCGAGGCCGGCGTCGTGCGCTTCCTCGGCGGCGACCTCTCGGTGGCCGTCGAACCTGGGCGCGGTTTCGTTGCCCGCTCGGATAGCGTCCCCGGAGAGATCATCGCGAGCGCGCTGGTGGATGCCCGGCTCCCGCCGAGCGATGTGACGCGCACCAGCAACCCGGCCATCCGGTCACTGCTCGACAGTGGTATCGGCAGCGTCGAGGTCGTGAGTGATGAGGACTACAGCGGCACGACCGGGCGACTGCGGGTGAGCCGCGCGGACTCGCGGGTGATCGATGCGGAGGGCCGCGCACATCCGCGGCGCTTCGCGGTGGGGGCTTACACCAGCGCGCCCTTCGTCGGTGCGTTCTCACGACCGGGCACGGATGCGGTGTCGTTCCGAGAGAACGACCGCGTCGCCCGCGCGCTGCTCCGGCAGCTGGTCGAGGCCGACGGTGCGGCACGGCGGTCGGCCGTCCGCGAGGGGCGACCGACCACCGTGCAGCCGATCAGTTGACGCCGAAGCCGATGCTCGACGAGATCCCGTAGCTGGTGGTCGCGACGAGACGGTAGTAGCCCGGTGCGAGACCGGACGGGGTGTAGACGAAGTTGACAACGCCCGTGGCGGAGGTGGTGCCCGTGCCGACGACGGCACCGTTGACGGTGAAGGTGACCGGAGCGTTCGGGACCAACAGGTTGAAGGTCACCGAGATCGGGTGCGCCGATGCGGCGGCGTGCGACACGGCGACCTGCGCCGGCGCGGCCTGAGCGGTGGTCGCAGCACCGAGCGACAGTCCGACAGCCAGGACGGCGGTCGCGGACGCGGCAAGCACTGAACGTGAACGATTCATGATTTCCCCATTTCGTTGTGACGAGCAATAAATCAATTGAACACCTTTAGCGATGAACTCTCACGGAATATGACGCTGATCGCGAGAAGTCACGCAACGTTCATCCGCGTCACAATCGGCGCGACGGGCGCCGGATCGCGCACACTGGCGTTGGTGCCGCTCACCGGACTGCGCGGCCGAAGGAGGAGAATGCTCACCGTCACCGTGCTGGTCGGGAACCCGAAGCCCGACTCGAAGACCCTGCTGCTCGCGCAGACCCTGTCGGAGCGCCTGCTGCGAGACCGCGCGCACGAGACGTCCGTGATCGATCTGGCGGGCTACGTCGACTCGATCTTCGACTGGTCCGCCGCCGACGTGACGGCGCTGACGACCGCGGTGGCCGAGAGCGATCTCGTGATCGTCGCCTCTCCCACCTACAAGGCCGCGTACACCGGTCTGCTCAAGGCATTCCTCGATCGCTATCCGAGCAACGGACTCGCGGGGGTCGTGGCGGTGCCGGTGATGACCGGCGGCGACCTGACCCACTCTCTCGCCGTCGAGCTCACCCTGCGCCCCCTGCTCGTCGAGCTCGGAGCGAGCGTGCCCTCCCGCGGCCTCTACTTCGTGGCGAGCCGCATCGACGAGCTCAGCGCCCTGGTCGACGAATGGGTCGAGGCCAACGGCGCGCCGATCCTGCGGGCTGTCGGCGGTTAACCGTCGGATGGCGCCAGCAGCGCCCGGAAGACGTCGCCGAGCGGGGATTCCAGGTCTGCCTCGGTGGCGGATGCCAGCGGCTCGATGCCGGCGGAGGCGCGCAGCAGCGCGATCCCGAGTCCCGTAGCGATGGCGATCTGGGCCCGGAGCACCAGTCGATCGGCCTCTCCGGGCCGCCAGCCCGCCACCGTCGCGAGCTTCTGCGCATAGCTCAGCAGCGTGTTCCGCCGAATCTGGTCTGCGCGCTCGTCACCCGACGAGCGCAACAGGAGAAGCAGCTGCAGGGATTGTTCGCTGCTCGGTGCCGACGCCACCTGCGCCGTCATCGTCGACAGCACACGGTCGAGCGTCGCCGACTCGCCGTCCGGCCGGTTGAGCCCTTCAGCGGCGATGGTCAGGCATTCCTCGAACAGCCCCTCCTTGGAGCTGAAGTAGCGGTTGATCAGGGCGACGTTCACTCCGGCATCGGTGGCGATGTCGCGCACCGTCGTTCCGCTGTAGCCGTCACGGGCGAAGCGGGCGCGCGCGGCGTGCAGCAGCAGCTGACGGGTGTGTGCAGAATCCCGCGGCTTGCCTGCGGTGGGTTCGGCAGTGGTCGGGAGCGCCATTGCTTCCTCTCGCTCGGGCGGTATCGGCCGAAACTCGGCCGGATGTAAACATCCGCTGACTTATGGGTCTAGTGTAGCTAAGTCAGCAATCGTTTACATCACCTCCGGAGAGTCATGACCCAGATCGTTGAGAAGTCCCCGACGGGCTCCATCCCCAGCGGCACCGTGCGGCCGCGGAGCAGCACCCTGCTCGTGCTGTTCCTGTCACTCGGCGGCCTTTCCTTCGCCGTGCTGCAGTCGCTCGTCGCACCCGCGCTGTCGACCATCGGCAAGGATCTGAATGTCGGCACCAGCGATGTGAGCTGGATCCTCACCGCATACCTGCTCTCCGCCTCGGTACTCACCCCGATCTTCGGACGCCTCGGCGACATGCTGGGCAAGCGCCGCATCCTGATCGTCGTGTTGTCGCTCTTGTTCGTCGGCACGCTGCTCGCCGCACTCGCCCCGAACCTCGGTGTGCTGATCGTCGGGCGCGCACTGCAGGGCGCGGCCGGAGCGGTGCTGCCGCTGTCCATCGGGATCGTGCGTGATGAGCTGCCGCGCGACCGGGTGAGCGTGACCATCGGCCTGCTCTCCGCGATCTTCGGCATCGGCGCCGGGGTCGGCATCGTCGCCGCGGGCCCGATCGTCGAACACCTCTCCTGGCACTGGCTGTTCTGGCTGCCGCTGGTGCTGATCGTGATCGCGCTGCTCGGCACGATCTTCGGCATGAAGGAGTCGCCGGTGCGCAAACCCGGGCGCCTCGACCTCGTCGGAACCGCGGTGCTCAGCGTCTCGCTGGTCTCGATTCTCCTCGCCATCAGTGAGGGCGAGAGCTGGGGATGGAACTCGCCGAAGACGATCGGCCTTCTGGTGCTCGGCGCGATCGCGCTGGTCGCCTTCGTGCTGGTCGAACTGCGCGTGAAGGAGCCGCTCATCGATGTGCGCCTGTTCCGCATCCGCGGCGTCTGGACGGCCCACGTGGTCGCGCTCATCTTCGGTTTCGCCATGTTCGGCACCTTCGTGCTGGTTCCGACGCTGTTGCAGCTCCCGGCGGTCACCGGCTACGGGTTCGGCAAGGATGTCTCCGAGGCTGGCCTGTTCCTGCTGCCCACGGTCATCGCGATGATCATCCTCGGGCCGGTCGCCGGCATCCTGGTGCGCAAGGTCGGCCCGAAGCCCCCGATGCTGCTCGGCGCCCTGCTCGTCACCGCGGCCTTCGTCCTCCCGGCGCTGTCACACGGGGAGACCTGGCAGATCCTGCTCTCCGGGATCCTCACCGGTGCGGGAATCGGCCTCGCTCTGGCATCCACCTCGAACGCGATCATCGAGAGCGTCCCGGCCACCCAGACGGGTGAGGCGATCAGCGCCAACACCATCGCGCGCACCATCGGCAGCAGCATCGGCACCGCGGTAATCGCCGCACTGATCAGCTCGCACAGCACACCCCAGGGCCTGCCGACCGATGACGCCTTCACCATCGGATTCTGGGTCTGCGCCGCCGTCGCAGTGCTGGCGATCCTGGCAGCGATCGTCGCGCCGTCGATGCGCACCCGTCGTGCGCAGGCGCTCGCCCTCGGCGTGCAGGACTTCCCCGCCGACGAGAAGTGACCGCCCGCTGACGCAGAGAAGGCCGGCACCCCCGGGTGTCGGCCTTCTCGCGCAATGCGTGCACGTGGCGGAGGGCGTGGGATTCGAACCCACGAGACGTTTCCGCCCACCAGTTTTCAAGACTGGCTCCATCGGCCACTCGGACAGCCCTCCATGGAACATCCGCGATTCTATCGGAGTGGATGCTAGTCCCGCCCAAGCGGGCGTGACGACGGTAACCGTGCTAGACGGTTACAACGCGGCGAGCACCTGCGCGGCTCCGCCGGCGATATCCGTACCGGTGGCCTCGTTGGCCGCGGCAAGCACCTCGAGGGGCGCCTGCCCCATGGCAATACCGCGACCCTCGGTGGAGGCCCACTCCAGCATGTCGATGTCGTTACGTCCGTCGCCGATCGCCACGACATCCGTCAGCGGAATGTCCAGCAGTTCGCGCACCCGCTCGAGCGCGGTCGCCTTGTTGACGCCATCCGGGGCGATGTCGAGCCACGCGGTCCAGCCCACGTTGTAGCTGACCTTGTGCAGCCCCATCTGCTCGACCACCGCGAGGAAGTCGTCGAGCGCATGGCCCGGCGAGAGCACCACGACGCGGGTCGCCTCCCGGTCGAGCAACTCCTCGAAGGGGACTCGCTCACCGTTGGCCGCGATGCCGGCTTCGGGAAAGTCGCCGCCGGAGTAGCGGAAGCGGCCGTCGGCATCCTCCACGGCGTAGCGACCATCCGGCAGGTGCTGGCTGATGGTGGTGAGCACCTCGCGTGGGGAGAACGTCTCGACGTACGCCTGCGAATAGCCGGTGGGCGCCTCGGGGTCGCGCTGCAGGGTGATCGCCCCGTTTGCGCACACCACATAGGTCGGCACGATACCCAGCCGGTCGAGAACGGGCAGTGCCATCGACACCGAGCGGCCCGTCGCCAGCATCACCTCATGGCCTCGGTCGCGCGCGTGGCGCACCGCCTCGACGACCTCGGGGGTGATCACGCCGTCTTCGCGCATGATGGTGCCGTCGACATCGAGGGCGATGAGCAGACGATCGCCCGCGCGGGCCGACTCGGTCAACGGTTCGGCCTCAGTCAACCGGCACCAACACTTCGAGGCCACCGAGGTAGGGCTGCAGCGCGAGCGGAACCCGAACCGAGCCGTCCTCCTGCTGATGGTTCTCGAGGATGGCGACCAACCACCGGGTGGTCGCCAGCGTGCCGTTGAGGGTAGCGACCGGAGTGGTCTTGCCGGTCTCTCCGCGATAACGGATGTCGAGCCGGCGCGCCTGATAGGTCGTGCAGTTGCTCGTCGAGGTGAGTTCGCGATACGTTCCCTGGCTGGGCACCCAGGCCTCGATGTCGAACTTGCGGGCGGCGCTGGAACCGAGGTCACCGGCGGCGACATCGATCACGCGGTACGGCAGCTCGCATGCCTGCAGCATCGCCTCCTGGAAGGCGACGAGGCGCTCGTGCTCGGCCTCGGCATCCTCGGGAAGCACGTAGCTGAACATCTCCAGCTTGTTGAACTGATGCACCCGCAGGATGCCGCGGGTGTCGCGGCCGCCCGACCCCGCCTCGCGGCGGTAGCAGGTCGACCAGCCGGCGTAGCGCAGCGGGCCCTCGGACAGGTCGAGGATCTCGTCGGAGTGGAACCCGGCCAGGGCGACCTCACTCGTGCCGGTGAGGTAGAGGTCGTCGGCCGGAAGGTAGTAGATCTCGTCGGCGTGCGCACCGAGGAACCCGGTACCGGCCATGATCTCTGGCCGCACCAGGGTCGGGGTGATCATCGGCTCGAAGCCACCCGCCAGCGCGGTGTCAAGCGCCAGATTCATCAGCGCGATCTCGAGGCGCGCACCGACTCCGCGCAAGAAGTAGAACCTGCTGCCCGAGACCTTCGCCCCACGGCTCATATCGATCGCGCGCAGCATCTCTCCGAGCTCGAGGTGATCGCGCGGCTCGAAGTCGAAGACCGGCTTGTCTCCCACCTCGCGGAGGGTGACGAAGTTCTCCTCACCCCCGACCGGAACACCCGGGATGATCGGGTTCTGGATGCCGCTCATCGCGGCGGAGAATTCCGCCTCGGCGTCGCTCGCACGCTGAGCGAGGCCCTTGACCTCGACCGCAAGCTCCTGAGCCTGCGCCAGGAGGTGCTGCTTCTCCTCGCCCTTCGCCTGGGCCACCTGCTTGCCGAGCACCTTCTGCGATGCACGCAGACTCTCGGACTCGGTTATCGCACTGCGCCTCGTTGCGTCTGCGGCGAGGGCGACGTCGACGAGTTCGACCGATGCCCCCCGTGCGGCTTGCGAGGCGCGGATGAGTTCGGGGTCGTCACGAAGAAGCTGGGGGTCGATCACCCATCCAGTCTATTCAGCCGAAGCTGCGCGCTGGGCTTGCGATGGCGGCCATGGAGATAGCCGCTTAACCGAGACAGGCCGCCGGCAGACCATCCGATCTGACGATGGAGGTCGGCCTGGCGGCCCGGGTCTCGGTGGCCGGACTCGGAAGAGAGACTAGTCGCGAGCCTTGCCCGCGGCCTTGGTCTTCTTCTCTGCGCGCTTCTCCTTGAGGGACTTCGACGCGGCGGTCTTCGAGGTGGTCTTTTTCGGTGATTTGTCTGCCATGGTGCACTCCTCGCCGGCGGAACCCATCTGGCCCGACCGTGCACATGAGACTACGTGTTCCGGCGCCGTACCAGAACACCCGAAGTGCACGAAGCTCAGTGCGCCGACGGATGTCTGCATCCGATCGTTAACGCAAGAAAGCCACCCCGAAGGGTGGCTTTCTTGGTTTTTCTAAGTTAAGTCCGGCGGTGTCCTACTCTCCCACAAGGTCCCCCTTGCAGTACCATCGGCGCTGAGAGTCTTAGCTTCCGGGTTCGGAATGTGACCGGGCGTTTCCCTCTCGCTATGGC
>Ga0247742_10000124_pt1 | contig 65757 bp, 57 predicted proteins | sample UWRJL208509C2_FD_180944 | JGI IMG/M metagenome (GOLD analysis project Ga0247742, IMG submission 180944) | Plant litter microbial communities from Arlington Agricultural Research Station in Wisconsin, United States - UWRJ-L208-509C-2 | ecosystem: Environmental > Terrestrial > Plant litter >...
TACCGCATCGGGATCGGCCCAGGCCGCGTTGGTCGGAACCGCGTTTGCCGCGAAGATCGAGGCTCCGGTCGGCGTCGGCGTCGGCGTCGGGGTCGGCGTCGGGGTCGGCGTCGGGGTCGGCGTCGGCGTCGGCGTCGGAGTCGGCGTCGGCGTCGGAGTCGGCGTCGGCGTCGGAGTCGGCGTCGGAGTCGGAGTCGGCGTCGGAGTCGGCGTCGGAGTCGGCGTCGGAGTCGGCGTCGGAGTCGTCCCGGATGACGTCGTCACCGTGTACGCCACGTCGACGAAGTAGTTGGTGCTCTCGAAGGAGAAGCTCGGCACCGCGCCACCAGACCCGTAGCGATACAGACCGTTGCTGCCGCTGGGAGCGGTGAGCGGCGCGCTCACCTTGGCCGCGGTGAAGTACTTGGACGTGTACGAATAGTGGCCGTTGGGTGCCAGATAGGAGACCACGTAGCGCTGACCCGCGACGAGCGCGACCGGCGTCGTGAGCGCAGCGGACTGCCACCCCGTGGCCGTCTCGCCCGTGAAGTTCACGGTGGCCAGCAGGGCTCCCGTCGGCGACCAGAGGTGGCCGACGTGCGAACCGGTGTTGCCCGCTCCCTTGAAGAAGCGGATGGCGGTCACCGTACCGGCGACAGAGGGAGTGAAGGCGACGCCCAGCTCGACCGACGACGCGTCATCGGTCGCCGCGGCGATTGCGGGGGTCTCGGTGCCGAACAGCGTGGTCGTCGTGCTGACCGTCGTCGTGTCCGCCGTGGTGAAGCTCCAGCCTGTGGTCGCCAGTGTGGCGCCGCCCGCGGTCTTCGCACCGCTGAGCGTGACGGATATCGTCGCCGCGTTCGGCAGTGTGGCCGACGGAACGAAGGTGACGGTCTTGCCGTCGGACGACAGGGTCGTCGTGCCGGCGATCGTCGTGGAGCCGCTGGTCACCGCCAGCGCGTAGCCGGTGGTGATCGCCGACGACAGGGTCACGGAGATCGGTGTGGCGCGGTCGACGCCGAGGCTGCCGGGGGCCGGGGTCTGCGAGGAGATCGCGAGCGACGGTGCGGCGCTCTGGAACACCAGGTCCACGCCGTAGTCGGCGGAAGAGGTGCTGCCCGGGAAGGTGTCGGCATACGAGTACATGCCGGCCTGGGCCGCGACGGTCAGCGGACCCGCGGTGAATCCGCCGGTCGTGTATGCGCCGACCGTGGCCGAGTACCTGCCCACGGTGGTGCGGTAGGAGGCGACGTAGCTCGCACCGGCGGTGACGGGGACGGGGGTGGCGAGCGTGACGGTCTGCCATCCGGATGCAGTCTCATTGGTGAAGGTCGCGCTGGCCAGCGACTGACCGGCGGCAGACCACAGTGTTCCGACGTGGGTGCCGGTGTTGTTCGGTCCCTTGTAGAACCTGAGGCCGGTGATCTGACCTGCCGAGGTGGTGGTGAACTTGATGCCGAGGGTCACGGGAACCGTGTCGCTGTCTTGCAGCATCGTGGGAACGGTGCTGGTGGAGAACAGCGAGCAGGGGCACGCACCGTTGTTGTTCGCCGGCTTCGCGGTGGTGAAGCTCCAGGCGCCTCCGGTGCTGATCGGCACCCCGGCCCCGTCGACCGCGGTCAGGGTCACGCTGTACTGGACGAATCCGGCCAGTGGCGACGTGGGAGTGAATGTGGCCGTCCGGCTCGCCGCCGCGTAGGAGGTGGTGCCGACAACGGTTGCGCCGTTCTGGTCTTTCACGGTGAAGGACACCGACGATGCGGTGACGGCACGTGACAGCTTGGCGCTGATCACGGTATCGACGGCCACGTCGGTCGATCCGGGTACCGGCCACTGGCTTCCCGCCGAGAGGGCGGAGGTGTCAGCAGAGGTGTACACCGCGTCGACCCAGTAGTTGGTTCCCTCGAAGCTGTCCGTGGGGAACTCGCCGTTCGTGTTGTATACGCCGGCCGGATTCGCACCGAAGCCGCTCTCGACCGACAACGGGCCGAGGTCGGGCTGCGCATACGCCCAGGCGTAGTTGGTCGCGGAATAGTGACCCTGCGGAGCGTGGTACGAGATCGTGTACGTGGTACCAGCCGTCACGGCCACCGATGACGGGAAGCTCACCGTCTGCCAGCCGCTCGCCGTCTCGTTGGAGAAGGTGGCGGTGGCGAGTCTGACGCCGGCGGACGACCACAGCGACCCGGTGTGGACGCCGGTGTTGGCGGTGCTCTTGTAGAAGCGAACCCCGGAGACGAAGCCATCGGCAACCGGTGTGAAACGAAGTCCGAGCTCCACGGCGGAGTCGTCGCCCGAGTCGGCGATCGCGGGGGCGGTTGGGCCGAATACCGTGTAGGGGCCGCCTACGGTCACGGTGACAGAGGCGGGGACCGAGGCGTAATTGGCGCTGTCGTCGACTGCCCGCACCTGGATCTTCTGTGCTCCAGACCCGGTCTGTGGGTAGGTGTACGACCAGGCGGTCGTTCCCGTGGCCATGTGCCAGCTGGAGCCATCCGTCGAGACCTCGACACCGGCGACCACGCCGCCGACATCGGACGCGGTGCCCGTGACGGTGACCATCGCGCCGTTCGCGACGGCGGTACCGGCGCTCGGAGAAGTGATCGTGGTGCTGGGAGCGGTGCGATCCGTGCTCGCGGTCGCCGCGACGAGCGGTGCCACGAGGGTGGTCGGCTGTGCGCCCATGTCGGCCAGCAGATTGACCTGGGCCTGCTGCATCCGCGGGTCGGCCGGTGCCCCGTCGCCGTCATGCTCCTGGTCGAGGCCCCATGCCCACTGAATGGTTCCGGCACCGAACACCAGCGCGCCACTCGGAGCACGGTACAGGGTCAGGTTGTGGGTCGTCGTGCCCTCCGCGACGACGCTGCCGAAGTCCTGCAGGTACTCGGGCACGTAGCCCACCGTGGTCGAGAGGTGCACGAGCCCGGGCTGGCGGAACAGGTTGTCGACGTCCTCGTCGGACTCATACCCGATCGTGTGGTCGGCGAGCACCTGGGTGCTGCCGGCCGGAAGAGAGGTCAGCGACGTGTTGCGCCACAGTCGGGTCTTGCCCTCGGCCGCGCTGACCGTGATGGCCAGGTCGGAGAAGTTCGCCATGTACATGGTGCCGGTGAGGTTGTTCTCCGGCATCGACGCACCATTGGCGACGGTGGCGAAGCGGGGATCACGCCAGGTGCCGGTCCAGGTCGGCGATGGGTCGATCTTGCCGCCGGGAACCGCCCAGGTCTCCTTGTACGACACGAGGGTGCGGTAAGCGGTGCTCGACCCGTCGACGGAGTTCTCGTAGCGGGTGTGCCAGTATGCCTCATTGCCGGACAGGAACTGCAGGTTGACCCCGGCATCCCGAGCGGCCTCGACGTTCGCCCGCTGGCCGGTGGACCAGTACTCGTCATGGCCGACGGAGAGGAAGACGTTGTGGTTGGTGAGCAGCGAGCCGTAGCGGTCGGTATCGACACCGCTGAAGTAGCTGACGTCGTAGCCGTTCTTCTCGAGGAAGCGCACCATCGGGTACTCGTTCGCAAAGTAGAAGTCGCGGCCGCTCATGGCGCCGCGCGTGGCGACCGGGCGGTTGTAGCTGATCTTGTAGGCACGCCCGTTGGCAGCGCCCTGGTAGAAGTCGGAACCGCCGTAGGTGTTGTAGGCCTGCCAGGTCGGGTCGGAGGTCTGGAACAGAACCTGGGCGTGGCTCGACTCGTCGCGCACGATGAAGGTGATGTGGCTGCGGCCGCCGGTGTCGCCGCGCTGCAGCACGGCGATGTACACACCCGAGACGGCATCCGCCGGAACGGTCCACGAGGCGGAGACACCCCAGGTACCACAGTCGTAAAGCTCGGTCTTCACGTCGCTGATGCACTGCGGCTGGATCTGCGGCAGTGTGGCGGACGGAGTGACGGTGGCGATCTTGCGGGCACCGAGACCCTGGTAGTAGCCGGTGCGGTAGATGTTGATCGAGTACGCGCGGGCGTTGGTGTCGATCTTGAAGTCGATCTTCTTACCCAGGTTGACGCTGATATCGGTCGAGAACCCCTGAATCGTGGGGTCACCGGAGCCGTCGATATCCCACACGTCCGGGTTGGCGCCGGGCTTGCTGTTCTCGCAAGCGATCAGGTTGATCGTCGCGCCGCAGGACGAGCCGGCGGCGGTCGCCGCGGGGGCGACGCCGACGACGATCGTCGAGAGGGCAAGCAACAGGGCCGCGGCAATGCTCACGGACGTTCGGGTAACGCGTCGCTGGCGCGCAAAAATACTGGGTAGCGAGATTCGGGTTCTCACAGGGGATATAGTGCCACAGGGTCACGACCCCGACGACCCCCCTTTCGGGGACAGACCGTGTACCCCGATCAGTCTGTACCAGCAGCGAAGCGGTCGGTTGCCTCGATGGTGGCGGTGAGGATGCCCGGCTCGTCGAAGGCGTGCCCCGCATCCGGCACCATGGTGAAGTCCGCCTCCGGCCAGGCCCGATGCAGGTCCCAGGCGGTCGTCGCGGGAGTGCAGGCGTCGTAGCGGCCCTGGATGATCGCACCGGGGATGTCGCGCAGTCGATGCGCGTCACGGATCAGCTGCCCCTCGTCGAACCACCCCTTGTTGACGAAATAGTGGTTCTCGATGCGGGCGAATGCCGTCGCGTAGCGCGGCGAGGCGAAGAAGGCGATGACATCGGGCCGCGGCAGCAGGGTCACCGTGGAGGCCTCCCACGTCGACCAGGCCACGGCGGCCGGCCCGTGCACAGCGGGATCGGGATCGGTCAGCAGCCGGTGGTAGGCGTCGATCAGGCCGTCCGGCCGCTCCTCGACAGGCACCGGCGCCAGAAAGGACTCCCACAGGTCCGGGAACAGCTGGTCGGCCCCTTCGCCCTCGTAGAACCAGGACAGCTCGCGCGTGCGGAGGGTGAAGATGCCGCGCAGCACCAGCTCGCTCACCCGATCGGGATGGGTCTCGGCATAGGCGAGCGCGAGGGCACTCCCCCACGAGCCGCCGAGCACCAGCCAACGCTCGATGCCGAGGTGCTCGCGCAGGCGCTCGAGGTCTGCGACCAGGTGCCAGGTCGTGTTGACGCTGAGGTCGGCGTCCGGGTCGCTGGCGTGCGGCAGGCTCTTTCCCGATCCACGCTGATCGAGCAGCACGATGCGGTACTTCTCCGGGTCGAACAGCCGACGATGTTTCGGCCCGCTCTCCCCGCCGGGGCCGCCGTGCAGGAACACCGCGGGCTTGCCCTGCGGGTTGCCGCTGACCTCCCAGTAGATGCTCTGGCCATCACCGACCTCGAGCATTCCGGATTCGTACGGCTCGATGGCGGGGTAGAGATCACGCATCCGACCAGCCTAGGAGAGCGTCAGGCCGCGCCGACCACCTCGAGGATCGCCTCGCCGTATTTCGCCAGCTTGTTCGCGCCGACGCCGGTCATCGTGCCGAGCACGTCGAGGCTGGCCGGGCAGCCGGATGCGATCTCGCGCAGCGTCGCGTCGTGGAAGACGACGTAGGCGGGCACGCCCTGCTCCTTGGCCTCCGCAGCACGCCAGGCGCGCAGGGCATCGAACAGGCCGGTGGCCTCGGCCGGCAGGTCGGCGACCGCGGTGCGACGGGCGCGGGATGCCCGTGCCGGGCGCTCCGCCTCCCGCCGCAGCATCACGGCGCGCGAACCGCCGAGCACCGCGGCGCTCGCCTCGGTGGTGAGCAGGGTTCCGAATCCGTCGGTGTTCACCGCGAGGATGCCCTGGGCGAGCAGCTGGCGCACGACACCGCGCCACTCCTGCTCGGTGAGCTCGGTGCCGATGCCGAAGGTGCTCAGCGAGTCGTGCCGGTTCTGGGTGACCTTCGCGGTCATCCGGCCGAGCAGGATGTCGATGAGCTGACCGGCGCCATAGCGCTGATTGCGCTCGCGCTGCAGCCTGACCACGGTGGAGAGCAGCTTTTGCGCCGGGATGGTGCCGTCCCAGGCCTCGGGCGGCGAGAGGCAGGTGTCGCAGTTGCCGCAGGGAGCCGAGGTCTCTCCGAAGTAGGCGAGCAACTGCACCCGGCGGCACTCGACGGTCTCGCAGAGCGCGAGCATGGCGTCGAGGTGCATGCCGAGTCGGCGGCGGTGCTCGGCGTCGCCCTCGGACTGGTCGATCATGCGACGCTGCTGCATCACGTCTTGCAATCCGTAGGCGAGCCACGCGGTGGACGGCAGACCGTCGCGGCCGGCGCGACCGGTCTCCTGGTAGTAACCCTCGACCGACTTGGGCAGGTCGAGGTGCATCACGAAGCGCACGTCGGGCTTGTCGATGCCCATGCCGAAGGCGATGGTGGCGACCATGACGATGCCGTCTTCGCGCAGGAAGCGGGACTGGTTCGCCGCACGCACCCGCGTGTCGAGGCCGGCATGGTACGGCAGCGCGGGGATGCCGCTCTGGCTGAAGAAGTCGGCGGTTTGCTCGACCGACTTGCGTGACAGGCAGTAGACGATTCCCGCGTCCCCGGCGTGCTCGCTGCGCAGCAGTTCGAGTAGCTGCTGCTGCGGCGCGTTCTTCGGGGCGATGCGGTACTGGATGTTCGGGCGGTCGAAGCTCGCGACGAAGTGCTTGGCGTCGGCCAGCTGTAGTCGCTTCTGGATCTCGAGGTGCGTCTGCTCTGTCGCCGTCGCGGTCAGGGCGATGCGCGGCACGGTGGGCCAGCGTTCGTGCAGCATCGACAGCTGCAGGTAGTCGGGGCGGAAGTCGTGACCCCACTGCGACACACAGTGCGCCTCGTCGATGGCGAACAGCGAGATGCGCCCGCGATCGAGCAGGTCCGCCGTCGACGAGACCCGCAGCCGCTCGGGCGCCAGGTAGAGGAGGTCGAGCTCCCCCTGGAGGAAGGCGCGCTCGACGGCCTGGCGTTCACTCGAGTCCTGGGTCGAGTTGAGGAACGCCGCACGCACGCCGACGGCGGAGAGTGCATCCACCTGATCCTGCATCAGGGCGATGAGCGGCGAGATGACCACGCCGGTTCCCTCGCGCACGAGTGCGGGGATCTGGTAGCAGAGCGACTTGCCGCCACCCGTGGGCATGAGCACGAGGGCATCGCCGCCGTCGACGACCTGCTGGATGATCGCGGCTTGATCGCCACGGAATGACTCGTATCCGAACACCGTGTGCAGCGCTTCCGCCGCGCTGGCATACCTCGGCGCTGCGGCCTTCACCTCGGCGACTACCGGCGGCTCCCAGTCGGGCGGGGGTGGCGGAGCGTCGAAATCGTCGGGCGGGACGAGATCATCCGGATCCCAGGCCTCGTCCACGTTCCAACTCACCCGGCGAGTCTAATCGCGACGGCCGACTCGGCAGCTCGGCTGTTGATAACCGCTACGGTGTCGGGATGCTCGCAGTCGTGATCGGCGTCGTCGCCGCCCTGATCTACGGCAGCGCCGACTTCATCGGCGGACTCGCCTCGAAGCGCATCAGCGCCATTCGGGTGACGGCGATCGGCGGCCTGTCCGGTCTCGTTCTGCTGCTCGTGCTGCTGCCATTCATCGGCGCGACCTGGCAGCCGCAGACGCTGCTACTCGGTGCGCTGTCCGGCGTCAGCGGGGCGATCGGGGTCGCCCTGCTGTACGGGTGCCTCGCGATCGGACCGATGAGCATCCTGTCGCCGCTCACCGCGGTGGTGTCGGCGATCGTGCCGGCGCTCGTCGGCGTCATCCGCGGGGAGCGCCTGAGCGCGCTCGGCTACGCGGCTATCGGCATCGCTCTTGTCGCCGTGGTGCTCGTCGGCTTCGTGCCCGAGAAGGGGGCGGTGCGCCCGTCTCTCACGGCCCTCGCGATGGCCGTTGGCGCGGGAGCCTTCATCGGCGGATTCCTCGTCATCATCGATCTGACGCCCGAGAACTCCGGCCTCGCACCGCTCATCGTCAGTCGCGCCGTCAACGCCGTGATCATGTTCGCGGCGGTCGGTACCATCGCGCTGTTCGCGCGCAGACGAGGCGCACCCACGGCCGGTGGCTGGCGGCCGGGCCTTCGCCTCGCGATCGTCGGCGGGACGGTGGATGCCGCGGCCAACGTACTGCTGCTGCTCGGGTTACGCCTCGGCGAACTCACCATCCAGTCGGTTCTCACGGCCCTATACCCGGCCGGCACGATCATCCTCGCCGCGGTTCTGCTGCGGGAGCGCATCGCCCCGGTGCAGATCGTGGGGCTCGTGCTGGCGCTCGTGGCCGCCGCGCTGCTCGCGCTCGCCTGAGCCGCCGGTCCGCCAACATGCTGAAACACGCTGAATCGTCCGCCAACAGGACGATGTCGGGAGTGTTGCACTCCTCATCCTGTTGACGGACGACGCATCAGAGCGTCAGGAGGCGTCGAGCCGGGCGATCTCCTCGGGCGTGAGCGTGACATCCGCCGCCTCGACGGAGTTGAGGATGCTCTCCGGGCGCGACGCTCCCGGAATCGGGATCACCCGCGGCGACTTCGACAGGTGCCAGGCGAGGCACACGACCTGCGGGGTCAGACCACGCTCGTCGGCGATCTCCTTGAACGGCGCGAATCGATCGCCGAGCTTCCCCGCCGAGGAGATGCCGCCGAGCGGACTCCACGGCAGGAAGGCGATGCCGAGCTCGTCGCAGAGCTCCAGCTCCGGCTCGCTCGATCGGTAGGCGGGTGAGAACTGGTTCTGCACCGAGACGAGGCGTCCACCGAGCACCTCCTGGGCGAGACGGATCTGCTCGACGTTCGCGTTGGAGATGCCCGCCATGCGGATCTTCCCCTCGTCGAGCAGATCGCGGATGGCGCCGACCGACTCCTCATAGGGCACGTTCACGTCGGGACGGTGCAGCTGGTAGAGCCCGATCGCGTCGATACCGAGCCGCGACAGCGACGCCTCTGCCGCCTCCCGGAGGTGCTTCGGGCTGCTGTCGATGGTCCACGAACCGTCGCCGGGCCGGAGGTGGCCGCCCTTCGTGGCGACGAGAACGTTCGAGGTGTCGCCTCCGAATGACGCGATCGCCTTCGCGATCAGCGCCTCGTTGTGCCCCACCTCGTCGGCGTCGCGGTGGCAGGCGTCTGCCGTGTCGATGAGGGTGACTCCCGCTTCGAGCGCGGCGTGGATGGTGGCGATCGAGCGCGCTTCGTCGGGTCGGCCCTCGATCGACATGGGCATGCCGCCCAGCCCGATCTCTCCGACGGCGACGTCGCCGATGGTGCGTGTCTTCATTGCTTCTCTTTCGTTGGGATTGTCGATGGTGCGGGTCGTGCGTCTACCAGGCGTAGTCCTCGGGAGCCGTCTTGTGGCCGGGGAAGATCTGGTCGAGCCGGGCGAGAGCGGCAGCATCCAGAGTCACGCCGAGCGCACGGATGGCGGCATCCAGCTGCTCCTGCGTCCGCGGCCCGATGATGGGCGCGGTCACCGCGGGCTGGTGCAGCAGCCAGGCGAGGGCGACATCGCCCGGTTCCTGCCCGAGCTCCTCTGCGAAGTCCTCGTAGGCCTCGATCGCCTCGCGGTGCGTCTCGAGTGCTGCAGTCGAGCGCTCGTTGGTGCGCCGACTGCCGTCGCGCTCTTTGCGCACGACACCGCCGAGCAGGCCACCCTGCAGCGGCGACCACGGGATGATGCCGAGCCCGTTCGCCTGGGCGGCGGGGATGACCTCGAGCTCGATGTCCCGGGTCAACAGGTTGTAGATCGACTGCTCGCTGACCAGGCCCGTGTAATTGCGCTTGCGCGCCTCCTCCTGCGCGGAGGCGATGTGCCAGCCGGCGAAGTTGCTGCTGCCGTTGTACAAGACCTTCCCCTGGGCGACCGCGGTCTCCATCGCCTGCCAGATCTCATCCCATGGGGTGTTCCGGTCGACGTGATGGAACTGGTACAGGTCGACGTAGTCGGTCTGCAGGCGTCGGAGCGAAGCATCCAGAGCCAGACGGATGTTGCGGGCCGACAGCTTGCCGTCGTTCGGCCAGTCCGTCATGTCGCCGTAGACCTTGGTGGCGAGCACCACGTTCTCCCGCCTGCCACCACCCTGCGCGAACCAGGTGCCGACGATCGTCTCGGTGCCGCCCTTGCCGACCGTGCCGCCATAGACGTTGGCGGTGTCGAAGAAGTTGATGCCCTGGTCGAGGGCGGAATCCATGATCGAGTGCGAGTCGGGCTCCGTGGTCTGCTCACCGAAATTCATGGTGCCGAGACAGAGGCGCGAGACGGTCAGGCCGGAACGGCCGAGGTGTGTGTAGTCCATTGGCCCCAGGGTGGCCCCGAGGAGCGTGCCTGTCTAGCTCTCATCCAGAATGAGACGCTTGCCCATCGTCTCGGCCTGCTCCTGGCCGTAGGCGAGCCCGCGATAGAAGCCGATCACCCGCTTGTTGTCGGCTCGGATCATGACATGGATCTTCGGACATCCGAGCTCCGTCAACAGCCGCTCGGCCTCCGCCATGAGGGCGTGCCCGTAGCCCCTGCCCTGCTGCGCGGGGTCGACGGCGAGGTAGTAGACCGAGCCGCGATGGCCGTCGTAGCCGACCATGGCACTGCCGACGACCGCCCCGTCGAGCTCGCCGATCAGGAACAGCTCCGGCTGCACAGTGAGTTTGCGGCGGATGTCCGCGCGCGGATCGTTCCACGGACGCACCAGCCCCGCCGCGGTCCACAGCGCCACCACGGCATCGGTATCGGACTCGTGGAACGGGCGGATGAGCATCCGTCCACTGTATGCCCGGCCCGGCACGCTCACTTCTGCGCCCGGTAGACCTCCTGCTCGCAGATCGGCTGGTATTTCTGGCCGAGCACGTTCGACTGCACGTCATGGGTCGGACCGCCGAATACCTCGCCGACGATCGGGTTGGCGGGATCGTTGTAGAGCTCGACGTATTTCACGCCCTTGCCGCGCAGGCAGTCGATCACCTTCTCGGCGAAGTCCAGCGCCCGCGGATTCGTGCGGTCTTTCTCCCAGGCCGGCAACGGCTTGATCGGAGCACAGGCCGTGAGGGCATCGTCGGGAATGGCGGCGCCGGGCCCGATATTGCCGTGGGCGTTCTCGTCGAGTCCGGAGACATCGTGCTGCGCCATGCACGCGTCATACTCGCCGTACAGCACCGTGAGGTCTGACGCGTTCATGTCGAGGCGTTCGCGCGGGCGTGCGTCGTTTGGAGCACCCGGGGCGTCTGGCACCCGTGAGGGTGGGGCCGTCTGCAGGGTCGCGACCTCGGGGTCGGGTGTCGAGCTCGAACACCCGACGAGCAGGAGGGCGGCGATGACCGCGACGGTCACGGCGGCGACAATAGTGCGGGGCGACATGTGGTTCCTTTCGTGGAGTGCCGGTGGTCAGGCGGAGGCGAGCGCCTCGGTCGGCGTGAGTCGTGCTGCACGGATCGACGGATTGAGTCCCGCAAGCACACCGACGACGAGCGCGCCCCCGATGCCGAGCAGTACCGCACCACCGGGGATCACCGGCGGCCAGCCCTGAAAGGTGGCGTAGCCGACGGTGCCGAGGATGCCGATCACCGTTCCTGCGGCTCCGCCCATGCCGGAGAGCAGCACGGCTTCGGTGAGAAACTGGCCGCGGATCTGACCGCGGGTGGCTCCGAGGGCGCGGCGCAATCCGATCTCGCCCCGACGCTCGAGCACGGAGATGAACATGGTGTTGGCGATGCCCACCCCGCCCACGAGCAGGGCGACTCCGGCAAGCCCGAGGAAGAGTCCGGCGAAGTTTCCCTCCGTGGCACGTTTGGCAGCGAGCGCCTGCGACGGCTGACTCACCTGCACCAGGCCGGGTGCGGCGGGGTTGAGCGCCGCGGGAAGAACGGCGCGCACGTCTTCGATCGCATCCTCCCGCGCCTTCACATAGACCACCGTGGGGCTGCCGTCGAATCCGAGGGTGGTCTTCGCCGCCTCCCAGCCGACGAGCACCGACCGCTCGATGTCCTGCGCGAGCGGCATCGGGGCGAGGATGCCGACCACGCTGAACCAGGTACCCCCCAGGTACACCAGTGGTGCCGGCCGCCCGGCGGCGATGCTATCGACCCCGAGTCGGGCGGCGGCGACGGACCCCAACACGACCGTGGGAAATCGCGACTCGGCGAGAGTGAAGAAGTGTCCGGAGGCGACGCGGCCGTTGATCGTCGACAGCAGTCCGGGGCTGGTCGCGAGCACGGTGAGACCGCCCCCGTCGAGCGGGTCGACCAGGTCGGTGCGGCGCACGGTGCTGTGCGTGTTGGCGACGACGGAAGCCTCGATGACCGGCCCGATGCGCGCGGCCATGCCCCGGGCATCCGTCGGCAGCGTCACCGGGTGATTCTGCTGCGCGATCGGGTCGGCGCGCAGGATGTTGGTGCCCAGGGCCGTGAGCTGGTCGAGCAGCGCCGCCTGGCTCGACGCGGGAATTGCGGTGACGATGATCATGGTGGCGATGCCGAGCGAGATGCCCAGCGCGGAGAGCACCGCCCGCAGCGCGCGGGTGCTCACCCCGAGAAAGCCGAGACGCAGGATGTCGCCCAGGCCGAGTCGCACCGGCTCGCTGGCCGCATCGATGGCGATCACGCCGGTCTCCCCATGCTGTCGTGAAGAGTGCCGTCGCGGAGAGTGCTGTCGTGAAGAGTGCCGTCGCGGGAGGCGCTGTCGTGCTGGATGGCGCCGTCGCGGATCTCCACCCGCCGTGGCAGGCGATCGGCGATGTCCCGGTCGTGGGTGATGATCGCGATTGTCGTTCCGTCGCGGTTGAGGTCGAGCAGCAGCTGCAGCACCGCCGCACCGTTGGCGCTGTCGAGGGCACCCGTCGGCTCGTCGGCGAGCACGAGAGCCGGCGCGTTCACCACCGCGCGGGCAATCGCCACGCGCTGACGTTCACCGCCGGAAAGCTGCTGGGGCAGGTGCTCGATCCGATCAGCGAGCCCGACCCGATCGAGGGCCTCCAGGGCGAGAGCACGGTGACGGCGGCGCGGCACGCCGGCATAGAGCAGCCCGGTGGCGACGTTGTCGGCGGCACTGAGTCCGTCGGTGAGGTGGAACTGCTGGAAGACGAAGCCGAGCAGTCGGCCGCGCAGGGCCGAGAGTCTGCGGTCGCTGAGGCCGCCGACGTCCATGCCGCCGATGCGGACCGAGCCCGTGCTGGCCGCGTCGAGCGTGCCCATGATGTTGAGCAGGGTCGACTTGCCCGAGCCCGACGGGCCGACGATAGCGAGCAGCTCCCCCTCGCTGACCGTGAGCGAGACGTCGCGCAGCGCGGCGACACCCCGATCGTAGAGCTTGCTCACATGGTCGAGTTCGAGAGCTGCGCCGCTCACGTTCACTGCGCCATTCAGGTTCACTGCGCCGTCACCACCGTCATGCCGTCGGTGATGCCCGGGCCACTGACCTCGACGAGGGAGCGCGAGAACATGCCGGTGGTCACCGCGACAAGGCGCCCGTCTCGGCGCTGCACCGCGTACCCGCCCTCGGCGAGCGCCACCAGAGCTCCGACCGGCACTGTGAGAACCCCGGGATGACTCCGGGTGACCACCTCCACCTCCACGGTGGCGTAGTCGAGCGCCACCACGGCGGCCGGGTTGTCCGGGGTGATCGTCACGGCGAGCGTCGGCGGCTCGTCGCTGGCGGAGTCCTTCCCGTCGCCGCCCGCGGCCACGCTGCCGATGGCCGCGATCGTTCCCGGAATCCGTGAGTCGTCCGGTAAGGCGATCGTGACCGCCCCGCCGACCTTCACCGGCGAGAGCTCCGTGGCCTTCACCGGCACCATCACGACCTTCGTGGTCGAGGTCACCGTGAGCACGTCGCGCGCTACCGCGTCGCCGAGCCTGGCCAGCACGGTGTTCACCCGCGAATCCGCACCGAGCACCACGACCTGGCCGACGCCGAGCGTTCCGGTCGGGTCGAGACCGGCTGAGCGCTGCCAGCGGGTGAGCTGCGCGGATGCCCGGGTCGTCCAGACAGCCCGTGCCGGGTCGGCCGTCGGGATGCCGGTGGGAAACCCGAGAGCGTTCAGATTCTCGGCGACGACCTGGACATCCGCGCCCTTCAGCCCTGGCTTACCGAGAGTTCGAAACAGCGGGGTCGTCCCGACGAACACGGGCACCGGCACGTCATCGACGCGATACAGCACGGTGCCCCGACCCACGACGTCGCCCACCGCGGGAAGCCGAGTGAGGGTGCCCGCGCCCGCGCCGGTTATCGTGCTCGCCGAACCGAAACCGAGCGTGCCCGAGAGCGTCTGGCTGTCGGTCAGGTCTGTGGTGGCCACCTTCACCGTGCTGAGGGCGACGGGTGTGTCAGCGGTGACCCTGCTGCCGGGGTGCCAGACGATCGCGGTCGTCACTGCACCGACGACGAGCAGACCCACGACGATGACACCGGTCAGCACGATCGCACGCCGATGGCGGGAGGGTTTCTCGTTCATGCCGACAACGCTGGCAACCGGATGTCAGAAACCTGTCAGGGCTTCATGGTCGTCCTGTGGTCCACGCCTGGGCACAGCGGCACCGACCTAGGATCGACCCCATGCCCGCTCACATCCTGGTCGCCGAGGACGATGCGAAGCAGGCCGAGCTCATCCGCCGGTATCTGGAGCACGACCACCACACGGTGACCGTCGTCGGTGACGGGCGACGGGCGATCGACGACGCCCGTCGCATCCGTCCCGACCTGCTGGTGCTCGACATCATGCTCCCGCAGGTCGACGGTCTGGATGTCGCGCGCATTCTGCGTGCGGAATCCACGCTGCCCATCCTCATGCTCACCGCTCGCTCCACCGAAGACGACCTGTTGCTCGGTCTCGATCTGGGGGCGGATGACTACATGACCAAGCCGTTCAGCCCGCGCGAATTGGCGGCACGGGTGCGGACGCTGCTGCGGCGCACGGTGGCGACCCCGGCATCCGTCGATCCCGTGCTCCGCGTGGGGCCGCTGCGCATCGACTCGGTGCGACATCGCGTCGAGGTGGACGGCGCACCGGTCACGGTGACCCCCGGCGAGTTCCGGCTGCTCGAGGCGCTGGCTCTCGAACCCGGTCGCGTGTTCAGCCGCGAACAGCTGCTCGAGCAGCTGCACGGGTTCGACCGCTACATCACCGGGCGCACGATCGACGTGCACGTGATGAACCTGCGCAAGAAGATCGAGCCGACCCCGCGGCAGCCACGGCACCTGGTCACGGTCTACGGGGTCGGCTACACGCTGACCGACGAGGCGCCGGTCGATGCGCCGTAGCCTCGCCGTCCGGATGCTGGCGGTCTCGGTGCTCGTCGCCGTGGCATCGATCGCGGCCACCGCCTGGCTCGCCGCGCTCACCGCCTCGGGCGGAATCCGCCAGCAGGAGAGCCAGTCCCTGGCCGACGACACCCGCATCTACACGACCCTCCTCGACTACGGCGCGACACACCCGGACTGGACCGGCGTGCACGGCACGATCACAGCGCTCGAGAAGCGCACCGGCCGCAGCATCGATCTGCAGACCACGGCCGCCCCGTCGTCGGGGCAGCGCCCATCGGCGGTGATCGATCCGCTCGCGGTCGACCCGGTCATCCTGCCCGACGCCCCCGCCGACAGAATCGCTCCGGACGCCGTGGGCCCGTACCACCTGACCGCCGCAGAACGTTCCGCGCTCGACGGCCTCGCAGACCGTGTGCTCGCCTGCCTGAACCAGGGCACGGTGACCGCCACGCTGCGCACCCTCCCGAGCGGCAGGCCGGCGGTGACCACCCCCTTCGCCGATGATTACTCCCGCTGCGGAGGTTCCCAGCTCGACGAACCGACCCCGACCGAGGCGACCGCACTCGCCGCGCTCGACTCCCTCGTGAACGAGTGCCTCGCGCGGGAGGGCATCGCGCCGGTGTCGGTGAACGTGGGCTTCACCTGGTCGCCGACCGTCGCCCAGGTCGCCGGAGCCGAGCCCGCGCAGACGGTGCGAGACTGCATCGCGGTGAGCCGCAAAACCCAGCTCGCACCATACGTCGCCTCGTCGGCCGTGCTCTTCGTGTCCTCCGAGAGCGGAGCGGCAGCGACCACCTTCGACCTCTCGCGGGGCAATCAGTTGCGCATCGCGGCGGCAGCGGCCGCGGTGCTGCTGCTGACCATCCTGGTAACGGTGATCGCCAGCACGCGTCTCACTCGACCGCTGCGTGCGCTCACCACCGCCGCGCAGACGATGGCACGCGGCGAGACCGGCACTCGGGTGGAGGTGCGCGGCTCCGACGAGATCGCGCGCCTCGGCACCGCCTTCAACGAGATGTCTGCCGCCCGCGACGCGATGGAGCAGCAGCGCAGGGCGATGACCAGCGACATCGCGCACGAGCTGCGCACGCCGCTCAGCAACATCCGTGGCTGGCTGGAGGCGGCACGCGACGGCATGGTCACCGGCGATGCGGCCCTGGCCGGCTCCCTGCTCGAGGAGGCGATGCTGCTGCAGCACATCATCGACGACCTCCAAGACCTCGCCATGGCCGATGCCGGTCGCCTGCGGCTCAATCGCCAGCCACTGCCGGTCACCGAGGTGCTGGGCCAGGTGGTAGCCGCGCACACTGCGCTCGCGGAGAGCGACGACATCCGTCTCGCCGTATCGGTCGACGGCGACCCGGTGACGGATGCCGACCCGCTCAGGCTGCGGCAGATCCTCGACAATCTCGTGCGCAACGCGCTGCGCTACACCCCGGCCGGCGGGACGGTGACGGTGCGCGCCGGATCGCACACCGACTCGGTGGTCATCGAGGTGGCCGACACCGGAATCGGCATCGATCCGGACGACCTCCCGCACGTCTTCGACCGGTTCTGGCGCGCGGAGAAGTCCCGCAACCGCGAGACCGGCGGCAGCGGGCTGGGGCTCTCCATCGTGCGACGCCTGGTGGAAGCGCACGGCGGAGCCATCTCGGTGACGAGCTCGCCTGGCATCGGCTCGGTCTTTCGCGTGACCCTGCCCGCAGGCTGACGCCACCTGCGTCGAGCTGCCCGAGTTGGCTGTCATTTCTGCCGTCGGAGCAGCCATCATGGGCAGTTCGGCGACGCTAGGATCGGAGGATGCCTCATGACGACGCCGCGGTCCGCTGGCGGAAGTGGGATGGCACCCAGCACTGGACCTCCGACATCGTGTTGCTCGGGGAGGATGAGTACGGCGTGTGGCTCGGGCGCCACGTGGGCCGCCTGCAGTCCCGGCCCGGCCCGGCCCGGCCCGGAGCGAGCTATATCGCCACAACCGACTCCGCGGTGCTGGTCCCCCACGCCGGTGATTGGGCGGCAACATTCATTCCGGATGGACACCCCGACCGCGTTCGCATCTACGTCGATATCGCCGCGGACGTGCGGTGGGACCCCGAGTCTCGAACCCTGATGGCGATCGATATGGATCTGGACGTCATCCGCACGGACGACGAACGTGGCGTGTGGATCGACGACGAGGACGAGTTCGACGAGCACCGGGTTGCGATGGGGTACCCCGATGACGTTGCCGAGCGCGCCCGGGCGGCCGCCGCGGAGGTCGAGCGGATGGTGCGCACTCGCCTTTCCCCGTTCGACGGCCGAGCCGAGGCTTGGCTCGCCCGCCTCTGACCCACGTTTGCCCGAATTTGCAGGTTTTGGGGGCGCGAAACCTGCAAATTCGGGCAAACGTGGGCTAGCTCCGCGCCGGAGACGCGGTGACGATTCGGGGATGCTCCACACCGGCCTCGCCGGGAAGCTGCAGGAGCGCTCCCGGCTGCCGACAGGTCAATGCTGCGATCTCCATCGCGGCAGCCAGCGCGGCCGACCAGGCTCCAACGCCCTCCGGGAACCCGTGTCGCGCAATCGAGGCGACAAGCGAGGCAAGCACTGAGTCACCCGCACCCATGGTGTCAACAATCGGGCCTGGGACCTGCGCGACCGGCGCGCCGACACGCAGCCCCGATCCGGTCATCACCTCGGCGCCGTCGGCACCCGCCGTCGCGACCACGGCCAGCGTCCCCCGCCGGAGCAGATCTGCGGCCACAGTCTGCAGGGCGTTGCCGTACAGCAACTCTGCGTCCTCGCTCCCGATCTTCGTGAGAAGGCTGTGCCGTGCGAGACGCTCGAAACTGGCGACAAACGCCGACGAGTCACGCAGCATGCCCGACCGCGGGTTTGGGTCGAGCACGAGCCGCGACTCAGGGCGGGATACCGCCGCGGCGAGCGCTGCGGACTGCTGGGCGTCGTCGAAGGGGAAGCAGGTGACTGCCACGTACCGCGCCGCGGAGATAGCGTCCAGCTGGACGGCATCGAAGTCGATCCGGCGAGTCTGGGCCGCCGCAGAGAACGCGTAACGCGGCTCACCATCGGTGCGGTCGGACACCGCGACCGTGGTTCCGAGCGCATTCGTGGTCGCCAGCAGCTGCACGCCGTACGACTCGAGATAGTCGCGAATCATTCGACCGTCGTCATCATCACCCAGGGTGGCAATGAGTGAGACGCGCAGGCCGAGCCTCGACAGCCCGACTGCGACATTCAGCCCCGCGCCGCCAACGAATCGGGTGACCCCGTCGGATGCGCGCAACTCGTCGATGAGGGCGTCGCCGATAGCGACGACGTCGGCCGGCTCAGCCATGCGCTCGGATCTCTCCGGAGCCGCGCTCGATCAGGCGCGTGCGAACGACGTGTCGGGCGGGAGGCGAGTCGTCGCCGTCAAGCCGAGCGAAAATCCGCTCCGCCGCGATCGCGCCCATCCGGTACGGGTCTTGCGCGACCACGGTGACCGCTGGGTCAAGTAGGTCGGCGAGCGGGAAGTCATCGAAGCCGATCACTGCAACCCGGCGTCCAAGGCCGAGATCGCGCAGCGCGCGAAGCACTCCAATGGAGATGAGGTTCTGGCTGCTGAAAATCGCGGTCGGCGCGTCTGCCTGGCCCATGAGGCGGATCACGGCTGCGTGAGCAATGTCGTCGTCGGAGAGATTCTCCACAGTCGTTGCCGCCGATGTCGGCACTCCAGCCGCCCCGAGCGCCTCGAGAAACCCGCGACGACGTTCCCGCTCGGTCCAAATCTCGGTGCGGTCGCCGAGGAACGCGATCCGGCGGTGTCCGTGCCTGAGCAAGTGGGCGGTCGCGAGACCCGCCCCCTCGGAGTTGTCGCAGACGACGGTGTCTGCGTCAACGCCGACCGGCTCGCGGTCGACGAATGCGACGGGGGTGCCTCGCTCGATCTCGGGCAGGAGGTATGCCTGGCTTCGCGCAACGGCACTCAGAATGAGGCCGTCGACACGGCGCCGCACGAAGGTGTCGACGATTCTTCGTTCACGGGTGGGGTCGTCGTCGAGGCTCGACGCGAACACCGACGTCCCATGCTCCGTGGCGAGATCTTCCACGGCGCGATGAATAGCGCCAGAGAACGGGTTCGCCACGCTGCCGACCAGGAGACCCAGCGTGCGCGTCTTTCGGTCGCTTCGGCTGAGGTTGCCAGCCTGAAGATTGGGCAGGTAGTTCAACTGCGCCGCGGCGGCGTCGACTTTTCGCTTGGTCTCTTCCGATACATAGGACTCACCGTTGATCACCCTCGACACGGTTTTCAGACCCACACCCGCTAGAGCGGCCACTTGACGCATGGTTGCGCGCTGTGGGGGTGTCCGTGACGAAGGATTCTCAGGTGGCACCGTTGTCATATTTTTCTTCCTCGGGAGTGATTGAGCTTGACCTTACATGCCGAATTGCCCTAAACCTATCTCTGACACCGTTGTCGGGAGGCGCTCTCCCACGATCAAGAGGAAGTTCAATGTCGAATATGCAATCGCACCGCAGCCTCGCGCGCCGCCTGATGGCCGTCGGGTCGGTGGTCACCGTTGTAGCGCTTGGAATGACCGCGTGCTCCGCTGGCGGCGGTGACTCGACCGGCAAGTCCGACGGTGACATCGGAGTCACGCTCATCGTCAAGACCACCACCAATCCGTTCTTCGTGGCAATGGAGGACGGCGCGAAGGCCGCCGCCAAAAAGGCGGGAGTCAAGCTCACACTGGCCGCCGGCAAGGAGGACGGCGACGAAGATACTCAGATCCAAGCGATCGAGAACGCCATCTCCAAGGGAGACAAGGGAATTCTCATCACCCCCAATGGACCGTCGGTGGTCGACGCGATCCAGAAGGCCCGCAATTCAGGTCTTTACGTGATCGCCCTCGACACCGCACCCGATCCCGCCGACGCCGTCGACATCACCTTCGCGACCGACAACCGCGCGGCGGGCCAAGCCATCGGCAAGTGGACGGCGAGTCAGCTCGATGGCAAGGACGCCACGATCGCGCTGCTCGACCTCTTCGACGACAAGGTCGTTTCGGTCGACTACAACCGCGACCAGGGTTTCCTTGAAGGGCTCGGCATCAACGTGGCCGACAAGAACAAGAATGGCGACGAGAAAGACACCGGGTCATACTCGGGCGGCAAGGGCGGCGACTACGAGATCGTGGGCAACGAAGCCACCCAGGGCGCCGAGGACGGGGGCCGGACGGCCATGGAGACCCTGCTGTCGAAGAACTCCGGGATCAATGTCGTCTACACGATCAACGAGCCGGCCGCCTATGGCGCTTACCAGGCCCTCAAGGCCGCAGGCAAAGAAAAGGATGTCCTGCTCGTCTCGATCGACGGCGGCTGCGACGGCGTAGATGGTGTCGCTGACGGCACCATCGGCGCGACGAGTCAGCAGTACCCGGTGAAGATGGCCGAACTCGGAGTCGAAGCGATTGCGAAGCTTGCCACCGACGGAACGAAGCCATCCACCAGCGCGGGCCTCGACTTCTTCAACACCGGGGTCGCGCTCGTGACCAACACGTCGGTCGACGGCCTCGAGAGCATCACTAGCGATGCTGCGTCGAAGATCTGCTGGGGCTAGTCGCTCCGAACCCGGCCGCGGGGCGCCCAGGCGTCCCGCGGCCCCCATCCGTTCAGCCGCATCTCTACTCGGGATGCGGCACAAAGTGAAGGAATCATCGTGAGTCAGCAGGCCACGCAACCCAATCCTCCGACCAATTCGATCGATCTGGCCACCGAATTCCTCGATCGTCAGACGACCCTCGACAAAATCCGCAACGCGTTGCACCGCTTCCCCGCACTCAGCCCAGCTGTAGTCCTGCTCATCGCGATCATCGTGTTCGGGCTGCTCAACGATCGCTTTCTCGCACCGGCTAATCTCTCTCTTATCACCCAGCAGGTCGCTGTCGTCGGCACGTTGGCCATCGCACAGACGCTCATCATCCTCACGGCCGGCATCGATCTCTCCGTCGGCGCCGTGATGGTTCTCGCCTCCATGGTGATGGCGCAGACCGCGGCCAACAACGGAGTTCCGGCCGTCGTGGCCCTTCTTCTCGGGCTGGTCGTCAGCATGGCGGCCGGCGCGCTGAACGGATTCCTCGTCACCCGACTCCGACTCCCCCCATTCATCGTGACCCTGGGCACGCTGAACATCTTTGTGGCGCTGACGCTGCTGTACTCAAACGGCGCCACCGTGAGAGGTCCCGACATGCCGGGCCTCCTCACCTGGACTGGGTCGACCTTCAACGTCCTCGGCGTGCGAATCAGCGTCGGCGTCGTCATGATGCTGCTGCTCTACGTGTTGGTCGCCTTCATCCTCGGTAAGTCGGCCTGGGGGCGACACGTCTACGCCGTAGGCGACGACAAAGAGGCCGCACGACTGGCCGGTATCAGCGTCAATCGCGTACTGATGAGCGTCTATATCGCCGCAGGCGTGGTTCTCGCGATCGGCGCCTGGATTCAGATCGGCCGTACCAACGCGGCAAGCCCGAATGCAGGAGGCGAGCTCAACCTCGACTCGATCACCGCGGTGGTGATCGGCGGCACGAGTCTGTTCGGTGGGCGCGGCACCATCTGGGGCACTCTCCTCGGCGCCCTCATCGTTGGCGTGTTTCGCAACGGCCTCTCACTCGCTGGCCTCGACGTTCTCTACCAGACGCTTGCGGTTGGAGTTCTCATCATCGTGGCCGTCTCGGTCGACCAATGGATTCGAAAGGTACGCAAGTGACTCTGCTCAACGACAGCTCCGCATCCGTCGCTCCAGAAACTCGCCAACCGCTGTTGGAGGCCCGACGGCTCGTCAAGACCTTCGGCCGCGTGGTCGGCCTCGACGGCGTCAGCCTGCAGCTCTATCCCGGCGAGGTGCTGGCGATCATCGGCGACAACGGAGCCGGCAAATCGACGCTCATCAAGTGCCTCACCGGCGCCGAAGTGCCCGACGAGGGCGAGATCCTGCTCGACGGCAAGCCCGTCTCGTTCAAGCGGCCTCAGGATGCGCGCGCCGCCGGCATCGAGACCGTGTACCAGAACCTCGCCGTGTCGCCCGCGCTCGATGTCGCGTCGAATCTCTACCTGGGGCGGGAGGTACGCAAAGCCGGTGTCCTGGGCTCGGTGTTCCGAATGCTGGATACGAAGGGCATGCGGGCATCGGCCAAACGCGAGCTGAGCGAGCTTGGCATCTCCACCCTCCAGGACGTCACCGTTCCGGTTGAGAACCTCTCCGGTGGCCAGCGCCAAGCGGTCGCCGTGGCGCGCGCAGCAGCCTTCGGGTCGAAGGTCGTGGTGCTCGACGAACCCACCGCTGCCCTCGGCGTGCGCGAGTCGAACCAGGTGCTGCAACTCGTGCGCAACCTTCGAGACAAGGGCATCCCCGTCATCCTGATCAGCCACAATATGCCGCACGTGTTCGATGTGGCCGACCGCATTCATATCCAACGACTCGGCAAGCGCGCAGCCACCATCACGCCGCAAACGCACAGCATGACTGACGCTGTCGCGATCATGACCGGAGCGTCAAAGGGATGACCGCACCCATCATCCTTTACGCGGAGTTCACCGCTCGGCCCGATGCAACAGGCGCGGTGGCGACGCTTCTCGCCGACTATGCGACGTCTGTGCGACGAGAACCCGGCAATCGCGTTTTTGCCGCCAGGCAGAAGGCCGAGGACCCTCACCAGTTTTTCGTTTACGAGGAGTACGCGGATGACGCGGCCTTCCAGGCCCACCTGACAGCTGCCGACAACACGACGTTCAACACCGCTCTCGCTCCCCTTATCGCGGGTGACGGTTCCACACTCACCTTTTTGCGGGAGCTCTGACCGACGCTCTCCGTCCGGCTTCGACTTGCTCTGCCCCGCTTCGCCACGACACCACGTCAATGACAGAAGGAAACACACTCAATGCCGAGAAGAACACTCTTTCGCGCGCCCGCAGCCGCCATTGCGGTCGCGCTCGCGGTCGCCATGACTCCGGCGGTGGCGCAGGCCGCCGACCCGGCCGCCGGAACCGAGCCGTACCGGCAACACCTTCACTACTCGCCCGCGAAGAACTGGGTCAACGACCCGAACGGAATGCTCTACTACAAGGGCATTTACCACCTCTTCTATCAGCACAACCCCTCCGGCGATCAATGGGGAAACATGTCCTGGGGTCACGCCACTTCGACGGACCTGCTGAACTGGACCGAGCAGCCCGTTGCCATCCCGAACACGGAGAACGAGTACATCTTCTCCGGCTCGGCGGTGATCGACTGGAACAACACCACTGGTTTCGGCAGCCCCGGTAACCCGCCGATGGTCGCGATCTACACGAGCCAGTACCGCAACGACCCTGTGTACGGCAACAAGGAGGCGCAGTCGCTGGCGTACAGCCTCGATGAGGGTCAGACCTGGACGAAGTATGCCGGTAACCCCGTCAACGACCGCAACCGAGGCGACTATCGCGACCCCAAGGTCTTTTGGTACGGCGATGAGAGCACGGGGTACTGGGTGATGGCGGCGGTCGAGGCGGACGCGTCACGTGTCATCCTCAACAAGTCCCGAGACCTCATCCACTGGACCGAGCTGAGCACCTTCACTTCTGGCTCGGTCGGGACGTTCTGGGAGTGCCCCGACTTCTACCCCATCGCCCTCGACGGTGACCCGTCGAAGACCAAATGGGTAATGGCGATGAGCACCTCGGCTTCGACCCAGTCGTACGTCGTCGGCGACTTCGACGGCACCACCTTCACCGAGGATCCCGCACCACCGAACGCCGTACCGGCGGGGAACACACTCTGGGGCTTCGACGACGGCAGTTACGACGGGTGGACCGCGACGAATGACCAGCTAAGTACGGCGAACGGGCCGTTCGGCACCTCGCCAGCCACGGGGTCGCTGCCGCAGCAGCGCGCGGTGATCGGCTTTGCCGGAACTGGGCTCGTGAACAGCTACGGCGGAACAGACTCGGCAATCGGCAGCCTGACCTCACCGGACTTCACGATCGACTCCGACTTCCTGAGCTTCCTCACCGGCGGCGGGAATCATCCACGCGCAGCGGGAACCGGGAGCGGGCTCGCCCCCCAGGGCAGCACACCGATCTTCGACTTCGAGGTCCCGGCTGGCAAGACCCTGGCCGACCTCGGCTGGACCGGTACTGGCGATTTGTCACCGGCCTCGCAACCCGCAGTGCCTCACCTCGGCGACAACGTCGCGTGGGGATTCGGCGGAAACGGGTTTCTCAGCACGTTCTACGCGCCCGATGGCAGCGACGCGCGTACCGGGACTCTCACCTCGCCGGACTTCACCATCAGTTCCCCGTACATCGATCTCAAGGTCGGCGGCGGCGACGGCCCAGACCTTGCGGCACAACTGATCGTCGATGGTCAGGTTGTGAAGACCGAGACCGGCAAGCGCAACCATCTCACTGACTGGCGCAGCTGGGACGTGTCGGCATACCAGGGCCAAACAGCACAGATTCGCGTGGTCGACAACAAGTCGAGCGATTGGGCGGCGATCTGGATCGACGACGTCGTGGCTGCCGACAAGCCCGCCCTGCCTCGCTCATCGGAGACCGCGGTGAACCTCGTGGTCGATGGCGCCACCGTGCGCAGCACGCCGGGCCCCGACAACGAGACGATGAACTGGGAGAACTGGAACGTCGCCGACCTGAAGGGCAAGACGGCGCACGTCGAGATCATCGACAACAACCGGGGCGGCTACGGCCACATCTTGGCCGACCAGTTCATGGCCGGTGACAAGCCGATGGTCCCGGTGGCGCACTTTGACACCCATCGCCTCGACTTCGGCGCGGACAACTACGCCGCCAGTAGCTACAACGATGCTCCCGATGGCAAGCGGATTTTCGTCGGCTGGATGGGGCAGGCTTTCTCCAGCCCGACCTCCCCGTGGCGTGGCAGCTTCACCATGCCGCGGGAGCTGCAATTGAAAACGGTTGACGGCATCCCGCAGCTCGTGCACGCCTTCGCTTCGCAGCTCGCCGACTACGAGAAGCCGGTCGGTGAATACGCCGCAGCGAGAACTGAGGTGACAGGCGCGGTCGAGCTGCCGAAGGCCTCTGGCACCCAACAGCGAATCCGGCTGACCATCACCCCGGGCGAGGGTGCTTCCGGCATCGTCGTGCGCGGATCGAATCAGGAAGGCACCAGAATCGGGTTCGACCCGACCACACAGTCGGTGTTCATCGACCGCTCTCGTTCGGGACTCATCCCGTCGAACCGGTTTACTACGCCGTCCTCCGCTCCAGCTCGGCTGATCAACGGAACGGTGTCGCTCGAGATTCTCGTCGACGCAGGTTCGGTCGAGGTGCTGGTCAACGGAGGAGAGCAGGCTTTCTCCGAATTCATCTACCCGCAGGAGTCGAGCGATAAAGTGTCGCTTTTCTCCGATACAGGAACGTCGACCATCAGCGACCTTTCGGTGACCCAGCTGTATAGCTCGGTTTTCGCCGGCGATCAGGTGCGTCTGACCGTTCCTGGAGCCCCGACCGGCGTTGCAGCGTCCTCGACCACTGCCGGCACTGCGCTCGTCTCGTGGACCCCGTCGACCGACACCGGCAACACCGCGATCACGGGCTACACGGTAACGGCACACCGCGAAGGTGACGAGTTGGCCAGGGCGGCGCTGTTGGCCGCCGGTCCGGGCTGCACGGCCGGCGGCGACGCGAAGTCCTGCACGGTTACCGGTCTCGATTCGGGAGCCAGGTATTCGTTCTCGGTCGTCGCGACAAACATTGTGGGTGCGAGTCCGGCGTCACTGCCCTCTTCGGTTGTGACGATTGCCGCCGCCAACGGGGACTCATCACCGATCGACACCCCCTCGTCGGGAACCAACGATCCGGCCGCGGCGAGCGGCACCAGCGTCCTTGCTGCCACCGGGCTCGACATTGCACTGCCGGTCCTGGCGGCAGTGCTGGCATTGGGCAGCGGACTGGTACTCGTCGTGCGTTGGCGGCGACGACGGCCACTCTGACGACGAAGGCGAACGGGGCGGCCACGCGGTCGCCCCGTTCGACGCCGTTGCTCGCCCTGCTCTAGCTCGCCCTGTTCTAGAACGCACGTTTGCCCGAATATGCAGAGTTTCAGTACTCAAGAGCTGCAAATTCGGGCAAACGTGGTGTGTGAGTGAGGGTGGAACGACGAAGGGCGCCCACCCCGGAGGATGAGCGCCCTGCGTGCAGAACGGGTTACAGCGCGGCGAGCGTGCCGATCACGCTGTCGCCGGGAGCGGCCGGCTCGATCTGCGCCGTGATCTCGGCGCGACCCAGCAGCTCGTCCATGCGACGACGACGGGCACGCGAGATGAGCGTGACGACGGTGCCCTGCTTGCCCGCGCGACCGGTACGACCGGAGCGGTGCAGGTAGGTCTTGTACTCGTCGGGCGCATCGGCCTGGATCACGAGGCTGATGTCATCCACGTGGATGCCGCGGGCCGCGACATCCGTTGCCACGAGCACATTGACCCGGCCGCTGGTGAGCAGCTGGAGGTTGCGCGTGCGGCGGGACTGGTTGAGGTCACCGTGCAGCGAGGTGGCCGGGATGCCGGCGTCCTCGAGCTGGTCGGCCAGCTGCTCGGCGAAGGCACGGGTGCGGGCGAAGATCAGCGTCTTGCCCTCGCCACCGGCGAGCTCCTCGATGATGCGACCCTTGTCGCGCTGCTCGATGAGAAGCACGCGGTGGTCGATCGTGGACGACGCCTGGTCTTCACCGGCGACCTCGTGAACCGACGGGTTCTTGAGGTACTGGTTGACGAGGGTGGCGACACCCTTGTCGAGGGTGGCCGAGAACAGCAGCTTCTGGCCGCCCTTCTTGGTCTCATCCAGGATGCGCTGAACCGGCTCGAGGAAGCCCAGGTCGCACATGTGGTCGGCCTCGTCGAGAACCGTGATCATGACCTCGGAGAGGTCGAGACGACCCTGCTCCACCAGGTCTTCGACGCGACCCGGGGTGGCGATGACGATGTCGACGCCGCGCTGGAGGGTGGAGACCTGCTTGAACTGCGGCACGCCACCGACGATGGTCGTGGTGAACAGGCCGACGCTCCGGGCGATCGGCTGCACCGTGCGGTCGATCTGCATGGCGAGCTCGCGGGTGGGGGCGAGGATCAGCGCGCGGGGCTTGCGGCCCGGCTTGCGGTTCTTGCCACCCTCGTTCTCCATGAGGCGCTCGACGAGCGGTGCGCCGAAGGCGATCGTCTTGCCGGAGCCGGTCTTGCCGCGGCCGAGGACATCCTTACCGGACAGCACGTCGGGGATGGTCGCTGCCTGAATCGGGAACGGCGTGGCCGCCCCCATCGCGGTGAGCTGGCGGGTCATGTTGTCGCCGATGCCGAGGTCTTTCCAGGTCTTGCCCACGGCGTCGTCCGCCGTGATGGTCTTGGCCTCGAGGCGCTCGAGCACGACGTCTTCGTGCGCCGCGAACGACGCCGACTTGGTGTCGTGCTTGGCCGGGTAGTAGTCGCTGTCGCGACGCGGGGCGCGGTCGTCGAACGAGCGCGCGGGGCGGTCGTTGTAGGACGGGCGCTCGGTGCGGGCCGGACGGTCGTCGTAGGAGCGAGCGGGACGGTCACCGTACGACGGGCGCTCCGTGCGCGCGGGGCGGTCGTTGTAGGACGGACGGTCAGTGCGAGCCGGACGGTCACCGTAGGACGGACGCTCGGTGCGAGCCGGACGGTCACCGTACGCCGGACGGTCAGTGCGAGCCGGACGGTCACCGTAGGACGGACGCTCGGTGCGGGGCGCGCGGTCGTTGGTTGCCGGACGGTCACCGTACGAGGGGCGCTCGGTGCGCGCCGGGCGGTCGCCGTACGACGGACGCTCGCCGCGGGCCGGACGGTCACCGTACGACGGGCGGTCGTTGTTGTATGAGGGGCGCTCGCCGCGCTGGGGACGGTCGCCGTATGAAGGGCGCTCGGAGCGGTCCCCGTAGGACGGACGCTCGGTGCGGGCCGGGCGGTCGCCATAGGACGGGCTCTCGGTGCGAGCACCATAGGACGGGCGCTCGGTGCGAGCACCATAGGAGGGACGCTCGGTGCGCTGGGCACGGTCGCCGTAGGACGGACGCTCGGTGCGTGCGGTCGAGGGGCGCTCGGTGCGCGGCTCCCAGTTGGGGCGGCGGTCGGTGGATGCCGGGCGGTCGCCGGTGCGAGCGGCGCGGTCATCCTGGTTCCAGCGCTTCTTGGCCGGGGCGGCATCACCGTGGAATCCGCGGTGACCTTCGCTGCGGCTGCCGGCCTTGGGGGCGCCGGTGTTGTACTTCTTGGCGGGACGACCGGAGGCCGCCTTCTTGTCGAAATTAGGCATAGTTGTTTTCCGGGTTGTGTTTAGTTGCATGGCAGCGCGCAACCAACAAGCAGCGCTTCTGCTGGAACCCGGGCAGTCTTTGGCCAGGACCGTTCACATACGTGATTGTTCCCTTTGCACACCAAGGAGTAGTTGGCGCGCGTTCCGCAGGTGCGTACTTAGATGCACTGTCGCGGAGGGAAACCGGCCCGAAAGACTTACAAACCCATTCGCGAGATTTCGCGATGTCTAGAGCCGACTGGACTACGTTACCTGATATCGCGCCTATTTGCACCAGGGAGGGGGAAAGTGCGTAGACGACTTGTTGCCGCCGTGGCCGGGGCACTGATCGCCCTCACCCTGGCCGGATGCTCCGCCGGCCGCAGCACGCCATCGCAGGAGAGCGTCACCATCCCGCAACCCGCGTATCCGCAGTTCCGGTCGTACCAATCCGTGCTGGTCAAACAGAACGTGGTCTACCACCGCGACGGCGACCGTCGCGAGCGCCTCAACGTCTGCCAGCCGAAGAAGAAGTCCGACGGCGACCGTGCCGCCATCGTGCTGGTGCACGGCGGCAGTTGGCGGGCCGGAGACAAGAGCAGCCCCGAGTACAACAGTGTCTGCCAGTGGCTGGCGTCCGGCGGTTTCGTCGTCTTCTCCCTCGACTACCGGCTCGCCCCCGAGTTCCCCTTCCCCGACGGGCTCGACGACGTGAAGGCCGCCGTGCGCTGGGTGCGCTCTCACGCGGACGACTACTCGGTCGACCCGGAGCGCATCGGCGCCTTCGGCGGCTCGGCCGGTGGCAACCTCGTCTCGATGCTCGGCACCGCCGGTCACGGCAGCCGCACCACCGGGGCGCGGGTGGCCGCCGTCGCCGAGCTCAGCGGACCGGCCGACCTCACCAGCAAGGGCGATGAGTTGCCCAACTTCGTCCCGCTGCAGTTGGCGTACCTGCGGTGCGAGAAGCTCAGCGAGTGCCCGGCGGCGCGCAAGGCGTCGCCTATCTACCAGGTGGATGTCACGGACCCGCCGTTCTTCGTCGGCCACTCGCTCAACGAGCGCATCCCGCTCTCCCAGAGCGAGGCCTTCGTGAAGGAACTGCGCGCCCATGGCATCTCGACCACCTTCGTCACCGTGCGCGGGTCACTGCATTCGATCGCGATGCTCGGGCCGGACATGAAGAAGCGCATCCTCGCGTTCTTCCACGAGAATCTCGACCCGATCTAGCCGAGGAAGCGCGCGGCGTCGCCGCCGTTGACCGCGACCTCGATGCGACCGCGCATGTCGGCCGACATCTCGGGCAGGGCATCCAGGGCGTACCAGGCCGCCGCGGTGTTCTCCCCATCGGCCGGGAAGGGTTCGCCCGACACGTAGCTGCAGCGGAACACCAGGTCGAGGTACCGCGACCGGTCACCGTTGCCGTACGTGATCAGCGGGATGGTCTGCACGGCGCTCAGCAGTTCGGCGCGGGCGACCACATCCGCCTCCTCCAACACCTCGCGCACCGCCGCGATCGCGGGCTCCTCGCCGGGGTCGACGATGCCGGTCACCGGGGTCCAGGCACCGCTGTCGGCGCGCTTCACGAGCAGCACCTCGGTGCGCCCGGGCGCATCCCGCAGCACCACCGCGGTCACCCCGGGCAGCCACAGTTCGTCGTGCCCGATCTTCTCGCGCAGGGCCAGGACGAAGTCGGGGGTAGGCATGCGCCCACCCTAACGACCGCAGGCGTTCACCGACTGCGGTGGCTTCGAGGCGGCGCGTTTCCACGGGAGGCCGTCGAGGTGCGGCGACGCAGTCGTCGAGATGTCACAGATCGACCTTTCGAGCGAGATTTTCGGTCGATCCGTGACAACTCGCGGCTCAGGTCATCCGCCCGCGCTCTGTTGTGCAGGACCTTCTGCACAACAGAGTCGTGATACTGCGAGCTGGGCGGTCGCGAGCACCCGCCGAGACTTCACAAACGGCGGTTCCATGCCGAACGAAGCGCCGCTTGCGACGACTCGGCCAGCCGCCGCCCGCCGGGCTAGGCGTTCGGCGGCGGCGGGAAGTCCGCGGCCGGCGGCGTGGTCGGTGCAGGCATGGCCGCGAGCTCGCGGGCGGTGCGACGATCGTCGCGCCGCTCCTTCCGACCCTCGACCAGGTAGTAGAGCACCGGCAGCACGATCAGGGTGAGCAGAGTGGATGACACCAGCCCACCGATCACGACGATGGCGAGTGGCTGCGAGATGAAGCCACCATGCCCGGTCAACCCGATGCCGAGCGGAATCAGCGCACCGATCGTCGCCAGCGCCGTCATGAGGATCGGACGGAGTCTGCGCGAGGCACCGTGCGTGATCGCGTCGACCACCTTCATGCCGCGGTTGCGGTACTGGTTGATCAGGTCGACCAGCACGATCGCGTTGGTCACCACGATGCCGATCAGCATCAGCACACCGATGAGCGACGCCACCCCGAGCGGGATGCCCGAGACCAGCTGCAGCAGGATCGCGCCGGTGGCAGCGAAGGGTACCGAGATCAGCAGCAGCAGCGGCTGGCGCAGGCTCTTGAAGGTCGCGACCATCACCACGTAGACGATGAGGATGGCGGCGAGCAGCGCCAGCCCGAGCTGACCGAAGGAGTCGCTCTGCTGCGAGGTGACACCGCCCAGGGTGGCGTCGGCGCTGGCCGGGATCTTCGCCGCGGCGACCGCGGTGGCGACCTGGGCCGAGGCGCTTCCCGTGTTGTCGGTGCCGGGGGTGACCGTGACGGTCGCACTGCGCAGACCCTTGATCGTGGTGACGCTCGACGGTCCGTTCACCGTCGTGACGGTGGCGAGGTCCGAGAGCGGCTTGGGCCCGGTGAGGGTCGGGATGCTGAAGTCCTTCAACTCGGCGATCGTGGTCGGCGCGCTCGAGTTGGCCACGTAGATCGAGAGGGTCTTCTCGTCGATCACGATCGACCCGCTTGCACTCGGGTTCATCGCCTGGGTGACGATACCGCCGACCTGGGTCTCGGTGAGCCCGGCGGCCGCGGCCTTGGCACGATCGATCTGCACGGCGATGTAGGGAAGGGATGCAGACAGGTTGCTGTTCGCCGCGGAGACGACGGAGAGCTTCTCGACCTTGGCGAGGATGGCCTCGGAGGCCTTGCGCAGATCGGCCTCGCTGCCCGCAGTGATGTCCACCTCGATGTCGCTCGAGGCGAAGCCCGCCTGTGCACCGGCGACGACGATGTCACCCTCGCTGGTGATCTTCTTCAGCTCCCTGGTGATGGTGTTCTGCAGCTTCTCCTGGTCGGCATCGGGGTCGGTCGTCACCGAGTAGGTGGTCGACCCGCCACCGGAGAACGCCGAACGCAGTGAGCTGCCACCCGAGCCGATGGTGAGCAGCACGGTCTCGACGCCCTTCGTGTCACGCAGGGTCTTCTCCACGGAATCTGAGGCGGCATCCTGCGCTTCCAGGCTGGTGCCGAGCGGAAGGGTCTGGGTGACGGTGACCGTGTTCTGGCCGCTGTTGCCGATGAAGTTGGTCTTCAGCCCGGTGGCGGCGAACCCGGAACCGATCAGGATCAGCAGGGCTCCGATGAGCACGATCGCCGGGAACTTGAGAGTCCAGCGGATGATCGGCAGGTAGGCCTTCTGCAGCCGGGTCGGCTTCTCGAACTCGTCGACCTCATCGCCCGGCACCAGGGTTTCCACGGGCGCGGCATCGGTGTGCTGACGCGACTTCTTCGAGGTGCGGCCGAGGAACCAGTACGCGAGCACCGGCACGATGGTGAGCGACACGAACAGCGAGGCGGCGAGCGCCATCGCCACGGTGAGGGCGAACGGCCGGAACAGCTCGCCGGTGAGGCCGCCGACCAGGGCGATGGGCAGGAACACCGCGACCGTGGTGACGGTGGATGCGGTGACCGCGGTGGCGACTTCGCGCACGCCGGTGAGAATGGCGGCGAGTTTGTCCTCACCGAGCGACAGGTGCCGCTTGATGTTCTCGATCACGACGATGGAGTCGTCGACGACGCGGCCGACCGCGATGGTCAGCGCGGCGAGAGTGATGATGTTGAGCGTGTACCCGGAGGCGTTCATGCCGATGAAGGTGATGAGCACCGACAGCGGGATCGACACCGCCGCCACCAGGGTGGAGCGGAAGGAGAACAGGAAGACGAAGATCACGATCACGGCGAAGACGAGCCCGAGCAGGCCCTCCTGCGCCAGGCTGTCGATGGACTGGGTGATCGACGGGGCCTGATCCGAGACCACGGTCAACTTCGTGTTGCTGCCGAGCTGCTTCTCCAGGGTCGGGATGTCCGCGCGCACCAGTTTCGACACGTCGACCGTGTTACCCGCTGCGGTCTTCGTGATGCTCAGGGTGACGGCATCCTTCCCGTTCACTCGCGAGTAGCCGGCGATCGGGTCGTCGACGATGGCGACCTTCGCGACGTCGCCGATGGTTGGCGGGGTCTCCTGGCGGCCGCCGAGCAGGGGCAGCGCCGCGATGTCGGCGACGGAGGTGAGCTTGTCACCCGACTGCACCGTGAGGGTCTTTCCGTCTTCGGTGATCGAGCCGCTCGCCAGCAGGGTGCCGTTGGCTCCGAGGGCGGTCTTGATCGACTGGATGCTGAGGCCGTCTGCGAGAAGGGTGTCGGCATCCGGCGTGATGGTCACGCGCTGGGAGGCGGCGCCGAGCAGGCTGACGTCGCTGACCCCGTCGAGCTGCTTGAGATCGGTGACGGTGAGCGAGGAGAGCTTGGCGGCGAGCTCGTGCTTGTCGAGGTCGCTGGTGACGGCGAGCTGGATCACGGGGAAGTCGCTGAGGCTGAAGGTGATGACCTGCGGTGTGACGCCCTCGGGCAGCGTGCTCGAGATGCGGTCGAGCGCCAGCTGCACCTTCTGCTCGGAGGTGGCGATGTCGGTGCCGTACTCGAACGAGGCCGTGACGGTCGACGCCGAGGTGTTCGACGTGGCGGTCGTGCTGTCGAGGTGCTCGATGCCCTGGATCGCACTCTCGATCGGAGTGCTGACGTCGGTGTTGACGACATCGGGCGATGCGCCCGGGTAGCTGGTGACGATGTAGACAGAGGGCAGCGAGAGCGACGGGATGAGCTCCTGCTTGAGCGACGCCAGCGAGATACCGCCGAAGACGGCGATCACCACCGAGATCAGGGCGATCAGCGAACGGTTACGCAGGCTGAAGACGGAAAACAGGTGCACGTGACTCTCCTGGTGCTGCGGCGATGTGGCAGGGTGCGATAGCGCACGACGCCGTGCCTCTCGCCCAGTATCGCAGGGGGCCCTTTCGCCGCGCGTACTCCGTGAGGAGTAAAGGTATGGCCAGCCCGACCCGGGCTACACCACCTCGGCCACGAACGACTGGTCGAACAGCGGCCCCCGCGCCAGCGAATCCCAGGCTGCGGCGAGCGCGGCGACCGCCCGATCCGTCTCTTCGGCCGAATAGCTGATCGGGATGCGGAGGAAGCGTTCGAAGGCCCCGTCCAGCCCGAAACGTGGCCCGGCCGCCAGCAGCAGCCCCTCGTTGCGCGCCGCCAGGGTGAGCTGCGAACTCACCGGCGCACCGAGGTTGACCCAGGTGGTGAGCCCGCCCGCGACGTGAGGCACCTGCCAGTCGGGGAAGGTCGCGGCGAGCGCAGAACCGAGATGCTCCCGGCCGGCGAACAGCTGCTGTCGCCGCGTCTCGAGGATGTCGTCGTAGTCGCCCAGCAGCCGCGTCACCAGCAACTGTTCGAGCGCGGGAGTGCCGAGGTCGCCGGCCATCCGCGCCCGGGTCAACTTCTGGATGAGCTGTCGTTCCGCCCGGATCCAGCCCACCCGCAGTCCGCCCCAGAGCGTCTTGCCGACCGAGCCGATCAGCACGGCCGGGCCATAGGCGGCGAGGGGGAGCGCAGACTCCGCACGGTCGATGTCGAGCTCGGCCATGGTCTCGTCGGCGACGATGGTCGTTCCCTGCGCGGCGGCGAGGTCGAGCATCCGCTGCCGCAGATCCGGGGACATACTTCGCCCGGTGGGGTTGTGGAAGTCGGGCATGACGTAGCCCATGGCCGGACTGCTGCGCTGCAGCGCCTGCTCGAGGCCGGGGACATCCCAACCGCCTTCGGTCGTGACGCTCACCGGCACCAGCCGCGCACCGGTCAGGCGCAGCGCCTCGTAGGCGTGCGGGTAGCTCGGGGCTTCGACGAGAGCGCTGTCGCCGCGACCGAGCAGCGTGCGGGCCACCAGCGCGATCGCGTGCTGCGCGCCGATGGTCACCATGATCTGCTCGGGTTCGGTGGGCAGACCGCGGGCGGAATAGCGGTCGGCGATGGCCTGGCGCAGCACCGGCAGGCCGATGGGGTCGAAGCCGGTATCGCCGAGGTGTGCCGCAAGATCCTCCGCCGCGAGCACCGCGGCCCGGGCGACGAGCGGGGTCGCGGGCAGGGCCGCCTTGCTGAAGTCGAGGTATCCGCCCGCGGTCGGCTCGGTCTGCATGGGCGCTCGCCCCGGCAACCGGGCCACGCTGCCAGAGCCGCGGATGCTGTCGAGATAGCCGGCGTCCCGCAGCTCGCTATACGCGGCCGTGACTGTCGTGCGGCTCACGCCCAACTGGGCTGCCAGCTCACGCTCGGCCGGCAGTCGCGTGCCGAGCGCGATGCGTCCGTCGAGCACCAGCAGCCGCACCCGCTCGGCGAGCGCCGTGTAGGCGGGCGAGTTCGTCGACTCGCGCCATTCCGCAACGAGGGAGGCCAATATCCGTGCCGAGAGCGTCGCCATCGGGCCACTTTATGGCAATTGGCATCTTGATAACAGGCCAATTCTGCAATTGGCTACATCCATGTCCCTTCTCCTCTCCCGCCGAATCGCCCAACTGTTCGTCGGCCTCTTCGCCTACGGCTTCGCGATCGGGATGATGGTGCAGGCCGGCATCGGGGTCTCTCCCTGGGACGTGCTGGCGCAGGGCGTCTCGCTGCACACCGGCATCCCGTTCGGCTGGGTGACGAACATCATCGGCGGGCTGGTGCTGCTGCTCTGGATCCCGATCCGCCAGAAGCCCGGCCTTGGCACCCTGCTCAACGTGCTGCTGGTCGGCACGAGTGCGCAGGTCGGGCTCACGCTGGTGCCCGCGCAGCATGTCTGGTGGTCGCAGGCGCTGCTGTTCGCCGGCGGGCTGGCGCTGCTCGCCGTCGCCACAGGCCTCTACATCGGCGCCAATTTCGGACCGGGCCCCCGCGACGGACTCATGACGGGCATCCACCGCCGTTTCGGCTGGCGCATCTGGATCGTGCGCACCGTGATCGAGCTGAGCGTGCTCGCGATCGGCTGGCTGCTCGGCGGCAACGTCGGCATCGGCACGGTCGCCTTCGCCCTGCTCATCGGCCCGTTGGTCACCGTGACGATGCCACTGCTGGCCATCCCCGCTGTTCGCCGGGCCGCCGACACTTCCGAAACGCAGGCAATTCTCGCGCCACGCCGAGCATCTGCGCGAGAAGAGGTGCGTCGAACGAAAAATGCCTGCATTTCGGAAGGAGCTAGTTCGGAGATAGCGATTTCACAGATAAGCACGTCGGCGATAGGTGACCGCGTCTGACGCTAGAGCTCGCGGTCGGCGTAGGCCCGCATCGCGTCGCGCACGAAGGTCGCTCCCGCCACGCCGCCGTAGTTCGCCGCAAACCGCTCATCGGCCACGTACATGTCGGCCAGGCCGAGGTAATAGTCGCGGCCAACGACCGGCACGCCCGGGATGCCGCTCAGCCAGTCGAACTGACGCCGCGCCAGCGCCTGCGCCACCTCCCCCTCGATGGGGACTCCGGATGCCGCGGCCTCTCGCCATCCCGCGAGCAGCGCGTCCTGCCGCTCACGCCAGCGCGCCCGCTCCTCGTCTGTCATGCCGCGCCACCAGCGGTCACCCTCGCGAGAGGATTCCTCGCCCCAGCGCTGCTCGACCTCCTCCTGGTAGATGGTGTGTTCGAACCCGTCCAATGCTTCCTCCGCCATCAGCCCTTCTCCTTTTCTCAGTTTCTGGATGGTCGACTCGACCGCTCCGATCTGGCGATCGAGGCGGTCTTTCTCCTGCCGCAGCCAGCGCAGGTGCGTGCCCAGAGCATCCGTGTCATCGGTCGCCTCGGAGAGCACGCCCGCAATGGCGGGCAGCCCGAGCCCGAGGTCGCGCAGCAGCAGGATGCGCTGCAACCGCACGAGCGCCGCCTGGTCGTAATAGCGGTAGCCATTGGTGCCGATGCGGCTCGGCTCGAGCAATCCGATGTCGCCGTAGTGCCGCAGGGTGCGCGAGGTCGTGCCCGACATGCGCGCGATCTGCTGTATCGACCAGTCCATGCCCATCACGCTAAAGCTTGACGTCGCGTCAATGTCAAGAACAGGGTGTTGCGTAGCGGACAGTCGCGATATATCGTGTTCTCATCGCAGACGCGATATATCTCGAAACGAAGGGGGCCGAAATGGCTCAGGAGAAATGGTTGGTGGACGATGAGAAGGTCATCGACCTCGAGAACATCCACAGCCTCAAGGTCAGCATGATCGGCGGATCGGTCAACATCGTCGGCCACGACGAGCCCGGCACCCGTGTGGAGGTGCACTCGGTTCGCGGCAAGTCTCTGCGCATCGCGGTGGACGGCGACCGCCTCGAGGTCGACCACCCGCAGCTCAGCTGGGACAACTTCATCGAGGTGTTCAGCAGCTTCACCGGTCGCGCCAGCGCCGACGTGAGCATCATGGTGCCGCGCGACATCGCCCTCAAGTTCGGAGTCGTCAGCGCGAACGCTCTGATCAGCGGGCTGAGCACCAACGCCACGATCAGCACCGTCAGCGGCGACCTCGTCGTCGACGCCCTCTCCGGCTCCGTGCAGCTCAATGCGGTGAGCGGCGAGATCGCCGTGCGCGACCACAGCGGAGCGATCACCGCCAAGACCATCAGCGGCGACATCACCGCCTCCGGCGCGATCGAGCGGTTCGCCGGCGACAGCGTGTCGGGCGACGTCTTCCTCGACATCGTCGACACCCCCGACGTCGTTCGCGTCAACACCGTCAGCGGCGACGTCACCCTGCGCCTGGCCGCCGGCCTGGCCGCCCAGTACACGATCTCCACCGTGGGTGGCAAGATCCAGCTCGACGACTCCGAGATCCGCGGCGTCAAGGGCAACTACACCGGACGATACGGGCAGCTCGACCAGTACTGGCTCGAGTTCCGCGCCAACACGGTCAGTGGCAACATCAGCGTGCTGCACGCGGTGAGCGCATGACCCCCGTCTTCGGCCACGGACACCTGCGTCTCTACCTGCTCAGCCTCCTGGCCGAGCGGCCGATGCACGGCTACGAGCTCATGCAGGCCCTCGGCGATCGCTTCGGCGGCACCTACATCCCGAGCGCCGGCACCATCTATCCGCGCCTGGCGAAGCTCGAGGACGAGGGCTTGGTGACCAAGACCGCCGACGGACGCAAGACCGTCTACGCGATCACGGATGCCGGCCGCGCCGAACTCGAGGCCCGCTCCGGCGAGCTCGACGACATCGAGAACGGCGTCACCGACTCGGTCCGTCGCCTCGCCGACGAGGTGCGCACATCGGTGGGCGACGCGATGAAGACCCTGCGGGCGGACCTTGCCTCCGCCGCCCGAGACGCGAGAACGGATGCCCGGCAGTCCGGTCGCTCGACCCGGGTCGAGCCGGAGTCCGTCGTCATCAACTCGCGACTGCGCGAAGCAGAGGCGGTGGTGAACGAATTCCGTCACCAGCTGCGCACGGACCTGCGCCAAATGGCGGTGCGCGGCGACCTGGGCCAGGCAACGGTCACCCTGCTTCAGACCCGTCTCGACGAGCTGAGGAAAGCTGTTCGGACCGAATCGTGATAAACGGGAATCTTCTCAGTAGCTGAGATGTTTGACGTCGATTGCGCCCGCGGGCAACCGCGGGTGTATCGTCGCACCTCGTGACTAGCGAAGTTCGGTCGCCCAAGAGGTGGCTGATCGGGGAACCGCTGGCGTCCGAGAAACTCGAAGGCCAGCTCCTCCCGAAGCATTTGGCGTTGCCTATTTTTGCTAGCGACGCCCTCTCTTCTGTTGCGTACGCGCCGCAGGAACTACTCCTCATCCTTACCCTCGGCGGACTCGCTTTTCTGAGTTTCGCCCCATGGGTAGCTGCCGCCGTGGTCTTGCTGCTCATCGTGGTGGTTGCCTCGTATCGCCAGCTCATCAAGGCGTACCCCTCGGGCGGTGGCGATTACGAGGTCGCCCATCGCAACCTGGGCGAGAAGGCAGGACTCGTCGTCGGGTCCGCACTCCTCGTCGACTACGTGCTCACCGTGGCCGTGTCGGTCGCCTCCGGTGTGGACAACATCATCTCGGCCTTCCCGCAGCTCAACGGCTTCCGCATCGAGATGGCCGTCGGCTTCGTGATCGTGCTGGCCGCGATCAACCTGCGTGGCGTGGCCGAATCCAGCAAGGCCTTCGCGCTTCCCACCTATCTCTTCATCGGCAGCGTCGCGATCATGATCGTCGTCGGAATCGTGCGCATCGCCCTCGGCGACGCACCGGTGGCGGCGTCCTCCACGTTCACGGTGAAGAACCCCGAACACCTGGCGCAGATCGGCATCATCCTGCTGCTGCTACGTGCCTTCGCCAGCGGATGTAGCGCGCTCACCGGTGTCGAGGCCGTCGCCAACGGCGTGCAGGCGTTCCGGCACCCCAAGATCAAGAACGCTCAGCGCACGCTGGTGCTGATGGGCTCCATCGCCATCGTGCTGTTCGTCGGCCTGATGGTGCTCGCGCTGATCAGCAAGGTGCACTACGCGGAGTCGGCCTGTGATCTGCAGGGCTTCAAGAACTGCACCACTGCGCCGCAGGCATCCGTCATCTCGCAGATCGCCGCCGCCGTGTTCCCCGGCAACGGCTATTTCATGTTCTACATCATCCAGGGGGCGACCGCTCTGGTGCTGCTGCTGGCGGCGAACACCGCCTTCAACGGGTTCCCTCTGCTCGGCTCCGTGCTCGCGCGCGACAACTACGCACCCAAGTCGCTGCAGACCCGCGGCGACCGGCTCGTGTACTCGAACGGTGTGCTGGTACTGAGCGGCGCCGCCATCCTGCTGATGCTGGTCTATCGCGCAAACCCCACCGCGCTCATCCAGCTCTACATCATCGGCGTGTTCGTGTCGTTCACCCTCGGCCAGACCGGCATGGTGGTGCACTGGACCAGGATGCTCCGGAACGGCTGCGCAAACCGCGGCCAGGTCTACCGCTCCCGCGCCATCAATGCCACCGGCGCGCTCTTCACCGGGCTCGTGCTCATCGTGGTGACCATCACCAAGTTCACCCACGGCGCCTGGCTGGTGTTCGCCATCATGCCGGTGCTGTACGTGCTGATGCTGCGCATCAACCGGTATTACAAGAAGGTCGCCCAAGACATCGAGGTCGACCCGACCACCACCTTCGGTGCCAGCGGCGACCACGCCATCGTGTTGGTCGGGCGCATGCAGAAGCCGATCCTCAAGGCCCTGGACTACGCGATCGCCGCCCGCCACGACAGCATCGAGGCGATCCACGCGAACATCGACGAGCAGGCGTCTGAGCAGCTGTCGAAGCAGTGGGACGAGATGAACATCAAGGTGCCGCTGCGCATCATCCCGTCGCCGTATCGCGATATCAGCATGCCCCTGATCAAGTACATCAAGGCACGTCGGGCCGAGCACGGTGCCGAGGTCATCACGGTGTACACGCCGATCTTCATCGTGGGCCACTGGTGGGAGAACCTGCTGCACAACCACAAAGCCCGCCGCATCCGTCAGAAGCTGATGCTGGTGCACGGCGTCACGGTCGCCATCGTGCCGTGGATGCTCGACTCGTCCAAGCAGCTCTACCAGCGGTCGAACCGCCCACTGCCCGGCCAGGACCGCCGAGGCGAACCGCGACGCCCGGTGATGCGCAAGCCGCTGCCGCCGGCCGCCCCGCACGTCCGTGCCGCCGCCACCTCGAGCCAGGGTCGCAGCGAGGGTCCGATCGACCGCGCGGCGCGGGCCACACCGGCGGCGACAGCGACCGCCGTCCGCCCCACGGCGGGTCAGGGTGGCAGCACGAAGACCACGACGACCGAGAAGACACCCTCCGTAGACTGAGCGGGTGACGACCCCACATCAGCTTCGTGGCGCGGATGTGCTCGCGGTGATCGTGGGAGGGCTGCTCGGCACCGGCCTGCGCTACGGCATCGATGTCGCCGTCCCGGTCGCCGATCCGGGGTTTCCCTGGCCGACCCTGCTCATCAACGTGGTCGGCTCGTTCGTGTTGGCGATGCTCACGGCCACCCTGTGGCGGCGAAGCAGCACCCCGAGCTGGGTGAAGGCGGGCGTCGGCACCGGTCTCATGGGTGCGTTCACCACCTTCTCGGCCTTCGCCGTGTCGCTCTTCAGCGAGGCGACCGAGGGACGCTGGATGACCCTGGCGCTCTACCTGATCGGCAGCCTGGTGCTCGGGTTCGCGGCCACGGTGCTCGCGTTCCGTCTCGCGAAGCGGCGGGTCACCCCGTGAGCCCGCTCATTCCGATCGCCGTGCTCGTGGCAGGCTCACTCGGCGCCCTGGCCCGGTACGGGGTGACGCAGGCATTCGGCAACGCTCGGTTCCCCTGGGCGGTGCTGATCGTCAACGTGATCGGGTCGGCCATCGGCGGCACACTGCTCGCCCTCGTACACGTGGCCGGCATCTCCCCCGACTGGTACACGGTGATCGTCACCGGATTCGCGGGCGGCCTCACCACCTTCAGCACCTGGTCGGTGCAGACCATCCAGCTGATCTCGGACGGCCATTGGCGCGAGGCCGCCCTCAGCGTCGGCCTCAACCTCGTCGTCGGCCTCGGTGCCGTGTTCGCGGCGTACGGCATCGTGACGGCCGCCGTCGGCTGATCGGGCACAGCATCCGCATGTCCGACCCGCATTTCCGAAACGACGGAGATCCGGTCATCCCCGGCGAAAACAGTGGGATCCGGGGCCGTTTTTGCAGAATCCCCGTCATTTCGGAAGGGGACGGGTCGGGAAGGGGTCGGGGCGGGAAGGGATGGGCGAGAGGGATGGGGCGAGAGGGACGGGGCGGTGACGACGCGGGGCGGGGTCAGAGCGGGCCCGGATGCGGCGGCGCTAGACCAGCGCGCGAGTGCGGGTGACGAGGCGCGGGGTGATGAGCCGGTGGCGAGCATCCATCGCGTCGGCGTCCCAGCCCACGACGTCATTGCCCCGCTCGCCCAACAGCAGTTCGAGCACGCCCTCCGCGACCTCGTCGAGCGGCTGCTCGACGCTCGACAGGCCGATGGCCGAGGCGACCGGGGTGTTGTCGTAGCCGATGACCGGGATGTCCGGGCCGACCGCGAGCAGGGCGCCGAGAGCGAGAGAGTCGCTCGCGCACACGACCGCATCCACCGCGACCCCCGAGTCGAGCAGGCCCCGGACGGCATCCCGTCCCTGGGTCACGCCGTCCACCGCGGCGATGTCGAGCGCGGCGATCTCGTCTCCCGACAGAGCGTCGGCCTCGCGCAGGGCATCCCGCCAGCCCCGGCGGCGGTCGTCGCCCGTGCCCGACGGGCTCGGCCAGCCGAGGAACGCGATCCGCTGCAGTCCGGTCGCGGTGAGCGAACGGGTTGCCTCCCGCAGTCCGGCCCAGCCGTCGACGTCCACCCAGCGATGCTGCGGGTCGTTCATGTCGTCGATTCCCCACGGCCGCCCGAAGGTGACGAAGGGAATGTCGTTCTCGATCAGCCATTCGGTGCGGGGGTCGCCGTAGAAGGTCGAGGTGAGCACGAAGGCGTCGACGTCGGCTCCATCATGGAGGCGTCCGAACTGGCGGATCTCATCGTCGGGATCGCTCGCCGTGAACAGCATGATGCGCAGGCCCCGCGCATCGGCCTTCTCGGTGAGCGCGTGCAGGAAGCGGTCGAGCACCGACCCCGAGATGCCGTTGGTCATCGGGTCGAGACGGATGCCCAGGGTCGAGCTCTTGCGGGTGCGCAGACGGCGGGCGGAGGCGTGCGGACGATAGCCGAGCTGCTGGATCGCGGCCTCGACCTTCTCCCGCGTCGCCGGGCGCACGAGGTCGGGAGAGTTGAGCACGTTGGAGACGGTCTGGCGAGAGACCCCCGCCACGCGGCCGACATCGAGCACCGTCGGTTGCTGCGTCACCGCTGACCTCCGCTCGCATTCGATCGTTCCAGTTCTGACCGAGGTTACCCCCTCACCGGTTGACCGGCGGCAACGGCGGGGCTAGAGTCGTGACCAAATTTGATCGATCAAATAGCGGGCGACGACGCCACGTCTTGAACGATCAAATGACCCGAGGGAGGGCACACATGCTGGCGCAATCGACGCCCGGCCGCTCCCCCATCTCGCCGGAATCCTCTGCTGCTGCCGCGGGCATCCGCATCTCCGGCCCCCTCGCAGTGTCCGTTCGGGCACAATCCCACCAAGGAGAATCACATGCAACGACGCACTTCACGCTGGCTCGCCGCCGGCGCCCTTGCCGCCTCGGGGGCGCTCGCGCTCACCGCCTGCGGCTCCGGATTCAGTAGCGGAGGCAGCGACGACAGCGGCGCGCTCACCTCGTCGAACAAGGCCCTCAGCGTGCTGATCGGCTCGAGCGGTGACGCCGAGACCGCGGCGGTCAAGTCGGCCGTCGCCGACTGGTCGAGCTCGTCAGGCACCAAGGCCACGGTCTCCGCGGCAAGCGATCTCGCCCAGCAGCTCGCCCAGGGCTTCTCCTCCGGCAAGCCGGCCGACGTCTTCTACCTGTCGACGGATGCCCTGGCCGGGTTCGCCTCGAACGGGTCGCTTCTCGCCTACGGCGACAAGCTCTCCAACAAAGACGACTTCTACCCGAGCCTGGTCAAGTCGTTCACCTACGACGACAAGTTCTACTGCGCGCCGAAAGACTTCTCCACGTTGGCGCTCGAGATCAACACCGACATGTGGAAGGCCGCTGGGCTGACGGATGCCGACGTGCCCACCACCTGGGATCAGCTCGAGACCGTCGCGAAGAAGCTCACCACCGCGGGTCACGTCGGTCTCGGCATCGGCGGCGAGTATGCACGCGTCGGTGCCTTCATGACCCAGGCCGGTGGCAACCTGATGAACGCCGACAGCACGAAGGCGACCGCCGACAGCGCGGCGAACATCACCGCGCTCGACTACGTCAAGAAGCTCGAGAACGACGGCACGCTGAAGTTCGCCAAAGACCTCGGCGCCGGCTGGGGTGGTGAGGCCTTCGGTAAGGGGCTCGCCGCGATGACCATCGAGGGCAACTGGATCACCGGCGGTCTGCAGGCCGACTACCCGGATATCAAATACACGATCGTGCCGCTGCCCAAGGGGCCGGCCGGCGCAGGAACCCTGCAGTTCACCAACTGCTGGGGAATCGCCGCCGACAGCCCGAATCAGAAGGCCGCTCTCAAGCTGGTGGAGAAGCTGACCAGCGCCGACGACCAGCTCGCCTTCTCGAAGGCCTTCGGGCCGATGCCGTCCATCCAGTCCGCCGCGGCCGAATGGAAGAAGGCCAACCCGACACTGGTGCCGTTCCTCGACGCTGCCGACTACGCCAAGGGCGTGCCGACTGCCAAGGGCGCTGCCGACGTGGTGACCGACTTCAACTCGAAGATCGAGAGCCTCGCCACCAGCGACCCGAAAACGATCCTCGAGGCCACGCAGAAGAACCTCGAAGCGCTGGTGAAGTAACGATGACGACCATCCCGAGGCAGCCGAAGCTCAGCGAACGGCGCCGGGCATCCGGAATCCGTCGCGGCGAGGCCGCCTCGGGATGGCTGTTCACCGCGCCGATGCTCATCCTGCTCGGCCTGTTCCTGGTGATCCCGGTGCTGATGGCGCTGTGGGTGAGCTTCTCAGACTGGGGCGGTCGGGGAAGCCCCTTCGCCGGGTCCGTCGGCTTCGTCGGCTTCGACAACTACTCCGCACTGCTCGCCGGCGGCGGCCTGGCCGAGCAGGACTTCGGTACCGCTCTGAAGAACAACGCCTGGTACGTCGTGCTCGTCGTGCCGCTGCAGACCGCCGTCGCCCTGTTCCTCGCGGTGATGGTGAACCGGCAGATCCTCAAGGGGCGCGGCTTCTTCCGCACCGCCTTCTACTTCCCGTCGGTGACCAGCTCGGTGGCGATCACCGTGCTCTGGCTATTCCTCTTCAACTCCACGGGCGCGGTGAACAAGCTGCTGTCGTTCATCGGCGTCACCGGTCCGAACTGGTTCAATGACCCCGCCGGAATCTTCCACTTCGGGGTGACTACCGGTCCGGCCTTCCTCGAGAACTCGACCGCGCTCGGCATCCCGCTCTGGGACTGGCTCGGCGGCCCGTCCGTCGCCATGTCTGCCTTCGTGCTGCTCGCGATCTTCACCACCAGCGGAACCTTCATGCTGCTGTTCATCGCCGCGCTGCAGAACCTCAACGGCGAGGTGTTCGAGGCCGCGGAGATGGATGGCGCCAGCGGCTGGCAGCGATTCTGGCGGGTGACGCTGCCGCAGCTCCGCCCGACCCTGTTCACCGTGCTCACTCTCGGACTCATCGGCTGCTGGCAGGTCTTCGACCAGATCTACACCGGCACCAAGGGTGCCCCCGGCAAGACGACGCTCACGCCCGCGTACCTCTCGTATCAGGCCGCATTCCAAGATCAGCAGTGGGGGCAGGGCGCGGCGATCGCCTTTCTGCTGTTCGTGATCATCGTGCTGTTCACGCTGCTGCAGCGCTGGGTGCTGTCGGAGAAGAAGGTCTCGAAGCGGCGCCTGCGCGCCTACCGACTGCCGGAGACCGAGGGCGGCGTCGTCGCGCCGTCCGGCGAGATCCGCACGAAGGAGCGCCCGTGACCACGCCCACCCTCCACCGCCGCGCGAACCCCGCCGGCAGGATCATCCTCGGCAGGTCGGTGCTCTACGCGGTGCTCATCGCCATCGCCGTCGTCTACATCTTCCCGTTCCTGATCGACGTCGCCACCTCGTTCAAGACGGAGTCGGATGCCGCGGCCGACCCGCTCTCGCTGGTGCCGGCAACGATCACCACCGCCGCCTACGAGAAACTGTTCCTCAACTCGGACTTCCCGATCTGGTTCAAGAACTCGGCCATCGTGACGATCGTGGTGACCCTCGGCCGGGTCTTCTTCGACTCCCTTGCCGGGTACGCCCTGGCCCGCCTGCACTTCCGCGGACGGAACGTCATCTTCGCCGGGCTGATCGCCGTGATGTCGGTACCGAACGTGGTGCTGCTGATCCCCAAGTTCCTGGTGATCAACCAGCTCGGCATCTACGACTCCTACGCGGGAATGATCATCCCGCTGCTCACCGATGCCGCCGGCATCTTCATCATGAAGAACTTCTTCGAGTCGATCCCGCAGAGCGTGGAGGAACAGGCCCGCATCGACGGCGCCGGCACTTTCCGCGTCTTCTGGTCCGTGGTGCTCCCGATGGCACGGCCGGCGCTCATCACGATCATCATCCTGTCGTTCCAGGGCTCCTGGAACGAGCTCAGCCACTTCATCATCTCCACCCAGTCGCCCGACCTCACCACCCTCACCAAGGGTGTCGCCTCGCTTGCCTCGGGCCAGCTCAGCCAGGGCACGCAATACCCGCTCAAACTCGCGGCGGCGGCGATCATGACCATTCCCGTTGCTGTCGTGTTCTTCATCTTCCAGAAGCGCATCATGAACTCCAGCGACGGCGCGGTGAAGGAGTGACCGCTGCAACCCCGACGATCCTCGCCACCTGCGGCGGGATGATCCCGGGTACCTGGACGGACGCCGTCTACGGCCCGCTCCTCGACTTTGCGATCGAGCTGGCGGATGTCTCCGGCCGCCGCCCGCGCGTCTTCCATGTCAACACGGCCGGCGGCGACCAACGCGTCCTCGAGGGTCAGGAGCTCGAGGCCGCCCGTCTCACCCACGTCGACGCCAGCCACCTGCGCCTGTTCCCGCATCCGAACGTCGCCGATCTCGAGGCCCATCTTCTCTCGCAGGACGTGATCTGGGTGAGCGGCGGCAGCCTGGTCAATCTGCTCGCCGTCTGGCGCGCGCACGGCCTTCCGGACATCCTTCACCGCGCCTGGCAGGCCGGGGTCGTGTTGGCCGGCGGCTCGGCGGGCGGCCTGGTCTGGCACAGCGGCGGCACGACCTCGTCGTTCGGCCCGGACATCCGCACGATCCCCGACGGGCTCGGGTTCCTTCCCGGTTCGCTCGCGGTGCACTACGACTCCGACCCGGGTCGGCGCCCGAGCTTTCACGCGGCCATCGCGAGCGGCGAGGTGCCCGACGGGTACGCGCTCGAGGAGGGCGTCGGCGTCCGCTATTCGGGCGTCGAGCTCGTCGAGGTCGTCGCCGAGGCGGCCGGCCGCCGCGCGTTCCGGGTCGAACGGACGACCGACGGTGTCGCCGAGACCACCCTTGTTCCCCGCCTGCTACCGATTCACTGAGGACGATCCATGGCACTGCAACCCCTTCTCCACGACGAGACCGTCATCCTTCACGCTCCCACCCAGGCGTGGTCAGCACACGACGGCGCCATCGGTGCGAAGCCCATCCACGGCATCTACCACTCGGATGTCCGGGTCGTCTCGGGCGAGACGGTGACGGTCGGCGATCTCCCGGGCGAGCACATCGCCACCTCGCCGCGCGACGCCGGCTCGGTCACCTTCGTGTCGCTGCTCCGCCACCTCGACGACAGTTCCGCCGACCCGCGGGTGCGCGCGCTCCTCACCCGGACGGTCTCGCCCGAGGGCGCCACCGGGTCGCTTCGCCTGGAGTCCACGCTCACGACGGATGTCGCCACCACCGTGGTGGTGCGGATCGAGAGCGACCTTGCCGCGATGGATGTGGTCAAGTCGGGTGACCGCGGCGAGCCGGTGTCGATCTCGGTTGTCGGCCCGACCGCATCGTGGGCGCGCGATGCCGTTACCGCATCCGTTACCGCTCCCGGTGCCGAGCTCGCCACCGACGAGCGGGCGCTCGAACTGCGCTGGGAGGTGCTGATTCCCGCCACGGGCGCCGTCACGGTCGAGTGGCGCTACGCCGCCACCGATGACGCCGCAGTCGTGGCAGCCGCGGCGACGCCCGTGCCGTGGAGCGTGCCCGTGCTCACCGCCGGCGACGATCGACTGGAGCGCTGGGTCGCGCGGGCGCTCGACGACCTCGACGGGCTGAGGATGACGACGACGGGAGGGGCGGCATCCGAGTTCCTTGCGGCGGGAGCGCCCTGGTTCTTCACCCTGTTCGGTCGCGACTCGATCTGGGCGGCGCGGTTCATGCTGCCGCTCGGCACCACGATCGCGGCGTCGACCCTGCGCGTGCTGGCGGAGCTGCAGGGCACGGAGTCGGTGCCATCGACGGCCGAGCAGCCCGGCAAGATCATGCACGAGTTGCGACGAGCGCAGCTGACCATCCCGGGCGAGGGCATCTCGCTGCCTCCGCTCTACTACGGCACGGTCGACGCGACCCCGCTGTGGGCCTGCCTGCTCTACGACTCCTGGCAGTGGGGCATGCCCGAGGACGAGGTGAGGGCGTTGCTGCCCACCCTGGTCGCGGCGCTCGAATGGATGCGCGACTACGGCGATGCGGACGGCGACGGCCTGCTCGAGTACGTCGACGAGACCGGGCACGGTCTGTCGAACCAGGGCTGGAAAGATTCCGGGGACTCGGTGCAGTGGCGTGACGGCACCCTCGCCGAGGGCCCGATCGCCCTCTGCGAGGTGCAGGCATACGCCTACGAGGCCGCGATGCACGGTGCCGACCTGCTCGATCACTTCGGTGTCGGCGGCGGTGAGGAATGGCGCGCGTGGGCCGCCCGACTGCAGCAGCGGTTCCGCGACAGCTTCTGGATCGCGAGCCCCGACGGGGCCTATCCCGCGATCGCGCTCGACGCACACAAGCGCCCGGTCGACACGGTGACCAGCAACATCGGGCACCTTCTCGGCACCGGTCTGCTCGACGACCGTGAGCGTCGCCTCGTCGCCCGCCGCCTCGCCTCCCCCGAACTCGACTCTGGCTATGGGCTGCGCACCATGTCCACCGACTCCGCGGGCTACTGGCCGTTGAGCTATCACGGCGGCAGCGTCTGGGCCCACGACACCGCGATCGCCATCTCCGGCCTCGCCCGCGACGGCTTCCGCAAGGAGGCGAGCTCGCTCGCCTCCGGACTGCTGGCCGCCGCGACCGGCTTCGGATACCGGATGCCCGAGCTGCACTCCGGCGACCCCGCGAGCAGCACCTCCGTACCCATCCCCTATCCGGCCGCCTGTCGCCCGCAGGCCTGGTCGGCCGCGGCGGCGGTCTCGGTGCTGAGCAGCATCCTCGGACTCGTGCCCTCCGCCCCGGACGGCACACTGCACGTCTCGCCCGCCCCCACGGTCGGCGCGCTGTCCGTCTCCGGGCTACGCCTCGGCGCTGCGGACGTCTCGCTCGAGGTCAACGCGGACGGCGAGGTCGTCGCCGCCTCGGGTGCCGCCATCGACGTCGGCTAGCTCCCGTTGATTGATTAGCGCGCGTCGGGCTAGCTACCCGTTGATTGATTAGCGCGCGAGGAACGAGCACGCGTATCGAAATCCACCACGGGCTGGGTTTCGATACGCGAACGCCGTAGACGGCGTGCGCTACTCAACCAGCGAGGTTCGAGAGGGTGGCCACGACCTGGCGGGCAATCATCCGTCCGGCGCGGTTGGCGCCGATGGTGCTCGCCTGCGGACCGTACCCGGCGAAGAAGATGCGCGGATCCTTCCAGGATGCGCCCTGGCCGACGACCACGCCGCCCTCCTTCTCGCGCAGCTTGAGTGGGGCGAGGTGCCGCAGTTCGGGGCGGAACCCGGTGGACCAGATGATCGCGTCGGCGTGCCGGAAACTTCCGTCGGCCATGCGAACGCCATCCGCTTCGATGGCGGTGAACATCGGCTTCGCGTCGAGCACACCGCGCTCGATGCCGGCCTGGATGCGGCGGGTGCGGGGCACCCCCGTTCCGCTGACGATGCTGGGGAGGGCGCGGCCGGCGCGGGCCGCCTCATCCTGCAGCGCCACCGCGGCCACCGCGGTCTCCACGTCGAACTCGCCGTCGCGGAACTCCACCGGGCGGCGACTCACCCAGGTGAGGTTGGCGGCGACGTTCTCGAGTTCGAGCAGGAACCCGATGGCGGAGGTGCCGCCGCCGACCACGACGACATCCTGCCCCTCGAACTGCTCGGCGCCGGTGTAGTCGGTGGTGGTGACGTGACGCCCCGTGAACTCGTTCATTCCGGGGTACCAGGGCAGGAAGGGCGAGCCCCAGGTGCCCGTCGCGTTGACGATGATGTCCGTAATGATCTCGTCAGGACCATCGGGGCTCGAGTACTCCACGACGAGCTCGGTTCCGCGGTTGTAGACGCTCGTGACATCGGCGGGGCGGATGACCGGCACGTCGAAATGCTGCTCGTAGCGTTCGTAATACTCGGCCACGACATCCTTTGCCGGGGCGAGACGGTCGGCGGTGTCGAAGCTGAGGCCGAGTTCATCCATGCCGGGCAGATCGTTGATGCGATGGGCAGAACCGATGCGGAGCGCATCCCAGCGGAACTGCCAGGCGCCGCCGGTGGAGGGGCCGCGATCGAGCACCACGTACTCGGTGCCCGGCTGGAGCCCGAGCTTGCGCAGGTAGTACGAGACGGAAAGCCCGGCCTGACCGGCTCCGATCACCACGACAGAGGTGCGCGAGGGGGCAGAGATCACGCGACAACGTTAGTCGCCAAGGGTGGGAGTCATGGCAACAGGAAGCCTCATGGCCGCATGCTAAAGTTAGTGTTTAGATTTTGTGGATCCGTTGGTCGGTCCCGGGCTTCTCATCTCTCACCCGGGCAAGAATCGTGAGGGGGTCAAGCCATGGGGCGCGGCCGTCAAAAAGCTAAGCACACGAAGGTGGCCCGGGAGCTGAAGTACTTCAGCCCGGACACCAACTACAACGCGCTCGAGCGCGAGCTGACGCATCCCTCCACGGGCGCTTCCGTCGACCCGAAACTCGAGGAAGACCTCGAGAAGTGGCCTGAGTTCAACTCGGCCATCGTGGACGACGACGAAGACGACTACGAGGAGTACACCCCGGGTCAGGGCCGCACGGCCTAACCTTCTCCTCCGTTGGTTGAGTAGCAATCGCGCGGAGCGGGATTGCATATCGCCCCCTTCGACGAGCTCAGGGACCGATTACCACGGTCCCTGAGCCCGTCGAAGGGCAACCGACGAACGACTACGAGTAGGTGCCGAACAGCCGCACCGCTCCGCCATTGACGCCCTTGGCGCCCTGCTCGAAGCCGCCGAAGTCGCGCTCACCGAACGAGATCTGGCCGACCGACCAGGCCGGGATGCCACCGGCCTGGATGCGCGCGATCACGCCGGCCGCAGCATCCGCCGCCACCACCGCGAACATGCCGATGCCGAGGTTCCAGGTTCCCTCGGTGTCTTCGAGGCTCATGCCGCCCCACTCGGACAGCACCTGGAAGACGGGAGCCGGGGTCCAGGTGCCGCGGTCGACCTCGACCCAACTGCCGACGGGCAGCACGCGCGCGAGGTTCGCCGCGATGCCGCCACCGGTGACATGGCTGAGCGAGTGCACGGCACCGGCGAGCGTCGGGTCGGCGAGCAGGTCGAGCAGCGGGGTCGTGTAGAGCCGGGTCGGCTCGAGCAGCACCTCGCCGACCTGGCCGCCGAGCTCCTCGGAGAAGTCGGTGTACGCGACGCCGCGTTCGGCGAGCACGTGACGCACCAGCGAGTAGCCGTTGGAGTGCAGACCGGATGACCCGAGCGCCACCACCACGTCCCCCTCGGTGACCCGGTGCGCACCCAACAGCTCGTCCGCCTCCACGGCGCCGACCGCGGCACCGGCCACGTCGTAGTCGTCCGGCCCGAGCAGGCCCGGGTGCTCCGCGGTCTCGCCGCCGACCAGCGCGGTGCCGGTCTCGGCGCAGGCGAGCGCGATGCCCGCCACGATGTCGGCGATGCGGGTGGGGTAGACCTTGCCGCAGGCGATGTAGTCCGTCATGAACATGGGCTTGGCGCCCACCACCACGATGTCGTCGACGACCATGCCGACCAGGTCGAACCCGATGGAATCGTGCTTGTCGATCGCCTGGGCGATCGCGACCTTGGTGCCAACGCCATCCGTCGATGTCGCCAGCAGTGGGCGCGTGAAGGGCTTGAGGAAGGAGACGTCGAACAGCCCGGCGAAACCGCCGACACCGCCGAGCACCTCGGGGCCGTGGGTGTTCGACACCGCGGACTTCATGAGTTCTACGGCGAGGTCACCTGCAGCGGTGTCCACTCCTGCTTCGGCGTATTTGCTGGCCATCCGAGTTCCGTTCCGCGGCATTTAGACTGGTCGTAATCCCCCCAATTCTACGGTCTGGAGTCTGCGCGCGAATGTGCGGCATTGTCGGCATAGTTTCTTCGGAACCGGCCAACCAACAGCTATACGACGCTCTTCTGCTTCTGCAGCATCGCGGTCAGGACTCGACCGGCATCGCCACGGCGGAGGGTCGCACCTTCCACATGGTGAAGGCCAAGGGGCAGGTGCGGGAGGCGTTCCGCACCCGCGACATGCGCAACCTCCCCGGCAACATGGGGCTCGGTCACGTGCGCTACGCCACCAAGGGCAACGCGGCGAACGAGCAGGAGGCGCAGCCGTTCTACGTGAACGCGCCCTATGGCATCGTGCTGGTGCACAACGGCAACCTCACCAATACGCGGGAGCTCACCGAAGAGCTGTTCAACATCGACCGCCGGCACCTCAACACCACCAGCGACACCGAGCTGCTGGTCAACGTGCTCGCCCACGAGCTGCAGGCCCAGGTCTCCGGCCCCGACCTCGACGCGGAACAGATCTTCGCCGCGGTCGAGCGCGTGCACGAGCGGGTCGAGGGCTCGTACGCGACGATCGCGCTCATCCCCGGTCATGGTCTGTTGGCGTTCCGCGACCCCTTCGGCATCCGCCCGCTGGTGCTCGGCAAGCGCACCCGCGGCCTGCTGCACACCGAGTGGATCGTCGCCTCCGAGTCGCTGGTGCTCGAGAGCGGCGGCTATGAGACGGTGCGGGATGTCGCCCCGGGTGAGGCGGTCTTCATCACGCCGAGCGGCGAGATGGTTTCCAAGCAGTGCGCCCGTAACGCGCAGCTGATCCCCTGCTCGTTCGAGTACGTCTACCTGGCCCGCCCCGACTCGATCATGAACGGCATCTCGGTCTACGAGGCCCGCCTGCGTCTCGGCGACCGCCTCGCCGACACCATCGCCAAGTACACACCGATGGGTGACATCGATGTGGTCATGCCGATCCCGGACTCCTCCCGCCCCGCCGCCATGCAGGTGGCACAGAAGCTCGGTGTCGAATACCGCGAGGGCTTCTACAAGAACCGTTACGTCGGCCGCACCTTCATCATGCCCGGCCAGGCCGAGCGCAAGAAGTCGGTCAAGCAGAAGCTCAACGCGATGGGCAGCGAGTTCCGCGGCAAGAACATCCTCATCGTCGACGACTCGATCGTGCGCGGCACCACCTCCAAGGAGATCGTGCAGATGGCGCGCGAGGCCGGCGCGAACAAGGTGACCTTCACGTCGGCCGCTCCCCCGGTGCGCTACCCGCACGTCTACGGCATCAACATGCCGTCACGGCAGGAACTGGTGGCCCACGGCCGCAAGATCCCCGAGATCGCGACCGAGTTGGGCGCCGATTACCTGATCTTCCAGGAGGTCGCCGACATGCAGGCGGCGATCACCGAGGGCTCGACCGTGGCCGGGCTCGAGATGAGCTGCTTCACCGGCGAGTACGTCACCGGCACCGTCAGCCCCGAGTACCTGGCCTGGGTGGAGCGCACGCAGCTCAGCTGATCCTGCCGGTGAGTTGCATGTTCGAGTGGTTCTGACGCGACCAGAACCACCCGAACATGCAACTCAGCGGGGAATCACCCGCGCGGGGTTACTGGTCGTCGTCGCGCGGGAGCGGGTCGACCGTGGTCTGCTCGGCGGGCACGGTCGTCGACCGCCGGTACGAGGCGCGGTCCAGGATGATCGCGACCAGCGCTCCGAGCACGATGCCGGCCGGGATGCCGTAGAGCAGGAAGTACCCGACCGTCGGAATGAACCCGACAGCCGGGTCGGTCGGGAACGCCGCCGTCACGATGATGGTGACGGTCGCCCCGATCGCCCCGCCGAGAACCAGAAACACCGGCACCTTGGGCGCGCGACGGATGCTGACCCGCGAGGCCACCACGCGGGCGGCGGGCTCTACGGGCTCGGGTGCGGTCGCGGGGTCCGGCTCGGGGGGCGTGGTGCTCATGCGACCATTCTCCCCTGTGCCAGCTGAGCGCTCAGACTCACGCTGATTGAGTAGCGCCGGAGAGTGCGAGGCCGCCTATCGCCCTTCGACAAGCTCAGGGACCGTGCGGTCCCTGAGCTTGTCGAAGGGCCGGTGCACCGGGAGGGGCTCAGCGCTCCCAGCGCAGGGGCAGCAGGGCGGCGAGGTCGGCGCGGGCGCCCGACGCGGCGACCCGGCCCTCGGCGACGGCGGTGAACCAGTCGGTGGCGCCGGTTGCGAGTTCGAGCCAGGTCAGGGCATCCGTCTCCACCACGTTGGGCGGGGTGCCCCGGGTGTGCCCGGGGCCCTCGATGCACTGCACCGCGCCGAACGGCGGCACGCGCACCTCGACGGCATTGCCCGGGGTGTCTTCGGCGAGCACCTGGAGCAGGTAGCGCACGGCGAGGGCGGAGGTCTCACGGTCGGGTTCGGTGGCGAGAGCGCGGCGCACGGCTTCCGCTCCCTCGGCGTCGGGGATGGTAGGGGTAGGCATGGCTCTACGCTACCTGCGCGGGCGGCCGACGCACCGGCGCACTGGGTACGCTTGCCCAGTGAGAATTCTCGTCCTCGGTTCCGGCGCCCGCGAACATGCGATCGTCACCGCCCTGCTGCGGGAGTCCCCGCGTCACGACATCACCGTCGCGCCCGGCAACGCCGGAATCGCGGCGAGCGGCGTGGAGGTGATCCACCTCGACCCGAGCAACCCCGGCGTCGTCACCGAGTTCGCGCTCGAGAACGACATCGAGCTCGTCGTGATCGGACCTGAGGCGCCCCTCGTCGCCGGTGTGGCCGACGCTCTTCGCGAGCACGGCATCCCGACCTTCGGTCCGGCCAAGGCCGCGGCCGCCCTCGAAGGCAGCAAGACCTTCGCCAAGCGCATCATGGAGGAGGCGGGAGTCCCGACCGGACGCGCCGAGCGCATCGGCAGCTTCGAGGATGTCGCTGCCGTGCTCGACGAATACGGCGCACCCTACGTGGTCAAGGCCGACGGTCTCGCCGCGGGCAAGGGCGTGATGGTCACGAGCAACCGCGACGACGCCCTGGAGCACGCGCGCTACTGGCTCCAACACGGCAGTGTGCTGATCGAGGAGTTCCTCGCCGGCCAGGAGGTTTCCCTCTTCCTCCTCAGCGACGGCCACGACGTGCTGCCGCTCTCTCCTGCGCAGGACTTCAAGCGACTCTCCGACGGCGACGAGGGCCCGAACACCGGCGGCATGGGTGCGTACTCTCCGCTGCCCTGGCTGCCCGCCGGCTTCGTTGACGAGGTCATCGACACCATCGCCCTGCCCACCGTGCGCACGCTCGCGGCCGAGCAGACGCCGTTCATCGGCCTGCTCTACTGCGGCCTGATCATCACGGACGACGGCATCCGCGTCATCGAGTTCAACGCCCGATTCGGTGACCCCGAGACCCAGGTGGTGCTGCCGCGGCTGGTCACCCCGCTCAGCGGCCTGCTGCTCGCCGCAGCCAGCGGTGAGATCGGCGGCCTGCCGCGCCCGGAGTTCTCGGATGACGTGGCCGTCACGGTCGTGCTGGCCAGCGAGGGCTATCCGGAGGCTCCCATCACCGGCCGCCGCATCGTGGGGGTGGACACCGCACTCGCCATCCACGGCGTCAGCATCGCGCACGCCGCGACCGCTCTCGCCGACAACGACCGCGGCGGCTCCGACCTGATCGCCACCGGCGGCCGCGTGCTCAGCGTGGTCGCGACCGGCGCCGACTTCGCCGAGGCGCGTTCCCGCGCCTACCTTGCCCTCGAGGCGATCGACCTCGAGGGCGGCCAGTACCGCACCGACATCGCAGCGAAGGTCGCAGAATGACTGAACTCCCCGGCTGGACCCACGCCTATTCCGGCAAGGTGCGCGACCTCTACATCGACGAGGGCGTGACCGACCTCGAGCACGCCCGTCGCGTGCTGATGGTGGCCAGCGACCGCGTGAGTGCCTTCGACTACGTGCTCGAGCCGGGCATCCCGAGCAAGGGTGAGCTGCTCACCACCCTCAGCCTGTGGTGGTTCGACAAGCTCGACGGCATCCCCAATCACCTGCTCTCGGGCATGCGCGAGACCGAGTCGGGCCTGCCCGCCACCGAGATCCCGGACGCCGTGCAAGGCCGGGCGATGCTCGCGCGCACGCTCGACATGTTCCCGATCGAGTGTGTCGTCCGCGGCTACCTGGTCGGGTCGGGATGGGCCGAGTATCAGCGGAGCCAGACGGTGTGCGGCATCCCGCTGCCCGCCGGGCTGAGCAACGGCGACCGCCTTCCCGAGCCCATCTACACTCCGGCGTTCAAGGCTCCGATGGGGGCGCACGACGAGAACATCAGCTTCGAGCGCACCGTCGAGCTCGTGGGGCCGGAGATCGCGGAGCAACTGCGCGCGCTCAGTCTCGAGATCTTCCGCCGGGCATCCGCCATCGCCGAGGAGCGCGGGCTGATCCTGGCCGATACCAAGTTCGAGTTCGGTGCCAATCACGACACCGGGCTCATCACCCTCGCCGACGAGGTGCTCACCAGCGACAGCTCGCGCTACTGGGACGCCGCGACATACGCCGCCGGCGGCCCCGACCGGCTCGACAGCTTCGACAAGCAGATCGTGCGCAACTGGCTCAGCGCCCACTGGGACCCTTCGACAGGCTCAGGGTCCGACAGCCGCCCGCCGGAGCTGCCCGCCGAGATCGTCGAGCAGACGGCGGCGCGCTACCGGGAGCTGATCGAGCGCCTCACCGGTTCGGGGTTGGCCGGCGGCCAGGACTGACGGATGATGCTGCGCTCCGTGCCCTGGGACGACCCGGCCGCCACCGCGCTCCGGGCCGCCCAGCGCGACGAGCTCACCGTGCGCTACGGCACCCCGGACTCCGAGCCGGGCGTCCTTCCCTCCGCCGATGACATCGCCCTGTTCCTCGTGGCCTACGACGATGCCGGCACACCGCTCGGCTGCGGCGGACTGCGCGAACTCGACCCCACCGAGGGCGAGATCAAACGGATGTTCGTGACCCCCGCATCCCGCGGCACCGGAGTCTCCACGGCGATCCTCACCGCCCTCGAGGATGCCGCGCGCGGCCGCGGCTGGCGGCGCCTACTGCTCGAGACCGGCAGCGAGCAGCCCGACGCGATGCGGTTCTACGAGCGCGAAGGCTATGCGGCGATCCCGAACTACGGGCACTACGTCGGCTCGGAACTGTCGCGCTGCTACGAGAAGGTGCTGGTCGAGTAGGCCGCGGCCCTTCGACAAGCTCAGGGACCGGGAATCGGTCCGTGAGCCTGTCGGTCCCTGAGCCTGTCGGTCCCTGAGCCTGTCGGTCCGTGAGCCTGTCGGTCCGTGAGCCTGTCGGTCCCTGAGCCTGTCGAAGGGCGATACCGACTACTGCAGGTCGTTCAGCGGGTTGCCCAGCTGCGGGTAGTTCGCCTCGATGCTGGCGGACAGTCGCGCCTTGACCTGCTGGCTCGGCCCGTCGGCGAGGATCTCGAGCTGGCCCGCCTCGATGCCCTCGTAGGCATTGCGAACGATCACCGCGGGGTCGGCCTTCGGCACGGTCAGGTCGGCCGTCATCGGGGTGTCGGTGTAGCCGAGGTGCAGCCCCACCACCTGGGTCTTCTGCGGGGCGAGTTCGAGTCGCAGCGAGTTTGTCGCCGACCAGAGCGCCGCCTTGCTCGCGCTGTAGGCACCGGCGCCCGCGATCCAGCTCGACACCGAGAGCACGTTCACCAGTGCACCGCCGCCGTTGCGGGCGAGCACCGGCGCGAAGTCCCGGGCCACGGCGAGCGCGCCGAAGAAGTTGGTCTCCATGACACTGCGAATGTCGTCGAACTCCGCCGACGAGATCGGTTCCGCGCCGCCGACACCGGCGTTGTTGATCACCACTGTGGTGTCGCCCGCGTGCTTCGCCGCCTCGGCGACCGCTGCGGCATCCGTCACATCGAGACGCAGCGGCACGATGCGCTCGTCGTCCCAGGAGCGGGGCGTGCGCGCCGCCGCGTAGACCTTCGTCGCCCCGCGTTCGAGCGCCTGTGCGACGAACTCCACACCGAGGCCGCCGCCCGCTCCTGTCACGAGTACCACTGCGCCGCTGATGTTGGTCATACTGTTCTCCCCGGTCGATCGGATCCGCCCTCCCTAGCATCCTGTGCCGCGGTGGGAAATACCACAGGGCGATCGCTGGTTGGCCCTGTTATGACCACCATCGATCAGCTCGCCGCCGACACCGCCATGGGTGCGGTGACCCTCCTGGTCGCCGACCTCGACGCGATGACCGCCTACTACCGGGATGCCGTGGCCCTGCAGGTGCTCAGCCAGACCGTCGACACGGTCACCCTCGGTCGCGGCACGACGCCGCTGGTCATCCTGAGACACGCACCGGAGCTGGTGCACGCCTCCCCCCGCGCGGCCGGGCTGTTCCACACGGCGATCCTGTTCGAGAGCGAGGCGGCGCTGGCCGCATCCGTCTACTCGGTCGCGACCCGGGCACCGAACACCTTCGCCGGCAGCTCCGACCACCTGGTGAGCAAGGCCTTCTACTTCACCGACCCGGAGGGCAACGGGGTCGAGCTGTACTGGGATCGTGACCGCTCCGAGTGGAGCTGGACACACGGGCAGATCGAGATGAACACGCTGTTCCTCGACCCGAACGCCTTCCTACAGCAGCACCTCACCGAGCAGAACGTCGAGCAGCCGATCGTCGGGGGTGCGGTCGTCGGGCACGTACACCTCTCGGTGGGCGACGTCGCGACGGCACGCGAGTTCTACGTCGACCGGCTCGGCTTCGAGCAGACGACGATGTTCGGCGACTCGGCGCTGTTCGTGAGCGCCGGCGGATACCACCACCACATGGCTATGAACACCTGGAACAGCGCGGGAGCCGGGCGACGCGGGCCTTCGCTCGGGCTCGGGCAGGTGGACATCCTGGTTCCCGGCACCGACGACGTCGGCGCCCTGGACGAACGGATGCGACACTTCGGCATCGGAACCCGTGACGACGGGCAGACGGTCAGCTTCGACGACCCGTGGGGCAACCTGATCCGGGTGACGACCGCCTGACCGGATCGGACCGCGATAGTAGGGTGCCGACCGCATCGACACGGAAGGGTGGTCTGCGAAGGGAGAGCCGTGATCGCTGAGCTGAACAGACTGGTCGAGTTGATCGAGGATCATCTGACCGACGACCTCGACGTGGCGTCGTTGGCAACTGCACTCGGTACGACGGAATACCACCTCCGGCGGATGTTCTCGTCGCTGGCCGGAATGCCTGTATCGGAGTACATCCGGCGCCGTCGCATGTCTGTGGCCGCAGCGGAAGTGCTCGAAAGCAGCGACCTGCTGGGGGTCGCGGTGCGCTACGGCTATGGCTCGACCGAAGCCTTCAGCAGAGCGTTTCGGGCGGTACACGGCGTCGGCCCTGGCGAGGTGCGCCGAGACGGCGGCCCCCTTCGTACGCAATCGCAGCTCAGGTTTCGCCTGACCGTAGAAGGGATCACCACCATGGACACCCGAATCGTCGATCGCCCGGCGTTCCGCCTGGTCGGCCATGCCGCCCGCGTGCCGCTCGTTCACCGAGGAGTGAATGCCCGCATCCAGGCCCACATCGCGTCATTGCCGGCGACGGAGCACGCGCGGTTGAAGGAGCTGAGCAGCACCGAGCCGTCGGGACTCCTCCAGGTCAGCGCCGACGTCGATCCCGATTACGCCGAGGGCAGCGAGCTGACCTACCTGCACGGGGTTGCGGTGAGCGACACCAGCCCACCCCCCGACGGTCTCGACTCGATTCAGGTGCCCGCCGGAACCTGGGCGGTGTTCCGCAGCGTCGGGGACTATCCCAGCGCCCTGCAGACGACATGGGCGGCCACGGCCACGGAGTGGTTCCCGTCCAACCCGTGGCGTCTGCGCCGCGGTCCCTCGATGGTCGCGATCCTCGACCGTGCCGACGATTTCAGCACCGCGACCACCGAACTGTGGCTGCCGGTAGAGCGGGCCTGACAGCGGGCACCACGAGCCCCACGTCGTACTGCTCATACCGGGCGCTACGGCCGCGGACACCCGTTCTGTTGCACCCGGGGCGACCTATTGCCAGGCTGCCGCGATCGACTCGCACACCGCTCGCCGACGAACAGTCAGTTGATGATCTCGCCGCGCTCGTCTGCGGCGAGGGCCGCGAGCCGCTGCCGCCACTCCAGCAGCGCCTCGGGAGTCAGCCGGGTCCAGTCGGTGACCTCGCCGACGATCCGGATCGGATCGGTGCTGCGGTACGACCGCGTGGGGTTGCCGGGAAACTTCTTGTCCGTCACGTTCGGGTCGTTCTCGAAGACTCCCGTGGGTTCGACCTCGTAGACACGGGGCACACCCTCGCCAGCAGCCAACTCTGCGGCCAGTCCTGCTCCGTCGGCGACGGCGGTGAAATAGATGTGGTTCATCACCACCTCGGGGCGATAGTTCGACCGGAAGCCGGCGGTGAGCAGGTCACCGATCTGCAGGTCGGCCTTGGTGCCGTGAAAGAAGGGTCCGTCGTCGAGAGCGTGAATCACCGCGACAGTTTAAGACTCGGGCGTGGTTAGGCTTTTCTGGTGGAGAACCCGACCGTGCTGACCTCGGTGGCCGAGGTCGCTGCCGCCATCCTCACCCTGCCGGGGACCGGCCGCGAGATCGTCGGCATCGCCGGCGCACCCGGCGCGGGCAAGTCCACCATCGCCGCGCAGGTGGTCGACCTGCTCGGCCCGAGCGCCGCGCTGCTCGGCATGGATGGCTGGCACCTGCCGCAGTCGCGCCTGGTCGAGCTCGGCCGCCGCGAGCGGATGGGCGCTGTCGACACCTTCGACACCGACGGCTTCGTGCGCACGCTCGACGAGCTGCGATCGACGACCGGCACGGTCACCGCGCCCGGCTTCGACCGCACCATCGAGGAGGCGATCCCCGAGGCGATCTCCATCCCGCCGTCGGTGCACACGCTCGTGGTGGAGGGCAACTACCTGCTGCACGATGACGACGGCTGGGAGCGCGTCTCGCCGCTTCTCGACGCGACTTTCTTCATTCGGGTGAGCCCGGACATCCGTCGCGCCCGCCTGATCGCGCGGCACGAGCGCTTCGGCAAGACTCCGGATGCCGCCGCCGCCTGGGCCCTGGGACCGGATGAGGCCAACGCGCGGCTCATCGACCTCGGCGCGGGCCGGGCACGGTACACGATCGCGTTGTAGCTACCGGCCGAGGGCGCGTTCGCGCGGGGTGCGGCGCTTCTCGAACTCCTGCTGTCGCGCCGGCCCGGGGGTGTCGATTCCGGGCACCGGAGTGATCGGGTCGTTCCAGTGCTTGATGACCGCCCAGGCGACGGCCGCGGTCGGCACCGAGAGCAGGGTGCCGACGATTCCGCCGAGGATGGTGCCGGCGGTCAACGCGACCAGCACGACGAGGCCGTGCAGTTGCAGGGAACGCCCGAGCACGACCGGCGAGAGGAAGTTGCCCTCGAGCTGCTGCACCAGGATGACGATGATCGCCACCCAGATCGCCGCCGTCAGGTCGACGGTCACGAGGGTCACGAGCGCAGCGATGATGCCGGCGGCGGTCGCACCGACCAGGGGGATGTACGCGGCGATGAACACGACGATCGCCAGCGGGATCGCCAGCGGGACCCTCAGGATGAGCATCGCGACCCCGATGCAGACGGCGTCGACCAGTGCGACGATCGTGGTGCCCCGCACATACCCGCCCAGGGTCTGCACGGCACTGTCGCCGGCCCGACGCAGCTTCGCGTGCAGCTCGGGCTTGAACGGCTTGATCAGGAAGGCCCAGATCATCGGCCCGTCCTTCATGAAATAGAACAGCACGATGACGGCGAGCACGGCGCCGGTGATGAGCTCGATGGCGATCGAGGCCCCGGTCGAGACCCCGGCGAGCGCCCCGGTGCCGAAGTCGGCGCTGGTGACGAACTCGGTGAGCGACTTCTGGATGTCGGCGATCTGCTGCTTCCCGATCGGCAGATTGCCGCTCTGGATGAAGTCACCGACCGCCGCGATGCCGCTGGTGACGGATTTCTGCAGGCTCGAGAACTGCGACTGCACCTGGAACACGGCGATCGTCACGATGCCGCCGAACACGATGACCCCGGCGAGCAGCGACAGGATGGCGGCGACGATGCGCGGCATGTGCTTTTCGAGCACACGCACCAGTGGGCGGAAGGCGGAGGCGATGATCAGCGCGATGAGCACCGGGATCACCACGAGCTTCAGTTGCACGGCGGCGTAGACCACGAGAGAAACCACCGCGAGCACGATGAGACCCTGCAGGCACCGGGTTGCCATCCGGCCGAAGACATCCGTCCACAGCGCCGACGGGGTGTGCTCGGCGACGGCGACGTCGGTGACCGTTTGCGCGCTCGCTTTTCTCCACATGCTCCCGAGAGTACGGGCGCGGCCCGCAGAAGGAAGGGGCTTGCGCCGGAGCGGCGAAAGTGTCGAGGGGGTGGGTTTGACGCTCAACTAGACTGGGGGCATCCACCAACCTCGAAATCGTTGGAGTCATCGGTGCCCACAATCGTCGTCGAAGTCATGCCCAAGGCCGAACTTCTCGATCCCCAGGGGAAGGCCGTCGCCGGCGCCCTCTCCCGTCTCGGCAAGAGCCAGTACACCGGTGTGCGCATCGGTAAGCGGTTCGAACTGACCGTGGATGAGGTGACGGATGCGGTGCTCGCCGACGTCACGGACCTCGCGAACGACATGTTCTCCAACTCGGTCATCGAAGACGTCGTCTCGATCACCGTGGCAGGCTCGACGCCGGTCGTGCACGACGAGACCCTCGCCGTCTCGATCGAAACCGTGGACGAGAATTGACCCGCGTCGGGGTCGTCACCTTCCCGGGGTCGCTCGACGACCGTGACGCGCAGCGCGCCGTGCGTCTGGCGGGGGCGGAGCCGGTCGCGCTCTGGCACGGCGACCACGACCTGCAGGGCGTCGACGCGATCGTGCTTCCCGGAGGTTTCAGCTACGGCGACTACCTGCGCTGCGGCGCCATCGCCTCGCTGTCGCCGATCATGGCCGAGGTCATCTCCGCCGCGAACTCCGGCATGCCGGTGCTCGGAATCTGCAACGGCTTCCAGATGCTGACCGAGGCGCACCTGCTGCCCGGCGGACTGATCCGCAACGATCACGGCAGTTTCATCTGCCGCGACCAGACGTTGCGGGTAGAGAACACCGACACCGCCTGGACCAGCGGCTACGCGGCCGGAGCCGAGATCATCATCCCGCTGAAGAACGGCGAAGGCGGATTCATCGCCGACGCCGACACGATCGCGCGCCTCGAAGGCGATGGCCGGGTCGTGTTCCGCTACGTGGATGTGAACCCGAACGGGTCGATCAACAACATCGCCGGCATCTCGAATGAGCGCGGCAACGTGGTCGGCCTCATGCCGCACCCCGAGCACGCGATCGAAGAGGGCTTCGGGCCCGATACGGCGCTCGCCATGCGCAACGGCACCGACGGTCTCACCATGTTCACCTCGGCGATCACGGCGCTCATCTCCGCCTAGTCACTCCTTTTCCGGGATGCTCGCGGCATCCTGAATCGGGATCGATGAGGTGAACTGGCTCGCGCGCTCCTCGGCGGCGGGTGACCCGTGGAACAGCCCTCCGCTGTCGGTGGAGGGAACGCTCGGGCGGCGCGGCGGCTGTTCCTCGACGATCTCGACCCGGCTGTGCGGCAGCGCCCCCGGATCCTTCGACTGCAGCCACTCCACCATCTGCTCGCGCACCAGGCAGCGCAGGTCGAACAGGGTGGGGGCATCGATCGCGGTCACCAGGATGCGGATGTGTACGTAGCCGCCCACGGCATCCGTCACCTGCAGCACAGACGCGCGCCCATCCCACAGGGTCGTGCCGGCGAGGATCTGCTCGAGCTTCTCCCGCATGCGCCCGGGGCTCACCCGCCAGTCGAGATCGAAGTCGACCGAGCCGAGCAGCTCGCTCGAGTTGCGCGTCCAGTTCTCGAACGGGGTGGTGGTGAAGTAGGTGGACGGCAGCACGAGGCGGCGGTCATCCCAGATGTGCACCACCACGTAGGTGAGGGTGATCTCCTCGATGCGACCCCACTCCCCGTCGGCGACGACCACGTCATCCACCCGCAGCGCGTCGTTGAAGGCGAGCTGCACGCCGGCGAAGACATTGCCGAGGGTGGACTGCGCGGCCAGTCCGGCGATCACCGAGACCACGCCGGCGGAGGCGAGCACGCTCGCGCCGACCGCCTGCACGCCCGGGAAGGTGAGCAGGATGGACGCGATTCCGACGATCACGATGATCACGCTGGCGAGGCGGCGCACGATGATCAGCTGGGTGCGCAGCCGTCGACGCAGCCGGTTGTCGGGCACGTCGGTGCGGTAGTAGCCCATGGTGGCGCCGAGCGCGAAGCCGACCACGTTGACGGTGAACCAGGTGGCGATCGCGATGGTGAGGATGAGGAACCCGTGGTGCACCCGGCCCGCCCAGTCGGGCAGCGGCCAGGTCATGGCGACGGCGATCCAGAGCGCGATCACCACCAGCAGTGCGCGAAACGGATGCCGCGCCCGGCTGCGCAGCAGGCGACCCCAGTCCCGTCCGCGCGACGCCACCCGCACGATCACGGTGAAGATCGCGATGACGAGCACGGCGGCGATGAGCGCGATCAGTACGGCGAGGGCGAGACCCCACCAGGACGTCCACGAGAACACGGGCGCTCCTCTCGGTCGAGAGGTTCCAGGCTAGTCGTCCGATGCTGCGCGCCGCCTTCCCCCGCGAGTTGTCACTCGTGTACCTGTTTCCCCGAAGAACAGGTACTTTTGTGACAACTCGCGCCGTCAGGGAGCGACGAACGACCGACCTGTGGACAACGACGGAGGCGGATTCAGGATTTCGGTCAGGCTGACGGGATGACGGGCAACTCTCCGCTTCCCCCTTCGTTGGGCGCGCGACCGTTCTCTGTGGCGGAAGCACGGGATGCGGGCATCGGCATCGGTCGCCTTCGCGGGCGCGACCTCGCGCGACCGCACCTCGGCGTGCGAGTGCCGGTCGCCCTCCCCGACCTGGGCATCATCACCCGGTGCCACAGCTACGCGCCACTGCTCAGACCGGGCCAGTTCTTCAGCCACGTCACTGCAGCGGAGATATGGGGATGTCCGCTTCCGCACGGCCTCGGCACTCGGCTGCATGTCTCGGTGCGACACCCGGGGAGGGCGCCGCGCGCCGACGGTGTCATGGGCCATCAGGCGCGCAATGCTCGAGTGATCGTGCGGCACGGGCTGCCGTGCTCCGATCCCGTCAGCACCTGGATCGCCCTGGCAGCGCTGCTCGACGTGGATGAGTTGGTGGTCGCGGGCGACCATCTGCTGTTGGATCCGTACCGGCTCGACCCGCGCGACATCCGCCCGTACGCGACACCTGAGCAGGTGGCGGCGGCCGCGGACGGCTATCGCGGGCGGGGTGCACGAGCCGTGGCATCCGCTCTCCCGCTGCTCAGCACACGGGCGGAATCGCGCACGGAGACGCTGCTGCGCCTGCTGCTCTGGCGGGCCGGGCTGCCCGCACCCGAGGTGAATCCAGACATCTTCGATGGCGCAGGGCGGTTCATCGCGCGAGCGGACCTGGTGTTTCGCGAGTGGCGCGTCATCGTGGAGTACGACGGGGAGCAGCATCGGCTCGACGACGCGCAGTATGAGCGCGACCTCGTTCGGCTGGAGCAGCTGCGTGCGGCGGGCTGGGTGGTGATTCAGGTGCGCAAGCGAGGGCTCTTCCAACGCCCCGCTGAGACGGTGGCGCGGGTGGTGCGCGAGCTGCGCGCCCAGGGCTGGCCGGGGTAGGCACTCCGCGACCGCGAGTTGTCACTGGTGTACCTGTTTCGCGCGCAAACAGGTACTCGAGTGACAACTCGCGGTGAAGATGGGGGCGAGCGGGCGCGGGGCAGGGCCAGAGAGGCAACCCGCGCGGCACCTGGCCCCGGCCCCCTCCCGTAGAATTACCACGACCGGCACTCCCTCTATCCAGGAGCATCTCGCCACGTGAGCACCTCTACGTCCAGCCCCTCCCCCGCCGCCTCGAACGTCGTCAGCGCACCTGACACCGTCG
>Ga0247742_10000125_pt1 | contig 65506 bp, 59 predicted proteins | sample UWRJL208509C2_FD_180944 | JGI IMG/M metagenome (GOLD analysis project Ga0247742, IMG submission 180944) | Plant litter microbial communities from Arlington Agricultural Research Station in Wisconsin, United States - UWRJ-L208-509C-2 | ecosystem: Environmental > Terrestrial > Plant litter >...
GACGCCATCGCTGGCAAGCCAGCTCCCACAAGAATCAGTGTCTATCCACCAATGGCGGGGCGTCTGTCAGGACGTCATCGCTGGCAAGCCAGCTCCCACAAGAATCAGTGTCTATCCACCAATGGCGGGGCGTCTGTCAGGACGTCATCGCGAGCAGGGCTCACTCCTACAGGAGAACCGCGTGCAGCCGCCTGAGAAGAGGTCGGCTATAAGTCCGCCGATCCAAGCCCCGCCAAATAAGCCCAAGGAAAAATCCCCCGCTCATGCCCATCACTGAACACCAACTGCACCCCATACCCCTGCGCATTCACCGCCACCACCCGCACCCGCGCGTCCACCAGCGGCGGCGAACCTTGCAGCCGAAACGCCCGACACTGCGAACAAGGACACTGCCGACGCAACTCCGCATGCCCTAAAACCTGCTCCCGCCCATCCGGCCAGTTCAAACGCAAGCGCTGCTTTTCAACCGAATTGCCAATGGCCAAGGGACTCATTGCAACTGACTCAAGGCAATGCGCACGGCTTTGCGCACTTCCGGATCGCCGTCGTCCTGGAACGCTTTCAGTGCCGCAATCGCCCCCGGTTGCTTGAGCTCGCCCAAAGCCAGGGCCGCTTCCTTGCGCAGGTTGCTGATGCGATGGCCAAGGGTCTCGATCAAGGGATCCAATGCCGGGGCATACCGCAAGCGGCCGAGGCTGCGGGTGGCGCGCAGGCGCACTTGCCAGTAGTCGTCGGCCAGGGCGTCGATCAGCGCCGGGCCGGCATCGGCATGGCCGACTTTGCCCAGGGTGGTGGCGGCTTCTTCGCGCACTTGCCAGGCGTCATCGTTCAAGGCTTCGCGCAAGGCCGGCAATACCTGGGCGTCGGACGCCAGGCCCAGCGCCCCGGTGGCGGCGCGACGCACCTCGGTGTCGGGGTCGCCACTGGCCAAGCGCGCCAACGCCGGCAAGGCGTCGATTTGCTTGAGCCAGCCGAGCACGCCCACCGCTTCGCGGCGCACGCTGGCGTCAGCATCGTTCAAGGCGTGCAGCGCCGCATCCGCCGCACCGGGATAACGCAACTCACGCAAGGCGCGAAACGCGGCGATGCGCACGTGGGTTTGCGCATGCTCGGTCCAGGGCAGAATCACCCGCCCCGCCGCTTCGGTTTTCAGCAGGCTGAGGCTTTGCGCGGCGGCGTCCTGCACCGCAGCGGACGGATCGGTCAGCGCTTGGCACAAGGCCGCGACCACCGGCTCGTCCTCCCAGGCTTCGAGCAACCGCGCGGCTTCGGCGCGGACTTCTTCGGTGGGGTCAGCGCCCAGGCGATCCACCAGCCACAGCAAGCCGTCGGGCTCTTCGAGGTCGGCCAGTTCGATCAGGGCGATGCGCCGTACTCCGGCGTCGCTGTCGGTCAGGCGCGGTTGCAGGGCGAGGATGTCGTCGTTGTCGGTGATATCGAATAGAGAGGTCATAGGGCAAATCGCGGCAAGGTGTTTTCCAGGGGAAGTCCGAGGGGGTTCAGGCGCGGCAATTGCCGACCGTCCTCGTGACGCAGCAGTTCAAGGCAGTGACGTTTCAAGCGAGAGAATTCAGGGCTCGTCACCAATTCGGTGGTGCGCGGCCGGGAGAAGTCCAGCCGTAGGTCTTCGATGATCCGCCCCGGTCGCGAGCTCATCACCAGCAGGCGATCAGCGAGGAACAGCGCTTCGTCGATGTCGTGGGTGACGAAAACCACCGTGGTGCGAATCCGCGTCCAGATGTCCAGCAGCAGTTCCTGCATGTTCAAGCGGGTCAGCGCGTCGAGGGCACCGAAGGGTTCGTCCATCAGCAGCAAACGCGGGCGGTTGATCAGCACCCGGGCGATTTCCACCCGTTGCTGCATGCCGCCGGAGAGTTGGTCCGGCCAGCGGTCGGCAAAGTCCTTGAGGCCGACCAGCGCGAGCATTTCATCCGCCGCTTGGTGCCGTTCGGCCTTGCCGAGGCCTTGCATTTTCAGGCCGAACGCCACGTTGTCGCGCACCGTGCGCCACGGAAACAAGGTGTGTTGCTGGAACACCATGCCCCGTTGCGGCGACGGCCCGGCAACTGCAGCGCCATCGACGCGCAAGCGGCCGGTGCGTGGGCTCAAGTGCCCGGCCAGGGCGCCGAGCAAGGTGGATTTGCCGCACCCGGAGGGCCCGAGAATGCACACGAACTGCCCCGGCTCGATGCGGCAATCGAGGCCTTGCACCGCTTCGAACGCGTGCGGCCCGTCGCCGAGGACGATGGACAATTGCTCGATATCGATTTGCCCCTGGGGGCTTTGCATCACGCTCATCAGGTTTTTCCTCGGGGACGGTGCCAAGGCGTGAACAGCCCGCCCAGGCGTTTGATCAGCAGGCTGCTGCCCATGCCGAGCACGCCGATCAATAACATGCCGACCACGATGTCGGCGTAGTTCTGGATGGTGTAGGACTCCCAGGTGTAGTAACCGATGCCGAACTGGCCGGAGATCATTTCCGCGGTGACCAGGCAGAACCATGAGGTGCCCATGCCGATCGCCAGGCCGGTGATGATGCTCGGCGCCGCGCCCGGCAGAATCACTTCCAGCAGAATCGCCCGACGCCCGGCGCCGAGGCTTTTCGCCGAGGCGATCAACCGGGGATCGACCCCTTCGACGCCGTGCACGGTGTTGAGCAGAATCGGAAACAGCGCGCCGGTGAAGGTGATGAACACCATCGACAGTTCCGACGAGGGGAACATCAGGATCGCCAGGGGAATCCAGGCCACGGCGGGGATCGGCCGCAATACTTCCAGCGGTGGCAACAGCAAGTCCTCGGCCCATTTCGAACGGCCGATAGCCAGGCCCAGGGCGATGCCGATCACCAACGCCGCCAAGTAGCCGGCGAACACCCGGCCGAGGCTGCTGCTCAGGTGTTGCATGAGCTTGCCGGAATCCCCCAGGCCGAGCGCCGCCTGAACCACCGCCCAAGGCGTCGGGACGTTGGCGAATGTGACCAGGCCGAGGTTCCAGTGATGGCTGGCGGCGAGGTGCCAGAAGAGCAGGCAGAGCAGCAGCGAGGCCGATCTTGAGGTCCAGCGAATGGGGAATGTGGTCATGGATCGCTTTCCAATGTTGTAGAGGTGTGTTTGTTGAGATCCAACCCCTCACCCCAGCCCTCTCCCCACAGGGGAGAGGGGGAAAGGGAGCCGATTTTTTTGCTGTTCAAAACCGCAGTTCGACGCGGTTTCTAAGGTCGCGGTAGTTTGCCCAAACACCTCAGTCAGTCCCCTCTCCCCTCTGGGGAGAGGGGAAAGGGAGCCGATTTTTTTGCTGTTCAAAACCGCAGTTCAACGCGGTTTCTCAGGTCGCGGTAGTTTGCCCAAACACCTCGGTCAGTCCCCTCTCCCCTCTGGGGAGAGGGTTAGGGTGAGGGGGCGCCATCAAGCCGGACACACATTGCTCAAACACATCACTCAACGACTGACCACAACCTGCGCAGTAGCATCCGTAAAATCAAACACCTTCCCTCCCTGCGCCGACGCAAACTGCTGCGCCTGGCCTTTCAACAGGAATGCACTCAGACGCCCCTTGGCATCACTGGCAAACCACGCCTGGTCCGCCAGCAGCTTGATCCCGCTGTCGCTGGCCTGGGCGTATACCGCGCGGATGTTCTTGCCTTCTTGCTTGAGGCTGGCCAGGGCGGTGAAGGCCGCTTCCGCCGAGGCGTAGCTGCGCACAGTCGGTTCGCCGCGCACCCAGATTTGCGCGACGTGGCTGACGTCGGTGATCGGCGCGCCGCTGACCGCATCCTTGACCGTCAACGGCGTCGGCGCGTAGTTGGCCAGTTGCGCGGTGTAGTCCAGCTTCGACGCCTTGAACGCGGCGCGGATGTATTGGTCGTCGATGAAGGTATTCAGGTCGAGGCCGCGATCCGCCTTCTTCAGCAGCTTCAAGGTATCGATGGCGGTGCCCACGGCCTGACGGTATTCCGGCTTCCAGCTGAGGTCGCGGGTTTGCACGCCCAGCGGACCGTAGAACAGGTAATTGACCTCGGCATCGACGCCGGTGACCTTGGCGATCAGCTCGCTGTACTTCTCCGGTTCGGCGGTCAGCAAGTGGTTGGCTTCGAGGCTGGCGCGCAGGTAAGCGACGACGATTTCCGGGTACTTCTTGGCGTAGGCCTGATCCACCAGCGCGCCGTGGAACGTCGGCGCGTTGGCTTGCGAGCCGTCGTAGATCTTGCGGGCGAAACCCCGGCTCGGGAACAGTTCGGCAAACGGTACGAAGTCGGCGTGGGCGTCGATCTTGCCGGCTTGCAACGCCGAGCCGGCCACTTCCGGCGGCTGGGCGATGATGTTCACGTCCTTGAGCGGATCCCAACCTTGCGCGGCCACGGCGCGCAGCAACATGCCGTGGGCGGTGGAGGCGAACGGCACGGAAATGGTCTTGCCCTTGAGCTCGGCCAGGGACTGCACGCCGGACGCGCTCGGCACCACGATGCCGTTGCCGCTGCCTTTGATGCTGCCCGACAGCACGCTGATAAACAGGCTGTGCTTGCCGGCGGTTTCAAACGCGACACCATTGAAGGCACCGGGGAAATCCGCCATGGCGCCGAAGTCGAGTTTGCCGGCGACCATCTCGTTGGTCAGCGGTGCGCCGCTGGTGAAGTTTTTCCACTCCACTTCGTACTTGGCGTCCTTGTAGGGGCCGTCGTGGGGCAGGTATTTGTCGAGCAGGCCCAGCTCGCGGATCAACAGCCCGCCCGCCGCGCAATTGATGGTGGTGTCCTGGGTGCCGATGGCAATCCGGATGGTTTCGGCCTGGGCCGACAAGGTGAACGTGGCCAGTACCAGACCGGCGAATGCTGCACGCAACATGGGTGTATCCCCTCGAATCATTTATAGGATGTTCGTCTCCGCCACGATCAGGGCGTGGTGGGAAACGAGGGGTGTTTTGAAGCAGGCGTCCGGGGGTGGCCGGATGGCTTTGGGTTGTCTGGGCGGGCTCATCGCTGGCAAGCCAGCTCCCACAGGTTTTCTCTGGTGTTTGCAAAATCCATGTCCCACTGAAATACCCTGTGGGAGCTGGCTTGCCAGCGATGGCGTCCTCACCGTCAACGCAACAAGTAAGGGATTTCGACTTTCACCGCGCCGGTCGGGCAGTCCTTCTCGCACGGCATGCAGTACCAGCATTCGTCGAACGCCATGTAGGCCTTTTGCGTTGCCGGGTTGATCGCCAACAAGTCCATCGGGCACACGTCGACGCACACGGTGCAGCCCTTGTGGGCAATGCACAGGTCCTCGTCCACGGTGACGGGGGCGTTGGAGCGGAAAAAGATTTCCTGGGGTTGATAGGCCATGGTTCGGGCTCTCTTGATAAGTGACGTCAGGCCGCGTCGGCGCCGACCCGCAAGCGGTCGTAGGCCTGCATTTCTTCGGCGTCGAGCGGGATGATGTAAGGCTCCACGGCTTTCTTGAAACTGCTCATCTGGCCGTCTTCGCCCTTCTTCAGGTGGCAATGGCAGAACCAGTCGCGGTCGTTGCGCAGCGGGTGGTCGACCCGATGGTGGTACAGGCCCCAACGGCTCTCGGCGCGGAACAGCGAAGCGCGGGCGGCCATCTCGGCGCAGTCGCGGATCATGCTGACTTCCATGGCGCGCATCAGCTCATGGGGGTTGTTGGCCTTGATCTGATCGAGGTCGCGCTGGATGTCACTGAAACGTTGCAGGCCGATCTGCATTTTCTTGGTCACTTTCGGCGGTTGCAGGTAGTCGTTCACAAAGCGCCGCAGCTTGTATTCGACCTGGGCCGGCGGCAGTCCATGCTCGCGATCCAGCGGTGCGTAGACCCGTTGTTTTTCCGTTTCGACCTGCTGCGCGTCCACCGCCGAGAACTCACGCCCGGCGACAAAATCCGCCGCATTGGTGCCGGCGAACCAGCCGTAGGTGAAGGCGCCGAGCATGTAGTTGTGCGGCACCGCAGCCATGTCCCCGGCGGAGTACAAGCCCTTGACCGAGGTTTCGGCGCGCTCGTTGACCCACACCCCGGACGCCGAGTGACCGCTGCAAAAACCGATTTCCGAGATGTGCATCTCGACCATCTGCGTGCGGTAGTCGGTGCCGCGATTGGCGTGGAACTGGCCACGGCTCGGGCGTTCGTTGCTGTGCAGGATTTCTTCGATGTTCTGGATGGTTTCTTCGGCCAGGTGATCGAGCTTGAGGAACACCGGGCCGTTGCCGCTTTCCAGTTCCTGGTGGAACTCCCACATCATCTGGCCGCTCCAGTAGTCGCACTCGATGAAGCGTTCGCCCTTGTTATTGGCGGTGTAGCCGCCCAGGGGACCGGTGACGTAGGCGCAGGCCGGGCCGTTGTAATCCTTGATCAGCGGGTTGATCTGGAAGCACTCGAGGTTCGCCAGTTCGGCCCCGGCGTGGTAGGCCATGGCGTAGCCGTCGCCGGCGTTGGTCGGGTTTTCGTAGGTGCCCATCAAATAGCCCGAGGCCGGCAGGCCCAGGCGGCCGGCGGCGCCGCAGCAGAGAATCACCGCTTTGGCCTTGATCACATGGAAGTCGGCGGTGCGGCAGTCAAACCCCATCAGGCCATTGACGGCGCCCTCTTCGTCCGTGAGCAAGCGGGTGCACACGACGCGATTGGTGATGCTGACCCGGGCCCGTTTCAACTGGCGATACAGGACTTTCTTGATGTCATGCCCTTCCGGCATCGGCAGCACGTAGGCGCCCATGTGGTGGACCTTTTTCACCGCGTAGTCGCCGGTCTCGTCTTTCTCGAACTTGACGCCCCAGCGGTCCAGTTGCTCGATGGTTTCAAAACTGTGAGTCGCATAGGCATACACCGCCGCCTGGTTGACCACGCCGTCGTTGGCGATGGTGATTTCCTTGGTGTACTGCTCCGGCGTCGAGTGGCCGGGAATGATCGCGTTGTTCAGGCCGTCCATGCCCATGCTGATGGCGCCGCTGCGCTTGACGTTGGCCTTGTCGATCAGCAACACGCGCAAGTCGCGGTTGCGCTCCTTGGCCTTGATCGCCGCCATCGGCCCGGCGGTGCCGCCGCCGATCACCACGATGTCGTATTCCTGTTCCAGGGTGCTGCGGGTGCTGGAGCTGTGGGTCATGCCTGGTCCCCTTTTTGCCGGTCGATCCGCAGGCGGTACTGGAAGGCATCGCCACGGTAGTAGAGGTATTCGAAGTCCAGCGGCTGGCCGTCGGCGCTGTGGGTCAGGCGCTCGATGCGCATGATCGGCGAGCCGGCTTCGACGTTCAGGGCCTGGGTCAGATCGCTGTCGGCCAGCACGGCGTCGATGGCCAGGTCGGCGTGGCCGAGGGCCTGGCCGCAGTCGTTTTCGAGGATCAGGAAAATATCCCGGGTGACCAGGTCCGCCTTCTCCAGACGCTCGCCGAGGGCCTTGGGCAGGTAGGTGATTTCCAGCGACACCGGCTCGCGGTTGATCAGGCGCACCCGCTTGATCTGCGCCACGGTCTCGCCTTCAGCCAGGTGCAGACGCTCGGCCACTCGTTTGTCAGCGGGGATGAATTTGAAACTGCGCAGGCGGTTGATCACCTCGTAGCCACGACCGGTCATGGACTCGGCAAGGCCTTGCAGGGAGCTGACGTTCTGGAAGGTCTTGGGCTTGGCGACGAACGTGCCTTTGCCGTGGATCTTGAAAATCAGGCCTTCTTTCTGCAGATCGCCCAAGGCCTGGCGCACGGTGATGCGGCTGACTTTGAACAGCGCCCCGAGTTCGCTTTCGGAAGGCATCTGGCTGTCTTGCGGATATTGGCCGTCGAGGATTCGCGCTCGCAGCACATCCCGCAGTTGGGTGTGCAACGGCACGCTGCTCAGGGAGAGGACATTGTCGGTCATCAGGGTCACTTGTTATGACGAGTTATGACCTGATCTTAGAGTTGTTATAACAAGCTTGAGAAATACTGTTTGGGCATAACCTTAGAGCGCACCAGGGAATTACAGAGAGGTGCTTTTGATTTTGTGGTGAGGGACTAGGGAAGTGCTTTTGATTTTGTGGTGAGGGGGCAAGCCCCCTCACCACGGAAGGCAGAAGCAACTGCACAGCAGAAACATGGCAAACCGCCGTCGGATTCAGTCGCTGGATAACGCGCGCAAATCCAGCTGCCCATCCTTGAGCGGCGGGCACCAGTAGTAGCCGCCGGTGATCGGTCGGCTGATCTTGTACAGGCCATCGACGATGCCATCTTCCAGACCGCTCATGCGCCGCAGTTGCACTTCGAAGGCGTCGAGGGAGAAGCCAAAGGCGAGGAACATCAGGCCGGCGCGGTCGCCTTCGATCCACGGCATCGAGCGGCGCACGACGAAAGCTTCCGGGGCGAAGCTTTCCTGGGCGGTGCGTTTGACGTGGGCGGAGATCGGCGCGTCGTCCAGCTCGACGTTGTCGCTCAAGCGCCGGCCCATGATGTCGTCCTTCTCCCCCGCCGACAGCCGATGGAAACCCTTCAAGTCATGCTGCCACTGCTGGATCGCGGCGAAGCTGCCGCCGACGGTGCCGTCCACGCCCTCGCTGACCAGCGCCGCCGCCAGCGCCGCTTCGTCATGAGGGTTCTCGGTGCCGTCTTCGTAGCCGGTCAAGTCATGGCCGCTCTTGTGGCGGAAGGCTTCGTTCATCTGCACCCGGCGCAGGGCCGGCGCCAACACGGCTTCCAGGGCCTGGCTGCGGTTGAGCAAGTCACCACGGTCGTCGCCCTCGACGCTGTGCAACCAGCACCACAAGGCGTGTTGGGTGGACGGGTTGTCGACGCCGACACCCGCCAGCGCCGGGAACGGCCGCAAGCCGTTGATCGAAGCACCCAGGGCCTTGACCAGCGACTCCCCGAAACCGACCACCGCCGACTGCCCGGCCAGCCACTGCGTCAAGCGATCGAGGGCAGCCGGCAATGCGTCGGCCATGTCGAGGGCGAAAAACAGGTGGCGGGCTTGGCTCGGAACGGGGGTGGCGAGGATGCCGGGCTGGTAGTGACTCATGGGAACTCCTAAAAAAGGAGCGCAGTTTAACCGCGTGATTCACCGCTGTGTACGTGCAGCCATTAATTGGCGCGATTGCGTGATCACCGCCCCGCGAAGGGTTAGCCCACCACCGCGACCGCTTCCTGGCGATAGGCACTGGGGCTCATTCCAGTCCAGCGTTTGAAGGCGCGGCGGAAGCTGCGCACGTCGCTGTAGCCGACTTCCTCGGTGATGCGTTCGATGGGCATCTCGGGATTGGCCAGCAGGTTCAGGCTGCGGGCGCGGCGTACTTGCTCGAGCAAGGCTTCGAAGGTCAGGGAATGTTCGGTCAGGCGTCGGCGCAAGGTGCGGCTGCTCATGTTCAGGTCGCTGGCGACCTTTTCGATGTGGCTGCCGTGGGTCAGGTCCCGGGCAATGGCCCGTTCCACAGTCTGGATCAAGTCGATTTTCTGATGCACCTGGGCCGCTTCCAGTTCCAGCAGCGCCACCGCTTGGCGCAAGGCCAAGGCATGGTGATTGGGCAACTGCACGTCGAGCCAATGGGCGGCGATAAGCATGCGGTTTTGCAGGCAACCGAAGCGCACCTCAGGGCCGAAAATCCGCTGGTATTCGGCGGCGTAGACCGGCGCGGCGTGCATGAATTCCACGGCCATGGGTTTGAAGTCGGCGCCGACCAACGCCTTGCCGTACACCATCAGGCTGGCGAAGAACTCTTCGACGCCGAACACCTGCACGTCGGCGAAGGGCAAGCGGCATTCGACGTTGACGAAGATCCGGTCCACGCCCTCCTCCGCGCTCGACACGACGATGCCGCCGGAGGTGTGCTGATGACGAATCCCCAGCTCAAAGGCATCGCGCAAGGTCTTGCACAGCGACAGCACATGCCCGAGCAAGCCGAGGGTGCCGAGCACGTTCTGGTCGCCGACCCACAACCCCAGGCCCTGATTGGGCAAGACTTTGAGCGCGCGCTGGATCATCGCCACGGCCTGGCGATAGGAAATCCGCTGGGCCGGGTCTTGCAGGTCGTCGAGGGTGAAGCCCAGGCCACGGCACAGGTGTTCGGCATTGAGGCCTTTCTGGCTGACCACTTCCGCCAGGGTTTGCAGGAGGAACGGCGACACCAGCGCCAGTTCGTAGGTCGGATCGATGACTTTCATCTGCATGGGGCTAAGGTCCCGGGTCGTCCTTGGTTGTTATTTTTGTTACCGGTTATGTCGCAAAGACGTTAGCACGCCGGGACCGCCGTCCGCCAACCCCTTAGCGGCCCCCTAACCCTGGCCGCAGAAGCCCCCTATGTGGCCGCCAAAACCCTGCCCCGCCGGGCGTGAAGCGCTTATTTCTATGGCATGGACGGCGCACGCCTGCACAGGGCTTGCCAACAACAATAAGAATGAGGACGACCATGAACCCGACTCGCCCCCCGCTCCCCCTGCGCCTGGCCGTTGGCCTGACCGCCGCCTGCGCCGTGCACACCCCGGCCTGGGCCACCGAAGCCGGGGTCGACAACATCGGTCCGGGCACCGACGGCTTTTTCATGTTGCCGATGGAGGTGGACAGCCTTCCGGAGAACATGGTCGCGTTCAACCTGTACTACAACCATTACAAGTCGCGAAAACTCAACATCAGCTCCCTCGGCGGCAAGGTGCCGCAGGTCGAGATCGAATCCACGGCGGTAATCCCGCGCCTCGACTACCTGAGCCCGGTGCGGGTGTTTGGCGGCCGCCTCGCCGGCTACATCGCCCAGCCGTGGCTGAAGCAGGAAGTCTCAGTGTTCGGCTTGAGCGATACCCGCGAAGGCATGGGCGACACCACGGTCGCGCCGATCATCCTGTGGGACATGGGCAAAAACCTGACCCTCGGCGCCGCCGTGGAAATCACCGTGCCCACCGGCGAATACAGCACCGATCGCCTGGCCAATACCAGCAACAACTTTTATACCTACAAGCCACTGTTTTCCTTCACCTGGCTGCCCACGGAACGCACCGAGCTGTCGATGAAGACCACCTACAGCTTCAACGAGAAAAACAAGGACACTGACTACAAGTCCGGGCAGATTTTCCACTTCGATTACTCGGCCAGCTACAAACTCACCGATGACCTGATGCTCGGGATCAACGGCTACTTCCTCAAGCAAACCACCGACGACAAGCAGTTCGGCCACACCGTGCAATTCGCTGGCGAGGACGTCAACGACGGCGTGCGTGGCAAGGTCTTCGCCATCGGCCCGGCGCTGCATTTCACCTTCCTCAAATACGCCAGCGCCGAGATTCGCTGGGCCAAGGAGTTTGATGTGGAGAATCGGCCAGAGGGGGAGATGTTGTGGGCTAAGGTGAGTATTCCTTATGCGTTTTGAGGGTCGGGTTGCAGTAAATCTCAAGCCCTACGAGTAAACCGGCCAAACCTCCACAATCCTGCCCCCCCGCACCGCCAGTAAATCGCCAAACTGCAACAACACCGACTCCGTTTGGGTCGGGCGCAGGAAGACCTGGTCCTCCAGGGCCAGGCCCACCGCCGCCGAGCCATTGACCATTTCCTGGTTTGAGCTGCGACCGTAAAGGCTGTTGCTGTGCAAGCCCGGAGGCGATTCGAATTCGGCCATCCAGTTGCCGCCGTAGATGAAAAAGGTTTCGCGCTGGTTGGTGTCCCACCACGACAACAGCCGCGACTTTCCGTCTAGCGCCGGGATGTTCACCGGTCCGGTGCTTTTCAACACCGGTGTGGCGATGTACGCCGCCGGCACATGGTCCACCAACGAAGGCAGGTCGTAATGGGTCGGCTTGAGCATCGCCGTGCCCACCGACACCTCGCTGCTCAACCGCTCCTGTTCGTGCATGCGGTAGCTCGGGCTGCCGGCGGTATTCAGTGTCAACTGGTCGTGCCACAGGCCAGGAAATTGCTGGCGGGTAAAGTCGACATGGCCGTTGTAGATCGTCATCACCTTGGCGAACAGTTCTTCCGGCGAGCCGAGAATCCCCGGCACGCCCATGCCCACGAACGGGTCGTAGCCCATGAACCCGGCGAATTCCAGGTGCTGCGCATGGGCGCTGATCAACTGGAGCATCTGCCCCAGTTGCGCCTGATCCTGCACCCCGCCGCGATGCAAGCCGACGTCCAGTTCGATGTTGATGCGCATCCGCGTGCCCAAGCCTTGGGCCAACGCCAGGTACTGCTGCAACCGCGCCGGCGTATCCAGCAGCCATTGCAGTTGATTGCTCGGATCGAACGAACCTTCGTGCTGCTGATAAAACAGCTGCGCCGAGTGCACCGGCAATGGCTTGCCGAGCAGGATGTCGGACTGCGGAAACTGCACGGCATCGTGGTTGAGAAACGGCTGATGGAACGACATCAAACGCTGGGTCCCGGCACGTTGGGCGATGTACGCCAGCAACCCGGGAGCCGGCAGGGATTTCTCCACCAGCCGCAGGTGTTTGCCGGCGCGTTTCACTGATTGGCTGACCACTTCGATGTTGTGGTCGAGACGATCCAGGTCGATAAGCAACACCGGACGCATCGGCCCGTGTTCCTTCAATTCACGGTTGAGGCTGCGGAAATACTCGCTGTACGGCCCGCCCCGGTCACCGGGTCGCAACAGCGCGCCCACGCCCAACAGCAAGGCCCCGATGCCCAGACCGCCGACCACGAAATTTCGCCGATTGATCGCCATCAGCTCACCCCCAGAATCGAAGACAAATGCGCGTTGAGGAATTTGCCGTCGGGGTCCAGGGCCTCACGCACCTGCTGGAATTCCTGCCAGCGCGGGTACAGCGGCTGCAAGGTGCGGGCATTCAGGCTGTGCAACTTGCCCCAGTGCGGGCGGCCGTTGTACTTCCAGAAAATCGGCTCCACGGCAGCAAAGATATTGTGGTGGTCCATCTGATAATGCTGGTGCACCGAGATCGAGCAACTGTCGCGGCCCTCGAACATGCTCAAGGGAATATCGTCGGCCTTGACGTAGCGATACTCGATGGGAAACCAGGTGCGCAGGTCCTTGTCCTGGATCAGCTTGAGAATGTCCCGCAAGCACGCCGGGCCATGTTCGGCGGGCACTGAATATTCCATCTCGTTGAAGCGCACCGTGCGCACGTTGGCGTAGATATCAAACGAATCGCCGACCCGGTCATCGAAACTGGCCAAGTGGCGCAGGCTGTTGAGCAACGTGCGTCGGGTGCCAGGGAAGTCGCTGGCGTACTTGTCGATCTTCTCGATCAGGGTCACGAACTCATTGCCACCCTCCTCCTCGGCGCTGATCAGCGGTGTGGCCGGGTCGCTGGTTTCGTTGAGGGCGATGGACAAGGCGTAGTCGGAATGGGTGACCACGAGCATTTCCCAGTGCTGGTTTTCCGAGGTGTTTTTCTCCAGGTCTTCCAGCAGTTCTTCGGTCTTGGCGATCCATTGGCGTTCGCGCAGGCGATAGGCCGGGCGATTCTGCACACGCACGCGGCTGGCCACGCCGAGGGCACCGAGGGACACCCGCGCCGCACTGAAAATCTCCGGGTGGCGGGTGCCGTCGCAATCGAGCACTTCACCGTTGGCGGTCACCAGTTGCAGGCCGCAGACGTGGGCTGAATAGGACTGAAAGGTTTTGCCGGTGCCGTGGGTCGAGGTGGAAATCGCCCCGGCCAGGGTCTGGTAATCGATGTCAGCCATGTTGTGCAGGGCCTGGCCGATGTCCTTGAGCGGCGCGCCCATGCGCGACATCGGCGTGCCGGCACCGAACTCCGCTTGCAGGGTCTCGGGATCGTGCGTGAGCAAGCCGCTGAAGAAACTCAGGGACAACAGCGTGCCGTCAGTCGGTACCAGGGCGCTGAAGGAATGCCCGGACCCCACCGGCCGCACCTTGCCCGGTGCCTGGCGCACGACTTCGGTCAGCTCATCCAGGTTTTTCGGCGCCAGGCGCATAGCGGGCAGGCAACTTTGCGCGCCGGACCAATTGCGCCACGGAATCAACCGTGGCGCACGGAGCAACTCCGCCAGCGCTGGGTGACTGCCGAGGGCGGTGAAGGCGCCGACCAGGGCGGTTCGTTGCAGTAACTGACGTCGCGTCAGGTCCATCGGCATGAAGATCACCCTGTTGTTTTTATTGTGGGAGCGGTTGAGCGGACATGAAGGCAATCAGCGCGAGGAACTGTTCTTCGGAGCACTGCATGCACAGGCCCATGGGCGGCATGCCGTTGTAGCCGTTGATCGCGTGATCGAGCAGGGTGTCCCGGCCCTGCTGCACCCGCGGCGCCCAGGCCTGCTGGTCGCCCGTGAGCGGTGCACCGGCGGCGGGGTTGGCGTGGCACAGCTTGCAACTGGCGTCGTAGACCTGGGCCAGCGCCGCATCGCCGGGCATGGCGGCGGCGGACTGGGCGCGATTGGCCGGGGCTTTCGCCGGCTGGTCGCACGCGCTCAGCAGCATCGCCAATGCCAGCCCCGGCGCAACGCGCCAGTGCATAAACCCGGATGAAATCGTGGCCGGCATGGCAGTCCTCTCGTGTGCGGCCGCGTACAGCGGGCGCGTTTTTTAGTGTGATCAAGGAGGACTTCACACTAAGCCAGGCCCGCTCAAGCGCTGAGGTCATTGCCGGCCATTGAGGGGCACCTCCGCGGACACGTGGCTGCGTCGCCCCCCTCAGAACCGGAGCCGAGCCGCTCTAATCTGCCAACTCCCCGTCGATGGCGCTTAAAAAGTCCGACCATTTAGGCGTATAACCCATGGAGCGAACTTGCAATCGCCCACCGCCGTGGGCGACCCCGCTTTGATTAGGACGTTTGATCAGGAGCAGCGACATGACCACAGCCAACATCCTTGCCCATCTGTTTCCCGGTAGCGCCGATATTCCCGAGGCCTGGCGCCTGAGCGGGCAAATCGAACAGCGCGAGTACCTGGTGGACGGTGAACTGAAGACCTGGTCCGGCCCGCTGGCCGTGGTGCGCAGCCCGGTGTACCTGGCCGAGGGCGACACTGAACAACAAGTGATTCTCGGCAGCACGCCGCTGCTGGACGCCGAGACCGCCCTCACCGCCCTCGACGCCGCCGTCCGCGCCTATGACCGGGGCCAGGGCTTGTGGCCGACGATGCGCGTGGTCGAGCGCATCCAGCACGTCGAAGCCTTCCTCGCACGGATGCGCGAACAGCGTGCCGCGGTGGTCAAGTTGCTGATGTGGGAGATCGGCAAGAACCTCAAGGATTCGGAAAAAGAATTCGACCGCACCTGCGACTACATCGTCGACACCATCAACGCCCTCAAGGAACTCGACCGCCGCTCCAGCCGCTTCGAGCTGGAACAGGACACCCTCGGCCAGATCCGCCGCGTCCCCATGGGCGTGGCCCTGTGCATGGGGCCCTACAACTATCCGCTGAACGAGACCTTCACCACGCTGATCCCGGCGCTGATCATGGGCAACACCGTGGTGTTCAAGCCGGCCAAGCTCGGCGTCTTGCTGATCCGCCCGTTGCTCGAAGCCTTCCGTGACAGCTTCCCGGCGGGCGTGATCAACGTGATCTACGGCAGCGGCCGGGAAACCGTCAGCGCGCTGATGGCCAGCGGCAAGATCGACATCTTCGCCTTCATCGGCACCAACAAGGCCGCCAGCGACCTGAAGAAACTGCACCCGAAACCGCACCGCTTGCGCGCCGCCCTGGGCCTGGACGCGAAGAACCCCGGGATCGTGCTGCCCGAGGTCGACCTCGACAACGCGGTCAGCGAATCGCTCACCGGCTCGCTGTCATTCAACGGCCAGCGCTGCACCGCGCTGAAAATCCTCTTCGTGCATGAGGACGTGGTCGAGGCGTTCATCGAGAAATTCAACGCCAAACTGGCCACGCTCAAACCCGGCATGCCATGGGACGCCGGCGTGGCGCTGACGCCGCTGCCGGAAGCGAGCAAGGTCGATTACCTGCACGGCTTGGTGGCGGACGCCGAAAGCAAGGGCGCGAAAGTGGTCAACCCCCACGGCGGCGAATCCCGTGCGTCGTTTTTCTACCCGGCGGTGCTGTACCCGGTGACCACCGAGATGCGCGTGTACCAAGAAGAACAATTTGGCCCGGTCGTACCGATCGTGCCGTACCGCGACCTGCAAACCGTGATCGATTACGTGCTGGAATCGGACTTCGGCCAGCAACTGAGCCTGTTCGGCACCAACCCGGTGGAAATCGGCCGGCTGGTGGACACCTTCGCCAACCAGGTCGGGCGCATCAACCTCAATGCCCAGTGCCAGCGCGGGCCGGACACTTACCCATTCAACGGGCGGAAAAACTCCGCCGAAGGCACCCTGTCGGTGCACGACGCGTTGCGGGTGTTTTCGATCCGTACCCTGGTGGCGACCAAGTTCCAGGACAGCAATAAGGAGCTGATCAGCGAGATCATTCGCGGCCGCGATTCGAGCTTCCTGACCACCGATTACATCTTCTAAGCCAGCGGAACGTCCGGGGATGACGGCACGTCATCCCCGGATCAGCTCTTTTCATTACCGGCCAGCGCCGGCGCTGATTAGTGTGCGGGTTTACCCCGAGCACTGCGCCCATGGTCCCGTCCCTCACCAGCATTACCTCTCGCTTGCGGCTCAAGCAGCTGCGGCTGTTGATCGCCCTGGAAGATCGCGGCTCCCTGCACAAGGCAGCCCAGCACATTTCGATTTCGCAATCCGGCGCGACCAAGGCCTTGCATGAAGTCGAGTCGCTGTTCGGCATGCCGCTGTTCGAGCGCCAGCCCAAAGGCTTGGTCGCCAATGCCATGGGGCGCTGCGTGATTCGCCATGCGCGGCTGATCCATAACGATGTCGAGCACCTGCGCGAGGACATCAACGGCTTGTTGCTGGGCCACTGCGGGCGCCTGTCGGTGGGTGCGGTGGTCGACGCCATGCCGCGGCTGACCGAAGCTTTGCCCGGTTTACTGCAAGCACACCCGCGACTATCCCTGGACGTGCAGGAGCAGCACCACGCGACCCTGCTCGACTGGCTCGAAGAGGGACGGCTGGATGTGGTCATCTGTGGCAGCGGCGGGCTGAAAAACCCGCAAGCCTTCGAGTGCGTCGAGCTGAGCGCCGAACCCCTGACTGTCGTCGCCCACCCGGCACATCGACTGGCCGGCGCTGCCCGGTTGCATCTGGCGGAGCTGCACGAAGAACGCTGGATCGCCTGGAGCAAAGGCTTGCCGCTGCGCCAGGCCCTCGACCGGGCGTTCCTCGATGCCGAACTGCCCACGCCGCGTTACGCCCTGGAAGCCTCTTCGGCGTTTGCCACTGCCCTGCTGTTGCAACAGGACCCCGGTTTGCTGGCGGTGATCCCGGCGCACATGGCCAGGTTTTTCGAGGACGGCGGCCAATTGATCCGCCTGCCCGTGGTGTTGCCGGTGTCCACCGAGCCCAGCGTATTGCTGACCCGGGTCGGTGCGCGGCGTTCGTTGTCAGCCAGTTGGTTGATCAATCGCCTCAGCCAGGACGGCCCCGCTCCTGCGCTGGCCTCAAATCAATAGTTCCGAAAACGCAAAAATGCCCGCCAATAAAGCCGGGCACTATCGAGGGACGCGGCGATTCACAACGGGTTGAGCAAGGCCTCGCGCAGCAGGCGCGCCGCCGGCGAGTCCGGCACGCCTTTGCGCGACACCAGTTCATAGGGCTCGCTGCGGGAGGTGATGGGCAACGGCAGCGTGGTGGTAAAGCCGTAGCCGGAACAGAACTTGGCGACGTCGGTGGACACCAGCGCCACCAGGGTCGGGTTTTCCTGGAGCAGCGACAACGTGGCGAAAGCGGAGGTGGTTTCCAGCAAGTGCACCGGGAAGCGCAAGTCGGCTTCGTGGAACTCGCGCTCCAGCAACAAGCGCATGGGCATGTTGGCGCGGTAGACCACCCAACGGTAATCCACCAGGTCCTTGAGGGATAACTGCCGGGCATAGGCGAACGGGTGTTGAGTGCTGGCGATCACCGCCAGGGTTTCCTCGACGAAGCTCGCACTTTCGTACAGGTAGGGCGTGGTGCTGATGGTGGTCCGGCAGATCGCCAGGTCCAGGCGCCCGGCGTCGAGTTGGCTGAGCAGCGCCGCGCTGGTGTCTTCGACGATCTCGATCGACAGCGTCGGGTGTTCGGCGATGACCCGGCTGATGGCGGTGGTCAGCAGCGGCACGGCGCCCATGATGGTGCCGACCGAAACGCGCCCGCCCTCGCCGCTCATGATGCCGATGATCTCTTCGCGCAGGTGCGCGAGGTCGGTCTGGATCAGCCGCGCGTAACGGATGACGGAGCGTCCGGCATCGGTGGGTTCGAGGCCGCGATTGGTGCGGATGAACAACGCGGTGCCGAAGGTGATTTCTATTTCCTGTAGCGCTTTGCTGGCGCCAGGCTGGGTGAGGCCGACGTGATTGGCCGCGCCTAACAGCGAGCCGTGCTCGTCCAGGGCAATCAACAGGCGAAGCTGCTTGATGTGCAGGCGGGACATGATCGAATTGAGTGAGGGCGTCATCAGGGTTAACTAAAAGTTATAGAGGTATCGAAAGTTGTCAGTATCGAGGCACGCCAGGACGGCCCTATAGTCCACCCCACAACCAGGCAATGCAATGGTTTTGACCAGAAGGCGCAAGCCCTCTGCCCCCAGAGCCAGCGCGACAATAACAATCCTGTATAACTTGTGGTGAATCATGTCCCTCATCAATTACGTCACCAAAATCCAGTTCGGCTACGACAGCCTGCAGCACCTGGCCGCTGAAGCCGAGCGCGCCGGCATCACCCGGCCGCTGATCGTCACCGACCTCGGGGTGCGCAACGCCGGCATCGTAGACAAGGTCATCGTCGCCCTCGGTGGCAGCCGCGCACCGGCGATTTTCGACGCCACCCCGCCCAACCCGAATGAACACGCCGTGCGTGAAGCCGTGGCGCAATACCGTCGCGGCGAGTGCAACGGCATCATCGCCGTCGGTGGCGGTTCGTCGATCGACCTGGCCAAGGGCGTCGCGGTCTGCGCCACCCACGAAGGCCCGCTGCTGAGCTTCGCGGTGATCGAGGGCGGCCTGGATCGCATCACCTCGGCCACCGCACCACTGATCGCGATTCCCACCACCGCCGGCACCGGCAGTGAAGTGGGTCGCGGCGCCATCCTGATTCTCGACGACGGGCGCAAGGTTGGGGTGATCTCGCCCTTCGTCGTGCCTCGCGTGGCGATCTGCGACCCGGAACTGACCCTCGGCCTGCCGCCGATGCTGACCGCCGCCACCGGCATGGACGCCATCGCCCACTGCATCGAAACCTTCATGGCCCCGGCATTCAACCCGGCCGCCGACGGCATCGCCCTCGACGGTTTGTGGCGCGCCTGGGAGCACATCGAGCGGGCCACCGCCGAGCCCGGCGACCGCGAAGCGCGGATGAACATGATGAGCGCGTCGATGCAGGGCGCCTTGGCGTTTCAAAAAGGCCTGGGCTGCGTGCACAGCCTGTCCCACGCCTTGGGCGGGATCAATCCGAAACTGCACCACGGCACCTTGAACGCGATATTCCTGCCCGCAGTGGTCGACTTCAACGCCAACGCCCCCACCGTGCGCGATGAACGCAAGCTCGAACGCCTGCGCCACGCCATGGGCCTGGAAGCCGGCGCCGATATTGGCGCGGCCATCGAAGGCTTGACCCGCCGCCTGGGCCTGCCCACGCGCCTGAGCCAGATCGGTGTCGATGAAAGCCTGTTTTCCAGCATCGTCGAAGGCGCGTTGCACGATCACAGCCACAAGACCAACCCCCGCGAAGCCTCATCCGCGGACTACCTGTCGATGCTCGCGCAATCGCTGTAATCGCCATCCCACAATAAAAAACCAGGAGGCCGTCGCCTCGTCACTGACGAACGCGCAATTACCATGAACCCCACTGTCCTGATTGAACGGCAAGACACGCTTGCCATCGTCACCCTCTCCCACCCCGGCAAAATGAACGCCCTGACCCTGTCCATGTGGCAGGACTTGCGGGACGTCATGACCGAGCTGTCGGCGGATACCCGCCTGCGCTGCGTGGTGTTGCGCGGCGCTGGCGAACAAGCTTTTGCCGCCGGCGCCGATGTCGGCGAATTTCCCCTGGTACGGGCCAACGCGGTCCAGGCGCGGCATTACGCCGAGGTTACTTCGGCAGCCATGCGCGCCGTGGCCGAGTGCCCGCACCCGGTGATCGCCATGATCCACGGCGTGTGCGTCGGCGGTGGCCTGGAAATCGCCGCCCTCTGCGACCTGCGGATCTGTGGCAGTTCCAGCCGTTTCGGCGCGCCGGTCGGCAAGCTCGGCCTGGTCATGTCCTATGACGAAATGGCCGGGCTGGTGGCGCTCGCCGGACGCTCGACCGCCATGGAAATCCTTCTCGAAGGGCGAATCCTCGATGCCAACGACGCCTACGTGAAGCACCTGGTGACCCGCGTGGTACCGGATGCCGAGGTCGAAAGCGAAACCCTCGCCACCGCCAGGCGCATCAGCCAGGGCGCGCCGCTGATCGCCCGTTGGCACCGCGCCGCCGCACGGCAACTGGAAGCCGGCCAGGCACCGACTGCCGAGCAGCTCGACGCCAGTTACTTCTGCTACGAGACCGAGGATTTCCAGATCGGCCTGAACGCGTTCATCGCGAAAACCAAACCACAGTTCAAGGGGAAATAATCATGGGACCGCTGACAGGAATGCGCGTGGTAGAGCTGGCTCACATCATGTCCGGCCCCGTGTGCGGGATGATGCTCGCGGACATGGGCGCCGACGTGGTCAAGGTCGAGAAAGTCCCGGACGGTGACGATTCGCGGCGCTTCTCGCCGATCATGGCCAGCGGCGAATCCGCATCGTTCATGGTGGTCAACCGCAACAAGCGCGGGATCGGCCTGAACCTCAAGACCGACGGTGGCCGCGACGTGCTGCGCCGCTTGCTGATGGACGCCGACGTGGTCACGGAAAACTACCGGGCCGGCACCATGGAGAAATTCGGCCTCGGCTACGACACCCTGAAAACCCTCAACCCCGGGCTGATTTACTGCGCGATTTCCGGTTACGGCCGCAGCGGTCCGTTCGGCGACAAAGGTGGCTTCGACCTGATCGCCCAGGGCATGAGCGGCATGATGAGCATGACCGGTGAAGCCGGCCGTGAACCGGTCAAGGCCGGCTCGCCAGTGGCCGACATCAACTCGGGGATTCTCGCCGCCCTCGGCATCGCCGCCGCTTACGCCGCCAAACAGAAAACCGGCCTGGGGCAGATGGTCGACACTTCGCTGTTCGAGGCCGGCCTGCAGCAGATGTACTGGCCGGCCGCGGCCTACTTCGCCGACGGCACCATTCTGCCGAAGATGGGTTCGGCCAACTCCACCAGCGCGCCATACCAGGTGTTCCGCACCGCCGACGGCTGGATCAACATCGGCGCGGCCAACCAGGCCAACTACGAACGCCTGGTGGAAGCCCTGGCGGTGCCGCAGCTCAAGGCCGATCCGCGTTTCGCCAGCAACGCCCTGCGCATGCAACACCGTCAGGCCCTGGTGGACATCCTCAACGAAGTGCTCGTGGCGCGCACCACCGATGAATGGATGGTGCTGTTCGACAACCTCGGCCTGCCGGCAGGTCCGGTCCTCGACATCGCTGCCGCGCTGGCCCACCCGCAAACCCAGGCGCGCCGCATGGTGGTGGAGACCGATCACCCCACCGAAGGCAAAGTGCGCGGCATGGGTCTGCCGATTCACTTCTCCGACATGGACAACGCCGCTCCACAAGCCAGCCGCCCGGCGCCACTGCTGGGCGAACACACGCGGGAAGTGTTGAAGGAAAGTGGTTATGCGGAGGATGAAATCGACGAATTGATTCGCAGCCAGGCGGTGGTCGCACTGGCCTCCTGAACGGTGGGAGCGAGCCTGCTCGCGAATGCAATCGGTCAGTCAACCTGATGGCCTCTTCACGAGCAGGCTCGCTTTCACACACAGCTGTTTTTAGAACAACAACAAAAACAACAAGGTGAACCTCATGAACCGTATCTTGACCGAGTCCGTCAGCCGCAGATCATTTCTAGTGTCTGCCAGCGTCACCGTGGGTTGCGCGTTCGCCGCCAATCTGCTGCCCTCCGGCGTCTTCGCCGCGACCAAACCGATCGTGTTGCGCTACACCAGCAGCCTGCCCGACACCCATCCGCTGAACAAACAGATGAAAGCCGCTTCGGACGCCATCAAGGCCGAAACCAACGGCGCGGTGGACTTGCAGGTGTACGCCAACGGCGCCATGGGTGGCGATACCGACATGCTGTCCCAGGTGCGTGCCGGCGCCATCGATTTCATTCCGTTGCCCGGCGCGATTCTGTCGACCCTGGTACCGGCCATGTCCATCGAAAGCATGCCGTTTGCCTTCAAGGACTACGACAGTGTCTGGGCCGCCCTGGACGGCAAACTCGGCGAGCACGTGCGGGCCAAGACCGCCAAGGTCGGCCTGATCCCGATGGAAAAAGTCTGGAACAACGGCTTCCGCCAGATCACCAGTTCGACCCGGCCCATCAACACCCCGCAAGACCTCGCCGGATTCAAGCTGCGCGTGCTGGTCAGCCCGTTGTGGACCTCGATGTTCAGCGCCCTCGGCGCCTCACCGACTGGCATCAGCATCAACGAAACCTACTCGGCGTTGCAGACCAAAGTCGTTGATGGCCAGGAAAACCCGCTGGTGGTGGTCGAGTCTGCGCGGTTCTATGAAGTGCAGAAGTTCTGCTCCCTGACCGACCACATCTGGGGCGGTTTCTGGATCGTCGCTTCGGGCAAGACCTTTCCCAAACTGCCGGCCGACATTCAGGAAATCGTCTCGCGGCAAATCAACGCCGCCGCGCTGGTGCAGCGACAACAGGTGATCGACCTGAACGCCAGCCTGGAGCCGTCCCTGACCGCCCACGGCGTCACCTTCAACAAAGTCGACCGTTCATTGTTCCGAGCCGACCTGCAATCCAAGGGCTTCTACGCCCAATGGAAGGAAAAGTACGGCCCGGAGGCCTGGAGCTTGCTCGAGCAGTACGCGGGTCAACTGTCCTAAGCCGGAGACAAGGTCATGAAAAATGAACTGCCAATGACGGACGTTTCTCCCGCTGATGGACTCAGCCCGCGTCAAACCACTTTGCGCCTCGGTCGCGCCCTCGACACCGGCCTGCGCTGGCTGACCGAGGGCAGCGCGGCACTGCTAGTGATCATCGAAGTCACGCTGCTGTTCTGCAACGTGTTCTCGCGCTACGTGCTCAACCAGCCGATCGTCTGGGGCGACGAACTGGCGTCGCTGCTGTTCCTGTGGCTGGCGATGCTCGGCTCGGTGGTGGCCATGCGGCGCGGCGAGCACATGCGCCTGACCTCGTTCATAGGACGTTTGCCCGTGGAAAAACGCGCCTTCGTCGACACCCTCGGCGCGGTGATCGTCATCACCTTTATCGGGTTGCTGTTCACCCCGGCCTGGGAGTACGTCAGTGACGAGTGGATCATCACCACCGCCGCCCTGGAAATTCCCAACGCCTTTCGCGTGTCCGCCATCGCCGTGGGCTTGAGCCTGATGCTGATGACCTGTGTCGCGCGACTGCTGACCAGCGCGCGGTTGATCGACTTTTCGGTCTCGGTGGCGATGCTCGCCTCCCTCGGCGCGCTGCTGTGGGTGGCCGAAGGCTGGATGCTATTGATGGGCAACTGGAACCTGGTGATCTTCTTCATGATCGGCGTGATGGCGATGATCGTCATTGGCGTGCCGATCATGGTCGCTTTCGGCCTGGCGACGGTGGCGTACCTGTCGACCATGACCAGCACGCCGCTGACCCTGGTGGTCGGGCGCATGGACGAAGGCATGGCGAGCCTGATCCTGCTGGCCATCCCCTTGTTCGTGTTCCTCGGCGCGTTGATAGAGGCCATGGGCATGGCGCGGGCAATGATTCATTTCCTGTGCTCGTTGATCGGTCATGTGCGCGGCGGCTTGTCCTATGTGCTGATCGGCGCGATCTATTTGATCTCGGGGATTTCCGGCTCGAAAGCCGCCGACATGGCCGCCATCGCCCCGGCGCTGTTTCCGGAAATGAAGAAACGCGGCGAGGACGAAAACGAGCTGGTGGCGATGCTCAATGCCTCCGGGGCGATGTCGGAAACCATTCCGCCGAGCCTGGTGTTGATCACCATCGGCTCGGTGACCGGGGTGTCGATTTCCGCGTTGTTCACTGGCGGTTTCATGCCGGCGGTGGTCGGTGCAATCGCCATGGCGGCGGTGATCTGGTGGAAAAACCGCAAGGGCCAGGTCTCCACCGGCAAACGCGCTTCGCTCAAGGACATCGGCCACGCCTTGCTGGTGGCATTGCCTGCGTTGGCCCTGCCCTTCGTGATCCGCACCGCCGTGGTCGAAGGCGTTGCCACCGCCACCGAAGTCGCCGCCATCGGCGTCGCCTACACCTTTATTGTCGGTTTGCTGTGCTACCGCTGCTTCGATTGGCGCCGCTTGTATCCGATCCTGGTCAGCACCGCCTCGTTGTCCGGGGCAATCCTGATCATCATCGGCAGCGCCACGGCCATGGCCTGGGCGCTGACCCAGTCGGGCTTCTCCCACCAATTGGCGCAAGTGATGGCGACGGTACCCGGCGGTGCGCTGGGCTTCCTGATCATTTCGGCGGTGGCGTTCATCCTGCTCGGCAGCTTCCTAGAAGGCATCCCGGCCATCGTGCTGTTCGGCCCGCTGCTGTTCCCGATTGCCAAAGCCATGGGCATCAACGACGTGCATTACGCGATGGTGGCGATTTTCGCCATGGGCCTGGGCCTGTTCGCGCCACCGTTTGGCGTGGGTTTCTACGCCGCGTGCGCCATCGCCAAGGTCGACCCCAGCGGCGCCATGCGCCGGGTCTGGCCGTACCTCGGCGCGCTGGTGGTGGCGCTGGGTGTGCTGATCGCGGTGCCGTGGATTTCCATTGGCTTCCTGCCGACTCGCTGATTGGTTTTCTGACATTACTGCATGAGGTTGCTTATGAATTTCTCGACCCTGGTAGCTGGCACCACGACCACCGAACGACAACTGGTCGTCGACCGCGAACGGACCATCTCGTTTCTCGGCGAAGACCTGCGCATCTATGCCACCCCGCGACTGGTCGACGACATCGAACAGACCTGCCTCGACTACTTGCTGGGCTTTCTCGATGACGGCGAAAACACCGTCGGCGCGGCGGTGGACATTCGTCACGTCGGCGCGACGTTGCTGGGCATGTCGGTGAGCATTGTCGCCACCGTGACCCGCATCGAAGGGCGCAGCGTGACCTTCAACGTTGAAGTGCGCGACGACGTCGAGTTGGTAGCGACCGCCGCGCATACCCGGGTGGTGGTCAACGTCGCCAAGTTGCGCAGCCGCGTCCAGGCCAAAGCGCTCGCGGCCGCCGCCGGGGAAGTCGAAGACGGTGTGCTCAGCCCTTCCCAATTCGCCGCGTCGCGCTGAAGGCCGGCCGTCATGATGACCCTGCATGAACGCAATGGCCTGCCCAACCTCGCCGCCGAGGATGCGCTGCCGATGGTCGATGCCCACCATCACCTGTGGGACCTGAGCAGTGGCCGCTATCCCTGGTTGCAGGACGATTATCACGAGGGGTTTTTCCTCGGTGACTATCACGAGCTGTGCCGTGACTTTCTCCCGGAACAGTTCCTCGCCCTGACGCAAAAGCAGCGGCTGGTGGGCACGGTGCACGTCGAGGCCGAGCGCGCCCGGGATGAGCAAGTGGCGGAAACCCGGTGGCTGGAACAGGTCAACGCGCGCTACGGCTTCCCCAATGCCATCGTCGCCCACGCCTGGTTCGACCGCGAGGACAGCGCCGAAATACTCGCGGCGCAAGCGGCGCGGCCACTGGTCCGGGGCATCCGCTCAAAACCCGTGACCTCGGCGTCGCCACAGGATTCGGTGGCCGGGGCCAAGGGCACGATGCAAGACCCGAAATGGCTGGAAGGCTTTGCCCGGCTGGCGGATCACGACCTGTCGTGGGATTTGCGCGTGCCGCCGTGGCACCTGGTCGAAGCGGCAGAAGTGGCGGCGATGTTTCCGCAGATCCGCATCGCCCTCAACCACACCGGTTTCGCCTGGGACCGCAGCGCCGAAGGCATGGCCCGCTGGCGCCAAGGCCTGGAAGCGTTGGCGCAGCAGCCCAACGTGCACATCAAGTTGTCGGAATTCGGCTTGAAGGATTCGCCGTGGAACTACGCGGACAACCGCGTGGTGGTGCTGACCGCCCTCGACATCTTCGGCACCGACCGTTGCATGTTTGCCAGCAACTTCCCGGTGGCAAGCCTGCGCATCGACTACGACAGCCTCGCCAACGGCATGATCGAGATGCTCGCCCCCAGGGGCCGCGCGGTGCAGGAAGCGGTGTTCGCCGGCAATGCCCGACGCTTCTATCGCCTGGAGGCCGACAATGACTGAAGCCAACGCCATCGACTGGCGTGCCCGTTTCCTCGCCAGCGGTGACGACGCCGACCTGCCCATGGTCGACGCGCACCAGCACTACTTCGACATCGAGGCGCATTACTACCCGTGGCTGAACGACCGGCCATTGCGGCCGTTTCGCTACGGCGATTATTCGTCGATCTGCCGCACCTTCCTGCCGGCGGATTATCGGCGGCTGACCGGCACCCATCGCATCGTGCAGACCGTGTTGATCGAAGGCGAATGGGACCCGGCAACCCCGGCCGCCGAAGTGGACTTTATCGAGTCGCTGGCCCGGACCGAGCCGACTTTGGCCGCCATGGTCGCCCAGGCCTGGCTGGATCGTGAGGACGCCACTGAGCTGCTTCGTTACTACGGCGAACATCCGCTGGTGCGCGGTATCCGCCATAAACCGACCGTCACCCGCCGGGAAGCGTGGCGATCCAACTTCGTCGCGCCGGGCTCTATGCGTGATCCCCGCTGGCGCGACGGTTACGCGCAACTGGCCGCGAACGGCCTGCATTTCGAATTGCAGGCGCCCTGGTGGCATTTGCCGGAAGCGGCGGAACTGGCGCGGGACTTTCCCGACGTCACCCTGGTGGTCAATCACACCGCACTGCCAGCGGATCGCTCCGCCGAAGGCCTGGCCGGTTGGCGCGCCAACCTGGCGCTGTTGGCCCGGGAACCGAACGTCGCACTAAAGATTTCCGGGATCTGCATCCCCGGCCAACCCTGGCCAGTGGAGGCCAACCGAACGGTGGTGAACGACGCGATTTCGATAGTCGACGTCAGCCGCTGCGCCTTCGCCAGCAACTACCCCGTGGACGGCGTGGTGAACAGCCTCAGCGAGGTGTTCGACGGATTCAAGACCATCGTCCGCGAACGCTCCGTCAACGACCGGTTGGCGCTGTTCCATGACAACGCCCGGCGTCTCTACCGACTGACTTGAACCCCCTTGAATCGTCCAACAGGAGTTATTTATGTTTGAAGTCTCAGGCCACAACTACATCGCCGGCCGCCGCTCGGCGCAAGGCTCGACCACCTTGCATAGCCACGATGCCAACACCGGCGATGTGCTGCCCTACGCGTTCCATTCAGCGACCAGCGACGAGGTAAACGCCGCCGTCGATGCCGCCGCCGCAGCTTTCCCGACGTTCCGTCAGCTGTCCGCCGCACGCCGCGCCGAATTTCTCGACGCCATCGCCGCTGAACTGGATGCGCTGGACGAAACCTTCATCGCCCTCGTTTGCCAGGAAACGGCCCTGCCCGCCGGGCGCATCCAGGGCGAACGCGCCCGCACCAGCGGACAGATGCGTCTGTTCGCCACCTTGCTGCGTCGCGGTGATTTCTACGGTGCGCGCATCGACCGGGCGCTGCCCGAGCGTCAGCCCTTGCCGCGCCCGGACTTGCGCCAGTACCGCACGGGTCTCGGCCCTGTCGCGGTGTTCGGCGCCAGCAACTTCCCGCTGGCCTTCTCCACCGCTGGCGGCGACACCGCCTCGGCTCTCGCCGCCGGTTGCCCGGTGGTGTTCAAGGCCCACAGCGGCCACATGGCCACCGCCGATTACGTCGCCGGGGCGATCACCCGGGCGGCGGAAAAAACCGCGATGCCGGTGGGGGTGTTCAACCTGCTCTACGGCAGCGTCGGTGAAGCGCTGGTCAAGCACCCGGCGATCCAGGCCGTGGGTTTTACCGGCTCGTTGCGCGGTGGTCGTGCGCTGTGCGACATGGCCGCCGCACGGCCACAACCGATCCCGGTGTTCGCCGAGATGAGCAGCATCAACCCGGTGCTGCTGATGCCCGAAGCCCTCAAGGTTCGCGGCGACAGCATCGCCACGCAACTCAGTGCCTCGGTGGTGCTGGGCGCCGGCCAGTTCTGCACCAATCCGGGCCTGGTGCTGGGCATTCGCTCGCCGGAGTTCTCGGCGTTCCTCGAACGCTTCACCGCCCTGATGGCCGAACAGCCTGGGCAAACCATGCTCAACGCCGGCGCGTTGAAAAGCTATTGCCACGGCCTGGAGCACCTCGCCGCGCACCCCGGCATCCGCCACTTGGCCGGCCGCGCGCAACAGGGCAACCAGGCGCGGCCGCAAGTGTTCCAGGCCGATGTCAGCCTGCTGATCGAGGGCGATGAGTTGCTGCAGGAAGAAGTCTTCGGCCCGACCACTATCGTCGTCGAAGTGGCCGACCAGGCTCAGCTGCTGCAAGCCTTGCACGGCTTGCGCGGGCAATTGACCGCGACCCTGATCGTCGAGGACGCCGACCTGCACAGCCTGCATCAGGTGTTGCCTTTGCTGGAACAGAAAGTCGGGCGCGTGCTGTTCAACGGTTACCCCACCGGCGTGGAAGTCAGCGACGCCATGGTCCACGGCGGACCTTACCCGGCGACTTCCGATGCCCGGGGCACCTCGGTCGGCACCTTGGCCATCGATCGTTTCCTGCGCCCGGTGTGCTACCAGAACTGCCCGGACGCGCTGTTGCCGGACGCGCTGAAAAACGCCAACCCCTTGGGCATCGCCCGCCTGCTCGACGGTGAGAGCAGTCGCGCAGCGCTGTAACCCGACCCGTTTTCGCTGCCACTCACGCCCACTGTTAACCCAGTCACAAGTGCCTATGAAGTCATAGGCGCCGGGCACTGCTGTCGAAAAAAAGCGCTTCATCCCTCAATAACAACAACAGAGAACGCTCAATGAACCTGCAACTCAAGCCGAACTTTTGCCTGTCGAAGTTGATGTTGGCGGCGGCTGCCGCCGTGCTGATCAATACCACGGTCATGCCCCTGGCGCTGGCCGATACGTCCTCCAACGGAACGACTGCGCCCATGCAATGTGCCACCGGATCCACCCCGCGCTACACCAAGACCCCCACCGGTTACTTGATGGTGTTGCGCATGGGCGACAACGCGTTCAAGGAACTGACCAAACTGGCAATCGCCGAGAAGATTCCCAGCGCCTCCATCAGCGGGATCGGCTTTGGCAACGTCAAGTTCGGCTTCTGGAACAAGGACAAGAAAGACTTCGACGCCAAGACTTTCAATAGCGTGGAAATGGCCAGCATCACCGGCTCGGTGGCCTGGAAGAACGAGCAACCCTCGATCCACATGCACGGGGTCGCCGGGGACAGCACCTTCCAGGCCTACGGCGGGCACATCCTCGATTTCGAAGTGACCACCGGCTCGATGGAAATCACCGTCATCGTCCACCCACGGCGCCTGGAACGCGGCATCGATCCGTGCATCGGCGCCAACGTGCTGGGCATTTAAAGCCCCACGCCTTTGCGCACTTTGCCGGGGCGCAAAGGCTTATCGGGACGCACTTCCCAACGTTAAAACTACAAAAGTATCGGGGCGCTACACATGAGCATTAAAACAATAACAACCACCGTAGCATTGGGCGGCATGGCCCTCAGTAGTTGTGCCCATGCGGACTTTATCGCTGACAGTAAAGCCACGCTGGGCTTGAGAAACTTCTACTTCAACAACGATAACCGCGACGGCGCCGCCGAGCCGTCGAAAACCGAAGAGTGGGCCCAGGGTTTCATGCTCGACTACAAGTCGGGCTACACCGACGGCACAGTGGGCTTTGGCGTCGACGCCCTGGGGTTGCTGGGCGTGACCCTCGACAGCGGCAACGGCCGGCATGTCGGCAGTTCGATGATTCCTTCGGACAGTGACAACAGCGCGGTCGATCAATGGAGCCGACTGGGCTTGACCGGCAAGGTCAGGCTGTCGAAGACCGAACTGCGCCTGGGCACGCTGATGCCGAAGTTGCCGATCCTGGTGTCCAACGATGGCCGGCTGCTGCCGCAAACCTTCGAAGGTGGCCAGGTCACTTCGGCGGAATTCAAGGACCTTACCCTGACCGGCGGCCGTCTCGAACACGCCACCGGTCGGGGCTCCAGCGATGCCACCGGCCTGGCCGCCAGCGGCGGTACCCGCGAAAGCAATGCCTTCGACTTTGCCGGCGGCGATTGGAAAGTCACCAAGGACCTCACCGCGCAGTACTACTACGCCCACCTCGACGACTATTACACCCAGCAGTTTTTCGGCCTGCTCCACACCTGGGCCCTCGCCGACAATCAATCGCTGAAAACCGACCTGCGCTACTTCAAGACGGATGCATCCGGGGCCAACGGTCGCGGCACATCGGGCTACAAAATCAGCGGCTACACCGAAGATGGCGACGGCGAGATCGACAACAAGACCTGGAGCGCCGCGCTGATCTACGCCCTTGGTGGCCACACCCTCACCGCCGGCTACCAGAGCGTGTCCAGCGGCAGCGGCTTCACTCAGCTAAATCAGGGCGGCCTGCCGGACAAAGGTGCCGGCGGCGTCAGCTTGTACCTGTACACCGATCGCCTGATCCAGACCTTTACCCGTGCCGGCGAGCGCACCGCGTTCGGCCAGTACGCCTACGACTTCACGTCCCTGGGGATTCCAGGATTGAAGGCGTCGGTGATCTACCTGAGTGGCGACAACATCAAGACCGCCACCGGCAGCAGCCAAAAGGAATGGGAACGGGACATCAGCCTCGACTACGTGCTGCAATCCGGGCCGCTCAAAGGCGTAGGCTTCGGCTGGCGCAACGGCGAATCCCACAGCCAGGCGTCCCGCGATCAGGACCAGAATCGCTTGATCGTCAGCTACAGCCTTCCATTGCTCTAAACCCTTGGCGACGGGCCGACGCAAACCCGATTGATGGCCGTTTGCGTCGAGCCCGATTCATTGCACTGCCGCGCGGCGCAGCTTGAAACCCCAACCCTGTTGCATCCCGGCGGCGGCCAGCAAAATCGCCAGCACGCCCAACCACTGCAACGGTTCCAGGCGATGCCCGAAGGCCAGCCAATCGACGAAAATCGCCGCAATCGGGTAAATGAACGACAGGGCGCCGGTCAACGCGGTCGGCAGTTTCTGAATCGCACCGTAGAGCAACACATACATCACGCCGGTGTGGACGATGCCGAGGGTCAGGAGGCTGGCCCAGGCGCCGGGTTGCGCCGGCAGTGCGGAAAAATGCGCGACGGGCGCCAGCAACAACACGCCGGTGCAGACCTGGATCAATGCAATCAAGTGCGGTGGCGTGCCGCTCAGGCGCTTGATGATCAACGCGGCAATCGCGTACAACAGCGCCGCACCCAAGGCCAGGGCGATCCCCAGCAAATAATCATCGCCGCCCGCGCCCTGCTCGCCATGCGCGCTGACAATCGCCAGCATGCCGAGAAAGCAAATCCCCAGCCAGAACAGTTTCTGCAGGGTGATTTTCTCACCGAGAAACACCGCCGCCAGCCCCACCAACATGAACGGCTGAACGTTGTACACCGCCGTGCCAATGGCAATCGAGGCCCGGGAATACGAGGCGAACAGCAACACCCAGTTGCCGACAATCGCCACGCCGCTGAGCACCGCCAGCAGGAAGGTGGCGCGGGTCAGCAGGCCCGGCCGCAAGAAGCCGAACGCCGCGCAAATCAGCAACAAGGTCCCGGCGCCGAACAGGCAGCGCCAGAACACCACATCCAATATCGGTTGCCCGGAGACCAGGACGAACCAGCCAATGGTCCCGGAAATCAGCATGGCGGCGGTCATTTCAAATGACCCGCGACGTAGGTTTTTGTCCATCATCAGGCTCCTGTGCAAGTGGACAAAGTATGGGGTTGCAGCCCGGGGCATCTCCAGCGCCTAAATCAGGCTAGACTTGGTTTTTGCCTTTTTTATAAAGGTCATTTCGCCCATTTGCCTAATCGAGACTCACCATGACCGATGACATCGACCAACTGCTGATTGCCGCGCTGATGGAAGACTCGCGCCGCTCGCTCAAGGCCTTGGCGAGTATCAGCGGCCTGTCGTCGCCCAGCGTCGCCGAGCGTTTGCGCCGCCTCGAAGAACGCGGTGTGCTTAAAGGCTACACCGTCGAGGTCGACCCCAAATGCTTCGGCTACCAGTTGCAGGCCATCGTGCGGATTAGGCCGCTGCCCGGGCAATTGCACGAGGTGGAGCGGCAGATCCAGGGGATTCCCGAGTTCACCGAGTGTGACAAGGTAACCGGCGACGACTGCTTTATCGCCCGCCTGCACGTGCGCTCCATGGAACAACTCGACACCCTGCTCGACCGCCTCAACACCCACGCGGAAACCAACACCGCCATCGTCAAGAAAACCCCGGTCAAACGGCGCTTGCCGCCCATGGCGTGATTTTTATCGGACGGCACGGGCCGACGGCAGCATCAGTCATCACCGAGTGAGTAAATCGCAGGCAAGAAAAAACCCGCCTAAGCGGGTTTTTTGCTGGGGTTCGACGATCAGTCGTCGCGGCTCATGATGCCGAAGATCTGCAACAAGCTGATGAACAGGTTGTAGATCGATACATACAGGCTGATGGTCGCCATGATGTAGTTGCGCTCGCCACCGTGGATGATCGCGCTGGTCTGGAACAGGATGCACACCGACGAGAACAGCACGAAACCTGCGCTGATCGCGAGTTGCAGGCCACTGATCTGGAAGAACATGCTCGCCAGCACCGCACCCAGCAACACGAAGAAGCCTGCGGTGATGAAGCCGCCGAGGAAGCTCATGTCCTTGCGGGTGATCAGCACGTAGGCCGACAAACCACCAAACACCAGCGCCGTCATGGCGAACGCCGAGCTGACCACTTCCGCGCCGCCCTGCATGCCTAGGTAACGGTTGAGGATCGGGCCGAGCAGGAAGCCCATGAAACCGGTCAGGGCAAACGCGGACACCAGGCCCCAGGCCGAATCACGGAGTTTGTTGGTGAGGAAGAACAGACCGTAGAAGCCGATCAGCACCACGAAAATGTTCGGGTAGCCGACCCGCATCTGTTGAGCCACGAACGCCATCACGCCGCTGAATGCGAGGGTGAGGGCCAGCAAGCCATAAGTGTTGCGCAGGACACGGCTAACCTCTAGCTGCCCAGCCTGCACGCTGTTGTTAACTGCGTAATCCTGTTCGCGCATGGCGACACTCCTGTTGGTTTGAAACGTTCAGATGCAAAGATCATAACAGACGCTCTGTAACAAGCTACGTGGAGAGTTTGACAGCTTGTTTCATTCCGGTATTATGGCGCCCGCAACGCAATACGGAGGCGTGGCCGAGTGGTTTAAGGCAACGGTCTTGAAAACCGTCGACTGTAACAGGTCCATGAGTTCGAATCCCATCGCCTCCGCCATATTTGTACGATAGAGCCCTGATTATTCAGGGCTTTGTCGTTTCTGGGGTTTGGTCAGGTCGGCTCTGAGCCTCGCGCGTTCCATAACTATTTTGGAAGTGTTCCATTACTAAGCCTCCAAATACCCTTCTCCGGCGTCCTGCCGACCGTTAACGAACCTCATGAAATGCGTTGCTACGCTGACTCATAACGGGGGAGATGCGATGGCCGCACCGTTGCAACCGCTTTCACGTGGTTCATCGAAGTGATGGAAATTGCCCCGACTGCAAACGTTACAGTCCCGAAAAACGCTGCGGTAACCATCCTACTTAGAGTTCTTTACAAGCTTGGATGCCACCCGCTCCAAGCTTTCAATATTTCGGCTGCGGCTTTGTTCCGCACTACCGAGAAATGGAAGACCACCCAGTTGATTGACGAGGGGGTCACCTTTCTGTCTGAGAATGAGGATCTACGTGGTGTTTTGAATGCCGGCTTTACTCGCGACAACGCATTTGTAATTCGTCGTGTCGGCGATGATAACGAACCCGCCTGGTTTTACGCGTTGGGCGCCAAGGCGTTGTCTGGAATTGGCAAGCTCACCGCCACTCTGGAAGATCGCAGCATTCCCCTAAGACTGCGGCGCAAGCTGCAAGGAGAATACACCACGAAGATTCGACGCGCTCATGTGCCACCTTTGATGAGCTGGCCTGTAAGCTGGCACGCTTCACTTTCGACAATGAATAAGTTGTAAGCGGAACTCCTTACAAAAATATCGAAGGGTTAAATGACCGCACCAGTGGCTATAACGACTCCGAACTGAACGGATTCGCCTGGAGGTACACATCTGGGCAGAGAATGGTGCGGGCATGGTGTGCTTCGTGAACCATCGTATGGCATTCTTATCCCAGCGGGAACGAGACTTTTTTCAGGGCCGACATATAAGTCATACCTTAAGGGATTTAAATGCAAGATAAGATATCTGTGCTTTTAATTTACGGCATCCTGGGGCTCCTGCTCGCACTGACACCTTCGCTAATCCGAAGCCCACTAGGCAGCAGCGGCGATTCAGCGGTACCTCTACCAGCTCGCCGGGCAGAATACTTGACGCCGGCAATTGCCACAGCGGTTGCAGCCCTGTTATTTGTATACACTCAGGCAAATGTTCCAAGCCCATTTTTCTTCGTGATGGCTGGTATATCTCTCTGCTTCGGTTTTCTGCATAGCAAATCATCCCGAAACGCCTTTCACGCTTTTTCGGCGACCCTATTAGCATGCTCGGTCGGCGCTACCCTCCCGTGGTGGCGTCGGCAACAGCCAGGGATCGAGATCACTTTCACTGAGTTGGCGCTCTTCGCGGCGATACTCCTTACATCCGCCAAAATTTTGCTGTCGGAGCGCCCCACGAAGCCGACCTGCCGCCTTGAAGGCACAATTTTCCTCAGTATCTATGTGACTGTTGTGTCTTATTTCAGTTACTCATTGGCCACCACGACTGCGCCTTTGGCCATGTTCACACTCTGGCACCACTGGGGTGCGTATATCGATCCGAGCGAACTGGTGATGGCCGGCGCGCGACTGCTCCACGACATACCCGTGCAATATGGTGCTGGGCCGACGCTTCTGATCCGGGCAGTATGCGGTTCGGATTGCTGGGAAGCCGCCTACTGGGTGGTGGGCACGGCCACGCTTGCTTACGCCTTACTGATAGGCGCCATTGCATGGCGGGCAGCCTCAGGAGGTCGCTATCGCAACGCACTGCTGTTACTGCTCTGCATCGTGACGTGCATGTTCTGGAATGCTTACCCCCCCCTCGTCTCCTCCCCAAATATTACACCCTCGACAGGAGGCCTGCGATTTCTGCCGGTTGTGATGCTGGCAGCGTGGGTACTGTTCACCGCCAATCGGACCTTCGCACTTCGTAACGTTGGCGGACATCTGCTTTGGATTTTTGGTGCGGTCTGGTCACCCGAGGCACTGTTCCAAGTTACAGCCGTCTGGTGGCCAATTTACGTATTCGATTGCACCATGCAGCAATCTGGCCAGACGCGCAGGTTTACCTGCCTGGCCCGTGCCGGAGCCCGTCTTGTCCTGCTGGCGGCCGGAACGATCCTCGCAGTATATTTCACCTATTACTTGGTATATGGCGTACTTCCTATTCCACGGTACTTCATCGCCTACATGCTTTACCCCCCCGGCCCGATGCCGATCAACCCGCGCGGTACAATCTGGTACTTTGCATTCTCAATGGCATTGTCAGTTTGCGTCGTCTGGACTAACTGGAGGCTAAGCGGCAACGCAACAGCCTTTCGCCGCAGCCTGACATTGCAGCTAATGGCGCTCTCAACCTTCTCGTATTATCTTGGCAGGAGCCATGATAACAACCTGCTGAACCTGCTACCTTTTGTCATGTTGGTGCTACAAGACACACTCGCGAATGCGAAAGGCGTTTTCGCCCGACAGGCTGCGGCGATTGCGCTGGCATCGCTCCTTGGGTGGCTGGCGGTATTTGGCTGGGGCACATGGCAGGAAGCTTATCGATCGAACCACCTGGCCAAGTTTGGCTTTTCTGCAACGCGCGCAAGGCTTGCCTACGACAACAGCGAGACCAAGTCTGCGCTGACCAAGAGAATTGGAACGGTCAGCGATGAGCAGATCGACCAGACCAACCAATTGATGGGCGAGCTGACGAGCCGCGGTGAACCGTTTGTGGTTCTCGATCAAAACCTTCTCCTCCAGCCACGTTTTCCTGCTCATCCTTGGAGCGCTATTCAAAGTGCCACCAACTTTGAATACTTTCCGTCTGCAATACGCCGGGAGTTCCTACTGAGCACAGCAGATCAGCTTCATCGCAGTGGCTGGCTCATCATCGCGCGCAGCCATGAACTGAACACTTGGCTCGACGATTTCGATTCGGTCTACGACCGTACCGAGCGAATCGACCTCAGTTCTGTCTACGCCATACGATTTTCTCCAAAGCAATAATTAATGGGTACTCGCTTCGAGCAGTAAATAATATGGAGTGCCATCACCTTCGAAAATCCAATTCATTCTTCCTGGCCATGCCCGGTTTGAGGCACGCTTGCCGCCCAAGCCGAACTGTTCACTGCGAGAAACATTGATCCTTAGCAGCATTCGGGTTTCAGTTTCACCTTACGTAATTCAGCTGGCCAAGCTCGGCTCTCCGATGATAGTTATACCGAGATATTCCCCAGCTCAAGTTACATGGTTTCCAACCTCCGCCCATTGGTCGGTGAGTAGGCCCAATGCGCCTCGACGAGCAGGAGGTGGTGGCCAGCACCCGCCGCAACAACGTCTCCGCGTTGAACCAGCACTGGATGCCGGCCTCGGCCCGTATCCCACTCAATGAAATCACCCCCGCACTGCTGCGCGAGGTGGCGGTCAGCACCACCTGGGGCACCCCGAGCATTAAGCGCAACTCGACCATCTTGCTGCGCACCGTGTCCAACACCGCCGCAGGGGGGGGGCGAGCTGGACTCCAACCCGGCCAAGGTGATCAAGTTCCCCGCCCCCCAAGTTGATCGAGTTATTCACGGTTTAGTAAGCTGACAACCTGATCGTCTGGATGTACGCCAACTCACCAGCCAGCGACACGCGTATCGCCAAGGCCAACGTGCTGCTCCGGATCAATATCGGGATGACGACCATTGAAGCCCAGGACGCTGTATTGAATCTGGAGGTATGATTATGAAGGCACAAAAGCACTATAACGCCGCGGCTGGCAAGGTGGCTGACCTTGAAACCCGGCTAGCCGAAGCCGCGACCACGTTGGAGACCACGTTCGCCTTCTTGAGAAGATTGAATCACTCAAGGCGCAACGGCCGGTGCGGCCACAATCGCCGCGGGCATGCCTCTCGGTGATAGGCCCCTGATGGAAATCGGGAGCACAGCATCCGTTGTCAGCTACTCGCATGGAATGTGGGGTTCGTGGAGCGCTTACACGTTAGATATAGCAACAATTGACTGCAAATTCTTGCCCATAAGATTATGGCTTATCGTTTGAATAACAGTTGTAGAAAACCCATACCAAACAAAGACTTCTCGATATAAACTCTTTCGCTGGCAAGATCTTGTGCATTGCTGAGCATCAACGCCCAGTGGAGCGGATCAATATTGTAGGACCCTGCTAAATAGAGAATATACAGACAGCCGAAAGCAGAGACACCAATATAAAACATGCCAATACTTCCCCCTTAGTTACACACTAGCAAGATAGTACCCACAAAACTTAGCGCAATACTCATACTAACTTTCGTCAAATAGTTTTATAGTTAACAAGAGAACATCAACATATGACAAGCTAGCCATCAAGTACATAATCCGCATCGGGAGCAGCCTAACTTATAGATTCTTACTATTGAATGTCATACGAGACAGTACCACATAAGAAAAAATAGCTAATGGTGGGGTCAAAATTAGTTGGCCCCATATGGGACTACTGAGCCACGGTTCTAAAACCTTCAGGCAGGTAAGGTTGGTAATGTATATCAAGGCATATGACAGCACGAAACGAGGAAAGCGCTTCATCGCCATGTCCTGAAAGGCATAGCCACCCAAGGTGACAAAATTGAACCCTATACCTGTTACGATCGCAATGATAAGAGCCAACCAAAGGGGTGCCCCCATAAGAATGGAAGCGGCGTAAACAAGCCATCCAAAGAGGGTATTAAAGCCCCCCGCAACCAGAAAGCGGAGGAAGGTAGTTCGAGGTTTTAGTTTCATCATTCGGGGCGATAGCCTACGGAAATCATGTTGCCCACATTAAAGCTGAATTTGGTGTCAGCAAGATTTAACGCTGCGAGCCCTCTGATCACGCTTAGCTTCAACCGCAGCCCAAGCGGGAGTAAGCGCATCCAGTAACGAAGCGTATAACAGTTTTTGAAACTATCTACCTGAATAGATTCAAAACGATTTAGCTGCAGTAACTGCGTGATACTAGCAGGGGAGAAAAGTTGCATATGCTCAATGTCGATGATGGGTGAGCGTTTACCTAGTAATCGATTAACGGGACTGCGGTAGTCATGAGTGACTAACGCAATCGCACCGCCTGGTCGGAGTAGGCGACTGGCTGCTGAGACAATTTCCTGGGGATTTCTCACATGCTCCAAAGTCATAAAGCAACAGATGAAGTCGAAGCTTTCGGGCTGAAAGTCCGACTCCACAAAGATCGCTTCACGAATCCACGCCTGACGATGTGAGGGCGCGGCGGCAATTGCAGCCGCTGAAGGTTCTACGCCGACGAGCGTTTCAAAACCTTGATTTTTTAGCGACTCAAGAAAGATTCCCGTTCCCGTGCCAATTTCAAGAGCGGCCCCTTTTATCTTAAGTTTACTGAGCACTGGTTGAACCGCAAGCTCATAAGCTGCTGCTGCGTCCTCAGCTTCTTGAGCACTATCGAAATCAGCAACATGATAAGCGTGAGCCAGAATAGCTTGATCGGGGGGCTCATTAGCGTAAACCAGATCGCATGTTGGACACTGTACGAGTTGATGGCACATGAACTCTGGCAGTTTTCGCGATGCGAAGCTGAATGCCGACAACAGCGCTGGGTCAATATTCTTTTTAAGGAATAGTTTGGCTTCGTCCGAGTGCGTATTGCAGATCGGGCAGGAACGGGAAGCTTTAATCAAAATTGTTTCCTCAAATAACTGGTGCAAACTGCCCTTCCCTCTACTGAAAAAAGCAGCCCCCTCTTCAACCAAGCCGCTTCGCACTGACAAAATAACCTAGTGGATCTTCATTGGAGCCCATCCCAATGGCAACCGAGACATGGGCCGCAATAACGAAACAACCCGCGAGCATGCCGCAGACAAGACCAAGGGGATACTTCCAAAAAACATTTAAGGCTTTGCTCAATGAAGGCGTAAGAAACAGTCTTATAGTGAGGATGGTCAACTTGTTCGCGATAGCGCCGATGTCATTCCCTCGCTCACGAATCTCGATATCTCCAAAACCATTTTGGACAAATAGCGCTTTCAGGCGCTCTCGCGTAAATCGATGGTAGTCATGAGGCAAATGGTGCTGCCTGGCAGACCACGGTACTGTTAGAAGAACCGTGCCGGTAGTTTTAACTACACGCGCAATTTCAGAAATTAACAGTTGCGGATCTTCAGAGTGCTCCAGCACTTCAATGCAAAGGACGCAATCGAACATACCATCGGAAAACGGCATTAGCTTTCCATCGTAATAAATGATATCTGATCGACCGCCATCCATCCCAAACTCATTGGCATAGCCGACGTCAATACCCTGATAGCTGGTTCGTGCAGGTAACCAAGTGCGCCAAGGAGACTGCCCCGCCCCTACATCCAAGACTCGGCCAGTGACCTGCGAAATTGCCGGACGGAGATATTTAACAATCGTACCCAGTTGTAGGTCGATCAAACATCGAAGCCTAAATAACAATGGGTGATCCGCAGGTGATTTTACGGAAATCGGCTGAAACGATTCCCGTGTACGCGTCCCATTTGAATCGTCCTTTAAGGCCATTTTACGTCCTTGCCATCGGGCAATAAGGAAGTCGATTGGCCATTTCGAATAAGAGCAGAACGTATCAATCGCGGTCTGCCTTTAACTTCACTCATTATTTTTGCCACATACTCTCCCACTAGACCGATAGCAAAGATATTAAACGAGCCAAACATCAGAATCGTAACAAGTAAAGTAGTAATGCCCCGCGGCGCAACATCCGGAACGAATAGCCTTAAACCGGCAACGATTATTGCAGCCAACGTAGAGAGTGCGAGCGTGACCACGCCTACGGTAGTTAGCATGGTAAGCGGTGTATTACTAAAGGAGAAAACACCTTTCTTCGCCCAATCAAGGTTTTTGATAAAGCTGTTGGTTGTGACCCCAAAAACACGCTCCGGGCGCACATAGTCTACTCCCGTCTGCTTAAACCCAACATAAGCGCGCAAGCCTCGCAAAAACAAGTCGCGCTCAGGGCAACGGAGCAACCACCCCACTACACGCCTGTCCATCAGAGAAAAATCTCCTGCGTCAAGTGGGATCTTTATGTAGCTGAACATTGCAAATATCCGATAGAAAAGCTTGTACATCAACCCCCAATGCCAAGCCATGTCCCGCTTAACTCTTCGCCCATAAATAACGTCAAAGCCTTCGTCCCATTGAGCATAGAATTCTTCAATAAGCTCCGGTGGGTCTTGAAGATCGCCATCTAGGAGAACGACACTATCTTTAGTGGATAACTCCATACCGCTGCGAAACGCCATTTGCGACCCGAAATTTCGAGAGTGGGTAATACCTACAATATGAGGATCAGTCGCACTCAGTTCTTCAATGACGGTCGCGCTGTCGTCCGGACTGCCGTCGTTAACAAAAATAATTTCATAATCAATTTTTAGCTTATTAAAAGTAGCTGTTAGCCGTCTGTACATCACAGGAATCGCCTGGGCATCCTTGTAACAAGCAACTATTGCAGAAACACTTCGCTTACGACCGCTATTATTTTTCTTAGTGGCGGCGAGAACTTCGACATCTGTCAATTCCGCTACCCATCGCGCAGTTGAGCGAAGCCCGTCCTGAAGCTTTACGACTGCACTCCAACCAAGTTGCTCACGAGCGGAACTTGGATTGGAGTACCACTCAGCGAGGTCCCACGAACGGCCTTCCATCGTGTCAAATTTAGGCGCGTCTTCGATACTGAACACCGCCTTTGTAATCTCGACTAGTTCAGCGATAGTGGTTTTCTCCCCCGTACCTACGTTGAAACTTTCACCGTATAGGCCTGGATGCATTTTGGCGGCGGCCATAATGAAAGCCGCACATACATCATCCACATGCACAAAATCACGAGAGGTGCGGGGATCGACCAATGGAGGCAATTTGCCTTTGAGCGCATGGCCTACGACATTAGGAATCAAGCGCGATGTATCTTCCAGCGGACCATAAACTGAATAAAGACGAAGGTTGATACAAGGGAAATTTCGCTGCTTTCCGACATACCAAAGGTAATTGGAAATTGCGACTTTCGACACTGCATAGTGACTGTTCGGTGCGCAAAGTGCAGATTCTGAAGGAGCAGAGCAGTTAGTCCCATACTCAGAAGAACTTCCCGCATGGACATAGGCCGCGAACGGCCGAAGCGACAATAGCTCAATAAAATTAACGATCGCTTGAAAATTCGTTTGATAAACCAAACTAGTATCTTGCTCAAACGAGTAGGCGCCATAAGCAAGGCAATCAAAAACTGTCTGCGGAGCCATAGAGTCAATAAGATTCTTGATGGCAGAATAATCAGTTACATCGGCGCAAATTATCTTTTCATCATGAACATCTGCGAGACGCCAGCCCTTTTGCGAACGCACCACGGCAAACACATCATCCCGCACCGCAGCGAGAATTTTAAATAAATTGGCACCAACAAACCCAGAGGCACCCGCAACTAATATTGGCCCTTTCAGGCCGCGGATGTAAGATCGCAAATTATCCATGAACCGTCCTGTTCAACGCAGCAAACATGCCATCAACATCAAGCTCAGACTGGATCCTCATGAATTTCTGAGAGCCATAACGTCCGAAATTATGAGCACGCGCATAAACGTGCGTAAACCGTTTGGGTGAGACGCCTAATTCAGCCAAGTAAAGCAAAAAATCCGAACCGAACCCTCCATGACGAACATGCTCTTCAGCAACGCAAAGAACAGAACTGTTCTTGATTTGATTGAGCAGATTATCAGGCGGCGGAGTTAGATCTATGGGTAGTTCAGAAACGGCCCAGAGATTCGGTCGGGACTCAACGGCCATGTGCATGAATGCTTCAATGTAGGTTCCTGCCAATGGGCCCACAGCGATTACGACCGGCCCATCGCCATAGGTAAGTTGCCGCCACGGCGCATACGACGGAACACTATAGCCCTTTGGAGGCTCCCCTCGCCCTATCCGAATGTAAGCTGGACGACAGGAGTTGCCAGCCCTGTCTACGACAGCGCCTACATCTTCGTCAAATACGGGAATATAAACGGACATATTAGGTAAGGTCAACAAAGAACCATAATCATCAATTGCGTGATGAGTTGGCCCCATCACACCGTAACCATACCCTCCCCCATTACCAATTAGCTTAACTGGGAGATTGTGAAAGGCGATATCATTACGTATCTGCTCAAAAGGTCGAGCATAAATAAAGGGGGCGATACTGTACACCCACACCTCGAAATTTTGCTTAGACAGCGCAGCGGCTACGGAAACCATGTTTTGCTCAGCAATCCCTGCATTAATGAAGCGATCCCCCATAACTTCCTGGAGAGGTTCCAATGCCATAAAACCAAGATCGCCAGTAAGAAATACCATTTCAGGATTTATAGACCGTGCCAATAACGAATCGCAAAGTTGAGTTCTCATGCCGAGCAAAGTTCCTTTGTGGCAGCAATGTACTGCGCTTCGGATAGAGGAAGGTAATGGGATTCCATCCGGTTCTCCATGAAGCTGATGCCTCGACCCTTTATAGTCTTCAAAATTACAATCTTGAGACCTTTATACTTTTTTGATAGTGCAAAACGCATGGCACTTATATCATGACCATCGACGACCTGAATATCCGCATCGAAGCCCTTAAGCTTCTCCCATAAAGGAGACATTGAAGCGACTTCTTTCGTAGATCCAAACCCCTGTAAATCATTATGATCAATTAGGACAGTGAGGTTCGACAATTTATGATGGCAGGAAAATATTAATGCTTCCCACACCGAGCCCTCCTGCCATTCACCATCCGACGTTAGGCAAATCACTTTGGCATCACTATTTTTTAACTTAAACCCCAACGCTGTACCTGCCGCAAGCGATAGCCCATGCCCCAAGCTACCAGTAGCAAATGGGATATCGGCAATTCCCTGAGCAGGAGGATGACCGGCCAGTAGCGTGTCATCTTTATGAAAAAGCGCCAACTGGCTTTCATCGAGACGACCAACACTCCATAGGGAGATATAAAGTGCCCCTGCCGAATGCCCCTTCGACAAAATGAACTTATCATTTGTGCCAAGATATTCGTGAAAAACCAACAGCATTGAGTCGAGTGCCGACAGATTACCGCCTATATGACCTACACCGCTATCAAAGTGCATTTTAATCAGTCGTTTACGAGCAGTACTGAGCATCGTCGAGGTTAGATTTCTCATAGGCACGGTCACGCTAGTTGTAGAGTTTGGATGATATCTCAAGGGGTAGGAATGTTCTTCCTTTTTATGTCATTGCCGCAAGCGCTCCATAGCCTCACATTCAAGGTCGCCCCCTCCCCCCCCCCCCGTGCTGTGCTCCGATTTCTGTCCAGAGCATGCACCCATGCAGCGTCCTGACGAACGCCATTCAGGCCTTATATATCGTGGCGCAGGCGCCGTTGACCGTTCCCATACCGATTCTGCCCTATCTCATTATGAGCCGGATTGTGTTCCGACCCGAATGGATGTGTTGTCTAGGTAACAATCGCATTAGAAGCGATAAACCCTATACTTATCGCACTGGAACACCTTGCGGCTATTCATGACGTTTGCCCATGAGACCGAATCATCTGGGTTGGTCACATAGAAGGCAATGCTGTTCTCTTTCATGAAGGACTCCACCTGCGAAGGTGAGTCCAAGGTTTTCAACCCCTGCAGTAAAGCTAGGCGCGCAGCGACACCCTCGGGCGCACGAATTCCGCCGGAATCGATAGCAAATGCTTGCCGACCGGATAATCCAGACAGGATGAAACGACGATCATTCAAACTATCCTGGATGACATCGCGAGGTGCGCTATTTGCGCGAACGAAATCTGCCGCCTTGACTTGGCATAAGGGCAGTTGCTGATACTGATATCCAACACCCCAGCTCTTATATGTCTGGATTTCCTTATGCTGCAGGATGGGAACGGCCAGGAGACATAGGACAAGGGCTATCACCGAGTATTTCGCACGCGCCGATGGCGGCTTGCGATCGACGAAGAGACACTGAAATACGCCCGCCACTGCCCAGATCAGCAGAATGAAATATGCCCAAACGAATGGCCGGTGTAAGAGCTCATCCGGAGTTCCGATATGTCTAGTATCGAGGGCCAGACAGGTCGCCATCACTAAATAGACAGCTGCCACCACGACGGGGAAAAATGCGACGGCTGCTCCATTAGCTTTCTTGATCTGGAAAAAAACGAATAGATACAACGGAGCGATGAGACCAAAAGTTGTGATGACGACAGCAGGGGCGAATATCAATGCGCGCAATATCCAACTGCCCTCAGTGGCTGCGACCGCGGCAAGCCAGAATCTTCTGATGATGCCCTCGTCTTGGAAAGACATCACGTTCGACGAATGGGACATAAGACCGGAGCCATCCAGACGCATGATGGGCACGCTAGGTGACATCTGGGAAATTGAGAGCACCGCGAAGTAAAAGATCGCAAGTGACAACACTAGCGCGGCGCGCCATTTGGGTGTGATGCGACCCATAAACAATGCGGGATAAAGCAAAGCTGGCAAGGATATGGCAACAAATATGTGCGCCTTGAACACCAATGTGACAAGCACAAAGAAATAGCCGACGGCTACGAACGCCAATCTGCCAGTTCGGATCGCTTCAAGGAGAAAGAGGAAAGCGACAGCTGCACTAGCCACGCCGTACATTGATGCGGGAGCGATCAGCTGCAACCAATAATAGCCACCCATTAATTGATTACCGAAGCCCTGATGAACTGCATCGGGTATTAGTAATACCGACAGGCCCGCGATCAACGCGGGCCATTTCCCGAAAATCGATCCCGCCAGCGAAAAGGCCGCGCAGGCCGTCAACATCAGCCCAAACGGCACGAAAAAACCCGAATACGCCGACCATGCGGAAATACCTGTCAGCCGTTGAATCAGCGCGGGGAACAGGTAGCCCGCCACATGGTAGGCGTGTACCGGGGCACCGACCATTTGCATATCATTCATGCTGGCCAGCCCGGTCGAATTGGCAAATGAGCCGATCTGACTCATGTGGTAATACACGTCCGACCATACCCGGAGAATGGCGACGCTGCCCGTAATGTCAATCGGGCGCAGAATTTCCAGGCACCAGATCATGACCGCACTCGTCGATACGATAGTAAAGATCAGATCCGCGCCATGGGAGCCCGTGAACTCTTTGGTTCCGTAGTTCATCTTGATGATCGACCATGCCAACAAGGCGATCGCCATGACGATCAGCCAATCCACTGCTAGGCCGAATGGAAGCAGGAGAGCGGCAAGATAGAACACGATATTGCTAAGCAGTGCACCAATGAGCAGCCTGACCGGAACACTGCTGAACCGCTCATCGCCACCCAAGGTGATCCGAACAAATGAATCACCCATCAGAATGAATGTCACGAACAGGGAGGCAACCACTAGCATAGCCATAATGGATGCGCTTCCGATCGCCATGCATACATAGCAAGTTACGGCAATAGCAAACCACAGCCAAGCAAGCGTCGAATACACTCGATTGTGATTTTTTTTTATTTGCATGCTGCAATCCTTAGAAGCCTGAATCGCCCCGGTTAAGTGAAGGGCTGGTGAGTCTAAATCAGGCAGCGATGGTGCCTGAGCCTCCCCCTGAAATCTAGTCAGCCACAGTTGACGGGATATCCCCATTACTTTTGGGAGGATTTGAGCCTGAAAGGATACCAAGAAAGCGTATGCGATCGAGTTCGCGAAGCTACTGTGCGCCTCGCCGCAGGAGGCGCCTCAATCACATCGATCTAAAGGATCTGGACATTGCGCAATAAGATTAGGGGGTTACGGCCGCCACCCGTTGGCCCGTCAACGAAGCCCAGCAAGACGAAGCGCTCAAGGTCGAGGAACTGGCCATCCACCTCCTTGCGGCTGAAGATGCTTTTCATGCGGCTCACTATGCCCACGAGGAGCCCATCCATGTGCGGATAAAGCTTCGCAACAAGATCCTCGGCTTGCCTGAGTGGACGAGCGTCGGCTATCCCATTGAAGTCCCGCTAGACTCCCTTAGCCGTCCTCTTTTCGATCACCGGATAGGCGCAGGTGACCATCGAGCTAAGGAATTGCTTCACAGATTTTGGCGACTTCCAGAGCGACCTGCTGTTCTCAACTAAGGTTGTCTGTCACCATGATTCTTTCGTTCTTCTTGTCGTTCGGTACGTTCCCCCGGCCCTTAATTCGGCCCTTTCTAATTATCGGGCAAAGGGGGTAGGAAGAATCAGAACGAATAATTGCAGTTGTTTTTTTAGCTGAAAAGCTTGGAGTAACAAGGTTTTGAGAGGTTTTTACCAATGAAATCGGCAGGGGGCGAATTCTTGCGAATTTGATTACATGCCCGCGATCGCCTGCGCTATATTTCTACGTTAAAGCCCTGATTATTCAGGTCTTTTTCGTTGCTGGGGTTTAGGCCTGAGTTCAAGTCTGGGAAAATGGATAACCTCACTAAACTGCGAATCGGCTTGACCATGGCGGCCATTGCCGGACTTCTACCCATCACCCTGCTCTTCGCGGCGGGCATCGTTGGCCTCCTTATTCCCTTCGTATTTGCCGTCCAGGGAGCTGCTGCTGTATGCCTGGCGCTGGCGGGTGGCGCCATCATCTCGACGTTCGGGATTGGCGCAGCCTGGACGATCTATGCCCTGGCCATGGCCGCTTCGCCGGAGGTTCGCCACCCTCGCCTTCTGGCATCCGGCGCTGTCGTTGCGATGATTTGGGGTCTCGTCCTCGCCTCCTATACACGGGGGATGTCTCAGCTCACCTGCGCGTTTCTGATGCCGGGGATCACCTCGACGATCATGCTGGCAATTACGTTGAAACGAGTGCGAGATCGACTTGCTCGAAGCGGCGGTTGAGTGACTTACCTGCCGTTATTGATGCTCACTCGACACCGAGTTATTCGCGTCGACATCCGACATGTCCTCTTCAGTTGGCGCTTCGTCGTCGGCCGGCAGCGGAACCTCTGGCTCATTGTGTTTTGTGTCACATCCGGTTTCGTTATCCGTGCCGCCGGTGACACCTTGCTGGGAAATATTGCCGGGGGCGTTCTGATCAATGTCCATCGTCACTCTCCGTTTCGATGCGCGGAAAATCCGGGCATGAGGTTGAGAGGCGGCATCGCCTGGCGAGTGCCCGGCGCTGGACGAACGGCAACCGCGCGCTGCACTTCACCACTCGTCGAAAATCAGTCTCCGGTGTCAATTTACTGCCCCGCATGGCTCAAGCCTTGCAATCCCCGCCTCAGCGACCCCAGAACGACGTTTTCCTGACGCGGTCGCACTCAACTTAACGCTTAAGGACGCCAGCGAAACGCTTGGTCGGTCACCGGAGATGTAACGTGTCAACTCTCAATGAAATCGCAGCGAACCACGCGAGAATGGCCAAGGCACAGGAAGCAGTATCGACCGGGCTTAATGAGCGGCACCTGCAAGTTGTGGCCAGCTTCGAAATGCCGGCCATGGATGTCGCGCATCAAGTTTCCCTCCACCTGGTGGCCGGTGCACAAGACAACCACGCCGGGCAAGCCGCTGCTTTTGCACTCTGATCGTTGACGGCCCGCACAAGGGCAGTACGCCACTTGAACCTGGACACTGCCCGACTCATAAGGGACGCCTTTACAGGTAACGCAAATGCGCAGCCATCTGCGAATACCAGTCGATGCTGTTTCTACGGTCAGGAATGGCGGGGGTTGCCTCCGGAGGCAGTGTGGAAAATACGCCAAGAAACTGGCTCAGATTGGATCGCCTGACCGCTAAGACCCTTTGCAGCTCCCAATCCCGGACATTAGGGGATGAAGGATGCCCGACCGGGTGGCCGGCACTGATATTGCCATTGATCTGCAGGGCGATCTGCTCGACGCTGGCCACTTTGAACACACACAGCGCCCAGCCTTCCTCAGACTCATATTTATCGATAAACGTGGCGAGGTGGGGTGCCAGCAAAAAACCGGTTTCCTCAAGGAATTCGCGAGCGGCTGCCACTTCATATGGTTCGTTATTATTGCTGCCACCGCCGGGCAGACAATATTGGCCCGCAGCGTTGACTTGGCCGTTACCACCAGGGGTCAACTGCCCTCCCCAATAATTGTTGGAGAATCTTTTTTTGCCCACCAGCACATAGTTCGAATTATCAAGCACCGCTGCGTAACATTGCATAACACCCTCCAACCCAGTGTCGAATTCAGTTCCGAGCAAAAGGCTCGCCACTGAAACAACGTCCGTCCTAAGGGTTTTATTCCACGCCTCCTTGGCTTTCGCGCCTGCGACTGACAATCCTCAGTGTTGCCGCAGCCACTCGATAAACAGCGCAAACAGCTCCGACTGTGAACTGACTTCGAGCTTCAGATAGAGGTTCTTGCGGTGCATGCGCACGGTCTCCGGCGAAATGCTCATCAGCGTCGCCGTGGACTTCACTGAGTGGCCGCGCAAGACCATGTGCGCCACTTCCCGCTCGCGGTCGGTGAGGCAGTCGCAACCGAAGTGGTCGAAAGCGTTCTGCACCCGGTGCTTGAGGTCGTCGCGATTTTGGGTCTGGCCGTCGCCCTGAAGCACGGCGTTGGCCTGCAAGCCGCGCTGGCTGAACTCACGGAGGAACTCGCGCACCAGCGGCTCGACGGCGCGGAGCAAGTTCAACTGCCCGGCGCTGAGGATCTCGCCGCCAAAACCCTGAAACAGGCTGACGGAAATCTGCGTGCCTTGGCCCGTGTCGACAATGTAGAAACTGTCTTCCGAGCAGCCGGCCTTGAGGTAGTAGGTCTTGTAGTACTCACTGTCGAAGAAATGGTCCGGGGCGATTTCTTCCAAGTGATAGAACCCCTGCGCCAGGCCCTGCTCCACCGCCAGGCAAAAGGGATCGAGCAAGTAGCCCCCGGAGAAATAGCGATCGATGATCGAGTCGCGATACTGCTCCGGAATGCCGCGCTGATACAGCAACTGCGGCGGGCGATCCTTGTGTTCGAGGCTGATCATCAGCGACTCGATCAACACTAAATGCCCCAGGGCCGAGGCCAGGTGATGCAGCGCATCTGGCTGGTCGACCTGGGCGAACGCCTCGCGCATGTCGCCGTGCCATCGGTGCAGGGCACCGAAGGTCACGGCTATCAGGGTATCGTCATCGGCTGGCGTCATACCCCGCAGTCTAGCGGGTGAACCGCCGCCGGGTAAGCGCCTCATTGCCCGGCGTACTGACCGCTTTGCGTCAGTTCTTCGGCCACTTCGAGGATGCAGACCCGCAGGATCTCGACGATTTCGTCGACCTGGACCTTGCTGAGGATCAGCGGCGGCGACATCACGTTCAAGTGCATGATCGGCCGTACCAGCAAGCCCCGGGCCTGGGCCCGGGAGTGGATTTTCTCGCCGATGTTGATCTCGTCGGCAAACAACGCCTTGGTGCGCTTGTCGGCGACGAATTCGACGCAAGCCATCAGTTTCTGGCAGCGCACATCGCCCACCAGCGGCAGATCGCGCAAGGTCGCCAGACGTTCCTCCAGGTAACCGCCGACCTCATCAACATGGGCCAGCAGGTTCTCGCGCTCGATGATTTCAATGTTCTTCAGCGCCGCCGTGCAGCACACCGGATGGCCGCTGTAGGTGAAGCCGTGGGTGAAGCAACGGCCGGTGCCAGGCTCGGCGATCACCTTCCAGATGCGCTCGGAAAAAATGCACGCCCCCAGCGGTAGGTAGGCCGAGGTCAGGCCCTTGGCGGTGGTGATGATGTCGGGCTGCACCTCAAAGATATCCTGGGAGGCGAAGAACTTGCCCAAGCGTCCGAAGGACGTCACTACCTCGTCGGCAACGAACAAAATGTCGTAGCGCTGGCAGACGTCCCACATGCGTTTCAGGTAACCCTTGGGCGGAATGATCACGCCACCGGAGCCCATGATCGGCTCCGCGAAGAACCCGGCAACTTTGTCCGCGCCAATCGACAGGATCTTGTCTTCGAACTCCTTTATCAGAAACTCGAGAAACTGCGCCTCGTCCATGCCGTCCGGCGCGCGGTAAGGGTTGGGGTTGGAGACGTGATGAATCTTGTCGTGGGCGTAATCGAACTCCGGCACGCGGTCGGCGGCCTTGTTGCCGATCGACATGGTCAGGGTGGTGGAGCCGTGGTAGGCGTTGAACCGGGCGATGATGTGCTTCTTCTCCGGCTTGCCCCGGCAGTTCTGGTAGTACTGGATCAAGCGGTACGCCGTGTCCACAGCGGTGGAGCCGCCGGTGGTGAGGAACACATGATCGAGATCGCCGGGCGCCAGGCTGGCGAGCTTCTCGCACAACTGGATCGCGACGTTGTTCGACATGTCCGAGAACGGGTTCGAGTACGCCAGTTGCCGCACCTGGTCGGCGATGGCCAGGGCCATTTCCTCGCGGCCCAGGCCAATGTTGGTGCACCACATGCCGCCCACGGCATCGAGGAAACGGTTGCCCTGGGTGTCGTAGATGTAGGCGCCATCGCCGGCGACGATGTTCAACGAACCCTGCTCGGCGTGCTCGTCGAACATGTGATAGCCGTGCATGTAATGGGCTTTATCGGCCTTGACCAATTTCGCTTCGTCGGAGGCCGAGTACTGCTGCTGAGTTGGAGTCGCCATAAAAAAACCTCAAATCGAATAGATAAACGCCGCGTTTCAGATCCCGCTTTTCACCGTGCTCCAGACCCGGGTCATGGCGCGCATTTCCTTGGCGTCCTGGGTCTTTTGCGGGAACAGCCGTTGTCGGGTGGCGTCGTCCGGGTAGATCGCCGGGTTGTCGCGGACATCGGCATTCAACAAGGGCGTGGCCGCCGCGTTGCTGTTGGCGTAATGGATGTAATCGGTGACATCGGCCATCACCTGCGGCTGCATCAGGTATTCGAGAAACTTATGCGCGTTGGCCACGTGCGGCGCGTCGGCCGGGATGTACATGTTGTCGAACCAGATCAGCGAGCCTTCCTTGGGAATGAAGTAGGCCAGGTTGATCTTCAGCTTGGCTTCTTCGGCGCGAGCCATGGCGGTGGCGTAGTCGCCGGACCAGGTCATGGCCATGCAGGTGTCGCCATTGGGCAGGCTGGTCAGGTAATTCACCGAGTCGAATTTCTTGATGTACGGCCGCACCGACAGCAGCAGTTCCTGCGCGGCTTTCAGGTCCGCCGGCGCGGCACTGCGCGGATCGCGACCGAGGTATTGCAGGGCCAACGGGATGACTTCGGTGGGCGCATCGACCAGGGTCACGCCACAGTCGGCGAAGCGCGAGACGATCTTCGGATCGAAGATCATCGCCAGCGAACCAATAGGCGCGTCCGGCATGCGTTCCTTGATCTTGTCGACGTTGTAGGTGATGCCGTTGCTGCCCCAGGTGTAGGGCGCGGAATATTTGGCGCCGGGGTCGAAGCCCTGCATATCCTGCAGGACTTTCGGGTCGAGGTTGCTCCAGCTCGGCAGGCGCTTTTTATCCAGGGGCTGAAAGACCTTGGCCTGGATCAGGGGCGGCGCAAGGGACGCGTTCAGCACCACCAGGTCGTAGCCGGAATGCCCGGTGAGCAATTTCGCCTGCACCGTTTCATAGGCATCGAAGGTGTCATAGATGACTTTGATGCCGGTGGCTTTTTCAAAGTCCGCCAGGGTTTTTTCGCCGATGTAATCCGCCCAGTTATACAGCCGCAGGGTCTTGCCGTCGTCGACCTCGGCGGCCAGGGCATTGAACGTCAGCGGAACGAGCAACAGACTGGAGATCAGCATCAGGGTCTTGCGCATGGCACCTTCACCTTATCTAGCGAGTTCGGCTCTGGATGAGCGGATGAACCTACTATTGGTCGAATCCGCCCGCCGTGCCATACCCCGAATGGGTGGGTGGATCGATCGACCCGGCGGCGATCAGGGTGCAAGCAGCGCTTTGAGTTGCGGGTCGTTGAGGTAGGCGACGTTGAGCCGGGTCCACGGATTCACCCGGGTCTGCACCGGCGAAAAGATATGCCCCGGGGCAATCATGAAGCCCTTGGGCAACAACCGGCGCGTCAGCTCCCGGGCGTCCTCGACGTGGGGAAAACGCGCCCACAGGTAAAGGCTTTGTTCCGGGCGAAAGAACACCTCGGCGCCGATCTCGTCGAGCAACTGCAAGCCTTGGGCAGTGGCGTGTTTCAGGCGTTCTTGCAGGCGCACCAAGTGCCGCAGGAAATGCCCCTCTTCCAGAATCACGTCCACCGTGCGTTCGCAGAACTCCGATGAACTGGTGTGCAACAGCATCTTCAGGTCGCCCAATTCATCGATCACGTCCTTGCTGCCGGCAATGAACCCGACCCGCAGCGCCGCCGACACCGACTTGGAAAAACTGCCGACGTACAGCGTGCGCTTCAACTGGTCCAGCGCCGAGACCTTGATCGCCGAGGTCGGCTTGAAGTCCGCCAGGGCGTCGTCATCGACCAGGATGATCTTGTGCTCCTCGGCGATCTGCACCAACTGATGGGCCTTGGCCGGCGAGATGTCCGAGCCCGTGGGGTTGTGGCCCACGGACTGGATGAAAAACAGCTTGGGCCGCTCACGCTTGAGCAGCTGCTTCAACACCTCCAGGTCCGGGCCGTCGGCCAGGCGTGGCACCGCCAGCATTCGCGCGCCTTGCAGTTGCAGCTTGCCGAACAGCGGGTAGTAACCGGGATCTTCCACCAGCACGCTATCGCCGGGGGCGATGAAGCGGCGGATGATCAGGTCCAGCGCATGGTTGGCGCCGTGGGTGGTGACGATCTGCCGGGGCGTCGCGGCAATCGAATACCCCGCGAGCTTTTGCGTCAGGTGCTGGCGCAGACCGGCGTTGCCCAAGCGGTTGCCGTAGCGGAACAGCGTGGTCACGCCGCTGCGCATGATCTGTCGGGTGAAGCGGTCGAGGCGCATGTCCATCAGCCATTCCACCGGTGGAAAGCCCTCCCCCAGCGGCGAATGCCCGGGCTCGCGGACGAACTGTTGGCGCATCAGCCAGATGGTGTCCATGGCCCGGGCATAGGGCAGCGGCTCGTCGGGCTCGGGACCTTTCTCGGCCCCGGTCTTGACGAAAAATCCCTGGCCATGGCGGGCTTCGACCAACCCTTGGGACGCCAGCAACTCATAGGCGTTGATCACGGTGTTCTTCGAATAGCCGTGCAAACGCATGCACTCGCGCAGCGACGGCAGGCGTTCGCCGACCCGATAGGTGCCGCTGGCGATTTGCTCGGCAAGCGTCGCGCAAAAGCGCTGGGCAAGGGTTTGATGGGCCATGACGAGTGTTCCCGGGAGCAAGAGACAGTTGAGGGTACAGCGTGGGTACTGTCCTTCAAAACTGTACCTTCTTTGCCGGTACCGGGCGGATTAAGTTGGGACCATCACAACAATAACCGCGACAGGATCTTCTTCATGAGTATTGATTCCCGCCTGCCTGCCTTTCGTAGCCTGTCGCCTTCGGCGCGCCTCGATCACCTGCAAACCCTGCTCGACCTGCCCGACGCCGACGTCGCCCTGCTGCGTAACGCCGGGGCGCTGCCGCTGGAGGTCGCCGACGGCATGATCGAAAACGTGATCGGTACCTTCGAATTGCCCTACGCGGTGGCCAGCAACTTCCAGATCAATGGCCGCGACGTGATCGTGCCACTGGTGGTGGAAGAGCCGTCGGTGGTGGCGGCCGCTTCGTTCATGGCCAAACTGGCCCGCGAGGCCGGTGGTTTCCAGACTTCCAGCAGCCTGCCACTGATGCGCGCCCAAGTGCAGATCGTCGAGGTGCCCGATCCGTACAACGCACGTCTGAGCCTGTTGCGCCGCAAAGACGAGATCATCGAACTGGCCAACCGTAAGGACCAATTGCTCAACAAACTCGGCGGCGGCTGTCGCGACATTGAAGTTCACACCTTCGCCCAAAGCCCCCGTGGGCCGATGCTGGTGGCGCACCTGATCGTCGATGTGCGCGACGCCATGGGCGCCAACACCGTCAACACCATGGCTGAAGCCGTGGCGCCGCTGATGGAAGACATCACCGGCGGCAAGGTGCGCCTGCGGATTCTGTCCAACCTCGCCGACCTGCGCCTGGCCCGGGCGCAGATCCGCATCGCTCCAGCGCTGCTGACCACCGCCGAGTACAAGGGCGAAGACGTGATTGAGGGTATCCTCGACGCCTACAACTTCGCCGTGATCGACCCTTACCGCGCCGCGACCCACAACAAAGGCATCATGAATGGCATCGATCCGCTGATTGTCGCCACTGGCAACGACTGGCGCGCCGTCGAGGCCGGGGCCCACGCCTACGCGTGTCGTGACGGCCACTACGGTTCGCTGACCACCTGGGAGAAAGATCGCCAGGGCCATTTGGTCGGCACGCTGGAAATGCCCATGCCGGTGGGTTTGGTGGGTGGCGCGACCAAGACTCATCCGCTGGCGCAATTGTCGTTGCGTATTCTCGGGGTCAGCACCGCTCAGGAGTTGGCGGAAATCGCCGTCGCCGTGGGCCTGGCGCAGAACCTCGGGGCCTTGCGCGCCTTGTCCACCGAAGGCATCCAGCGCGGACACATGGCTTTGCATGCCCGCAACATCGCGCTGTCGGCCGGGGCCCGTGGCGACGAAGTGGATTGGCTGGTCAAACGCATGGTCGAAGCCCGTGACGTGCGCGCCGATCACGCCAGCGAACTGCTGAAACGCAAGCGCGAGCCGGGCAAGGAGGTTTGACAGTCGCCTGCTGAGCCGCCTTTCTTCACCTCGATAACAACAACAGCCCAAGGGCAACGGGAGAAGTACTTTGAAGGCCGATCTTTACGAAGTGTGGGGCGACACGGTCAACAGTCGCCACCTGATTTACTCCATCGGCATTGGCGCCGTCGTCAGCCTCAGCGCGTTTTTCCTGGCGCAGCAGATTTTCCTCAGTCTGGTCGCATCGGCCCAGATGGCCCGCGCCTACGCCATGCTGGTGGGAATTCTCGGTTGCCTGGGCGGCGGCGCGATCAGCGCGATGCTGTTCAAGCCCAAGCGCCATGTGGTCGAACATCAGGCCGATCCCGCCTGGCGCGCTGAGGTCTTGTTGGAGCTGGAAAAAGAATTCGGCGACCTCGGCAAAATCGCCGACCTGCCGCCCGCAGTGGTGGCTGAATTGCGCGAAATGGATTTGCTCGAGTTATTCGTCGAGCACGAAAAAGCCCAAACGGCCGCACCGGCTCAGCCCTCGCGCAGCGCCGACCCTGAACTCGGCCTGGCCGGTAAAGGTGGCGCGCAATGACGGCCGAACTGCTCGATCCAATCCTGGTGGCGCTGGGCATGGGCATTCTCGGCGCGATCATTTTTGCCGGCATCGGCCTGATCTCCGGCAGCGACGAAACCACCACCCTCGCCCCGCTAACCCTGCTGGTGGTGCTGCTCGGCGTACCGGCGCCCGGGGTGTTGACGTTTTTCCTCGCCGGCGCTGTGGCCAAGCACATGACCCACGCGGTGCCGACGGCGCTGCTGGGCATCCCCGGCGACACCCTCGCCACGCCGCTGATGCGCGAGGCGAACTTCCTGCGCAACCTCGGCGTGCCGCACATTGCCTTGCGCAAGATGATTTCCGGCGCGGTGATCGCCGCGTTGATCGCGGTGCCCATGGCCGTGCTGTTCGCGGTGTTACTCGCGCCGTTCGGCGATGCCATCAAGCACGCCGCACCCTGGGTGTTTCTCGCCGCGGCCATCGCCATTGCCTACTTTTCCGCCGGGCGCTGGGCGGCGGTGCTGACCCTGATCCCGTTCGTGATGGTGATCGTCGGCTTGCAAACCCTCACCGGCCAGTACGGCGTGAAACTCAGCGTCAGCTACTTCCTCGGCATCGCCATAGGCCCGTTGATCGCCGCGCTGTTCTCCATGCTCGCACCGGCTGAGCGAGAAAAAATGCGCCGTGACCAGGTGCGCACTTTCTCGCTGTCGCCGGACGTGAAAAGCTGGGGCGGGTTCTTCCCCAATCCGCTCAAGGTGCTCGACCGCCAGCAAAGCGGCTGGACCGCCATCACCGCGGTGATTTCCAGCGCGACCTTCGTGTTCAGCCCGGTGGCCATGACCGTGATCATGGGCGAACTGGTCGGCTCGCGGATCAAGCACGTCTACCATCGGCTGACCACGGTGATCACCGCGCGCAACGGCGTGACCGAATCCACCTACATCGCCGAAGCCTTGATCCCCTTGATCGCCTTCGGCCTGCCACTCAGCCCGGTGGCCGCCGGGCCCGCCGCGCCGCTGTTCAACGCGCCGCCACGCTTCACCGTCGACAGCGCCACCGGCCAGGTCAACAACCTGCACTCGCTGCTCAGCACCTGGGAATTCCTCGGCTACGGCATGCTCGCAGTGATCGTCGCAATCCTGATCGCCTACCCGTTCACCATGAATTACGCCCACCGCGCGGCGTCCTACGTGTCACGCAAGATCAGCCATGAAGCAGTGATTGCCACGTTCGTCGGGCTGATCCTGGTGATCGGCATCTGGGAAGGGGGCGCACTCGGACTGCTGGTGATCATCACCGTGGGCCTGCTCGGCGGTTTCCTCTCGCGCTTCCTCGGTTTCAACATCGGCGTGCAATTCATGGGGTTCTACACCGCCGTACTGACCGTGCCGGCGCTGGTCGCCGTGATGAGCGGCTGACCCTGTGCAGCACTCATCGAAAAAACAATAACAACAACGCTCCCATCACCAGGTGATCCCCATGCGCAAAAATCTGTTTGCCCTCGCGTTATCCCTGACCGCTGGCCTGGCTGTCGCGGCAGAGTCGACCTCGATTCCCACCCTGAGCTACCCCAGCGCGGGCCCGCAACTGACCGCCCTGCCCGCCGCCGAAAAAGACCTGCCGACGGTCACCGCCCAGACCTGGTTCAAGGTCTCGGACAAACTGCTGCAACTGGAAGGCCCGTCGTTCGACCGTCAAGGCAATCTGCTGATGGTCGAGGTGTTTGGCGGCCAGGTGCTCAAGGTCGACACCCAGCGCCAACTGTCGGTGCTGGTGGCGAAAAACGGCCTCGGGTCGGCGGGCCTGGCGATTCACAAGGACGGGCGTCTGTTCGTCGCCGGCCTTGGCAACTTCAAAGACACCGGCAACCTGACGGTGTACAACGCCGACGGCTCGAACCCGCAGACGCTTATCGCCGGCGACAAGGGGTTCCTGGTCGACGACTTGGTGTTCGATGACCAGGGCGGCTTCTATTTCACTGATTTCAAGGGCACCTCCACCGAACCCACGGGCGGTGTCTATTACGTCGGCCCTGACGGCAAAAACATTGTGTCGATCCTGCCGAAACTGGCGATTGCCAATGGCATCGCCCTCTCCCCGGATGGCAAGACGCTGTGGGTCACGGAGTTCGCCACTGGATTGCTGCACCGCATCGAACTCAAGGACGCGACGACCATCGCGCCGTTTGGCGAGGCCATCGTTTATCGCTTCAACGGTCCGTCGCCGGATTCGATGCGGGTCGACCGGGACGGCAATCTCTACGTGGCGCAGTACAGCCAGGGCCGGGTGCTGGTGCTCAATCCCAACGGTACGCCCATCGGGCAGATTCTGATTCCGGGCCGTGAGACCGGGCATTTCCTGCGCTCCACCAGCCTGGCGATCAAACCGGGGACCAACGAGCTGTACCTGGTCAGCAATGACGGTGAGCTGGGCCAAGGTTCAGTGATTTTCCGCGCCAAGGGCTTCGCCCAGGCATTGCCGTTGTATTCCCACCACTAAATCAAGCCTGTCCTCGCTGGGTCCTTTTTTGCTATCGTTAGTGAACTAACCAAGTAGTTAACGAATCTGGATCAAGCACTATGATGAAGTCTCGACCTCCGTCCACCGTCGGCCGCTGGCCCATTTGGCTCGCCACCCTGGGCGTGCTGGTCTTTGGCCTGTTGTTTGCCGCTGGCGGCGCTTACCTCGTGACCCTGGGCGGGAGCTGGTATTTCCTGCTCGCCGGCCTGGGTTTGATCGCCTCGGCGGTGTTGCTTGGCAGAGGTCGTTTGCCCGGCGCGTGGCTGTTTGCCTTGGTAATGGGGTTGACGCTGATCTGGGCCTTGGCCGACGTCGGGCTGAATTTCTGGCCACTGATCTCACGCCTGTTCGCCCTCGGCGTGTTGAGCCTGGTGGTGGCCCTGGCCTACCCGACCCTGCGCCAGGCCAATGGTTTGGCGGGCGGTCGCGGCGGCTATACCCTGAGCGGCGTGCTGGCGCTCGCCATTGTTGCCGGTGCTGCCGGCATGTTCGTGCCCCACGCCTCGGTCGCGCCAACGAGTAACGGCCCTGGCCTGACCCAGGTCGACCCGGCCCACGCGCAGAAAAACTGGCAGCACTATGGCAACGATGAAGGCGGCAGCCGCTTTGCCGCGCTGGACCAGATCAACCGCAGCAACGTCGACAAACTGGTCCCGGCCTGGAGCTATCACACCGGCGACGTGGCGATCAGCGACGGCAACGGCGCCGAAGACCAGATGACGCCGTTACAGGTCGGCGACAAGGTGTTTATCTGCACCCCGCACAACAACCTGATCGCGCTGGACGCCGACACCGGCAAGGAACTGTGGAAGAACGCCATCAATGCACAGAGCAAGGTCTGGCAGCGTTGCCGTGGCCTGGCCTACTTCGACGCGACAGCGGCCATCGCCCAACCCACTGACGGCAGCACCCCGGCCCAGCCGGTGGCCGTCAGCCAGGGCGCCAACTGCCAGCGGCGCTTGTTGACCAACACCATCGACGCGCGACTGATCGCCGTGGACGCCGATACCGGCGAGTTCTGCCAAGGCTTCGGCACCGACGGCCAGGTCGACCTGAAAGCCGGCCTGGGCAATGTCCCCGATTCCTACTATCAACTGTCGTCGGCACCACTGATGGCCGGAACCACCGTGGTGGTCGGCGGGCGCGTCGCCGACAACGTGCAGACCGACATGCCCGGCGGTGTGATTCGCGGTTTCGACGTGGTCAGTGGCGCCATGCGCTGGGCTTTCGACCCGGGTAACCCCGAGGACAAGCAAGCACCCACTGCCGACAGCACTTACGTGCGCAGCACCCCGAACAGTTGGGCGCCAATGTCCTATGACCCGGCGATGAACACGGTTTTCCTGCCAATGGGCAGTTCCTCCACCGACATCTACGGCGTCGAACGCACCGCGCTCAATCACAAGTACGGCGCCTCGGTGCTGGCATTGAACGCCACCACCGGCGAAGAAAAGTGGGTCTATCAAACCGTCCACAACGACTTGTGGGATTTCGATTTGCCGATGCAACCGAGCCTGATCGACTTCACCCAGGAGGACGGTCGCAAGGTCCCGGCCGTGGTGATTGGCACCAAGGCCGGCCAGATCTTTGTGCTGGATCGCGCCACCGGCCAGCCGTTGACCCAGGTCGAAGAAGTGCCGGTCAAGGCCTCCGACATTCCCAACGAACCCTACTCGCCAACCCAGCCGAAATCGGTCGGCATGCCGCAGATTGGCGCGCAACACCTGACCGAGTCGGACATGTGGGGCGCCACGCCGTTCGACCAGTTGCTGTGCCGCATCTCGTTCAAGCAGATGCGCTACGACGGCCTGTACACCGCCCCGGGCACCGACGTGTCGCTGAGTTTTCCGGGGTCTTTGGGCGGGATGAATTGGGGCAGCGTGTCCACCGATCCGGTGCACGGTTTTATCTTCGTCAACGACATGCGCCTGGGCCTGTGGATTCAGATGGTCCCGGCGAAGAAAGAAGCCCAGGCCTCGTCCGGCGGTGAAGCGCTGAACACCGGCATGGGCGCGGTGCCGCTCAAGGGCACGCCGTATGCGGTGAACAAGAACCGCTTCCTGTCGATTGCCGGCATTCCGTGCCAGGCGCCACCGTTCGGCACCCTGACCGCGATCAACATGAACACCCAAAAAATCGCCTGGCAAGTGCCGGTCGGCACGGTGCAGGACACCGGTCCGCTGGGGATCAAGATGCACCTGCCGCTGCCGATCGGCATGCCGACCCTCGGCGGCACCCTGTCTACTCAGGGCGGTCTGGTGTTTATCGCCGGCACCCAGGATTACTACCTGCGCGCCTTCAACTCAGCCAATGGCGAAGAGGCCTGGAAAGCCCGCCTGCCGGTGGGCAGCCAGGGTGGCCCGATGACGTTTGTCTCGCCGAAAACCGGTAAGCAGTACATCGTCATCACCGCCGGCGGCGCTCGTCAGTCCAACGACCGTGGCGACTACGTGATCGCCTACGCCCTGCCCTGATCACCGACCAGCCGGGTCCGCTGAAACCGCCGTCTTCCTGCATGGGATGACGGCGGTTTTTTTATGCACGCCCGGCCCTACGGAAAAACCCGATGCGGCCGATAGAATGCACTCAGCCATTGTCTCGACTGCCGAGGCGCGGCGTCATACTCACGTATATATACGCGCCGCACCCGGACCGTTAGCATGCCCGACGACGTTCCTCGCAGCGGACGACTTGAAACAATAAGGAAGAGCGTATGAGCATCGGTGTTCAATCATTCAGCACAGCCGCGTCGACTTACGGCCGGGTCGCCAACGAGCGTAAAACCTCGACTGACACCGCCGCTGGCGCCGCCGATTCCGATCAAGTCAACGATTCGTCCCAGGCCTCCGATACCGTCAAGCTGTCGAGCACGTCCGACAGCTACAGCAGCGCGGTGTCCGGCAATGCCGCGTATTTCCCGGTCCGCGCCGGGATGAACGCCGACGCCCTGGCGCTGGGCGTCAGCCAGCCGGGCGCGGTGTCCAGTTCCAAGGACAAGACCTTCTCCGAAGTGGCCGCCGACGCGCGCAAACGCATGGATGAAAAATATGCGTTGATGAAGGACGGCGGCAAGCCTTACAGCGGCAGCGTTGAAGACCGCAACGGCCTGATGGGCGATCTCGACCGCCGTTCGCTGTATGCCGTGGCCACTAACCAGGGCGGCTTGTTCACCGCCGACGAACAAGCTGCGGCGAATGCGCTCATGCGTCAGCAGGAACAACTGGCCACCGGTCACTACAGCGGCCCGCCGGAACTGGAAAAGGATTACAAAGACCCGTTCGCCAACGACCCGGTCGGTCGCGCCCGGGCCGCGCTGAAATTTCTCGACAGCCTGAGCCCGGAAGAAAAAGCCGCCCCCGAATGGCTGCAACAGCACCAGGTGCTGGAATCCGCCCTGTCGGTGCTGGCCCCGGGTTCCCAGCAGCAAGCCGAGCAGAAAAAGAACGGCGGGCACTTCCATAACCTCGCGGAAATCCTCGCCGGCGTCGAGACTCAGGCCCCGGAAGAGGACAAAAAACAGGTGCCGACCTTGGACGAGATGTTCAATGCGTTGAAGGACAAGTTGGGCGTCAAGCCGAGCGCCTGATGGGCTGAATTCCGATCACACGTCCCTTGTGGCGAGCAACCTCGCTCGCCGCAAAGACGTAGGTCACAGCCAGCCGTTACACCCGTAACCGACCTACCCCCGCCGAAAACCCGAACTAACGCCCCCCGCCTCCAGTCTCTGCTCTACACCTCAAATTCCAGGCAAAAAAAATCCCAAGCAGCTGATGGAAGCTCGGGATTTAAAAATGCATAAACCGTGGTGGTGAACGCGGGGGCGATCTTAACTGAAGCGGTAATCCTGTAACAAGATATTTTGACTTATCCAATCGGTTAATAATCGATGTAAGTCCTTAAATAACCACACATTTAAAACGTTAATCGCGCATAAAACCGATCAACGCCCGCCGAAACGGCGCAAATATTGCATTTTCATGACTGAATCATGTCCATTTGATGACAGCCATTACCGAGCGTAACCATGAAAATCAGAGCCACCGTCATTTGCGAACAAGACCGGCACGTGTTGCTGGTGCGCAAACCGAGATGCCGGTGGACCCTGCCCGGTGGCAAGGTCGAGCGCGGCGAAAGCCATGCGGCCGCTGCCGAGCGAGAGTTGCAGGAAGAAACCGGGCTGAATGTCGATCAGGTGCTGTACCTGATGGCCCTGACATCCGGCGACACTCGGCACCATGTGTTCGAAGCCTCGGTGATCAATATCGACAACGTCCGCCCGCAAAACGAAATCATCGACTGCGTCTGGCACCCGCTGGCATCGGTGGCCAACCTCAACGTCAGCGACGCCACCCTGCGCATCGTCAACGCCTTTCAACGACGGCTGTAAATCCGCTCAACGGGTTCGGCGGACGACGCTGCGCTTGAGGGTTTCGCTGGGCAATTCCTTGAACAGTGCGCGGTAACTGCTGGAAAACCGCCCCAAGTGCCAGAACGACCAGTGCATCGCCACTTCCGCCACCGTGGTCTCACTGGCGCTGCGGTTGAGCAATTCCCGGTGCGCGCTATTGAGCCGACGCAAGCGCAGCCATTGCGCCGGCGCCATGCCGGTGTAGGCCTTGAACGCCTGCTGCAACTGGCGTAACGGGACCCCGGCCACCTCGGCTAACTCCAGCAAATTGAGGGTTTCTTCCGGCACGTCCGCCGCCCATTCCGCGACCCGTTTCATGATCGCGCGCTCATCGCTGCGTCGTCGCAGTGCGCCGCGGTCCAGGCCCACGCAGGCGTTGTCGAGGATGTACAGGCAATCATCGAGCAATTGCTGGGTCAGGGCTTCGCGGCTTGGCGGATCGAAAGTCTGCGCCAATCGCGTCAACGTACCGCTGAGCCACCGGCTGAACAGCGCGTTTTGCTGTGAGTTGAGCGGTGCCATGAACAAGCCGTCGAGGTGTTCGACGCTCAGGCCATGGCCCTGGACGAAAGCCGGACCGAACACCACGGCGATCTCTTGATAGTTTTCCGGGGTGATCCAGATGTTGCGGCTTTCACCGTTCAACACGTACAGCGCGTTGTCGCTGCGATCGAAACAGAATGCCAGCGCACCCGGCGGCGCGCTGAAATTCTGCTCGACCCGGGTGTTCATGCATTCTTCGTAAATCTCCACGCCTTGCAGGTCCAGATAGCGCACCAACCCGGCGAAATGCCCCGGGGACATTTGCTGGTAATGCTGCACCCAGCCGGGCGTTGCACGGATCTGCTCGGCCACATCAAAGGTATTGAAGGCCTGGACCTGAAGCGGATTGGACACTGTCATGGGGTGACCTTACGCACTCGTTTGGTGCGTTTTGGCGCTGCTTAAAGTGGATAGATGGAACACCGGAGCTCGCCCAAGATAGTCGCCAACGCGCCACAGGGGAAGCCTCCCCGGGATCGAAAATGCAGACCCGGCGCGTCCACCACCCCACACGAGGTTTTTATGAATGCCCCTTTCGATCAGCTGTCTTCGTGGCTGAAAGATCACAAGATTACCGAAGTAGAGTGCGTGGTCAGCGACCTGACCGGCATCGCCCGCGGCAAGATTGCCCCGACCAACAAGTTCCTGCATGAGCGAGGCATGCGCCTGCCGGAAAGTGTCCTGCTGCAAACGGTAACCGGGGATTTCGTCGACGACGATATCTACTACGACCTGCTCGACCCGGCCGACATCGACATGGTCTGCCGCCCCGATCCCGCCGGCATGTACCTGGTGCCCTGGGCCATCGAACCGACGGCCATCGTGATCCACGACACCTTCGACAAGCTCGGCAACCCGATTGAATTGTCACCGCGCAACGTCCTGAAAAAAGTCCTGCAACTGTATGCGGACAAAGGCTGGCGGCCGATCGTCGCACCGGAAATGGAGTTCTACCTGACCCAGCGCTGCGAAGACCCGGACTTGCCACTCAAGGCGCCGTTGGGCCGTTCCGGTCGGGCGGAAAGTGGCCGGCAGTCGTTCTCCATCGACGCCGCCAACGAATTCGATCCGTTGTTCGAAGACGTCTACGATTGGTGCGAACTCCAGGGCCTGGACCTCGACACGCTGATCCACGAAGACGGCCCGGCGCAGATGGAAATCAACTTCCGTCACGGCGACGCCCTCGACCTCGCCGACCAGATCACCGTGTTCAAGCGCACCCTGCGCGAAGCGGCGCTCAAGCACAACGTCACCGCCACCTTCATGGCCAAGCCAATCGGCGATGAACCCGGCAGCGCCATGCACTTGCATCAGAGCGTGGTCGACATCGCCAGCGGCCAGCCGATCTTCGCCAACAGCGACGGCAGTATGAGCGAGCTGTTCCTGCACCACATCGGCGGGTTGCAGAAGTACATCCCGAAACTGCTGCCGATGTTCGCGCCGAACGTGAACTCGTTCCGCCGCTTCCTCCCGGACACCTCGGCGCCAGTGAACGTCGAATGGGGCGAAGAAAACCGCACCGTCGGCCTGCGCGTGCCCACCGCCAGCAGCGATGCGATGCGCGTGGAAAACCGCTTGCCCGGCGCCGACGCCAACCCTTACCTGGCGATTGCCGCGAGCCTGTTGTGCGGTTACCTGGGCATGGTCGAGCGGGTCGAACCGAGCGCCGCGGTGCAGGGTCGCGCCTACGAACGGCGCAACCTGCGCCTGCCGATCACCCTCGAAGACGCCCTCGCCCACATGGAAGACTGCCCGACCATCGAGCAGTACCTGGGCAGTAAATTCGTCCGTGGCTACGTGGCGGTAAAACGCGCCGAACACGAAAACTTCAAGCGCGTGATCAGTTCCTGGGAACGGGAGTTCTTGTTGCTGAGCGTTTGAGATCTTCGCGGTTCACCGGGGCCTCTTCGCGAGCAGGCTCGCTCCCACACTTTATGCGTGGCCCTGTGGGAGCGAGCCTGCTCGCGAAGACGGTCTCCAGAACAACAAAAACTTCAATCCACCAACGAGGTGTCGTCATGCGTTTATTGAAATCCCTGATCCCCTTGACCCTGGCCGCGCTGTGCAGCGCCGGCGCCCAGGCCGAGCCCACGGTCAGCGTCTACAACTGGACCGATTACATCGGCGAAACCACCCTCGCCGACTTCCAGGCGAAAACCGGGATCAAGGTGATCTACGACGTTTTCGACTCCAACGAAACCCTCGAAGGCAAGCTGCTCGCCGGGCGCACCGGGTATGACGTGGTGGTGCCGTCCAACCATTTCCTCGCCCGCCAGGTGAAGGCCGGCGCGTTCCTCAAGCTGGACCGCTCGCAACTGCCGAACTGGAAAAACCTCGACCCGAAACTGCTGACCCTGCTGGAGAAAAACGACCCCGGCAACGCGCACTCGGTGCCGTACCTGTGGGGCACCAACGGCATCGGCT
>Ga0247742_10000126_pt1 | contig 65445 bp, 84 predicted proteins | sample UWRJL208509C2_FD_180944 | JGI IMG/M metagenome (GOLD analysis project Ga0247742, IMG submission 180944) | Plant litter microbial communities from Arlington Agricultural Research Station in Wisconsin, United States - UWRJ-L208-509C-2 | ecosystem: Environmental > Terrestrial > Plant litter >...
CGCGCGGCGCATCCGCATCGAGCTGGCCGCCGACTATCTGGTCATGGCGGCGTGGCTTGCCTATCTGAAATCGCGGCTGCTGATCCCGCAACAGGCCAAGGACGATGGTCCCTCAGGCGAGGAGATGGCGGCAACGCTGGCCTTCCGCCTGAAGCGTCTCGAAGCCATGCGCAGCGCTGCGAGCGGCCTTGTGAACCGCAATCGGCTCGGTCGCGACGTTCTGGCCCGGGGCGCCCCGGAGCATATCCCGGATCGCCAGCAATCCGCCTATGAGGCCAGCCTCTACGATCTCCTCACCGCCTACGCGTCGCTGCGGCAGCGGCAGGCCGTCACCCAGGTCACCATTGCCCGCCGCACGGTCTGGTCGCTGACGGACGCGCGCGAGTTGCTGACCCGGCTGATCGGCGAGATCGTCGATTGGACGGCGCTCGAACAGCACCTGCTTGCCTATATGGTCTCTCCGGAAGACCGGGTGACGGCGATTGCCAGTGCCTTTGCCGCGTCTCTCGAACTTGTGCGCGAGGGCAAGATCGAGATTCGCCAGGAGGGCGTCTTCTCGCCGCTCTACCTCCGCCGCGGACCGAACCACGCGACTCTGCAGGTCGTTGAACAGGAGTTGCCGGCTTGATCGATCTGGAAGACGATGACATCGAGCGTGAAGACGACCTGCACACGGACGACGATCCGCGCGACGAGACCGAGGCGACCCGCATTGCCGAGGCGTTGGTCTTTGCCTCCGCACAGCCGGTAACCGAAGGCTTCATCGCCGATCGGCTGCCGAAAGCTTTCGATGTGCACGCCATCATGCTGGGACTGCAGGAGCAGTATGCGCATCGTGGCGTCAATCTCGTCCGGGTCGACGATGCCTGGGCGTTCCGTACCGCCGCGGACTTGTCATTCGTCATCCGTCGCGACGAAAACGAAGTTCGCAAGCTGTCGCGCGCAGCGCTCGAAGTGCTGGCCATCATCGCCTATCACCAGCCGGTGACCCGCGCCGAGATCGAGGATATCAGAGGCGTGCAGACATCGCGCGGCACGCTCGACGTGCTGATGGAGGCGGGCTGGGTCCGCTTCCGTGGCCGCCGCCGCACGCCCGGCCGGCCTGTGACGCTCGGCACCACGCGCGATTTCCTCGACCATTTCGGACTTGAGGAATTGCGCGACCTGCCGGGCCTGGAAGAGCTGAAGGGGGCAGGGCTGCTGTCCGGCCGCATCCCGGCGAATTTCAACATTCCACTGCCATCGATGAGCGACGAGCTGACCGAGGACGAGGATCCGATCACGCAGATGGATCTCGAGGAACTCGGTCTTCTCGCGCCCGGCGGCGCGTCGGAGGAATAGTGCTGCTGTGTCTTTGTTTTGCCACGCGCAGCGAAAACAATGCCGATCACGACTTTTCGATTGCGGGTGGCTTGTCATGCCAGCCAATCCCGTGACATTAAGCGTCAATCTAAGGGGAATTAGATGTTGGATTTGATGTCGGTCATCCTTACATCAATGAACATCGCAACAAGGAGTTAGCGTAATGGGTTCTTTTAGCATGTGGCACTGGCTGATCGTTCTGGTCATCGTGCTGTTGCTGTTCGGTCGCGGCAAGATTCCGGAACTGATGGGCGACGTTGCCAAGGGCATCAAGAGCTTCAAGAAGGGCATCACCGACGACGATACGCCGGAAGCACCGACGTCCACGACGCCAGCAGGCAAGACCGTCGATCACAAGGCCGACGAGATTAAGTAACCACGTCCGGGCAGCGCCGCCCCCGCGTTTCCCGTTCAGGAGCCTTGAATGTTCGATATTGGCTGGACCGAGCTGCTTGTCATCGCGGTCGTATTGATAGTTGTGGTCGGTCCGAAGGATCTGCCGCCGATGCTTCGTGCGTTCGGTAAGATGACGCAGCGTGCCCGAAAGGTTGCCGGAGAATTCCGCGCGCAGTTCGATGAAGCGTTGCGTGAAGCCGACATGGACGAGGTGCGTCAGACGTTGAACGACGCGCAGAAGCTCAATCCGATGAACAGCCTGCGCGAAGCCATGAACCCGCTTCGCCAGATGGGCAACGATATCAAGGCGGATCTGCAGCGCTCGACCTCCGTGGACACCAAAGCCGAAGTGCCTGGCTTGATGCCGGCTCCTGAAGTCGCGCCGACCGAAACGCCGCCTGCCGCGATGCCGGCTCCGACACCTGTCCCCGCCACATCCGCCGCCGTACCTGCGGCGGAAGCGAAGGCTGTTCGCAAGCCCCGCGCCAAGGTCGCTGCCAAGGCTGATGCCGTTGCAGTAGTCGCGGCAGTGCCGGCAGACAAACCAAAGCGCGCGCCGGCCGCCAAGCCCGCGACGGCGAAAGCCGCTGCATCGCCTCCGAAGGCCGCTCCGGCGAAGAAGGCGGTTGCCGCTAAGCCAGTGGCAGACGCAACGGCCGCTGCGAAGAAGCCGACAGCGAAGAAAAAGAAAGATGAAGCATGAGCGGTGATATCGAAGACAAGCCGCAGCCGTTGATCGAGCATCTGATGGAGCTGCGCACGCGGCTCATGTGGTCGATCGGCGCGTTCTTCGCGGCTTTCATCGTCTGCTTCATTTTCGCCAAGCATCTCTTCAACGCACTGGTTTTCCCCTACAAGTGGGCGGTCCAGTGGGCGCATCTCGATGTCTCCAAGGCGCAGCTCATCTATACTGCGCCGCAGGAATTCTTCTTCACCCAGGTGAAGGTTGCGATGTTTGGCGGTCTCGTTATCGCGTTCCCGATCATCGCCGGGCAAATCTACAAGTTCGTCGCACCTGGCCTCTACAAGAATGAGCGCTCGGCCTTCCTGCCGTTTCTGATCGCCTCGCCGATCCTGTTCCTGATGGGCGCAGCGCTCGTCTACTTCTTCTTCACACCGATGGTCATGTGGTTCTTCCTGACCATGCAGCAGGCGCCGGGCGAGGGCGATGTCGCCATCTCGCTGCTGCCGAAGGTGTCCGAGTATCTCAGCCTCATTATGACGCTGGTGTTCTCGTTCGGCCTTGTTTTCCAGCTGCCCGTCATCACCACGCTTTTGGCCCGTGTCGGCCTGCTGACGTCTGATTGGTTGCGCGAGAAGCGCAAGTTCGCGATCGTCATGGCCTTCGTTGTTGCGGCCGTGCTGACGCCGCCCGATCCGATGTCCCAGATCGGTCTTGCACTGCCGACCATCATTCTCTACGAGATTGCCATCTACGCGGCGCGACTCGTGGAACGCCAGCGTGCCCGCGATGCGGTCAAAGAGGCTGATGGGTCCGCGGACGTTGCCAAGACGGACAACGTCTGAGCGATCACCGCAATCTCTCAATGAACGCTTCCGAATATCCGGTCGAGGCCCGGTCAGGCTTGGGCCGGGTCATCCTTTTTGCAACGACCTGGAACGACGATGCTCGATATCAAATGGATCCGTGAGAATCCCGAAGCCCTCGACGCGGCACTTGCCAAGCGTGGTGCCGAGCCCCTGTCTGCAAGCCTGATCGCGCTTGACGAAAAGCGCCGCTCGGCCGTCCAGAAGGTCCAGGACATGCAGTCCCGCCGCAACACCGCCTCCAAGGAGATCGGTGCGGCGATGGCGCAGAAGAATTCGGAGCTGGCCGAGAAGCTTAAGGCCGAGGTCGCAGACCTAAAGGTCCTGATGCCCTCAGCCGAGGAAGACGATCGCACGCTCACCGAAGAGCTGAACGACGCCCTGTCGCGCATCCCCAACGTGCCCCATGACGATGTTCCCGTCGGCAAGGACGAGAACGACAACGTCGTGACCCGCACCGCCGGCGACAAGCCGCGCTGGAACCACGCGCCGAAGGAGCACTTCGAAATCGGCGAAGCCCTCGGCTACATGGATTTCGACACGGCGGCCAAGCTGTCAGGCTCGCGTTTCACGGTGCTCACAGGCCCGCTGGCCCGTCTGGAGCGCGCGCTCGGCCAGTTCATGATTGATCTCCACACCAGCGAGCACGGCTACACCGAAGTCAGTTCGCCGTTGATGGTGCGCGCCGAAGCGCTGTTCGGCACTGGCAACCTGCCGAAGTTCGAGGAAGATCTCTTCAAGACCACCGATGGCCGCTACCTGATCCCGACCGCGGAAGTCACGCTCACCAATCTGGTGCGCGAGCAGATCCTCGACCAGGAAAAGCTGCCGCTGCGCTTCACCGCGCTCACCCCGTCCTTCCGCTCGGAGGCAGGCTCGGCCGGCCGCGACACCCGCGGCATGCTGCGCCAGCATCAGTTCTGGAAATGCGAGCTGGTCTCGATCACCGACGCCGAAAGCTCGATCGCCGAGCACGAGCGGATGACGGCCTGCGCCGAAGAGGTGCTTAAGCGCCTCGGCCTGCATTTCCGCACGCTGACGCTATGCACCGGCGACATGGGCTTCGGTTCGCGCAAGACCTACGATCTTGAGGTCTGGCTGCCTGGCCAGAATACCTACCGCGAAATCTCGTCCTGCTCGGTCTGCGGCGATTTCCAGGCGCGCCGGATGAACACCCGCTATCGCGGCAAGGAAGACAAGGCGACGAAGTTCGTGCACACGCTGAACGGCTCCGGCACCGCCGTCGGCCGCTGCCTGATCGCCGTCCTCGAAAACTACCTGAACGAAGACGGCTCGGTCACCATTCCCGACGTGCTGCTGCCCTACATGGGCGGCCTGACGAAGATCGAAAAGGCGGCCTGAGCCCATGCGCATTCTGCTGACCAACGACGACGGCATTCACGCGGAAGGTCTGGCGGCGCTGGAGCGGATTGCGCGGACACTCTCCGACGACGTCTGGATCGTCGCGCCCGAGACCGATCAGAGTGGCCTTGCCCACTCCCTGAGCTTGTCGGAGCCGCTGCGCCTGCGCAAGATTTCCGACAAGCACTTCGCGCTGCGCGGCACGCCGACCGATTGCGTCATCATGGGCATCAAGCAGGTGATGGACATCAAGCCGGACCTCGTGCTGTCAGGCGTCAATGCCGGTTCCAACGTGGCCGACGACGTTACCTATTCCGGTACGATCGCCGGCGCGATCGAAGGCACCATGCAGGGCGTCCGTTCCTTCGCGCTCAGCCAGGCCTACATTCTTGAGTCCGGCCAGCGGATACTGCCCTGGGACGTCTCCGAGGCGCATGCGCCGGCGCTGCTGAAGAAGCTGATCGGGCTCGATCTGCCGGAAGGCACCTTTCTCAACCTGAATTTCCCGAACTGCCGGCCGGACGAGGTCGAGGGAACGGAAGTCACGGCGCAAGGAAAGCTGGCCTTCAATCTTGAGGTCGATGCGCGGGCAGATGGTCGCGGTTTCCCCTATTACTGGCTGCGGTTCGGCGAGCGCGCCGGCGCCTTCGTCGAGGGCACCGATGTCAACGCGCTCAAGAATCGCAAGATTTCGGTAACACCTTTGAAACTGGATCTGACTGATTATTCCGTACAGGACCGCGTGGCGCGGGCGCTTTCGGGTACGGAGTAAATCGCATTGGCGACACGTCTGGTGGAGAAGGAAGAGTTTGCGGCGCTCGTTCTCAGGCTGCGGGCCGAAGGCGTCTCCGATATCGATCTGCTGACATCGGTCGAGCAGGCGCCGCGCTCGCTGTTCGTACCCCCGCAATTTGCCGAGCAGGCCTATTCAAGCCGCACGATTCCGATCGAATGCGGCTCGTTTCTCGAAGGCGTCGATTTCGCCGTCCGCGTTCTGCACCAGCTGAAGGTCAAGCCCGGTCAGCGCGTGCTCGAGGTCGGCACCGGCAGCGGCTTCATGACATCAGTGATCGCCCGAATGGCCGAGCGTGTCCTGACCATCGATCGCTACAAGACGCTGACCACGAATGCGCAGAAGCGTTTCGAGACGCTTGGCATCCGCAACATCATCGTCCGACAGGCCGACGGCAGCGCCGGGCTGCAGGGCGAGGGCACCTTCGACCGCATTCTGGTGACGGCGGCTTTCGAAAGCATGCCGCGCTTTTACGCCGACCAGCTTGTCTCTGGTGGCTCGATGATCGCTCCGCTGATCATTTCCGAGACCGAATGTCGTCTTGTGCGCCTGACGAAGACCGGCAGCCGCTTCGAACGGGAAGAGCTTTTCAACTCCCCATACCTGCCGATTGTTCCACGCGTCGCCTCGCAGCTCTGAGCTCTCTCGCGCTATGGTTAGCGATTTGCCAAAAAAAACCGGCTGAATCCACCGCCTTAACCGCTTGGTAATGCTAACGCGCTTTAATAATCCCCACAAATGGTTGCGTAATCAGTGGGTCGAGTCATGCGTTTCAGTCTTTCGCCAAAGTTCGGGAAGTCTGCCGGTAATGCCCTGATTGTGGCTCTCCTGGCGAGTGCTGCATCAGGCTGCAGTTCCGATGTGACACGTTTCGGAGGTCTGTTCTCTTCGTCCGGTCAGGACCAGATGACGACCAATTCCATTCCTCGCCGGAACATGAGCGGTCTGCAGGGTGATCCCGTGCCGCGCGCCGACATGCAGGGCGGCGCGATGCAGCCCAACTATGCAAACAACAATCAGGCGATGAACCAGCCATATCCGGCGCAGCAGCCGACTTACGGCTCAAGCGCCCGCATGGCCTCTGCCCCTGTCTCTGTACAGCGTTCCGAGCTTGCTGCTCCGGGTGCAGTGTCCCAGGCGCCGATGTCGCCGGCTCGCGAACGGCAGGCAGCGCTGGCCCAGCCGTTCCCGGCAGCGGCCGCGCCGCAGCGCACGTCGCAGGTCATCGTGCCGCCGAAGGGCAACACAGACACGATCGTTACCGGCACGACCCCGAAGGTCTCCGGCTGGTCGTCGGCCAACGCGCCGTCGGTCACCATGCGTCCCGGCGAAAGCATCGCTATCCTCGCCAATCGCTATGGCGTTCCCGAGAAGGAAGTGCTGCGCGCCAATGGCCTGAAGAGCGCCTCCGCCGCGAAGCCCGGTCAGGTGATCCTCATCCCGACCTACAATGGCGGCAACGCCGCCAAGGCGGCCGCGCAGTCGAACGATCTCGCCAAGGGCGGCCAGCAGCCGCAGCCGAAGGGCAACCAGGAACAGAACCTCGCCGTCATCCCCAATGGCTCGAACGCCTCGCGCGACAAGTCGATGGCCAGCGCCGATCAGTCCGGCAAGGCGCCGGTCGGGGCAGGCAAGGGTCCGAAGGGCGCCGGCGGCACCTATGTCGTCAAGTCGGGCGACTCGCTCGCCAAGATCGCCAAGGCCACCGGCAACAGCGTCGATGACATCAAGGCTGCCAACAATATGACGGCGGGCTCCATCCGCATCGGCCAGGAACTGAACATCCCGAACGGCGCTGGCACTGCCGACAGCATGAAGACGGCATCGATCCAGCCGAAGGCCGAACCGAAGCCGGCCGCCCAGCCGGTGTCCGCACCGGCCGCGGCCGCCGCGCAGCCCGCCACCTACAAGGCGCCGGATGCAGGCGAAAGCGTCAGCGACGCCGCCAAGAAGGAAGTGGCATCGGCTGCGCCTGAGGCAACCGGCATCGGCAAGTATCGCTGGCCGGTCCGCGGCGCGGTCATCGCCGCCTACGGTGCCAACGTCAACGGCAGCCGCAACGACGGTATCGACATCTCGGTGCCGCAGGGCACGGCCATCAAGGCAGCTGAAAACGGCGTCGTCATCTATGCCGGCAACGGCCTGAAGGAACTCGGCAACACGGTTCTCGTCCGCCACGACGACGGCACCGTCACCGTCTACGGCAACGCCGACACGCTGAGCGTCACCCGCGGTCAGAAGATCCAGCGCGGCCAGACCGTCGCAGTCTCGGGCATGAGCGGCAACGTCAAGCAGCCGCAGGTTCACTTCGAAGTCCGCAAGGACGCGACGCCGGTGAACCCGATTACCTTCCTGGAATAGGCCCGGAATTTCTCGAGCAGGTATTGCGTCTCGAGAACCACGCAAAAGCCCGGCTCGCGCCGGGCTTTTGTCGTTTCATCAAGATGTTGGAAGCCTGTCAGTCGCGATCGAGCACGATCCGCATCCGGCCGGCCAGATCCTGAATGTACTGCCAGGCCACGCGGCCTGAACGGGCGCCACGGGTGGTCGCCCATTCCAGCGCCTCGGCGTGCATCTTCTCGCGCTCCAGAGGCAGCTTGAAATGTGCGGCATAGCCGTCGATCATCGTCAGGTAGTCTTCCTGGCTGCACTTGTGAAAGCCGAGCCACAGGCCGAAGCGGTCCGACAGCGACACCTTCTCCTCGACCGCTTCCGACGGATTGATCGCCGTCGACTGTTCGTTCTCCATCATGTGGCGCGGCAGGAGGTGGCGCCGGTTCGACGTTGCATAGAACAGCACGTTATCAGGTCGTCCCTCGACGCCGCCATCGAGCGCCGCCTTCAGCGACTTGTAGGCCGTGTCGTCATGGTCGAAGGAAAGATCGTCGCAGAACACGATCACGCGGTGCGGCGTGTCCTTCAGCAGATCGAGCAGCGCGGGCAGGCTGGCGATATCTTCGCGATGCACCTCGACCAGCTTCAGCGAAACGCCGCTTTTACGTCTGACATCTTCGTGAACGGCCTTCACCAGCGACGACTTGCCCATGCCGCGCGCGCCCCACAGGAGCACGTTGTTGGCGGCAAACCCTTCAGCGAAACGCACCGTGTTTTCATGCAGGATATCGCGGACGCGATCAACGCCGCGGATGAGCGTCAATGCGACGCGATTGGGCCGCGCCACGGGTTGCAGGTGCTGGCGGGCAGGGGACCACACGAAACAGTCGGCGGCCTCCCAGTCGTTGACGGCGGGCGGCGGTCCCGCCAGTCGCTCGACGGCATCGGCGAGGCGGCGAAGTTCGCCGAGAATGATGCTGTTGACGTCTTCGGCCATGGCGTTTCCTCCTTCGTGCATATGCTGTTGTGTGCCATTCGCTTTTCGAAGCCGGGTAGCATGGCCTTTTCTTCGCGGAAAGGTTATGAGGCAGCGGAATCGGTACGGTTTTCGGCTGTTTCTGTTGCAATCGCAAAGACCATAATTATAGTCCGGCCACCGAGAAAAAGGCGACATTCCGCCTCCGGAAAAGTTTGAGGAGTTTAGCATGTTCATCACCCCGGCATTCGCCCAGGCCGCCGACGGCGCGGCATCGCCTTTCGGTTCCGGCTTCGAAATGATCATCCTGTTCGTGCCGCTGATGGTCGTCTGGTATTTCCTGCTCATCCGCCCGCAGCGCGCTCAGGCCAAGAAGCGTGACGAAGCCTTGAAGGCGATCCGCCGCGGCGATCAGGTCGTGACCTCGGGCGGCCTCGTGGGCAAGGTCACCAAGGTGATTGACGAAAAGGAAGTCGAAGTCGAAATTGCCGATGGCGTGCGCGTTCGCATCGTCCGCACCGGCGTCGCCGAAATCCGCGTCAAGGGCGAGCCAGTCAAGGCCGACGCTGCTTAGTCACCAAGCCGATACCCCGCGAACCGGATAGGCCGGATCTGACATAGTCGAGAGAAAATGCTTCATTTTTCCCGCTGGAAGACCGTTCTGATCTGGATCGTGGTGCTGGTGGCCGTGCTGATCGCGGCCCCCAACTTTCTATCGAGCAGCCAGCGGGAAAACCTGCCCGCCTGGCTGTCTCATGCGCACGTCGTTGCCGGCGCCGATCTGAGGGGCGGCACGCACGCCGTATTCGAGGTCGATCGTGCCGATATATCGCGGCAGCAACTGATCGCCACCGTCGGCGATATCAGCCGCAGGCTGCGGCAGGCGAATATCCGCTACACCGGCCTCACCGGCAACAACCAGACCGTCACCGTCAAGATCACCGATCCCGCGCAGGTTCAGTCAGCCGTCGATACGCTCAAGGATCTGACCGCGGCCACCAAGGGTGGCTTCTTCGCTGGCTCGACGCAGAATATCACGCTTCAACGGGGCGAGAACGGCGAGCTGGCCTTCGAGATCGCCAACGCGGCGATCGACCGTGCGATTGCCGCGGCGCAGGCCCAGTCGATCGAGGTCGTCACCCGCCGCATAGCAGGGCTCGGCAACGCCGATTTCATCGTCAAGACCGAAGGTGCGGACCGCATCGACGTGCAGGTTCTCGGCAGCGTCGACGCCGAGCGGCTGAAGAGCGTTCTCAATGAACCGGCCAAGATCTCGGTGCGGATGATCGACGAAAGCATGACCGGTCAGCAGGCGATCAACGGTCGCTGGCCGGCCTCATCGGAGGTTCTCTATTCCCTCGACGATCCGCCCATCCCCTATCTTGTCGATCGCACCGATTTCATCACCAGCGCCAACGTCATCGACGTGCAGTCGGCGGTGGATGCGCAGGCCGATACCGTGTCGATCAACTACCAGCTCGACGCCGAGGGCACCAAGCGGCTTGCGGAGAAGACGCAGCAGAACATCGGCCGCCATCTGGCGATCATCTTCGATGATCAGGTCATGGCGCAGCTGCCGATCACCGCGCCCATTCTCGACGGCAAGGGAACGATCCCGGTCACCTATACCGAAGAGGGCGCCAGCGATCTTGCGCTGATGCTGCGCGCCGGTGCCTTGCCCGCGACGCTGACGACGGTCGAGGAGCGCAGTGTCAGCCCGACGCTCGGCGCTGAATCGGCCCGCGCCGGTCTCGTTGCCGGCATCGTGGCGGCAATCCTTGTGATCGGCCTGATGGTCGGCTTCTACCGTGGCCTCGGTGTTATCGCTGCTCTGTCACTGCTGTTCAACCTGATCCTGATCCTGGCAGTGCTGAGCCTTATCGGCGCGACGCTGACCTTGCCGGGCATTGCCGGCATCGTGCTGATCATGGGCATGGCCGTCGATGCCAATGTGTTGATCTATGAGCGCATCCGCGAGGAAGCAAAGACAGGGCGCCCGTTCTTCGAGGCGATCGATCACGGCTTCTCCAAGGCGATCATGACGATCCTCGACGCCAACGTGACGATTTTCATTGCCGCCGTCATTCTCAATCTCCTCGGCAACGACGCCGTGCGCGGTTTTTCCGTCACGCTCGCCGCCGGCATCCTGACGACGGTGTTCACCTCGGTGACGCTGACGCGCTGGATCGTGGTGACATGGCTGCACCGGCGTCATCCGAAGCATTTGCCGAAAGACATCCAGACCGGCATTTTCGACCGCGCCAACATCCGCTTCATGGGCATCCGACGCTATACCTTCACGGCGTCCGCGGCAGTCTGCATCGCGGCGATGATCGGTTTTGCGACGGTCGGCATGCATCTCGGCATCGATTTCGCCGGCGGCTCCATCGTTGAGGTCAAGGCGAAGCAGGGCGCAGCCGACGTCGAGGATATCCGCGCACGGCTCGGTGACCTGCCGATCGGCGACATCGCGGCGCGTCGCCTGTCCGATCCTTCGAGCGCGCTGATCCAGCTGCAGGCGCAGGGCGGTGGCGAAAACGCCGAACAGTCGGCGATCACGCTGGTGCGCGACGAACTTGGCAACGACTACGATTTCCGCCGCGTCGAGGTGGTCGGTCCGGCGATTTCAGGTGAACTGACGCGGGCAGCCACGCTCGGCGTGCTGGCGTCGCTCGTCGTCATCCTCGTCTATATCTGGACGCGGTTTGCTTGGCAGTTCGCCGTCGGCGCGATCGTCGCTGCACTGCATGACATCATCCTTGTGCTCGGGCTTTTCGTGCTCACCGGCATCGAGTTCAACCTGACCAGCGTCGCCGCACTGCTGACGATCATCGGCTACTCCCTCAACGACACAGTCGTCGTCTATGACCGCATGCGCGAAAACCTGCATCGCTACCGCAAGATGCCGCTACCGATCCTGATCGATGCGACGATCAACCAGACCCTGTCGCGCACCGTGCTGACGGCGGCAACCACGATGCTGGCGCTGCTGGCGCTTGCGCTCTTCGGCGGCGAGGTTATTCGCTCGTTTGCCTTCATCATGCTGGCAGGCGTTGCCATCGGCACATTTTCCTCCATTTACATCGCGGCACCGGTGCTGATCGTCTTCAAGCTCCGTCCCGATGCAATCGACAACGACCAGAACCAGAAAGCAGCGGAACCGCGGCCCGAGCCCGGCAATCCGGCAGTGTGAGAATATGGCAAGAGGCATAGAAATACGCGAGGCGCACTTTCCCGGACGCGCCCCGCTCGATACTTACGGCAACGGCGGTTTCCGCTTCGCCGACATGTCGCATCGCGGCTCCATCCTGTGCTTGCCTTCCGGCATTCATGGCTGGGAGATGGATGAGACCATGCCGCTATCGATCGACAACCTGCAGCGTGTGCTGAACGAGGCGTCGGAAATCGAATTCCTGCTGCTCGGCACCGGTATCGACATGCGCCCGATCCCGCCCGACCTGAAGGCCGCGCTGAAGGCGGCGAACATCTCGTCGGATTCGATGAACACCGGCGCCGCGGTCCGCACCTTCAACATCATGTTGCTCGAGTCCCGCGCGGTCGCGGCGGCGCTGATCGCGGTCTGACGCATGACCGATCCGTCTTCGACAAGCCAGGACATCTGCCTGGCGATGCTGCGCGACAGCGACCGCGACCGCTATCTTGCCTGCCTTCTGTCGCCGGAAGACAAGCGCGGCGCTCTGGCGGCGCTCTATGCCTTCAATGCCGAACTCGCCCGCATCCGCGACCTCGTCCACGAGCCGTTGCCCGGCGAAGTGCGCATGCAGTATTGGCGCGACCTGCTGGACGGCAACGCTCATGGCTCGACGGAGGCGAACCCGGTCGCCTCCGCATTGCTGTCGGCGATCGAAACGCACCGGCTGCCGCGCCAGACGTTTTCCGACATGATCGACGCCCGCATCTTCGATCTCTACGATGATCCGATAGAAACGCGGGTTTCGCTCGAAGGCTATGCGGGCGAAACAGCGTCGGCGCTCATCCAGCTGGCCAGCCTGGTGCTGTCGCCCGATGACGCGCCGCAATCGGCCGAGGCCGCCGGCCACGCCGGTGTGGCGCAGGCGATCTCAGGTCTGCTGCTGCTGATGCCGCTCCACCGCCACCGCGGCCAGGTCTATATCCCGCTGGAAATCCTCGCCGCCACCGGGCTCGACCGCGACACGTTTCTTGCCGGCGAAGACAAGGCGCGCATATCCGCCGCCATCGAGGCCTTCGCCGGGCTCGGACGCGATCATCTGGCACGTGCTCGCAAGGTTGCGATACCGCAAACGGTCTTTCCGGCCTTCTTGCCGGCCGCGCTGGCGGGCCCGGTGCTGGTCAAGGCGCAGAAGGCGGGAGCGGGGCTGTGCGATCGCTCGCCGCAACAGTCGCAGTGGCGCCGCCAGATCGGCCTGACCGTGGCGCTGATGCGCAGGAAAATCTGACCGCGTTCAAACTCGCGCAAGGCTCGCGCGTTATATCAATGTCCATCGCTTGATCTGAACGGAGACTGACGTGAGCATTATGGTATGGGCTGCTCTTTTTGCCATGCTGATCATCGTTGCCTTCATCGCCGTGCGCATGGCCGCAAAGCATGAGGAGGAGGGCCTGCACGATACGGGGCTCGCCATCATCGAGTTCAATCGTGCTTTCCCGACCGAGGCCATCCGCCAGTTGCAGGCGACCGCCAATGGCCAGGTCGTGTTCGTCCGTCTGCACGACAACAAGGCCGGATTCATGCGCAGCATGCAGCGGCATTTTGCCTGCCAGGTCATTCAGCCGGGCAGGGTGCGCGTCCTGAGTTCGGAGACCGGAAAAGGGCTGACCGTCAATTTTCTCGATGCACCGCATCAGAACGGCACCTTCGAGTTTGCCTCGCCGAAGGAGGCCTCTGAGGTTGCCCTTTGGCTGCTCGGCAACTACGTCGCCGAGCCGGACCGCGAACTCCCGACCGCCGCCGATCCGACTGCCGCGAACCACCGCTAGACCGACGCGTTTATCGGCCTGTTTTCCTCCGGTCCCCAGCCGGGACTTCGGCATTTCCGGACCGCGCTACCTCTTTCGTGTTATCTTGCCTCAAGCAGAAAAGTGGAGCATGTTTCGCGCATTCAGCGAAGCCACGCGATTTTTTCTGCAACCTATTGGAGGCAAGTATGCTTGCGATCAATGACATTGCCCCGGATTTCGAAGCGCGGACGACCGAGGGAACAATCAATTTCCACGATTGGATCGGCAGTTCTTGGGCGGTTCTGTTCTCGCATCCAAAGGATTTCACGCCGGTCTGCACCACCGAGCTCGGCTATATGGCGAGGATCAAGCCGGAATTCGATCGGCGCGGCGTGAAGATCATCGGCCTCTCCGTCGATCCGCTGGAGCGCCATGACGGCTGGATGGACGATATCGAGGAAACGCAGGGCACGCGGCCCAACTACCCGATGATCGCGGATGTCGATTTCAACGTGTCCAAACTCTACCACATGCTGCCAGCAGCCGTGTCGGGTGACCCCACCGTCCGTACCGCAGCGGACAACCAGACGGTACGCAACGTCTTCGTCGTCGGCCCCGACAAGAAGATCAAGCTGATCCTCGTCTACCCCATGACGACGGGGCGCAATTTCGACGAAGTGCTGCGCGTCATCGACAGCCTGCAGCTGACGGCGAAGCACAAGGTCGCGACACCCGCCAACTGGCAGAATGGCGGTGACGTCATTATCGCCGGCTCGGTGTCCGACGAGGACGCCAGGAAGCAGTATCCGGACGGCTGGGTATCCCCTAAGCCCTATATCCGTATCGTGCCGCAACCCGGAGAGTAGTGCCATCGCGCGGCGCCGACACCGTCCATCGGCAGGAGGTGAAGATGATCTTCCGTCAGCTTTTCGATCCCGCATCCAGTACCTATTCCTACCTGATGGCGAGCAGGCGGGGCGGGGAGGCGTTGATCATCGACCCTGTTCTGGAGAAGGTCGATCGCTATCTGCAGCTCATCCACGAGCTCGACCTCAAGCTCGTCAAGGCCGTCGACACGCATTTACACGCCGATCACATCACCGGTCTCGGCGCCCTGCGCGACAAGACCCATTGCACGACCGTGATGGGTGAGCAGACCAAGGCCGATGTCGTCTCGATGCGCCTGTCGGACAACGACAAGCTGACGATCGAGGGCCTGTCGCTCGATGTGATCTACACGCCCGGCCATACCGACGACAGCTACAGCTTCGTCCTGCCCGACCGCGTGTTTACCGGCGACACGCTGCTGATCCGCGGCACCGGAAGAACCGATTTCCAGAACGGCGACCCGCGCGCCCAGTTCGAATCCATCTTCGGCCGTCTGCTGAAGCTGCCGGACACGACGCTGGTCTTTCCCGCCCATGACTACAAGGGCGACACGGTCTCGACGATCGGCGAGGAAAAGGCCTTCAACCCTCGCCTGCAGGTGCGCTCCGCAGATGAATATGCCGATGTGATGAACAATCTGAAGCTTGCCAATCCGAAGATGATGGATGTGGCGGTGCCGGCCAACATGAGGATCGGCATGGATCATCACGAGGTTGACAGCCATGGCTGGTCACTGAGCGTCCGGCAGGTGTTCGATCTGATGGGCAGGCCCGACGTTGCGCTGGTCGATCTGCGTGAGGAGGGCGAGCGCCAGCGCCACGGGGTGATCCCGGCGTCGCTGCATGTTCCCTATCCCTCGCTTGACGAGACGATCAGCGCCGGCGGCGTCCTCCACGAACTTGCGACCTCCACCAACAAGCGCCTGATCTTCTACTGCGCCTTCGGTGAACGCTCCGCCATGGCGGTCCAGGCCGCGCATGATGCCGGCATGGCGAGCGCCTGCCATATCGAGGGCGGCATCGATGCGTGGAAGAAGGCCAACGGCCCGGTCACGCATTGACCTGGGCCGTCAGGGTCGGTACGGCCGAAAAAGGCCGCGTCCCGCTTACGCGGTCTTGGCAACCACGGCGGTTTCACTGAGCCATTCCGCGCAATCGGCCAGAGCCCGCTTGGCGACCAGCTGCCGCTTCATGATCGTCTTGTCCTTGCCGCGGAAGCGCTTCACGCCCTCGGGCTTGACGATCGAGCCCGGTTCGAGTTCCGGGAACAGGCCGAAATTGATGTTCATCGGCTGGAACGAGCGCTTGCCCGGCTCTTCGTCGGTCGTCAGATGCCCGCCGGTAATGTGGCCGAGCAGCGCGCCGAGCGCGGTCGTCGCCGGCGGCAGTGATACCGCTTCGCCCTTGCGCTCCGCAGCCGCGAACCGACCGGCGAGCAGGCCGACGCTGGCGCTTTCGACATAACCTTCGCAGCCGGTGATCTGGCCCGCGAAGCGCAGGCCCGGCCGCGACTTCAGCGTCAGCGAACTGTCGAGCAGCGTCGGAGAATTGATGTAGGTGTTGCGATGCAGGCCACCGAGACGGGCGAATTCGGCATTCTGCAATCCCGGGATCATCCGGAGGATTTCCGTCTGCGCGCCGTATTTCAGCTTCGTCTGAAAGCCGACCAAATTGTAGAGCGTGCCGAGCGCATTGTCCTGCCGCAACTGTACGACGGCATAGGCCTTCACCGTTGGATTGTGCGCGTTGGTCAGGCCCATCGGCTTCATCGGCCCGTGGCGTAGCGTTTCGCGGCCGCGTTCAGCCATGATCTCGATCGGCAGGCAGCCGTCGAAATAGGGCGTGCCTTCCCACTCCTTGAAACCGACTGTATCGCCCGCGATCAGCGCATCGACGAAGGCATTATACTGCGCCTCGTCCATCGGGCAGTTGATATAGTCCTTGCCGGTGCCGCCCGGGCCGACCTTGTCGTAGCGCGACTGATACCAGCAGATATCCATGTCGATGCTCTCGCGATAGACGATCGGCGCGATGGCATCGAAGAATGCCAGCGCATCGGCGCCGGTCTCCGCCTGGATGGCGCTTGCAAGCGACGGCGCTGTCAGCGGACCGGTGGCGACGATGGCGAGATCCCATTCCTTGGGTGGCAGCCCGGCGACTTCCTCGCGCACGACTGATATCAGCGGATGATTGTTGATCTCCCGGGTGACGGCTGCCGAGAAACCGTCGCGATCCACCGCCAGCGCGCCGCCGGCCGGCACCTGATGCCGATCGGCGCAGGCCATGATCAGCGAGCCGGCCAGCCGCATTTCCGCATGGATGACGCCGACGGCGTTGCTGGTCGCATCGTCGGAGCGAAACGAGTTGGAACAGACGAGTTCGGCCAGATGGTCCGTCTTGTGCGCATCGGTGCCGCGCACGCCGCGCATTTCGTGCAGGATGACGGGAATGCCTGAACTGGCGATCTGCCATGCGGCTTCGGAGCCCGCGAGCCCGCCGCCGACGACATGGATGGGAGAATAAGAAGAGGTCTTTGTCATGCGCGGGTGATTATCACGACCCGCCGAGACAGGAAACCGGAGATTTCAGCGGCGTGTCGGCATTTCGAGAGACTGGCAACATGTGGCGAAGCGATGGCTTCGCGCGCAGCAACGGGAGATCATCTTTTCCGCCGGTCCGGCAGCGCATCGATCAACCGATGAACCTTTTCCGTCGCATAGACGATGTCTTCCCGGGGCAGGTGCACGGTGATCTCGATCTCCTGCCATCGCCCGCCCTGATCTTTTGCATAGCGGACAGCGGCCTTGAGCGAATTGAACTCCACCGCCGAAGCGCCGGTAATCCAGAACTGCACGGTGCATTTCGTTTCGCCGTAGTCGGAGAGTGCTTTGATGGGGTCAAGGGCCATGCGCGAGCTTTACACTGGAGGAGGGCCGTTGGCTACCGCGTTGGCGCCGATCGACGGAAATGGCTCCGAAGAGCTCTATGGCAACAAGTGTCGACCTGAATACAAACAGGCCCTTGAAACGCAAAACGGCGCCGTCATGGCGCCGAAGTGGCATTGATTTTGCTAAGAAAAAACGTTATATATACAACGATTACAGTGGTTTAGGGAAACCATAGTGACCATAGCAACCATAGTGGCAACCTCAAACTTTATGGTAAATTTTATGGTACGTCACAAGCTAACCGATACCCGGATCAAAGCGCTTAAGACCCCGTGCATCGTCTCAGATGGCGCTGGTCTCTACCTCAGGGTTCATGCGACCGGCGCGAAGACTTGGTTCTACATTTACTCATCAGGTGGAGTAAGGCGCGAGCTTGGGTTGGGAGGACTGAGCGGCGCGTCCCCGGTTTCGCTCGCCAACGCGCGCCGCAAAGCAGACGAGCTCCGAGAGCTCCGAGCAAACGGTGAAGATCCCTATGCTGTGCGCGCCACGAGAAAGGTCGCCGGCGCTGTAACGTTTGGCGATTTGTGCTCAACATTCCTTGATGAAAAGAAGGAGGGTTGGACGCCGCACACACGGAGGGAATGGGAGCGTCAGCTTCTCGAAGACTGCTTGAAGCTCAAGAACGTCTCGATTAAGGCGATCAGCACCGAATTGGTCGAGGCAACTCTTCGACCGATATGGGAGAAAACTCCCTCTACCGGGCAGCGCGTGCGTGGAAAGCTTGAGTCGGTTCTCGACTACGCAACGGCCAAGAAGATTCGTACGGGTGAAAACCCAGCCCGATGGTCTGGACACTTAGAGCACATTCTTGCTGCCGCTGGGCGGACCACGGGCGCTCAACATGCTGCTCTGGACTACCACGATGTACCAGATGCCTTCTCAAAATTGGGCGATGACTCCATAGATCGATGCATCGCGTTTACAGTTCTCACGGCCGTTCGAAGCGGCGTGTCGCGCAAGGCCGAGTGGGTGGAAATTGATTGGAAGAACCGAAATTGGCGGATCCCAGCGGCAAAGACCAAAACCAAAAAGGAACTGACGGTCCCGCTTTCAGATGAGGCGATCAAACTCCTGAAGGCTCAGCAGGCAGGAAGCGCCGGGGTATACGTGTTTCCTAGTGTGAGGCCTGACAAGTCCATTGGGGATTCAGCGATGCGGCTAAGGCTCCCCGAAATCAGGGAGGGAGTGACCATCCATGGTTTCAGGTCGTCGTTCTCCGATTGGGGAGGGGAGGAGACTGACCATCCCCGTGAGATTATCGAGTGGGCGCTCGCTCACAAGGTCGGATCCGCTGTTGAGCGGGCCTACCGTCGAAAGGACGCACTCGAGAAACGCAGGCAACTCATGACAGCGTGGGGAAAGTTTTGCGCAAGCGCTTCGAAATCAAACCATCTCCTTCAGGACGACGGTGTGGACCTCCTCGCCGTCGCGTAATTCTGTTGGCCAGATCCCGAGGCGCCCAGTCGAACCGGCGCGGATAAGTACCTCATTGCCGTATGACGGCGGCAGGTGAGGGCTAATCCACACGTTCTTTCCTTCGATGCGAACAGCGTAAGTACCGTCGACTGCCGGTTTGGCGTAGCCCGATGCAAATTGATCGACCTTAACCGCGTCAGGTGAACCGCGGCCCATGACCGGCGCCCCCAGGTCTGGCAACCTTGTATTGCCCGAGCTCACTTTCGCCTCGTCAACGAGTTCCGCGAGCTGCTCTACTGATATTTGTAGGAACGACGCGATTGCAGCATACATTTTCTGGCGAGGCACCGTGCCCGCTTTCCACGTAGAAAATGCCTGTTGCGAGAAGCCGTGGCGCTCGCCGATCTCCGCCTCCGTAAGGCCGCTGCGCATCTGAGAGTTCCCAAGCATTTGAGCCAGCCGAGTGTTCTTCATCTCACCATCTTGACAAATTTGTTAAAATGAACTATGACCATAATGACCATTGCGATTTCATCGCGAAGGCTTCAACCACCTTAACAAATTTGTGAAACCAGTCAATTGAGGAGTGGCGAATGACGGCTGTAGCTAATGATAATGAGATAATCTTGGTCAGTCTGGTTGAGGCCTGCCGCATGACCAGCATGTCGCGTACGATGCTAAATCGATATCGGGCTGCCGGCCGCTTTCCCAGCACCGTTGAGCTCGGCGACCGGCGACTAGCTTTCGTTCGATCCGAAGTCTCCGACTGGATACAAGCAAAGGTTTCGGCGAGGGCTGCTGCATGAGCGCGCGCCGAAACAGGGCTTCCATTTCATTTGATGTGCGTGACCATTTGGGGGGGGCAGACTCCGGATATGGCGTCGCCAATGAATTCCTCAGCGAGATCACGCCGATCTTGGAAGCCGCGCTCGTGGATCATGACCTAGAGGTCGGCGATATGTGCAAAGCCCAGATGACGGATCTAGCAGACGCTTTCCGTAGCATCTCAGCCTGCGCGCGCCGGTGGGAACGATATATCCGGTCGGAATCAAAGCAGAGCTTCTACTAAATACAATTTTGTATTGATTGAATTCAATAGCTTGCTCCCCGAAATTCGGAAGCAAGCTATGTTCGTCACCAAACCAGGAGACGCCATGGAAATCCTAGCTATCCGCCCCGTGACCGGGAGCGGGACCACTATCGCGCGCTTCGACGTCCAGTTGGACGGTATGCGCCTCTTCAATTTGGCGCTGAAGCGAGGCCCGTCTGGGTATCGCGTCTTTGCGCCATCTGCGTTCGGCGACGCTGTCGTAACGTTCACACCCGAAACTGCGGAGGCACTGATTGGTGCTGCTATTGGAGAGATCGCCAGCAATGAACGCCAGCGCGCAGCCTAAATCTTGTTTCAAGAAGGGGGCCAAAGTCCAGCACGGCATCCATGGCCCGGGTAGCATCGCGTCGGTTGATGGCGATCGCGCGCTTGTTGTTTTCGAGAACGGGCATTCGCTGTCGACGCTGACCGCTCATCTGCGGTACCGGTCGGTTTCGTCACCCACGCCAGCGAACGACAACGCCACACCCGAGCCGGCGCACGATCGGGCATCACCAGCGCCTGCCGACGCCTCAAGACGCATGGCGACGCCTCCCGCCCAGCCTAAGCGTGACATTGAAGTGATCACGCCATCGGACTGGGACGGTAAGCCCGTACCGGAGAGGGAATGGTACATCGACGATCTGATCCCGATGCGGCAGGTCACCATTCTCTATGGAGATGGCGGCACCGGTAAATCACTATTAGCCTTGCAGGTCTCCGCGGCCGGCGCGATGGGTGTCACCACACTGGAGATGGCGCCGCGCCCCGGCAGAGCGTTCTATCTTGGTGCGGAGGATGAGGCGGAAGAATTTCACCGGCGGTTGATAGACATCACCAACGGCCACGGGCGAACGCTTGCGAACCTGTCCGACTTCCGGCTGGTGCCACTTGCTGGTTTGGACGCTTTGCTTTCCGTGCCTGACCGCAACGGGACGATGACGCCAACACCGCTCTGGAAGGCAACGGCCGACTACGCTCGGGAGTTTAGGCCGCAGATCATGGTCATGGACACGGTCGCCGACCTGTTCGGTGGTGATGAGATCAAGCGAGGGCAGGCCAGGCAGTTCGTCGGCATGCTGAAGGGGCTGGCGATCGAGATTGATTGCGCTGTCATCTTGCTCGCCCATCCGTCGGTTCAGGGCATGCAAAGCGGGACAGGCTCTTCAGGTTCGACAGGATGGAGCAACAGCGCGCGATCGCGGCTCTACCTCACGCGGCCAGACAGCAAGGATGCGGATAGTGATCTGCGCATCCTGAAAACGATGAAGTCGAACTACGGCACGATCGGCGCTGAGCTCAAAATGAAGTGGCACAGAGGCGCGTTCGTTCTCGACGACGGCAAGCCAGCGCCGGGTTCCGCAATGATTGCGGCAAAAGCGGAACGTGTTTTCCGAGATGTGCTGTCAGCATTGAACCGAAGCGGAGAGCGCGTCGCCAAGACAAAGGGTGTCAACTACGCCCCCAAGATAATGGCGGAAAGGCCAGATGCGGAAGGCGTAACAGCAAAGCAGTTGGAAGCCGCGATGCAACGTCTACTGATCAATGGCGAGGTCAAGATCGTCATGGAGGGTCCCCCTACAAAACTTCGGCAGCGGCTCATTCTGACATCGGAAGACTTTGGGCCAAAAGACTGAATGAGCACCTACCACCCCAGCCTACCACCCCCCTACCAGCCCTGTGCCACCCCCCTGCCTTCCACCCCCCATACCCCCCATAGGGGTGGAACACCCCCGGTAGGGTGGAAGCCCTACCAGCCGTTCCACGACCTATTTGTTCAAGAAAGGATCCGAGATCATGTTCGCAGTGAGCCCTTATTTTGCTAGCCGTGAGGTTTATGAAAAGCAGGAGGACGGTCGTATGAAGTCCTACTGGAATCCATGCCGAGTGATTGGCGTGACCAACAACGAGGACGGGGAGGCAGCATATGTTGTCGAATACGTCCAAGGCGGCATCACCTATATCGAGACGGAAACCTGCCTAAAACGCAATGAGCCCGGTAGTCCGCTGTGAGGGGGATCACATCACGCACCAGAGTGCAGAACCTGGGCGGCCCATTCCCCGGCGTAGGGCATGCGCCCGGGATGCACCATGACAAGGTCCTGCCGCGCGGCCAGCGGGCAGCCTTTGAGAAGCTCAACGATCTGGCAGGGATGCGCGTGAGCCTGATTGATTTCGGCAGCCTGGTGGCAGCTAATGACAATGCGAAGACGGAGGGTGCAGCTTGAAGTTCAAGACATTCGCAGAGGCGCTGACAGCCGAACGGCCGGCACCGGTCGCATTCAAAAAACCACCCGTTGCCGCCAACGACAACAAACCGGCTAAGCCACGGCTTGCATGGCCAGCCTTCGAGCGCCTAGCCCACCGGGGCGATAAGGCGCGCTTGTTTGCTCTCCGCCACTGGCGTGACCTCGTCTACCCGCAACAAGTTGTGATCGCCGAAGACACGACCGAATATGAGCCGGAAGCGGCAATTGAGATCCGGCCATCGGAAGCGGAGCTGCTCGGCGCCGTCGGTTGGAAGGTGACGAAACGCGAGCGGTGGTATTTCACCGGTGAGATGGTGAACGTCTACGAATCCACGCCGGACACTCCACCAAAACTGCGGACAGACAGAAACGGCGATGTCGAGGCCAAGCTCGGCAGCTTGATGTTTCGCAAGGGCGAGCTCATCGAATGGGGAAGGACCCGAAAAGGCGCACCTTTGAAGCCGGTAGAGCGATCGCGAGGCGCTAAGGGTGGCGGCGCAAAGCAGGGCAGGACGGACAGCGAGATTTGGTCTTATCTCCGATTAAATGGTGCGGTTTCTCCGCTGTTGGCGCAGCCCTACCAAAAGCCAATGTCCAGCGAGCCGGCGATCTGTGATTGCTACATCCCGTTACCGCGAGAAGAGCCCAGCGAGAGGAACAAGCGCGGCCGGTTTGGTGTCGTCGAGGCTCGCCAGCTGCTGATGGAGCTTGGAGTTAATGGGAAAGTGCCATTCGAAGATCTGCCATTCCCCGCCACACGGTGCGCCGACGGATTGATCGGTGGAGGGCAGTGGATTGGAGGTGTCAAGCAGCCGAAGCCAACAGCCTCCGAGCCGGCTGGTCGCGAATTCAACTTCGTCAGTCAATTCGAAACGGTCGACTACTTGCACCATCTCCGAGATCGCCTTGGCACGCACGCGAAGGTGCTGGACATGGCGATAACCGACGCCACCGCAACGGACATCGGTATTGCAATGGGTCTTGCAGCTGCCTACGCGACAAAGCGAGGCGCGGCGTTGATCGATGAGGCAATCGACAAGTTGATTGAGATAGACGAGACGGTCAGAGGCGACTTCGGATTAATTCCGGAAAAAATAGCAGCCTGATATCCAGTCAACCGGATGCTCGCACCGTTTGTATATGAAGGGTTAGAAACCCAGCGGCACCTTCGGGTGCCGTTTTCAATTGGGGCGGCCAAAGTTGAGCGGACGTTTTAAACTCGCTTTCGATGCCGGGCCTGCCCCATCAACTTCCATGGCAGTTCTTGTACTTCATTCCATTGCCGCACCAACAGCGTGCGTTTCTCGGTAGCTTGTCTCGAACTTGTTGGCCAGCAGCGCTGATCTTCATCTCCCTGATTGAAAATCCGTCGCGCAAATTTATTCTATCTAAAGTGTACAGGACGTCCGACGCTTCGTGAGGTGAGAACCGGCCCGATGCGACGTGTCGTCCCTCAGGACTTAGTGTAATGCTGCCGACGAGCAAGTTCTTCCCTACCGTACCGGCCGTTCTTTCGTCATCCGATAATGTCTTGATTAGCCCAACAATCCGCTGTTCTACGGCGTTTTTGGGCTTTTGCTCTAGGAGCATCTGCCGAAGTATTCGCAGTTCGTCGCCGTATAGGCCTTGATTGATCCCATTGACAAACACGGCCTTCATAGAGCCGCCTGGAGATATGGCCAGACGATGGCAAAACTCCTTTGCCGGCTCTGAAAGCATCATGCCTTTTTCGTCCTCAATATTGCTTATCGATCCAATGAACGGGCCAACGCCCATGGCGTAGCCGCTTATCGCAACAGTCAAGGCTTGGTTTCGGAAAAGCATATTGTCGGTGAACTTCCGGGTAGCAATTTCCGCGAACGAGTCGATTGTATCGATGAACCGCGTCTTTTTAGCGTCTGAGAACGCCTCGTGAAGCCATGTCTTGGTTTCGTGTCGACCAGCTTTGGCAAGCCCTGTGTAGGCGTAGAGGGCCAACGCGTCGAGCGCCTCTATGGTGCCAGTTTTGCCGGATAGTTCCTCCATCGTGACACCCTTGTTTGACAATCTCATGTCGGACGCCATGAGCACGAATTCAGGCGTTGCAGCAGTTATTATGAGGGTCATTTCAGGCTCTCAGCATCGTCGTCTATGTGCCTGTCGCTGGTATCCACACAACGGCTATCCCCATTACCATGGCGCTGCCTCCTCCGGCGACGTGGTGATCGTGCGGCTGCTCCCTTGCTATGCGCGAGGTCGAGCAGCCGCTTTTGCTTTCTTATTTCTTGGCCAGATACGCCTCAATCTTCGCTCGGCCTGGACCCGCAGCCTTAATAGCCTCAAGGGCCTTGGCCTTCGTGATCCCGTGCTTGTCCATGAGGTATTTAACTTCGTAATCCTCGCTACCGGAAACGAAACGGCTATCAACGCCGCGTTTGTTCTTATCGTCAGACATGCTTTCTCCTCTTCAACTTGGAGAGGTGCATTTAGCGCGGTTGCCCGCGCCGGCTAGGGTGAACAAATGGTAAAGTCAGAGGTTCGCTCAGAAGAGGCAGAGCGCTATCGCAGGCTATATCGTACAGCCCGATGGCGAAGCCTTCGTCGCCACCAGCTTGGCAACCAGCCACTCTGCGAGTGGTGCCTTGAGCGAGAGGACGTTACCGAGGCGACTGAGGTGCATCATTCTGTGCCCCACCGAGGCGACATGGAGCTCTTCTGGTCCGGCCCTTTCGTCTCGACATGCAAGCCATGCCATGCTTCGCGTGGTCAGCTCGAGGACAACGGGAAGACCGTCGTCCGCTATGGCGCGGATGGGTGGCCGATATAGGCGTGCCGGGTGCCCTCCAAAGTCGTCGATCGGCCGGGGCTGGGAACCGGCGTTGGGCATTCGCGCACATTTTTTCGATTGAAATGTTGAGGGTATCGCATGGCAAGGCCGCGTACGCCGAAGGCCAAGGCGGAGATCACTGGCCATGCGGACAAGCAGAAAACAAAATTTGAAGGCCGCAACGAACCGACGGTAGCTGACAACGTCGGCGAGCCGTTCGACTGGCTGAATGAGCACGCCCAGAAGGCGTGGAAGGAAATTTCATCTGAGGTGCCTTGGCTTAACTCTAGCCACCGTGGCCACCTGGCGATCGCTGCGAACATTCGCGGCAGGATGATGAAGGGTGACGATGTTGGCGTACAGGCCATGAACCTTCTCCGCCAGTGCTACGGGCAAATGGGCGCGACGCCGGCTGATGCCAGCAAGGCTGGAGCTAAACCGGATGGCGAGAGCAAAGACCCAGCCGACGAGTTCTTCAACGACTAAGGGTTCGGTGCCGAAGAAGCGCGTCCCGCGGGCAAAGAAGCCGGTTAGCTTGCTGCCGAAGCATTTCGATCCGAAATACCCCAGCGGCCCGGTCGATGAGTACGCAGAGAAGGTTCTTAAGGGCGAGATTGTAGCCGGACCGCACGTGCGGAACGCGTGCCGTCGGCATCGCGATGATCGGATGAATGGCCCGAAGCGTGGCATCCACTGGGATCCAGAGGCGGCGAGCCGCGTCCTAAGGTTCTTCCCGGCTGTTCTTCGCTTGAACGGCGGCCAGTTCGAAGGGCGACCGTTTCACCCGCACCTCTCGCAGCAGTTCAAGATCGGATCCATCTTCGGTTGGAAGCGCGTTGAATCAGACGGCGCAGTCCTGCGACGCTTTCGGCGCGCGTACATCGAAGAGGGCAAAGGCAACGGCAAGTCGCCGCTGGCCGCTGGCATTGGGCACTACTGCCTGACGTCGGATGGAGAGGCAGCAGCCGAAATCTACGCTGCTGCGGCCAACAAGGACCAGGCTTTCGTTCTTTTTCGTGACGCTGTCGCGATGTACGAGCAGTCGCCGGCGCTCAAGTCCAAGCTGACGCCATCGGGCGGCAATCCGGTCTGGAACCTTTCATACCTCAAGAAGCGGTCTTTCTTTCGGCCGATCTCGCGCGAAGGCGCCCACTCCGGCCCGCGCCCATACATCGCTTTGTGCGATGAGATCCACGAACATCCTGATGGCAAGGTCATCGAGATGCTCGAGCGCGGCTTCAAGTTCCGTCGTCAGCCCCTGCTGTTCATGATCACGAACTCTGGCAGCGATAGGAATTCGATCTGCTGGGACGAGCACCAACATGCCGTAAAAGTAGCTGCCGGCACTCAGACACCGGATGACGACTTCAACTACGTGGGCGAAGTCGTTGACGATACGACGTTCTCGTACGTCTGCGCGCTCGATAAGGACGACGACCCGTTTACTGATCCGACCTGCTGGCAAAAAGCTAACCCGCTTTTCGGGGTCACGCTAAAGCACGACTATCTTGCCGGCGTCGTCAACCAAGCGAAGGACATTCCTTCGAAGCGCAACGGTATTCTGCGCCTGCATTTCTGCGTCTGGACTGAAGCCGATACCGCATGGATCCCGCGGCCCATCCTCGAAAAGGTGATGGCTGACTTCGATCCGTACGTGGAGCACAAGGGCAAGGTCATAACTTCGGCAGGGCTCGACTTGTCGGGTGCCAAGGATCTGACCGCCGCGGCATTTACCGTGGAGACCGGAACCAAGCGCATCACGCGCGAGGATGGCACGGAGGCGGATCTTCCGACCTACGATCTTTGGATCGAGGCATGGACGCCGCGAGACACGATGGATGAGCGGTCCAAGCAGGATCATGTTCCATATCGTCTTTGGCTCGATCAGGGCTACATCAACGCGCCGGAAGGCCAGCGGATTCGGTACGATCATGTTGCTGCACTATTCGCTCGTCTCAATACCGAGCACGGCATCAACGTTCTGGCGTTCGACCGCTATGCGTTCGATAAGTTTGAGCAGGAGCTGGATGACTACGGCGTCGACATCAAGACGGTAGCGCATCCGCAAGGCGGCAAGAAGCGAGCGAAGCCGGACGAGGCCAAGGTTCAAGCGGCAAAAGATGCGGGGCAGGAGCCCCCATTGGGCCTCTGGATGCCTGGTAGCGTTGCGGCTCTGGAAACGCTGATCCTCGAAGAGCGGATTCGCTTGAGAAAGTCGCCTGTGCTGCTAGGCGCCCTAATGGGCGTTGCAATCGAAACCGATCCACTCATGGGAAACCAGTGGTTCTCCAAAAAGAAGTCGACGATCCGCATCGACCCTGCCGTTGCTGCCGCAATGGCGGTTGGTGCTGCGGTTGATGGTCAGGGACCAAGCGCTCCGGACATCGGCGACTTCATTGACAACATGGTAATGGTGATTTGATGGGCTTCCTCGATAAGTGGCGCGGCGTGCCCATCAAACTCACCGATGGCGAGTTCTGGCGCGGGTTCTTCGGCCTCGGTACGACGTCGGGTGAGGTAGTTACCTTCGAAACCGCTCTACAGCTCGACGCTGTATGGGCGTGCGTGAATTTGATCCGCAACGCTGTGGTGATGCTTCCTTGCCTTGTCTACAAGGAGGATGGCGTCACGGTCGACACTCAGTCTGACCTTTACCAGATCCTGCACGACATGCCGAACTTGGACGATACCGCGTCCGATTTCTGGGCAATGGCGGCTCTCTGCCTATGCCTTGATGGAAATTTCTTCGCAGAGAAGAAGTTCAACGGCGAGAAGCTCGTTGCTCTCAACCCACTGCCTCCGCTGGATGTGAGCGTCTGCCGAGACAAGAGCAACAACCGTTACTACGAAGTGACGGAAAGCGGGAAGAAGCGGAAAATTGCGGAAAACCGCATGTTCCACGTACGTGGTGCCGTCTTGCCAGGGTGCGACCGCGGCATGTCACCGATTGGTGTCGTGCGCAACACGGTGGGTAATGCATTGGCGGGCGAACGCGTCGCTGGCAAGATGTTCGCTAATGGCTTCCAGGTATCGGGCATCCTAACGTCCGATCAGATCCTGAAGCCAGAGCAGCGTAAGCAACTCGGGGAGACTCTCCAGCAGTTCGCAGGATCTGACCGAGCCGGCAAGGTTGCCGTCCTCGAAGCGGGGCTAAAATACCAGCAGCTGACGATCAATCCGCAGGATGCTCAGATGCTCGAGACGCGGCAATACAGCGTCGAGCAGATTTGCCGCATTTTCGGTGTTCCTCCGGTCATGATTGGTCACGCGGCCAACGGAACGACGACGTGGGGAAGCGGGATCGAGCAGCTTATCCTGCAATTCATCAAGACTTGCATCGGCCCGCTCGTCAAAAGCATCGAATCCGCCGTCTATCGCGACCTTCTCGATAGCAAGACGCGGAAGACCACGACTGTGAAATTCAGCATGGAGGGTATCCTCCGCGGCGACAGCGCTGCGCGAGCGGAATTCCTCTCGAAGATGGTCCAGTCGGGCACCTACACCGTGAACGAAGCTCGCGCCTACGAAAACAAGGCGCCTGTACCTGGTGGCGACCAGTCCATCGTCAATGGAACGATGACGCCACTCGATTCACTCGGCCAGCAGCCTGAGACGACGCCAGTCGACCCCGCGGCACGCGCTGCATAAGGACAAATCATGAAATTTGAACACCTGATTTCGGCGTTTCTAGCCGAGCCTTGGGCGATTCAGCCTGAAAAGCTGGGTATGCTTGCGGACGTCCTTGTCGCTCGCGCCGCCGGTGAGAAGCTGTTTTCGTCAGAGTTTGCAGCCTCGATTGACGAGGCGCGAGCCAAGGAAATTGCTGATACCAACGGCAAAGTAGCTATCATCCCGGTCTACGGCGTCCTGGCGCAGAAAATGGACCTGTTTTCCGCGATGAGCGGCGGCACTTCCTACGCTGGCATCAAGAAGGCGCTGCATTCTGCGCTCTCGAACGATGATGTGAAAGCGGTCGTCCTGGATGTCGACAGTCCGGGCGGCACCGTACCTGGAACCGACGAGCTCGCGACCGAAATCCGCAAGCTCCGCGGTGGCGAAAAGCCGATTATCGCGCAGGTCAACAGCCTTGCTGCCAGCGCGGCCTACTGGGTTGTGTCATCGGCCGACGAGATCGTTGTCACGCCGTCCGGTCGCGCAGGTTCGATCGGCGTTTACACCGCGCACGACGATGTCTCTGCGGCCCTCGAACAGCGAGGCATTAAGCGCACATATATTTCCGCCGGCAAGCACAAGGTCGAAGGCAACGAGACCGAGCCTCTGAGCAAAGAAACGCTCGCGCATGTGCAGGACGGCGTCAATCGGTCTTACAATCGATTTGTCGCCGCTGTCGCAGAGGGTCGCGGCACGACGGTTGGCAAAGTCGAGGACGGTTATGGGCAGGGCAGGGTGTTCTACGCAGAAGCCCTGCTTGACCGAGGCATGGTCGATCGCATTGCGACGCTTGATGAGACGCTTGAGCGGTTTGGCGCCGAAACTCAGCCTGCCGCTATCCGCCGCATCAAGGCAAGCAACCAGGCGCGTTCTGAATCGGCGCATTCTCTGGTTGCCAAGATGTCGGCCGGCGAACCAATCACAAAACGCGAGTTTGAGAACGGCATCAGGGGACTGATGGGGTTGTCGGGCTCTGAGGCAGAGCGGGCCGCTCGGCTCTACCTCAAGGATGGTCAGGGGGCTCCTGACATCGAGACGGATGCTGCTGCTTTGGCAGCCCTAGACCGGCTTCTAGCCGAAGCAAAAACACCACTCATTCGATAAGGAGCCAACATGGCTGAACTAGCAGAAAAAATCGGCGAACTGTCCACGTCGCTTGCATCCATCAAGGAGCAAGTCGGCAATCTCGCCACCGACTTTACCTCGAAGCTTTCCGCCAACGGCGAGGTTTCGGCCGAACTCAAGGACAAGACCGACAAGGCTCTCTCTGAACTCGGCGACGTAACCACTCGCCTCGGCGATCTGGAAAAGCGCGCTGCTCGCGAAAAGGAGCAGGGCGAGGACGAGCAGAAATCGCTCGGCCAGCTGGTCATCGAGAGCGCCGATTTTCGGTCCGGCAAGCTCACGGGATCCACACGTGCATCGATGAGCGTCAAGGCCGACCGCGCTGCGATTACCACGGCGAATACGACCGTCGGCGCCGGTCGCTCTCCCGGTACTTCGCTCGTCCCCGCCGCTCGCGTTCCCGGTATCTTCGGTCTTCCGGAGCGCCAGCTCACGATCCGTGACCTCATTCTGCCTGGCCAAACGGCTTCCAACGCGGTCGAGTACGTCAAGGAAACCGGGTTCACCAATAGTGCTGCGCCCGTTGCCGAAACGACCGCAAAACCGTATTCCGATCTGACGTTCGACATGACCTCTGCGCCTGTTCGCACGCTGGCTCACCTGTTCAAGGCGTCCCGCCAGATCCTCGACGATGCTCCGGCCCTCCGCAGCTACATCGATGGCCGCGCACGTTACGGTCTGCGCTTCGTCGAAGAAAACCAGCTGCTAAACGGCTCTGGTACTGGGCAGAACATCGCCGGCCTCGTTCCGCAGGCGACTGCGTTTGCTCCGGCCTTCACGCCTACTGATGTCACCGGCATCGATCGCCTCCGTCTCGCTGTGCTGCAGGTCGTCCTGGCCGAATATCCGGCTACCGCGTTCGTCCTCAACCCAATCGATTGGGCCAAGATCGAGCTGACCAAGGACGCAGGCGGCAACTACATCATCGGCAATCCGCAGGGGTCGCTCACCCCGACGCTGTGGAACCTTCCGGTCGTGTCGACGCAGGCAATGGCTTCCGGCCAGTTCCTGACCGGCGCGTTCTCCTACGCCGCACAGATCTTCGACCGCATGGATATCGAGGTTCTGCTTTCGAGCGAGAACGTCGACGACTTCGAGAAGAACATGTTCACGATCCGCGCTGAAGAGCGCCTGGCTCTTGCCGTGTATCGCCCTGAAGCGTTCGTCACCGGCGCCGTTGCTGCTGCCTAATTAATCTGGGGCGTCTTCGGACGCCCCGCATTCGCTAGGAGGCGAGATGACTGACTATATCGAAGTGAAGCCGCTGAAGACGTTTGACAATGGCTCCGGCCTCAAGACGGCCGCCAGCGATCCGTTCCGGGTTGAGCGGGGCGAGGCAAATGCCTTGAAAGCCCTTGGACTTGTATCGTTTGATGACGATGCCAAGGCCGTGGAAGCACCGGAACCCGCCAAGACGGTCGAGCCGATCTCGTCCGTATCGAAGGCGGGCAAGGGGAAGGACAAGACTGATGGCAAGTCCGAAGACTAACAAGCGCCGGTTCGCCAGCTATATCGGCGACGTGGACACACCGGTGAAGCCGGCCAACACCGTTGCGCCAGTGATCACTGGTACTGCGAGAGTGGGCCAGACCCTGACCGCTAGCGCTGGCACATTCACCGGAACTCCGACGCCGGTTGTCGATCGCCAGTGGTTGGTTGGGGGCGCTGAAGTCGCTGGGGCATTCGGGCTGACCTTCGTTCCGCGGGTGCAGGATATCGGCAAGACCGTTACCGTTCGCACTCGGGCGAAGAGCCTCTCCGGCAGGGTAGTCGTCACAAGCGCGGCTACTGCCGCAGTCATCGCGGCCTGATATGGCTTTGGTTGATCTGGACTTGGCGAAAAAGCATCTTCGCATCTACCACGACGATGAGGATGCTGAGCTGGAGATTTATCTGGCCGCAGCGGAGAGCACTGTCGTCGAATACCTGGATCGGCCTGTTTTGGCGTCCGGCATGGAACTGCCAGAGCCTGATGCAGAGGGCTATGACGCCACCACCATGATTGTGACGCCGCCAATTGTTGCGTCGATCCTGTTGGTGGTGTCGGACCTATTCGAGCATCGAGAGGCACCTGAGAAGGACTCGGGCGACGCAATTCTCCAACCCACTGTACGCCGTCTTCTCGCTCCTTGGCGCATCTGGCGCACGATCGATGACTGCGCCTGATAAGGAACAATCATGGCTGACCTGACAATTACCGCGGCGAATGTCGTCGCGTCGAGCAATGCCACGCGCGACATCGGCACCGCTGGTGAGACTATCGCGGCGGGCAAGGCTGTCTATTTGAGCTCCACCACGAACAAGTGGATGCTGGCCGACTCCAATTCGGCGACCGTCGAGGCCCGCAAGGCAACAGCCGTCGCGTTGAACGGCGCATCGCTGAACCAGCCAGTATCGGTGCAGAAGGGCGGCGACGTGACGATTGGTGCCGTGCTGACGTCAGGCACGAGTTACTATCTCTCGGATACGCCGGGCGGCATTTGCCCGCTCGCTGACGTCGGAACGGGCGAATACGTGAACGTCATTGGCGTCGCGAAGTCCGCTTCGTTGCTTTCGCTTATCTTCGCGTTCCCTGGCGTCGCGCTCTGATGTGGATCCGGTTCACGGAGCGCTTCGATTTCATCGCAACGCCTGCCGTGACCATTGTCTACAGACCCGATGGCGGCCCTCTCAACGATGGTCGCTATTCGGTGACGCGGACTTGCGCTGAGGCAGCGCTGGCGGCCAGCAAGGCTGAGACCTGTCAGCGGCCAAAGGGGAGGGTGCTATGACTGCGGGCAAGATGCGCGAAAAATTGCACTTCCAAGCGCGCGCGATGGTCGATGACGGCTTCGGCAATGAGCAGGCTGGCGATTTCGCAACTGTCTTCACGGCTGCGGCCGAACTCATCCCCTTGAAGGGCGGTGAGCCGGTTCTTGCTGCGCGCCTTGCTGGCGTGCAGCCATTCGTCATTCAAATCCGCAGCAGCACGGCGGCACGTACCGTCACCACGGCGTGGCGGGCGGTTGATGCGCGTAATCCATCGCGGATTTTCAACATCACGTCAGTGGCCAACGTCGACCAAAAGAACGCCTACATCGATATGATGGCGACACAGGGCGCGGTGACGTGATGGCACTGAAAGTCAAAGTCACAGGGCGAGCCGAACTCACGCGAAACCTCCGGAATGTCATTCCCAACGCCTTAGTTTACGCAGCGGACGCCAATTATCGGATCGCCGAAGAGGTTGCCGACAAGATCCGTGAAATCGCTCCTCGTGGCGCGACGCTCGAATATGCGGAGGCGATCCACGGCGACTTCGTGAAGCATCACCCAGATGCCCTGGATTTCAGCGACAACCCGACCAAGGACAAGGATGCTGCTGGGCTGTTCGCGCCTTACATCTGGCGCTTCTTGGAGTGGGGTACCGCACCGCATAACACGGCCGCAGGTGGCGGCACGGTAAAAGGTAGGTCGGCCTTCTCGGAAGGTAAGGGAAGCCTGCATCCAGGCACGCCCGCCCAGCCGCACATCTACCCGACATGGCGCAGCTTCAAGGCAACGGCGGTGAAGATAAAACGCGCCGCGATCGCCAAGGCAATTCGCGAATTCAATCGGATATAGTCAATGGCTGCAGCAGAGCTTGAATTGCAGGGGGCGATCGTCGCTCGCCTGAAGGCTGACGCTGTCTTGACGGCGCTTGTCGGCGGGCGCGTTTACGATCAGCCTCCGTCGCCGGTGACTTATCCCTACGTCACCATCGGAGAGGCTCAGACGTTGCGCAACGATGCGACATGCATCAGCGGCGGCAAGGTCTACCTCACGCTCCATGGATGGTCGACTGCCGTCGGCTTCCCAGAGGCGAAGAGGATCGCGGAAGCCGTAACGGAAAGCCTTCACTTGGCGCCGTTAACGCTTCCGACCAATCATCTGATTTCACTCATGCATCGTCAGTCGCGGACGTTCCGCGATGGTGACGGGCTGACCAGTCACGCAGTGATCGACTTCGTGGCATCGGTGCGCAAGCCGTTCGCTTAGCGCCATCATTAAACAAACACAAAGATAGGCCGCCTCGTCGGCAAAGGAGTCACTATGGCAGATGGCGAACAGCTCGGCAGAACCCTACTCATCAAAGTAGGCGACGGCGCTGATCCAGAAGTATTCAGCAACCTGTGCGGCCTGAAGGATCGAAGCTTCGACCTTTCCGCTAATTCGGTTGATACGACCAAGCCGAGCTGCACCAATCCCGGTGGCCCGGTGCAGAAGACGGGCCGCCCTGGCATCGTCAGCCGAACCTTCCAGGGCTCCGGCACGTTCGTGTCCAGCGCCGCCATGAAGGCGTTCATGACCAACGTCATCAACGCGACCGTCTTCAACGCGCAGGTCATCGTGCCCGGCCTCGGAACGTTCGCCGGCTCGTACTTTGTCACCAGTTTCCAGGCGAGCGGCGACATGGAAAATGACCTGCAGTTCAGCGCGACCTTCGAAGCTGCTGCTGCACTCGTATTCACGGCGGAGGCATAATCCATGGCTAAAGAGGAGAAGGTATTTCCGCTGGCCGTAAACGAAGCGCGCGGTGAAACGGCGCTTTGGGTCGCGGATGTCCCGCTAGTTTTGGCGGCCGAAATAGGCCGCCTGTCGGCCGTATCAACCCGCTTGCAGTGCAAGTCGCTGAACGACCTGTTCCTGCGTCTTTCCGGCGTTGAGGCGGCTGCGACGCTTGCTGCGATCGAGCTGCTGACCGTCAAGGGTAATGCGATCGAGGCGATCACCAAGATCAAGCTCAGGCACTTCCCGGCCTGCGCCGATGCGTTCTCTGCCGTCCTCTCACATCACTTCGAGGGTGACGAGGGTGACGCGGGAAACGCGGAAGCCGTCGACGAGGCGGCTTAAAGAAGGAAGAGCCATTCCCATGGCGGGAGTGGCTGCGGATCGGGACCGGTGGCCTAAAATGGCGACCGGTCGACTTCTGGGACGCGACGCTCACGGAATTCTTTGCGGCCATCAATGGGCACAATGAATCGCAAGAGACAGAGCAGAAGCAGGAAGGCGGCCCGACGGCCACCGAGATGGCCGAGCTCATGGCGAAGTATGGATGATTTTCGGAGAGGCCCGCCACCACGCGGGCTTTTCCAGTTTTTAGGGCGCTCAGAGCATGGCTGACAACGACAATAATCTGGTCTTTACCGTCAGCTCGGACATGTCCGCCGCGCAGCGCGGATTGGCAAAGTTCGCGGTCGATGTCGGCGCGTCAGCTGACCAGATCGCTAGAAAGTATGCAGCTGCCGGCGCCAAGATTGACGGATCCGTCTCCGCGCTCCAGTCGCGCATCAACGGTGTGGTCGGTATCGGGGCGAAGGTCTCGAAGGAATGGACCGGCGCGCTGGCCGATCAGGGCAAGGAACTTGAGCGCCTTCGTGCGCGTTACTCGCCGCTTTTTGCGACCATCAACAACTACAAGACGGCCGTTTCTGAGATCCAGCGCGCCCACGCTATCGGCGCGATATCCGCGAATGAGATGGCCTCCGCCATCAGCAAGGAGCGCCAGGCAGCGCTTGCCTCTACAGCGGCTATCAAGGGCAGGAATGCGGCGCTTGCCGTCGCGCCGACCCAGCGTAACGCTGGAGGTGCGGGTTCTTTCCAGACCGCGAACATCACGGCTCAGTTTCAGGACATCGCCGTAACGTCTGCGATGGGTATGAGCCCGCTGCAGATCGCGTTGCAGCAGGGCACACAGCTTTCCTCAGTCCTATCCACGCTCGGAAATGGAAAGGGCGTTGTCACTGGACTGGCCGCAGCGTTCGGCTCGCTCCTTAGTCCTGTCTCACTTGTCACCATAGCACTTGTGGCTGGTGGCGCCGCCGCCATCCAATATTTTTCATCGGTCGCCTCTGGTGGTGCGGAATCGGAAGAAGCCCTCAAAAAAGAGGCAGAGCTAATTCAGACGGTCGCCTCGAAGTGGGGTGACGTTCTTCCGGAACTTAAGAAGTACGCCGACGAGCGACAGAAACTGCTCGATACGAAAGAGCAGAAAGACGCAGCAGCTGCCGCTGCCAATCAGCAGTGGTCCGATCTTCGAAAGACTGTGGGCGATGTCAAAGTTGCCTTTGTTGATGTCCGATCGCAGATCGAGGCTGCCGGCGCCGAATCTGATCAGATCAACGCGCTTCAGAAGTCGTTCAACGAGCTTACGAAGGGGATTGCCGACGGCACAGCAAAGGCCGAACAGGCTCAGACTGTGCAGAAGTCGCTTGCGGACCTAGCCACGCAAACTGGCGTCCCTGCGATTGCTGAATTTGCAAAACAGTTCGACGTGTTGGCCGCATCCATCGGAACCGCCTCCGAAAGGGCGGTGAAGCTGAAGTCGGACGTCGATTTCAGCGAGAACTTTGCCAAAAGCCGACTTCCAACGCTCGGAACGCTTAGCCCAGTATTCTCCGATAACGGAAAGATCATAACCGATCCGAATGAGATCGATCGGTACATGAAGCAGCAGGAAGACAACCGTAACCCGACGATCAACAATGATCGCGGCGTGCCGATTGCCGTTCCGACGCCGACCGCCAAGCCAATCCAGCTCGGCGAAGAGCCTGAAAAGGAGATTGCCAAGGCAGAAACCGCGGCAACAAAGGCGGCCAACGCCTACCGTGATCTCGTCAAGTCTGCCGATGACCGAATCTCCCAGGTGCAGCAGGAAATCCAGCTGCTCGGAAGTTTCGGGGTTGAAGCCGACGCGGCCCGCTTTGCTCTCGATTTGCTTCAGCAGTCGGAAGACAAGGGCCGCTCGCTGTCTGAAACGCAGCGCGCCGAGATCCAGAAGAAGGTCGAACTCTACAAGCAGTATTCGGAGACGCTGGCGAAGGCCAAGCTATCGCAGGATCTGCTATTTCAGCAGCGGTTCAACTCGCTGTCGAAGGAAGATCAGCAGATCACGACGACGCTCCGCCAGTACGGTCTTTCCGAAGACTTGGGGAGCAAAGAAGCCGGATCGATCAGGCAGTCGCTGCGCACCGACGAGTTGCGAGATGACCTGAAGTCGTTTGCAACGGATTTCCGCACATCGCTGCTTAACAACGGCGGCGACATCGGCAAGGCTTTCGCTGATTCGATCGAGAATGCGCTGATGAACCAGGTCGCGAAGATCTGGGACAAACTATTCGATCAGATCATCAACGCGTTTCTCGGTAGCGGTTCGGGGCAGGCTGCGGCCAGCAATGGCGGTGGGCTCGGCGGCCTTATTGGTAGCGTGTTTAGCGGTGGCAGCACGAAGACGACGACGTCTGGCGCGGTGTCATCTGGTGCGAGTGGAGCTGTCGATAAGGCATTCAGCCTGCTTGGTCAGAACGAGAGCGCGAATACCGGTTCGATCAACTCTTTCCTCAAGCAGGGCGGCGTTGATCTCAATGCGGCCCAGACCGCTTGGTGCGCGGCGTTCGTCAATTCGTCGCTAGAGCAGGTCGGCGTCAGCGGAAGCGGATCAAGCGTTGCGAACTCGTTCCTCAATTGGGGCACGAAGATCGACCCGAGCCAAATCCTTAAGGGCGACGTGCTCGTGCAGAACCGAGGCCTTGGTGCCAGCCAATCCGGCGGCCATGTCGGCTTCGCAACAGGTGCGACGCGATACTCTGGCGGACAACAGCAACTGGAGATGCTTTCCGGCAACCTCAATAATGGGGTCGGGAAGAGTTGGGTTGATGCGATGGACGTCCAGGCACGACGCGCAACTGCTGCGGCTTCGTCCCTTGGAGAGGTCGCTGGCTCCGCCACAAACGCCACACAAGGCCTTGGCCAGTTCGGTTCTGGCCTTGGCCAGTTGGGCAGTAGTTTAAGTTCTGCCGGTAGCGGTGGAGGCTGGGGTCAGCTCGCAGGTGCCGCCAGCGGGTTCAACTGGTCGTCGCTGTTTAGCCCATCGTGGAAGCCGAACACTACGTTCGGTGCCTTCCTCGGTCTCGCCGACGGCGGTCACGTCGCAGGCGAAGGCGGTCCGACCAGCGATAGCATCCCCGCGATGTTGTCGAATGGCGAGTTCGTCATCAACGCAGCGTCGACGCGCAAGCATCGCAGGTTGCTCGAGGCGATCAACTCTGGCTCGGTAGCACATCTTGCCAAGGGCGGGATCGTGGCACCCTCGCTGGCGCCATCGGGCGGCATGGGTCGCGGCGATGTTGAGATCAAGATCATCAACAACAACGGGTCGCAGGTCAAACAGACCAAGCGAAAGACTGCTTCCGGGCAGTCCATCGAGATGGTGATCGACGATGTGGTCGCGGACAAAATGTCTATGCCCGGCTCGCGTTCGCGCGGCGCCGTCCAATCGCAGTTTGGGCTCAAGAGTGGATTGGCAAAGCGATGACAGCTATTTGGCCTGACGCGCTGCCAAAGCGTTTCACGGTGGCTTCCTATCAGGAAACGCGACCAGACAACGTGATCTATTCCGAAGTGTCCGTCGGGCCCGCAAAGGCTCGACGGCGCACCACGTCCAACGTCTGGGACCAGAGCGGCACGATGGTCATGACCTATGACCAGTACCGCGCATTTCTGCGGTTTCTATCGAACGATGTCAGTGATGGAGCCAAGGCGTTCTGGTTTCCAGATCGATTGGGTGGCCCGAACCTGCTTGTTCGGTTCAAGGAGACGCCCAAGGCATCGCTGGAGGCCAACCTCTGGCAAGTCTCCATAACCCTTGAGGTGTTGCCGTGAGCCGTACCGTTTCGTCGACATTTATTTCCGCGGCGAACGCGCAGGAGACAGAAGAGGTCATCATCTGTCTCCTTACGGTGACACACGAGGAAATCCCCGCACCGATCTATCTGTCGAGCGACGCAACCGAGCGCTTGTCGGCGGATCCGTTGATCTATGGCACGACCATCCGCGGCAATCAGCATCTCTATCTGCCGTTCGAGTTCACGCTTCCCGACGACAAGAGTGATAGCCCGCCGCGTGTTATCCTAACCATGGACAACACCGATCGGTCGCTGGTCGAATTGCTGCGATCGATTTCAACGCCTGCCGATGTTCTTGTCGAGATCGTGCTCGGCTCTGATTTGAACCACGTCGAGCTCGTGATGCCTTCGCTCCAACTGAGCGACGTGACAATCGATGAAGGTTCGATATCCGCGACGCTTGTTTCGGACTCTCTGATCAACGAGCCGTATCCAGCCGGGCTATTCACGCCGGGCGCTTTTCCAGGTTTGTTTTAATGTCACTGCAACGTTTCGTCGGCGTGCCATACGTCGCTCACGGCCGCGAATACACCGGTGCGGACTGCTGGGGGCTGCTATTCCTCTATTATCGGGACGAACTGGGCACGCCCATCCCATCATATTCCAGCGAGATGCGGGAGCGGGATTTCCATCGCAAAGATATCGGCCCGCTAATGGATGTCGAGATCGAGAGGCTTTGGCTTCAGGTCGACGAACCGCAGCCCGGCGATGGCGTACTGCTGCGGGCAGGGCGGTTCAACACACATGTCGGCGTCTTTCTCGGCGCGGGACGCATGCTCCACAGCGAAGGCCCTGAGCCATCCGTGGTCGCGCGTCTCGACGACATACGGCTGCGGTCACGCATCACCGGATTTTTCAGATTGAAGCCCGACGGTTCGCCGCTGGCATAAACAGGCGGTTCCCATATGCACGTTGCACGCAACGTCGTGGCGCATAGCCACGTCGGCGAGATCATTGCGCCTGCCGATCTGGTGGATGTCTATGTCCGCCCGTCGCCATTTCGCCAAGAAAAGAGGCATTTCCGACTGGCGGCTGGCATGACTGTCGCCGAGATGGTTGAGGGCTGCGCCGTAGAGGCTGGCTTGCATCCATCGATCTCGGCGCTTCACGTCTCGCTAAATGGCCACACCATTCCGCGCGCCAACTGGCCGCGCATCAGGGTGAAATCTGGCGTCAACGTCAACGTGGTCGCCGTCCCTCGCGGCAAAGCGATCGGCAAGATCCTTGGCGCGATTGTTGCGCTGGTCGCGGCGGTTGTCGCTCCTTACCTGGCGGCCGCTATCGGCTTCACGGCTGGCACGACGGCTTTCAGCGTGGCAACCGGCCTCATCGGGGCCGGCTTGACCATGGCCGGATCGATGATCGTGAACGCGCTGTTCCCGCCTGCGAAGCCAGTCAGCCAGGTGGACAACACCAAGACGCTATACTCGATCGGTGGGGCGCAGAACGAGGCAACACAGTACGGCGCCATTCCCGCAATCTTCGGGACGCATCGTATCTCGCCGCCCTATGCGGCTGGCCCGTACACTGAGATTGACGGTGACGACCAGTATCTGAGGCTGCTTTTCTGCGTTGGCTACGGCCCGATCGCCATGTCGGACATCAAGATTGGCGAGACGCCGATCAGCAAGTTCGATGGCGTGACGATGGAGGTGATCGAAGATCACATTGCCACACCGCCGACGCTTTACACCCAGCCGGTCTACGAAGAGGACGTCTCCGTCCTCATGGAGTTTGCTGACAGCTGGACCACCCGCACCACTGCGGACAAGGTTGAAGAAGTATCGGTCGACATCGCCTTTCCAAACGGCGTCTACCAGCTTCGCAGCTCCAACGGCGAGAAGGTGAACTACACCGTCGGCGTCGAGGTGCAGTATGCGGTTGCGGACTCGGGTGCATGGGTATCGGGCGGCAACGTCACGGTGACAGCCAACTCCACCCAGGCCGTTCGCCGCTCTGTTTCGTGGACCGTCCCGTCTGGCAAGTATGACGTCCGCGTCCGGAAATCGACCGCTGACAATCCCTTTGTCGACGACCAGGTTTCAGAGGCCGTCTACTTCTCGGCCTTGCGCGGGCGCCGCAAGGTGGCGGCGATCAACTTCACGAAGCCCCTTTCCGTCATCGCGATGCGGATCAAGGCGACCAACGAACTCTCCGGCGTGGTCGACAAGTTGAACCTGCTCGCGGTGCCTCGTATCCGGTCGTGGGACGGAACGCTGTGGAATGTGGGTCAATCCACCAGCAATCCGGCTGATCACTTCCGGCACGTCCTACAGGGCAATGCGAATGCACGCCCAGTGGCCGACGCACTGATCGACCTCGACGGACTGCAGGAGTGGCATGACTTTTGCCGCATCAAGGGCTTTGTCTTCGACTACGTCGCAACCTCGCAGCAGTCGGTCTACGATCAGCTTCAGCAGATCGCGGCGGCCGGCAGGGCGGCTGTATCGCTACGGGATGGCAAGTGGGGTGTGGTTTGGGATGTCGAGGACAGCCCGATCGTCCAGCACTTTACGCCGCGCAATTCGTGGTCATTCTCATCGGTGCGCGCATATGCAGACTTGCCGCACGGCTTCCGCGTTGCCTTTATCAACAAGGACAACGGCTACCTGAACGACGAGCGCGTCGTCTATGACGATGGCTACACCGAGGCAAACGCAACCAAGTTCGAAGGTCTGGATTTCCCCGGCATCGTCGACAAGGATCTGATCTGGAAGCACGGCCGGTATCATCTGGCGCAGCTTCGCCTGCAGCGCGAGACCTACACGCTTTCGACGGACTTCGAGAACCTCGTCTGCACACGCGGCGATAGGGTTCGCGTCAACCACGATACGGTTCTTTGGGGCATCGGCGCCGGTCGCGTCTCTTTCGTTTCGGCTGGACCGGACACGGTGACGATCGACGACACCTTCCCGATGGAAGCCGGCAAGACCTATTCGATCCGCTTTCGTCTTGAGGACGGATCGAGCATTGTTCGACAGGTCGCTGGCGTGGACGGCGAGTTCCGCACGTTCACACTCGTGGGATCCGGCGCGCTTCCAATGCGCGGTGATCTCGCGCTGTTTGGTGAGAACGGCCTCGAAAGCGTTGTCTTGCGGGTCAAGGGCATCACGGCTCAGAACGACCTTACGGCGAAGATTGAGCTAGTCGATGACGCGCCGGGCATCTTGCTGGCTGACACTGGGACTATCCCGCCATTCGAGACGGGCATCGCTCCGCTGATCGACTACAGAGCCTATGCTCCGCGGCAGCTGACCTACACGGAAAGCATTTGGACCAAGGCGGCCGGGCAATCCACGCTCCGACTCGCATGGCTCGCGCCGTCAGTAGGATCCGTTTCGTCCTACATCGTTCAGTATGCGGTCAAGGGCAGCAACAATTGGAATCCATCGTTCACTTTGGCTGGGACCACCTTCGACCTGAATGGAATTGACTCCGGCGTCTACGACGTCCGTGTTCGCGCAGTGTTCACCAATGGGCAGCTCTCGGATTGGGTGACGGAGACGATGGTTGCGGCGATCTTCGCCAGTGCGCCCGCCGATGTTACCGGCTTCCGTATTTCGGTTGCTGGTGACACTGCGACACTTCAGTGGGACGACCCGCAGGACGAGACTGTCAGTTACTACCACATCCGGTTCTCGCCGCTGACATCGGGCGTGACCTGGCAGACCTCTTCCCAGTTGCGCAGCAACGTAGTTGGGACCAGCGTTCAGGTCGCAGCTATGGTTGGGACGTACCTGATCAAGGCCGTCTCTTATGCTGGTTTGGCGTCGATCAACCCGGCCATCATTGCTACCACCGTGGATCCGTTGACCTCGTTCAACGCTGTGGAGGCGATGCAGGACGCGCCCAACTTCGCAGGGGCCAAGACTGATGTTTCCGTTTCATCCGGCCAGCTAAGGCTTGAAAGCGGAGGCGACGTCTTTGATCTGACTGACTTCTTCTCGCCTCCGGACTTCTTCCTGTCTGGTGGTGGCTTCCCGTCAGAGGGCATCTACGATTTCGCGAACATTATTGATCTTGGTCAGGTCTACACCTCGCGGGTCTCGGCGGAAGTCATGGCGTTCGGGGAGTTGACCAGCGAAGAAGTGTTCTCACGCCCCGATTGGTTCGGGTCTTCTGAGTTTTTCGGAACGGCTTCGGAATCGCTCTGGGACGTCACGGTCGAAATCTCGACCACGAACGACAACCCCGCAGGCTCGCCTGTGTGGAGTGCCTGGAGCGAGTTGATCGCTGCTGACATTTCGGCGCGTGGCTATCGTTTCCGGGCCATACTCAAGTCGCTGCAGTTCGACGTGACACCTGTTGTAGCTGGATTGGCGGTCACCGTCGACATGCCGGACAGGGTTCTCGCCGAGAACGACCTTGTTGTTCCGACAGGCGGTCTGAACATCAGCTTCACTCCTCCTTACTTCGCGCTTAGCGGGGTTTCCATCTCTGCCCAAGGCCTTCAGACCGGTGATTACTACGACATCACCGCAAAGGATGCTGACGGCTTCACGATCATATTCCGCAATGCCGCTGGCACTGCGGTAACGCGGACGTTTGACTACGTCGCGAAGGGATACGGTACCGTTCAATGACCCAAGCAACCACTTACAGCGTGCCGACCGTCGGACCAGCCAGTCCGACGGTGATGGCGCAACGCATCGACGACAACTTTGATGCAATCATCTCTGGCCATTCCGGTTCGACTCGTCCCGCCTACGCGGTCGCTGGAATGATCTGGGAGGACACGAGCGTCGCTGGCGAAATGCGCCTTTGGTTCTACGACGGCACGCAGGATATTCTTGTGGCCGTTGTCGACACTGCGAATGATCGGGTCGAGCTGGCGCCCCAGCCCCTCGTCGATGTGGCTTCCGCCGCAACCACAGATCTCGGTGCGGTGAAGTCACGCAATATCCGGGTGACTGGAACGACCACGATCACATCCTTCGGCACTATCCGCGCCGGCACCACCAAGACGGTCTATTTCGCTGCTGCGCTGACGGTCACTTACAACGCGACGTCGCTGATCACGCCGACTGGCGCCAGCTTGGCGCTAGCGGCTGGCGATAGCATTGATCTTGTCTCGCTGGGGTCTGGTAACTGGCGGGTGCTGCGACACGTCAAACGAAGCAATCTGGTGAAATTTGGTAGTCTGTCACTCACGTCTGGGACGGCGGCGGACTTCACGGGCTTGCCTGCTGGTCTGCAGCGCCTGGTGTTGGTGGGCCGCAATGTGACCGTGAGCGCAAACCATCTTCTCGTCGGAAGAATGGGAACAAGCGGCGGAATCGTTTCAACAGGCTACACCGGAAACGGGTCCGTCACCACGCAATCATCAGGCGTCGGCGTGAGTGCTGAGGCGAGCGGTATTCCCCTTGATACTACAAGCGGCTCAAACTTCATAAAGCAATTTGTAATGGAGATCGTCCGCGGCGATTTGAACGAATGGAGCTATCACGCGCATGTTCACCAAGCATCAGACCGCTCCCTTTCTGCGCAGGGCTCGGTAGATCTTGGCGCCGAAGTCAACCAATTCCGAGTAACCACCGTGGCTGGAACGCCGGCGTTTACCGCTGGTAAAATTACGCTCTATGGGGAGTTTTGATGATGGGTCGCATCATTTTCGATTACAGCACAGGCAAGCAAGTCGCGGAGCCTGAATGGGACCCGACTAAAGAGTCAGGCTACACACCGCCTCCGTTGCCTACTGTTATCGACTACCAATCTGCCATTCAGTCACTGGTCGACGAGACAGCCCGTGCCAAGCAGTTCAATGACGGCGTGACGCTCGCCAGCTACTGGAATTCAACGGACGCGGAGTGGGCCGCGCAAGCTCAGGCCTTCACCGCTTGGCGTGACGCCGTCTGGAAGTATTGCAACGCTGAACTGGCCAAGGTGCAGGGCGGTGTGCGTCCACAGCCTACGGTCGACGAGTTCCTGGCCGAGCTTCCGAAGATCGTCTGGCCGGCGCCTCGGAATTAATCAACGTGCGACCCTCCCGCCGTACGAGAGCGGCCGGAGGGTCAATTTCCGGTTAGTTGATGTTGGGCAAGCGCGCAGGCGCCAGTTCCCGATCGCCGAGATCGAGAGTTGCGGTATCGACGCCGTGTGCCTTCATGCACGAGCGCCATGCCTCTCCCGGGCGACGGCCATCGCTGCTGACCTCAATATAAGGCAAGCCCACATCTTCCTTTGCACCTGGGGCGACGTTGGCGTTCCAGGTGATTTGACCGATCGACTGTTTCTTCTCTTTGCGAGATTGAACTTCCTGGACACACTTCTCGGCAGCAGCTTCGACCTTGGAGCCGGGCGGCAAGGGTGACCGGGATTGGGTTTGGCAAGACGAGAGCATCGCAACGATGCCAGCGATGACTACAGAAGTTTTGTTCATGACGTCCTCTTCTAATGACGACTGCGTTCATATGCGGCAAGTCACAAATGAACGTGAACATGCTCGTTAAAAGTGTTCCAAATCAATATTTTAGGAACTCCTCATTCAGCCCTCACGAGAACATCGTTCCCTAAGGACAGGATCATCACCATGTTCCTACAAGTCTTCCGCCTCGCGCCCGTATCGGTCGCGGTCTACCCCTTCCTCGTGCCTATCGCTTGGCTGATGACATTGGCATCCTATGTGCTTTCACCCATCATCGCCGGGATCTCGATGGCGACTGGCAAGAACGTAGTGCCGTCGCTGGGCTGGCTATACACCCACGACGCCAGCCTCGACGGCGGGATCGAGCAGAGCAAGGACGGATACGATTCTGCCGCTACCGGGTGGAAACTCTGGTGGCAGCGGATCTGCTGGATCTGCCGCAACCCGGCCTACGGTTTCGTCGCTGGCCCGCTTGGATTTTCGTCTGAGGGTTCGACGTTGATCCTAGAGAGCGGCAAGCCCTATCCGCCCGTGTCTTACTGGACTGTCAACCAGCTCAAGTCTGGGCGCCGCATCTTCGGCTACCGCAGCGGCTCGCGCTGGTGCGGCTGGAAGTACACGCCGATCGCCGGCCGCCATCAGCTGAAAAGCAAACCTTTCTAACAATCTGGACAATCCAATGAAACCGCAAATCGTCGCCAACTGGCGCACGGTCATCCGGAAAATCGCGCGAAGGAGTCTACATGGCTGATTATGTGCGCGGAATCAGCCGCACTCGCGAAGACATATCGCCCGAGATCCGCAAACTGCTCGCTGCCAATATGGCAGCTGTCGACCAGCTACCAGCTAAGGGACCGATTCACGTTCTGCATAACCCATCCCAGCGATGTTGAGCGAAAGAACGGATGCCATGGCTTCGGCGCGATGAACATCATGCGCCCTGATCCTCCTTCCCAGACGACCACCACTTCTCCCCGAAGACCTGCGCTTTGCGCGGCAATTTTGATCTGAGCGACCGCTGCATTCTGTTGTGATGATGACTTCGTGTCGAAGTTGTCGTCAAGCGGCACAATGATCATGTCCTGTCCCTGCTCGCGGACGTGAGCGACATCTAACTTTGGCATGTGATCTCCTTTCTCCACAGGGGATCAGAGCACCATACCGTGCGCCACAAGTCGATTGTCGTCCTCCGATATCCACAACTCTGAGTGAAAAACCAATGAAACTAGTCAGCAACCCATGGCGCGTCTTGACGCGCTCATATGCGCTTTGGTGCGTCTACGGCGCGGGACTGGCTGAAATCGTCCCGTACGTCGTCCCTTATCTCGACGCCTACATTCCGACATGGCTTTCGATCGCGCTTCTGTTGGCGTCGCCGTTCCTCCGTGTCGTCGATCAAGGAGGGCTTGGCCGTCATGGCTCCCATTAACAAAATCAAACCGAGCGCCCGCGGCAAGCAGGCAATCGCGGCCGCTGTCTTGGCCGCCATCCTGGCGGGTGGCGGCTCTTTTTTTGCCGAACCAGCGACCCCGACCGCTGTCATCCTCGCCACTGATAGCCTGATCAAGCCATGGGAAGGCCTGGTGCTCAAGTCGCACTGGGATCCTTACGCCAAGATCTACGACATCTGCTACGGCGAGACGCGGATCAACGGCAAGCCGGTGACTGCTGGCATGTCCTTCACCAAGGCGCAGTGCGACGAGATCCTCGAACAGCGCGTCTATGCGGACTACTATCTTCCGCTGACCAAGAGCATCAAGGGGTTCAAGTCGTTCCCGACGAGTGTGCAGGCCGTTCAAGTATCTGGCGCCTATAACTTCGGCGTTAACGGCATGGTCGGCTCCACTGCTGCCCGGCTGGCAACGGCTGGCCGCTATCGCGAAGCCTGCGAAGCGCAGACCGCATGGAACAAGGCAGGCGGGCAGGTGGTCAACGGCTTGGTGAAGCGTCGCGAAATGGGCGACGCCCAGCGCATCGGCGAGGCCGAGCTTTGTGTGTCCGGCCTGTCTTCCGACGGTAAGAGCGCGGCAGGTGGCGCATGATGGCGTTCCTTCTGAGCGCCACGGGGCGCCGTGTTGTGGCCGCTGTCGGTGCTGTTCTCCTGTTGCTCGGTGCATATGCGTATGTCGACCACAAAGGCTACCAGCGGGCCGCTGTGGCCTATCAGGCGCGCATCGATAAGTTGGTCGGTGACTACAAAGACGCCGAGATTGCCGAGATCGAACGCCAGGACGCCGCAAACAGTGCAGCGAAGGCGCGCGAGGCCATCGCGATCGAGGCTATGCGCGACGCCAACTCCAAACTTGAAACACGAATAAAGGAGCTGGCCGATGAAGCTGCTAAAGATCCTGATGCTGGCAAGCCTGTGCTTGGCGCTCCCAGCGTGCGCCGCATTAACGAAGTCCGTTAAAGTCACACCGGCAGCACCTCCGAGGATCGCAACGCCATCCGACGAGTTGCTGAAGAAGTGCAATCTGCCCGTCTATCTCGGCGACGGGCCGCTGGCGCAAGAGCGGCTTGAGAAGCTCTGGATCACCGATCGCTCGTCCCTCATCATTTGTTACCGCAGGAATATGGCCCTGATAGACTTCATCCTTGATCGTGACGGCCGACTTACGGCGGTTCCCAAGCCGCTTGCGAGGCCAAAATGACACCAGAAGATCTGATGAAAGCCATCCTCTTCTTCATGTCGGTTGCCGGCGCGGGGTGGGGCATCTGGTGGAAGATTGACGGCAAGGTCAGCGCCGCTCGTACTGAGGCAGCATCACATTCCGCTGCTGCGACAGCGCTGGCATCACTCGCTCGAGAAGAGCTAGCCGGACACAAGTTGTATGTCGCCGAGCACTACGTTTCGAAGGCCGGACTTCGCGAGACGACGGAACAGATCATGGAGGCGATCAGCGGCGTGAAAGCTGCCGTCGACAACATGACGCTCCGTGTCGATCGCATCGTCGAGAACCAGGGCAAGCCGCGTACGGCTGCTCGGTCCTAACCCAAATTCAGGAGACTATTAGATGGCAATCGATCTTCTCGCCGCCTAACACTCACCGCCTCATCATCCATTATGGACACTTGGTTGCGATTAAGCCATCTTCGCTCGGCAAGATGGAGGCAAGCATGACGCCTGGAGAAAAGGCTACGGAAGAACTGGCGAAGCTAGGGCAAAAATCTCTCGACACCGTCGACAGGTTGGGAGGCTGGACAGATAGTGTATTCGGCAAGGGGCTCCGCCACCTCGGGAGTGCTTTCGAGGATAGCATGGCCGGATTCCGCCTGAGAAACCGGATCAAGGTGATAGAAAAGACGAGGGCGGCTATCGATCAATCGGGATTAGCCGGGAAGACCCGACCACTCGATCCACGAATTTCGATGCCCATAATGGACGCCATTTCAGACGAGAGCGATGAAACCCTGCAGGACGTGTGGGCGGCCTATATCAAGAATGCTGTAGACCCTAAAAAGGCCAATCCAGACCGGATCCTGATTGAGGTTGTCCGACGTTTAGAGCCTGGTGATTGGCCCATTCTGAAAAAGACGTTTCCGAAAGCGGTCGGCAGAATGACCAGCGAGGATTTCGGCCTATCCGACACTGAGCTTGTCCAAGCTTTGGACAGAATGGAAACTCTTCAACTATTCGATTATGATGATCCCACCATTCATTATCTGGTGATGGGGAAGGGCGATGAGAAGCGCTTGATGATCTCAGTGGGTGACGCTGATTACTACGCCACCAGGCTACTTAGGCGCCTAGCGATCGCCACGACGGATGATAACGAGGAGCATGAGACATGATTGCCTCGCTGGTACACGATCTACGAAGCGGACTAGTGCTGAAACTGTTGTCTTGTTCTGCAGCTCCTGGCGACGAGAAGGTAAGACTGGCTGTTGCTATCAACCAGTTCGCCGACTCCATCTGACACTAAACCGCCCAATCATTCTGCTAAGAAGAATTGACGTTTGCTGCTGCTACTAACCGCTGAGTTGCGGAGCGCCTTAGATGCCATCGAATCCGTCTTTTAGAGAGCCTCTTTTCCCGTTTAATTTCGTCGGAAAACAGAGCTTCGATGCGGTCTCTTAGATAGTACTGCCGGCGAGCCACCTGCCGATAGTGGTCCTCCCTCATGTGACCACCAACGCGAAACCAGCAACTTACAGAGATAGAGCCGTCTTTTCGGCGGTAGATCCGGATCATGTAAGAGCGGTAGGTATATTTATAATATGGGGTGAACTTCATGGCCGGACTGTGCTCGTCGTCGAGGTGGTGCCAGGGCAGGAGCCCCATCGTGAGACATATGATTGTCCTAAACCGCAGCCCAACGCTTAGTGATGTTTCCGACCGTCTCTACGGGACTGGCATTCTCGTCAAAGAAGGCGCTGAGAAGCGCTGCGTCGGCATCACTAAAGTTTCGCCCGTCGTGAATTCGTACGGCAACCTCCGTCAGGGAGAAAGTTGCGCTGCGGTTTTCGGACCACCAATCCAGGAACTCTCTTGCTTCTAGCTCTAAATCCACCAATCGCGTCACTCCTTCAAAGTGTCGCAATCTCGCAGAGAGCCACGATCTAGGCAACACCCCACCGCCCCCGCAGATTCTGCTGGCGTCCTATCCTTCACCGGGTAGGGCGCTTTTTCTATTTCTGGCAAAAGAAAACCCCGCTTATCGCGGGGCTAACAAGTTGTGCTGAATTGGGGTCTGTCGATAAACGCGGGATCAGGCGACTTGGTTCCGTTTCATCTCGGCGATGGCTGCCGCTTCCTGATTGTGCTTGTGCGGATAGTGCTCACTGCACCACCACCGCGGCTCACGATGCGGCGCCGAGAAGCCCCAGCCGCCCCACTTGCCGCATCCGGAGACGGAGCAATAATGCACCTGCGGGCCAGACACGCTCTGCTGTGGTCGGTCGAGATCGCTCACGAGAATTGCACCAGTTGCCACCCGCCTTCTGGGGTCTTCCAACCTTTTGCAGCCGCACGGCGGTTAGCCTCCTTTTCAGCAAGGTTCTTGGCCTCTGCTATCGTTTGTGCCCATACTGTAATTCGAAAGCGCCTTGCCTTGAAAATGTAGCGACGAACGTCTTTCCGATGTCCTGCCGTATAGCCAGCTTGAAATATCGTCCATGCTGCATGCGGATCGACGCGGCTTTCAAACTCAGGTGTCATACTGCTCCACCATTCGTCGAATGATTTTCTGAACGGTGGTTTTGGGGTAGGTCGGTCTAGCATGTCAGTTGCCTAGCTGATCTCGCTCGTAACTCGGCTTCCACCCACGCGCCATCCCGCGGCTCATTGCGCCTTCGGTGAGGGCAAGCTGTTCGCGGAGATGGCGGATGTCGCCGAGCAACGTGGCCACTGTCGCGAGCACATCGTCATCATGCCAAGCGAGGGCGGCCTGGACTTCGAAATCGAAGTCTTCCTTGGTCATCGGTATCATTAGTGCAGATCCAATTTGAGTTGCTGTCCTTTGATTGCGGGGAGGGGAAGGCCGATCTGAATCTTCCCGAAGACCCTACGTCGACGTTCAGCGTCTCGTTCCCGCTCTGCGCGGCAGGCCGCCGCGACTGAGAGTGCATTTGCAATGACTTCCTCGGTTCTGGTCATATCTGCGCCTCGTGTAGTGTTCTCCTTATGTTCTCATTTTCCGCGCAAAAGTCAAGGGCGGGCAGAAGACTGCTAGATGGCGGAGAGCCGATGACTTTGGGAAGGGCGGCCCTCCGCCGGGCTGCCATGACAAGGGACTGGAAGCCATGACATCCGAGCAATCAACTTCCAGCCCCGTGGATGGGTTCCACTTCGTCGGGCGACCGAACTTGGTCGAGAGAGCGGCGAAGGACTTAGAGCCTGGAGAGCGAGCCCTCCGCCTAGCGCCATGGAGAACTCGGACGATCACCCACAGCGATGCCCGTCAACCAGCATGCCGGTCAATTGTTCCAAGAGACGCAACCGCTTGATTTGACTCGGAACGAATCACTTCGACGACAGTTGAGTCGCGTTAACAGTCATCGAGGTAAAGCGTCATGGATGGCATGCACCGCACCCCAATTACACCGCTGGACGTCGAAATCGATGGCGTCGGCAAGTACGCCCCAGCGTCAAGCGTTGAAGACCTGACGGCACTCCTCACGAGCCTTGAGTGGCCGAACAAGAAGCCGAAGGAGTTTCACCGAGCGCTGGTGTCGTCTTTTGATGCGCTCGACCACGTCATAGAGCCCGCGGCCGCCCGAGAAGCGTTCGTCAATGCGGCACACGCTGCCGGCATGCATGTGCTCCCTGATGACATGGCCGAGATCCGGAAGGCCGGCTGAGGCATGGCAAACGCCGCACGATCCAAGCCTCTTCTGGCTGACGACAAGCCGCTGCGCTCTCGTGCTCGCAAGCCGCGCGACCAGCTACAGCCCAACCTTCCGCTCGACCCCATGCCAAAGCGCATTGAGCCCTGCCTGGCATTGCTGAAGAGCAAGCCGCCCGTAGGGCCGCACTGGGCTTTCGAGGTGAAGTGGGACGGATACCGCCTCGCGGTCCACAAAGAGCTGAAGGGCGTCCGGATCCTCACGCGCGGCGGGCATGACTGGACGCACCGTTTCCCCCTCATCGAAGCCGCAGCGATGGCCTTGCCTGTTGCCACCTTCATCCTCGACGGCGAGGCCGTCGTGCTCGACGAGCAAGGCCGATCAGATTTCAATATGCTTCAGCGTTCGCTAGGCGGGCGCGGCGGCAAGGAGACATCGCGAGACGCGATCTTCATGGCCTTTGATGTCCTGTACTTTGATGGACACGACTACACCCAGACAGAACTCTCCCGACGCCGTAGCCTTCTCGAGTCCTTGCTACCCTTCGAGACCAGCGGCGCGATCCGGCTATCGGAAGAGGTCGAAGCCGATGGTGCTGCGCTCTTCCGGGCCGCGTGCGACCATGGCCTTGAAGGCATCATCGCCAAGGACAAGCGAAGCCTCTATCGTCCCGGCCGCGGTGGCGACTGGCTCAAGATCAAGTGCATCCAGAGCGAAAGCTTCATGGTGGTTGGCTATGAGTATTCCACCTCAGCGCGGGGCGGAATTGGCAGCCTGTTACTTGCCGCGCGCAGGCGGGATGAGTGGGTCTATGTTGGCTCTGTCGGTACCGGCTTTAAGGAGCGAGAAGCGACCGCGTTGCGCTCCACCTTGGACAAGATCAAGACTAAAGCGCCGGCAGTCGCCTACGCCGGCCGCCGCAAGGATCTGGTGTGGGTGCAGCCGACGCTCATTGCTGAGATCGAGTATCGAGCTTGGACCGGTGACGGCAAGCTTCGGCACGCCTCATACAAGGGCTTGCGAGAGGTGCAGGATAATGCGGCGGTCTATGAGCTAGAGTAGGGCAGCCGACGGCTTGACCGGCCGGAAGGTAAGGCAGGCAATTTTCATATCAGACCGAGCCATACGCTAAGAGACAGAAGAACGAAAAAAAACGCGAGAGCGGCTAGGCACAATATCGCGATAGCCAGCTTTTTGTGGCGCAGGGGTAGCCCGCCCAAACCCGTGTTCACGAAAATTCCAACATCCAGCGCAAGCGAATGGCCGGAAACATAGAGAAGGTCGGAAGCTAGTTCATCTGCGAGCTGCGGGTACTCTAGTGTTTGACCAAGCCCTGTGAGGCCCGGACGCATCTTTTGTCTCGTGGTCAGAATGCGACGCGATTCCTCATCTTTGGGCATCATGGGTGGGAATGCTCGCGGACCAACCAGCGACATATCGCCCCTTATAACATTGAGAAGCTGTGGAAGGTGGTCAAGGCTGTTTTTTCTAAGGATCGAGCCGAGCATCGTCGGCTCACTGGATGGTTCTTCAGCGAGGATTGAGGTTCTGAACCTGTAAGAATTGAATGGCTTCCCGTGCCGCCCGAGTCTTTTGACTGAGACGATAACGGGGCCTCCTTCCAACGCCACTAAAGCCACCACCACAATCAGGACGGGTGCAATCAGTACCAAGGTTAACGTGGACACGGAAATGTCCATTATTCGTTTGGCTCCCATTGCCACGAATCGTCGATCGCTCATTCGGAATGCCGCCAGCATTAAACCGCAGGCACAAACGAGCTTGCCCAGATCGCCGGGAGTCTCTTCTACAAAGGCCGACCATTCTTCATGATATCGCGCCCGATCATCATCGCCTAGAAGAGCCGTTGCTGCTGATATCAACTTGGTGACCAAACGAGGGCGCCAAGCTTTGAATTCATCAGAGAGTATGTTGGAACCTGCTGCCAAAAGTAGCGCGGCAAGAAACGCAATAGTGGTGATCACGATGCTACCCATGCTCCGCCTCCCAAGTCCGGCGCGAGCGCGCTTCTCACAGCATTTACCTCGCGCTGACCTAAGGCAGTGACTCGATAAAAACGGCGACGAGGTCGACCCAGTGTTGTCGGATCGCCTACCTCCCATTCACTCGAAAGCCAACCTGCTTTTTCGAGCCGCATTAGAATAGGATAGAGACTTCCCGACGCAAGTTCGGTCACCTTTGCAATCTCTGCTCCGGACACACCATGACCGGGGCGGCGCATAATGGCATTAATGACATCGACCGTCTGGGCCGTTAATCGTACAGATTTGCTCATAGTAGAGAAGTCTACATAGGGTCCAGCTGCCTGTCAATTCCGGTTGATACTGCGCTAACCAGCGGCGACAGGAAATTGGCCGATGGGGCTCATGACAGGAGGCTTAGTGGGTTCTGGGCGGTCGTAGTTCAACCCCGTCAAACTCTGGTGTTGTGCGCCTAACGATGAAATCGAACCCGAGCAAAACATTAGCAAGGATACCCGTCGCATTCATTAAAAATACAGCGACACAGAACAGGGCTGGCATCCAGCTTGCCGACCATGTCGCCCAGATCCCCGCTGTAATTGCTGACAAGTGAAGCAGCAGTATCGACGCAAAGGACAAAATTATCATCACGAGGACTGTCGCATAGTAACGCTTGTAGCCGGGACCCGGGGCGAAGAAATCCTCTCCGAACACATTCATTTTCGGGCGAAACGCTTTCAGGTAAAGTTCGCTGAAATTGTCAGCAGCTGTCAGATAGTCGGGATCAATCGCCGAGCTTTTGGTGCGCCGGATGTCGAACTGCTCGATAATAGCTTGGTACGATTGGGTGTTTAGGAATGCGAGAGCAAGAGCGAGAAATGCGAACGATGCAAGCGCCGTGAGAACCTGCACAGCCGCGGGGATGTCCTGAATGCCTAGCGACGTACCAGGAATACTTACATTTTTTCCAAAGAGCAGTAGTGCCAGCGCGGCGTCAGCAAAAAGCAATGTTTTGATCATCGAGTCTTGTCGGGTCACTGCCTGCTTATGCATGGCGATGTACTTTTCCCTTAGTGCGTCGGTGAAGATGTCGCCGTCGGTGTCGAGATTCATTTCCTCCGCGACAGTCATTCGAAGCCGCACGTTAGGCGACATTTTGAAGATAAGTGGAGATCGCACGTTCATTTCTTGTGATCTGGCAATTGACATCAAGCTGTGCCCGCTGACGTGCGAAGATGAGCGCTGATCTCGCCAAGCGTACCAAGCGCGAGGGCTATCATGAGCCCGTACATTGCGCGGTCGATAATTGCCCCGGAGTTTTCAGCTATGCCGCCATAACGGCGCAGCGCCTGTTCGTAGGGGCCTAGAAATTCCGTTGCAATACCCAAGCCCGTGGCTAGTTTGATGACGCTGCCAGCGAACAAGAGCCAAGCAAAGATTGTGATAAGTCTGGTGAAGATCATTTTACCCCCAAGTTGCAGAACATTGCCACAACTGGGTTTGGGGTCAAGTTGGAGGTATCGGCATCTAAGTCCGGGCCGTCAATGATGTTCCTATCTTTCGCATTGATACAGCGCTACAATGAAGAGGTCCACCAGGAGAGGCACTAATGGTACTTCGAAAAATCGTAGTAGCAGCTGTGCTAATCGGCATGACTGCGAGTGCCACCGCTTGCACGGCCTCAAACAATCACAATCGCGCCGATTCGCTATACCGGCCAGGCGGCTCCGAGAACCCAGCTTGTGCGGGCGGATTTAGACCTACCAATGCACTGTCCTGCTAATCGTTCGCGGAAGCCACCTGCAAATATAAGGTCATCAGAACATGGCCGCTCTCAATGCGGCTCCGGTGACCCGCTCTGGTCAAGCGCCGGCGGGATCATTTTCCCAGGTAGCACTGGCCAGCATTTTCAGCTGAGCAAGGTCGCGAACGCCTTGCCGGAACAACTCTATGATGATCGAGGCCAGCCGAGCGACATTCTGTTTATCGGACACGATGCCGAAGAGGGCCAGGTCCTCTGAAGTCAGCGGCTCGTCGCGCAGGCGTGGCTCGATCATTCGCACTCCCACTCTTTCCGTAAGATGTAGATGTCGGCGTTCACCAATCCGCCGCGCGGAGAAATGAGGTTGCCCCTCAAATATTTTCCGGTCCCGTCCTCCGCGCTCCCGTGAGCCACGAAGGTCCAACTTGTGCCGACGTAAGCTTCACCACTCCAATCTGCATGGATGTCGTTTGGGGACGGCGACGCCAGGATGCGTGCGGAGTTATCGTTGGGCGTGCATTGTAGAGCGAATGCGGGGAAAGGCATGAGAATCGCTGCAGCGGCAATAATAGCCAGTGTCTTCGGGCGTCGTCTCATCTCAGCCGCCTGCACCGGGAGGCGCGTCGTTGTGCATGAACTCCGGGTATTGGACGACTTCCTTCTCGTTGACGTCGATGGACGATCCCGCTGGCTGCGTAAGGCGAACGCCCGGACCGCCGGAGCCGCTGTAGTTTCCATCGATGAATGTGATTCCCGCGTTCTGAAGAGCGGTTTCGATATCCCTTAAGGTGCGCTCATATGGCGTCGTCTTCTCAGCTTCGAAGTTCGCTAGAGTGGCGCGACCAACGCTCGCCGCGTCACACAGTTGCGTTTGCGACCAACCAATTAAACCCCTAGCGGCTCGACACTGGCTACCGGAAAAAGACATTTTGAATAACCCTAAACATTTTGCATTGACAAGCGCAGAAGTCGATGTATTTTGTATCGTGTTGTACCAAATGATTTGCCTTTAATCAACACGAGGAGCCAACAGATGCCAGCACTAGCGCAAACCGAAAGAAGCCTTCTGCCGCGCGGCCTGATTGCCAGACGACCCATCAAGACTGCCGAATGTTCCTTTGCTTTCGAACTCGGCCAGCGCGTCGTACTGGTCTGCACCACTGAACCGGCGATCGTTACCGGTCGTATACGGGTGATCGGGTGCTTTGATGAGTACATTATTGAGCTATTGGACGTTGATGCGCCACCGCTCCAAGTCCAGCCGCACCAGATTGCAGCGCCCACACGCGTCCGCACCTACACCGCAGCATGGCGCTTCCAAGTCGGCGACACGGTCGAGTTCGCCGGCTCGCTTGCCGTGATCACTGGTCGACAAAGATCCGCGATGGGGCAAGAAATCTACAGCATTTTCCTCATGGGCGTTCGCGAGCGACCGCATAGGACAGTTCGCGGCGTAGCGCTTAGGAGCCTTCATTAGAGGTTGAGCTATGAAGCACGCCGCCGTTCGCGCATTACTCAGGCGAAAGCAGAAGTTCAGGTGCTGCTATTGCGGCGTGCGAATGATCCTGACGTTCTCGACTTCCCGGATGCCAGCAAATGCCGAAACGCTCGAACACTTGGATCGTCGGGCCGACGGTGGCGCCAATCGGCGCAGTAACCTCGCGCTGGCCTGCTACGCATGCAACAGCGGCCGCGGGACGATGGACTGGCTCACCTATACCACGATCAAGCGTGATGAGCTTTTCGATCTCATTGCCGGAAAGTTTTAGAGGCCGGCACTTGCCCTGCGCCGCCACGGCCCGCCGTGTTATCGCATGTCGCGGCGGGCGCCCTATCACCGAGCCTACCGGAGTGTTTGCCAGTCATGAAGGTGAAGCGCGCTACAAAATCTGAGCTCGAGCAGGTCGCGGCCTATGAAGACCGCATGGCGGCGGAATACGAGGCGCGCGCCGCTGATTCCACTTGTAACGGCCGGTATTATTTAGGGGTAGCAGCGAAGCGCCGAGATAACGCCAACAGCCTACGCGCGCTCGCCTGTGAAAAAGGCCGGCGCCGATAGAAAATCGAGCCGACTTACCACCACCACAGCGTGCCCGTCGGCCCACCAAGCCGGCGGGCTTTCGTTTTGCGAATCTCGTAGACTTGGGCGGTTGCTCCAGGCGACATATTCTGGAAGAAATCGTAAATTGATTGCAATCAGTTCGCGATACGGCTCTTCAGCGCGCAACTTTGTCTTGATTGGATATTTTTTTGGCATCTGACGATTTCGTGGAGCTCTTGGATATCAACGAGTTTGCCTTTCGCTTCGCAGGTGGCCAAGGGGTCGCAGCTAATGATCTTGGCGACTTCTTGCGGTATCTCGCCACGCTCTCGAAGCGACAAGGGGTCAGTATCGAAGTAGTCGGCCTTGATCAAGGCAGTCTAATTGTCCGCCTTCGAGCACGAGTTTCGGCCGAGTTCAAAAAGGCTCCTATCGGAACTTCGGCGGCGGCCGCTGGGCTTCTGATGTTGGCGCCTACACTATTGTCTGCGTTCCATCCGACTGAGCAGCCGTCTCCCATCGCCAAAGTCGCGATCAAGATGGTCGAAGAAGGCAGCGTAGACAGGATTGAACTCGTTACCGAAGGATCTGTGCGCGTTGTTATGGATCAAAAGCTTGTCAACGAGTTTCGGAAGGCGCGCCGAAACCTGGTCGAAACGCAATACGCATCAATACCGAAGTCATCAAGATACGTGGATTCAGAGTCGCCTGAAGTGCGAGGGCTCGTAGACTCCGCCGAGCAAGGGAAGCTGATTGGAGAAGTATTCGACGTCGCCGGTATTCTTCATTTCCGACCAAATGGGTTCAGATACCTCGTCCCCATCAACATCATGGCCGACGAACTAACCTTGAGACCTGGAGTGAGGTATCAAGTAAAGGGTGAGATAACGACTATTCGGGGTCGTCCTGACGCAATCGATATAGGCTCAGCATGGCTGGTCAGGTAGAGGAGTAGATGACTTCGTACGCAACGAAGACCACATCAGCTGATGGACCCATTTTCGTGTCACCATTCGACCACCTTCCAATTTTCGCCACGGATCTTGAGATCTCGCAAGCGATTGTCGGGAAGGCCAGGGCCGCACAGTTCAAGCGAAGCATTCTCCTTGTCATGGCGGGCAAGCCGGGCTTCCCAAAAGTGGATGGTCTGCACGGCGGGCGATCCGTGCCGGCGGTCCGGCAGTTTTACAGCGACTACCTTCGCATGCCGCCCGCTCCCGTGGAATTCCGTTCGAAGCTCGATCGTCTGCCGCTGTTCGCGACCGACGACGAGATCGCTGCCGCGCTAGTGGGGAGGAAGCTTGCCGCCCAATGGATCAACGAGACAGCGCCCTATCTACAAAACAAGATGCCAGGCTTTCCGCGGGTCGATCCGCTACACGACGGGCGACCGGTTCCAGTGCTCAAGGTGTTTTACGCGAGCTACTCAGGGATGTCTGGCGCATACGTCATCGCCCAGGAAGAGGACAGGGAGGATCTGTCAGCGTGGAAGAAAAGCCGGCGGCCGAATAAGACGGTGTGGTCTGGATCTTAGCGACAAGCCTATGTCAGAAGCTCCTCCTATGGCCTCACGACGGACCCCAGTAATAGCAATAGTCCTCATCCTCCCCGATGTATTCCCATACGCCGGCGTCATCGATTTCGAGATCGTTGCAGGCTGACGATGGACCGGCGTTGAACGTTGGAGACGGTGCTTTGTGAGCTATAGCGCGGATGCGCCTGCCCATGATCATTGGCGGTCTTGCTCGCCCGTCCGCTCCTGGGGGAATTTCCGAATGGCAGTGAATGCAGCGGGTTGCGGCGACTTTTATTTCTTCTTTGCAGATTGGACAAGCACGAGTTTTAGCATTGGCATTGGGGTCAGCCATCACGTTGTCCTTGGGAAAGTTGATCGGGAGAACTTGAATGCACTGCGGAATGCGGATGCAGGAATCGTTTACATACGCTCCGGGCCCGACGTGTCGAGTTGAGCGTATCGACACTCTATTCCGCAGTTGTGTTTTAGGCAATTGTGATATTTCGAAAATCCGGGTGGCGGAACCGGCAAAGGAAAAGCCCGGTGCGGAATGAACCGTCGCCGGGCTTCTTTAGGATGTCATCGGGCGATGCATCCAAGTGTAAGGAGGATTTCAATTCCCTTACCCATTGAAAACTCATGGGGCCGATAATGGTTCCCTAATTGGATCGCTGGTTTATCAAAAACTCGCATGGCCGCTTCACGTAATCATCGGCCGTGCGCCAAAGCGCAGCTACCAGCAGCGGCGTACGTGGTGCCACGCGGTCGTCTTCTGTAGGGTACCTGATCGGATATTGGCGCGGCTCAGCATGCAACTGGCCGAGCGCCCCAAGGTACTCCTCAAAAATCGCAATCGGGTCGGTTATCCGCTCGGCGCCCGGGAAGCGACCGCTGGTGACTGCGTACTCGTGAGAAATCAGGGCGTTATGCCTTGCCGCCAAGCGGAGCGTTTTTACCTCATCTGTCGACCACATATCATTGATACGGTGGCCGTAGCCTATTACCTGGATCTTGGTAACTCCGTTGTGCAGTAGACAGCCTTTGAGCAGGAGCTCAGCGCCGTGTCCAATCATGTGGAGGGTGGGGGTGAAGAGCATGCCGCTTCTCCCATCTGCCATCTTGTCATCTAAGACGCCGGCGGCTTCCAGAAAGCACTTTGCTCGACTGATAAAACGGCCGGCATCTGTTTCGAAGAAATCTGGTTGATCCATCAATTGTTCGCTGGAGATAAGGGGCAGGGGTGCAAGGGCGGCCATCAACCGCCCTTGCTGTTCATAACATCCGCAGGAACATCGCCAGCGCAGAGATTGTTGCAATTCCGATATCAAAGCCGCATGCGACCCTGAACCGTCCTTTCTGCCTGTCAATTTCCAGGTAGCAACTCATCGGCACCACCATAATCGTGGACAAATTAATCTGTTATTTGTCCGGTTTGCCCTTTGCCGCTATAACCCAGTTGTTGAGGCTTGGTATCGCGGTGACTTGTCCGCAGATCCTGCGACCAAATCGTAAAGGGGTGTCCGAAATGGACATCCCTTTATCTCATACTCCGCCTGTGCGGGGACGTCGACGCCTCTGCAATTCACAAGTAATTCTGTTCGTTATTTGTTCTGTCGCTTCGTGCGCTTCCCCGTTGAAGCGGTCAGGCCCCATTTCGAGAGTGAGGCAGCGTGATAACCGAAATTCAAGTCGGATAGGGACCCGTTCGAAGTTCACCACGGTGTGCCCATAGTGACCAAACTGGCCATTTCAGCAACAAAAAAAGTTATGGTAGACTTTATGGTATGGTTTGAAATGCTCAATAAAATCAACGCGTTAAAAACGCAAAACGGCGCCGTCATGGCGCCGTTTTGAAGCTCAACGCGCTCCGCTATTAGCGGAAAGCGCGGGAAGCGATGTTGCGGATCTGGTAGCGGTTGACGCCAATGTCGGCGAGCGTCTGGTTGGACAGGCTGCCAAGTTCGCTAAGGGTACGGCGGTAGCTGAGCCAGCTCTTTGCAATGCGGATCGGGTTCATGGTGATATTCCTCGGAATGATGTCAGTGAGCGGCGCGATTGCCGTCTCAGTGGTTGACACTCATATAGGCGATCGCCGTCATATTGTGCAGTGCAATTATTAGGCTCCTGCCATGCATTTGTGCAATATGACGCACAAAGAACATGCATCCGCTATTTTTTGAGCAGGCCGAAAACCGAGGAACTCCGGACGTTTTGGCGCGCTCTGAGAGCAGCTTTGAACAAAAGAAAACGCCCGCTGCCAAAGGCACCGGGCGTTTTGTGTGCGATCGCTTGGGAGGAAGCGGATCGCCTTGTATTAGCGGGTTGCTTCGCGAGCAACACGATGGATGTCCGAGCGGTCGATGCCGAGGTCATGCAGTTCGCGGTTGGTCATGCGGCCGAGTTCGGTGATCGTCTGACGATACTTGCGCCAGTTGTTGAACGAGCGAGAAATGTTCATGTCGGGCCCCTTTCCTAGGGTTTCATCTGCCAGCTGCCGCCGATCGGCGCTGACCTGTATTTGATGAAGCCAATATATGTTGCACCGCGAAAAACGAATAGACACAAGATTTCAACGCACCCATGCACGAGTTGCATTTCTCGAGATGTAAATGACGTGATTTCGCCACGTTCTGGTCAATCATTGGGCAAAGTGGACCTCCGAAGAGCGATTTGGTCTACTGCCTTGCGCAATACGGCCGGGAACTGCAGGTCGGTGTTGTACACTTCTCGTAAGAGGCGCAGGGGCCGTCAGAACCTCCCTGCATCGCAAAACCGCAAACCTAAGCGAGTCCGCCTCAGGAATTTGCAGCGGGCCGTTTCCTGAATTGCAAATCCGCGTCTATAAGATGTGAAACGTAGGCGCCGATGCGCTGAGATAACGGGGTGGGGAATGTATCGCGGCCGACTGCAGAAAGATCTGGCGCTTTGGGTGGACAAGGGCCTGCTTGCCGACGAGACGGCGAGTTCGCTGCTGCGCGAATACGACAATCGCCCGGCGAGCTTCAGCCTCGGCAATGTCTTGATGATCCTGGCGGCGATCCTTCTGGCCGCCGCCATTCTCCTCGTCGTTGCCTCCAACTGGGACGCCATTCCGCGGCTTGTGAGGCTGGTCTTCATTCTGGCGCTAATCTGGGCGGTGCATCTCGGCGCGGCAGCCATGCTGATCCGCAACGCGGTCGCCGCCGCCAATGCGCTGCTTGTTATCGGCACACTGAGTTTCGGCGGCGCCATATCGCTCGTCGGCCAGATGTACCACCTGTCGGGTGACGAGCAGACGGTCATGTATCTGTGGTTTGCCATGGCAGTGGTCTCGGCGGCGCTGTTCCGCTCGGCGGTGGTGGCAGGTGTGGCCGGCTTCCTGTCCTGGGCGAGCTTTGCCGTTTATCTCGGCAATTCCGATTGGCGCTGGGTGACGTTCGATCCCTGGGTGGCACCGGTGATGGCGTTGATCGTCATAGCGCTGGTGCGCTACACCGGCGCTGGCCGGGTCCGCCATCTCGCCTATCTCATGCTGCTCGGCTGGCTCGCTTGGCTTTATACGCTGCACTCCGGTCTGTGGCTGGCATTGCTCTACGTCGTCGTCGGCATGGCCGCTTTCGTGTTGGTGAGCCTGCCGGTGCCGCGACTGTCGGAACTCGTCAGGAGTGCCGGGGCGGCGCCTGCCTTCTATGCCTTGCTGCTCGCTGTCATCGGTCTCTTCCTGCTCCACGTCGAACTCGACGGCGGTACGTGGATCCTGGCGCTCGGCATTGTCACGCTGGGCCTGTCCGTCCTGGCGATCGCCATGCAGGGACGTGACAATGGCGCGGTCCGCTATCTCGCCTACACCCTGTTTGCCGTCGAGATGCTCTACCTCGCCTCGGTCACCGTCGGCTCCATCCTCGGCACGTCAGGCCTTTTCCTGTGCTCGGGCCTGTTCGTCGCGGTCGTCGCCTGGGTGGTGATCCGCCTGGAGCGCCGTTTTTCCATCAAGACGGAGAGGGTCGCCCAATGAGCATCTTCTCGCTGATCGGTCATTCCAAACGCCGCTATGCCGGCGCCGCCGTCATTGTCGCGGCACTGCAGACGGCGGTGATCTGCTATATCGTCGAAAGCCGCGCCTCGATCCTTCGCAACGGCACCGAGGTGCTCCTGAAGACCGCACCGGTCGATCCGCGCGATTTTCTGCGCGGCGATTACGTGGTGCTGAACTACGACATATCCTCGGTGCCCGTCGCCGGCATCGTCGGCGGTATTCCAGAAGGCGAGGCGGAGCGCAGCCTCTGGGTGCGCCTGAAGCCAGGGGCGTCAGGGTTCTGGGAGATCGCCGAATCATCCTTCGCGCCGCTGCCCGAAAGCCCGACTACCGTGGTTCTCCACAGCCAGCCCTTCTACAGCTACGGTACGTCGTTCCAGGGCGACAGCATTCATGTCGAATACGGCATCGAGCGATATTACGTTCCCGAAGGCACCGGCAAGGCGCTGGAAGAGACCCGTCAGCAGGGGCAGGTGTCGATTGCCGCAAGCGTTGGCGCTGACGGAACTGCGCAGATCAAACGCCTGCTGGTAGACGGCAAGCCGGCCTATGAGGAGCCGCTTTACTGAGTTTGGCGCACCGCTAGTGCAAGTCGGCGCAGCGGCTGGAAAAATCGCTGTCATTGGACCTTCATTTTTCCTTTGCCTCCTCCAAATCGGGTGATATAGAGACGCCGCGCTCCGGAAGGCCTCATGTGCAGGCATATGCATGCGGTTTTTGAGAACGCGGGTATGGTGAAATTGGTAGACACGCCAGATTTAGGTGCTACCCTTCAGTCCTAATCACCTGCGCATATATATTTCCCTGAATAGTAAGTTAGCCTCGGGAAACCGGGGCTTTCTTTTCGTCTTGAACTATTCACCGGGGAATAGATTGCCGATTTACTCGTGAGTGGATGGCACATCGTGTGTCAATTACCCCTCCCTTAGGGGCCGTGGCACAGAGCCTCCGCCCGACCGATCGGCTGATTACCCCTCCCTTATGCAGAGACCCGAGAAGGCCCCCTTAGAGGTGACCTGAAGGGGACCAGAACCACGCATTGACGAGGATCATCAGAATGACCATCCATCAGACCACCATCGAACATCCCCTCTTTGAACGTCAGCTTGAGCTGGAACAGAAGATGAGGACTTCTGGTGTTGATCGCTTCAGGAAGAACACTGACAAGGCGAACCAAAAGGGGAACTCAAGCGAGACCCTTGCAGTGAACCGTCTAGTCTCTGAGGCTCATGAGAAGACCGTCGCTGCCATCGAGCAGTTTCTGGTCGAAGCCAAGCAGGGTGCTGGTCGTCGCCACACCGCTGTCGCCTTCATCGAGAAGCTGGATACAGACACGGTCGCCAACCTCACGGCCCGCACGATCCTCGACGAGGTGACGCGCAAGACCAACTTCACCAAGTCAGCCCTGTCCATCGGCTCGATGCTTGAGAACGAGTTCAACTCCCGCAAGTTCGAAGACGAGATGCCGAAGGCTCACAAGAAGTTCCTCAAGAAGGCACAGAAAGAGACCCTCGAACGCCGCAAGTGGGACCACCTCTTGTATCCCGCTCGTTTCCTCGGTGTTGAGCTGGAGGAATGGTCGGAGAAGGACCGGCTGCTGGTCGGCACCAAGTTGATCGAAATCTTCATCGAAGCAACTGGTCTTGTCGAGCGTGAGACCGTTCAGTCGGCACGCTTCGGCACGCTGGAGCTGCTCTCGGCCAACGAGGCCACGATGAGGTGGATGGAGACCGAGAATAGCAGGCTCGAACACCTGTTCCCGATCTTCGCACCGACCATCGTCCCTCCAAAGCCTTGGACCTCTCCCTTCGATGGCGGCTACTACACGGCCTTCCGTCGCCTGAAGCTGGTCAAGACCCATAACCAGCAGTACCTCGAAGAGCTGGCCAACCGCGATCTGTCGGAGGTCTACTCCGCGATCAACGCACTGCAGGACACCGCGTGGGCGATCAACACCAAGGTTCTCGATGTCCTGCGCACGCTCTACGAGGCTGGCGCGGGGGTTGCTGGTCTCCCGCTGGCCGACAAGCTCAAGCAGCCTGATCGTCCGCATTGGTTGCCTGAAGCTAAGTCCAAGAAGGACAAGATGGCTATCGAGGACATGACCCCCGAGCAGCTCGAAGAGTTCAAGAGCTGGAAGGCCAAGGTCCACGCAACGCATATCGAGAACGCCGCAAACACGGCTCGTCGTCAGACGTTCCTGCGCACCCTCGGTGTGGCCGAGACGTTCAAGGATGAGGAGGAGTTCTTCTATCCCCATACGGTTGACTGGCGTGGCCGCGCTTATCCGCTGCCGCTCTATCTCACCCCGCAGGGCAACGACATGCAGCGTGGTCTCCTCACGTTCGCCAGCACGGTCCCGATCAACGACCTCGAAGGTGCCGAGTGGCTGGCCATTCATGGTGCCGGTTGCTGGGGCTACGATAAGGTGGACATGGAGGAGCGTGTGCAGTGGGTGCTGCGGAATGAGGAGCAGATCATTGCCTCGGCCCAGAACCCCTACGACAACCGCTTCTGGATGGATGCCGACAAGGGCGAGAAGAAGTGGCAGTTCCTTGCGTTCTGCTTCGAGTGGGCAGCGCTGAAGGAACACGGCTACGGCTACGAGAGCAGCCTGCCGATCCAGATGGACGGTACCTGCAATGGCCTGCAGAACTTCTCCGCGATGCTGCTCGACGAGATCGGTGGCGCTGCGGTCAACCTCATCCCCGCTGATGAGCCTCAGGACATCTACCAGAAGGTCTGCGATATCGTCTGCGAACAGCTCGCACGCGATCTCAATAGCTCCGACATGGTGGTGGTCAAGGGCAAGACCGATGATGGTGTGGAGTGGGAGAAGGTGATCTGCTCGGTGGCTGACATGGCCGCTG